>QQTW01001537.1_pt1 | contig 16209 bp, 14 predicted proteins | sample 1904831 | NCBI WGS metagenome assembly QQTW01 (sample SAMN09435610, study PRJNA476489) | Subsurface metagenome, whole genome shotgun sequencing project. | reverse complement strand
TTCCTGCTTGCTCAGATAATTGCACCAACCGCGATCGCACTGCTTCTTTATGCCGAATAGCTACCTGATGTCCCGGATAATCTAACTCCCCAAACTCAGAGGTAGTCATTAAAAACGGACACCCCAAACAATCCGGTTTTGCCATTAAATCATCCAACCATTTAAACACTGCCAATAATTGTTGAGGTTGCGAATACTTGGCAATTTCCGCTTCCAGCAACTCCGAAAAGCGTTGGTTGCGTCGTTCCAAATACGCAACTACCAAATCATCTTTGGATGGGAAATAGCGATATAAGGTTGTTTTTGCCACTCCTGACTGAGCAATGATAGTATCTATCCCAGTCGCTCGAATTCCCGAACGATAAAATAATTCATCAGCAATATTTAAAATATGTTCTCTCAGTGCAGGTTTTCCGTCATTCTGCGTCGTTACACTTTTTGCCATCCTATTCTCTAATTCTTATCTCCCTATTGACATGATACAGACCTGTCTGTAAGATAACAATCAGAAAAAGAATACAGACCTGTCTGTTTTAATTAAAGGGGTATCGAGTTATGAAGATTGCAATTGTTGGTAGCGGCAACATGGGACGTTCTTTAGGAATTCTCTGGGCAGAACAGGGACATCAAGTATTTTTCGGCTCCCGCGATGCACAAAAAGCGTCATCAGTGGCAGAGTTTGCAGGACGCGGAACGCAAGGTGGTACAAATGATGAAGCCGCAGCGTTTGCAGATGTAATTTTGTGGACAGCACGCGGAATAATGCCCAGCAATTTGTTATCGAATCCTCAAGTTTTGGACGGTAAAATTATTATTGATATAAATAATCAAGATATTCCCGAAGGGTTTGCTTATCCGGCAATCGTCGAATCTTTAGCAGAAAAGTTAGCGCAAGATGTGCCTTCTTCTCGTGTAGTCAAAGCTTTTAATACAATGGCGCAGGAACTGTTTGAATTATCACCAGAGCCGCTTCGAGATTACGGAGTTTCGGTATTTGTAGCTGGTGATGATGAGCAAGCGAAACAAACAGTAATGCAACTTGCCAAAGAGATTGGATTTTTACCAGTTGACTCCGGAGTTTTACGGAATGCGCGATTGATAGAAGGTTTGGGCGATTTTATTCGCATGATTATGATTGGTCAGCAACAAGGTTCTTATGCAACTATTTCCGTGAATGTGCTGCCTGCTGCACAAGGGCAACGTTTGGGAGGAAGGCAAGCTTCGGCTTTGAATTAAATAATTTACTGAACAGCTTAACTAATCTGTATTCACAATTCGGCTCATGACGTAGAGGATATGCGTTTTATTTCCAAACTGTTTGGGAGGTGTTTTACGTATCACCTCGAATCCCATATGCTTCCAAAACTGCAACCCTTGCTCGTTTGCTTCAACTACAGATAGTGATACTTGCCGTACTCCATGCACCGCTACCCAGCGCTCAAAAGCCTTGTAAAACTTAGAGCCTAAGCCTTTGCCTCGCTGTTCGGGTGCAAGCATCATCAGCCCCAACCACCAAGTTTGGTTGTCGGGATAGTGTCGGATTGATTCAATCATTCCTAACAAGACGTTACGTGCATCAAACAGACCAAAGATATACTTATCCTGCGTAGTTTTAGTTTGTGGAACAGCAAGAAACTCATCACGGGCAGCGGTAGATAGAGGTGGCTGACCATCTATGAAGTAAGCAAACTCCGTGCATTGCGCGTAGAGTTGCTGAAGAACTTCTGCATCAAGAGGCTGTAGACGCTTCGCTGAATAACCAGCAATATCCATGAGAATCGTTGAATTATCCATATGCGATCTGCGCTTCGCAGCAGCGCTTCGCTATCGCAATTTGAACGCATTATCTATGATAAATAAAGTCGTAGGGGCACAGCACTGCTGTGCCCCTACAAATTATCCATGTGTCGCAATTATTATTTTAAACAGTATAATTACTGCAAGTGTAACCTGTACTATCAATTTTCATGCGGTAGATATCGAGTTTTTGGGATTAGTTAATAGACATAGGAGTGGAAATTAATTATGTATTACTCAAAATATGAATGTAGAAACGTTACATGTAACGTTTCTACATCTTCTCCACGTCTATGTCTAATAGGTATTTAATAACTAACCCCCTAATCCCTATCTCGTAATATATTTACGCTTCAAATTAAAAGCAGTTCCAACAATTCCAACAGCGATTAAAGCCAACGCGGAAGTCGATTCGGGAATTGCAACGTAATAGCTAGAGACGCGAATCGGGCCATCTTGGTCATCTGATAAGAGTGGTATAGGTGGAATAATCCCAAGACCGGGTCTGAGGTCAGGTGTAGACGTAAATAGATTGTAGAATGTCGTCCCGTCGGGAATTTCACCACCGCTAAAAGTGATAGTTTTACCCGTTACCGAAACGTCTTTGAAAATATCTTGTAAACCGGGGTTAGTCGTGTAACCAACCTTTCCATCTCCGTTTACATCTCCCCATTCCACGGGTTCATTATCAAACGCTGGTGTCGCATCGGCATTACTGTAGAACAACGTTTCTAAATCGAAAACAAACCCTCCCATACTTTGCCCAGTTGCATTTAGCAAGTTATTTGTAACATCTGGGACACCATATCTAATAACTTCTCCGGGGTCGATATCGGTTAGTCTGCGGGGATTTCTTCCAGTTTGTAAGATATCTTGATTCGCTGTCGTCACAATCGGTTCGACGTAAATCACAGCATTCGCAGGTTTAATTGATAAAATATCAATTCCTGTCATCCCTAAGAGGGAGACAGTCATACCTAATAAACTCGCACTTAATGAAATCTTCATAAAATACCTACGTAATTTAAAGTTATGAACAAGAAAGATACTTACCTATAACCGTAATAATACCGTAATAATACCGCTTTTTGCCTGCTTAAGATTTATCATATTTTTCGCTTTCCTTCACTAAAGCGTCTAATTCGCACTGCATCTTGCTTACAACCATTTCATAGCAGGAATTAACGTAAGCGCGATCGCGTGCGGCTTCATTTCCATAGCGTTCAAACACAATTGGCTCGCAAACCTTAGTATAAATTTTTACAGGGAATGGAATATTCGGTAAAGGTCCAATTCCCAATCCCCACGGCAAACCTAAGTATATCGGGAATACTTCGGGGTCAAACCCCAGCAACCAAGGCATTCCCCACTCGTGGAGTTGTCGTAAAACTGGGTAAAAGTCAGCAAAAATAAATAACGTGTCGTGTGCCCCTACAGAAATTATAGGGAGAATTGGTACATTTGCTCGCAATGCCAACTTAATAAAACTCTGCCGTCCGGCAAAGTAAATTTGATGACGTAGCGAATGCAGACGGTACAAATCTTCTCCCCCACCTGGATAAACCAGCACGCTAGCACCTTGACGCAAGGCAGCAGTTGCCACTTTGGGATGTCCGCTAATTGCCCCAACTTTTGCGGCGATTTGCCCAATTTCTGGACTAATTTGCAAGGTTTTGGGATGTATCAACCCATATATAGGTTTTTCGACTCCAAAGTGATGGAACCAGTCATACATCATCATCACCATATCGGGGGCAGCAAATCCGCCGTTGTGCGAACCCACAATTAAGTATTGTTGCTGAGTTTGAATGTGTTCCCAGCCACTGGTTTGCACGCGAAAATAGTAGCGATAAAACCACTCCCACAGCGGCATTACGAATTCAATCAACTTAGGGTCGCGTTCGTCTAACGACCATCCAAGCCTGCTTTGTTCCGGTTGTTGCGGTTCCGACATTAGCGAAAATTCCCAAAAAGCAAAGTAGTTATTTATTTAATATAGTTATTTAATATTTGTGCTAACTTTGAGTTTCTTTAACTAATACATCTAATTCCTGCTGCATTTTACTAACAACCATCTCATAGCATAAATTTACGTAAGCGCGATCGCGTGCGGCTTCATTTCCATAGCGTTCAAACACAATTGGCGGACAAACTCTTGTATGAATTTTCACGGGAAATGGAATATTCGGCAAAGGTCCAATGCCCAATCCCCACGGTAAACCTAGATAAACCGGGAATACTTCGGGGTCGATACCTAGCAGCCAAGGCATACCCCATGCGTGGAATTGCTGCATAATTTTGTATATATCAGCGAAAATAAATAGCGTATCGTGGGCACCTGTAGAAATTAGGGGGACAATCGGGACATTTTCGCGCAATGCCAGTTTAATAAATCCTTTTCTGCCTGCAAAGTAGATTTGATGGCGTTGTGAATGCAATCGAAATACATCTTGTACCCCACCTGGATAAACAAGCACGCTAGCACCTTTACGAAAAGTCAATAAAGCCATCTTTGGATGTGCGGCAATTGCCCCCAACTTAGCTGCCAAAGAAGCTAATTCCGGACTCGCTTGCCACGCTTTCGGATGCATCAACCCGTACACAGGACGTTCGATACCAAAGCGACAAAACCAATCGTACATCATCATCAACATATCGGGTGCAGCCAATCCGCCGTTATGCGAACCGACAAACAGCACTTTTTCATCGGTGGGAATATGTTCCCAACCGCTGGTTTGCACCCGAAAATAGTAATGATATAGCCATTCCAAAATAGGCATTATTAGTTTGATAAAATTGCGATCGCGTTTTTCCAACGACCATCCCAGCTTAGTTCTATCGTTTTGTTGTGGTTCACTCATTGCTGCATCATCCCAAAAAATATGTAAGGGGAGAAGGGGAGAAGCAAAGAAGGGGAGAAGGGGGGAAGTAAATAAAACATTCCTCAATGTTTTCCCCACTCCCCCACTCTCCCCACCTCTCCACCTTCCTACCTCCCCATCTCCTCACCTCCCTACTCCTAACTCCCTACTCCCTACTCACAATTCCCGACCATTGATGAACTTTCTTCTCTTTTTCCCGACGGTAGGAAAAGAAATATTCGGGACTCTGGAAAGTACAATAAGGTGCTTGAGCAATTTGTTCTGGACTAATTCCTAAGTTTTCCATTTGGATTTGATTGACTCGTCGCACATCCAAACGCACTTTACCAGGGTCTGGGTCGGTGAGGATTGGGGAATTGGGTTGTGTTAATAGATAATCAACAATCTTCTCTGTGTCACTATTTGATACAATACTTGCGCCAACTTCCGCAGCAGTTTGCGTTGAAACTTGGTATACTTCACCTGCGATCGCTGGACCTAAAGCAATCCGTAAATCGTCTATTTTACTACCCTGCTCAACCAAACGCGAAATCGCCATCGGCACAATTTTCTTTGCCGTTCCTCGCCATCCTGCATGTACCGCAGCCACCATTCCAGTCTTGACATCGGCAATCAACGCAGGCGTACAATCGGCACTCGCTACCCATACAGCTTGTTGCGGCTTGTCACTAGCAATACCATCACCATGCACGAGTAACGAATCTGCCTCTCCCTCGACATCATTGCCACCTGTTTCTAACTTGATAGCGATTTCTAGGGGAGTTAAAACCGTATTTCCATGTACCTGCTTGAGGCGATATCCTAAAGCTTTACTGTGGAGTATATGAGTTAATTCATCCTGCGGTGAACGTCCGACAAACCCATTCGTAAAAAAGCCGTGTGGAAATGCTGACAAAAGACTGCAAGTCAGGTAAGGCAGTCCTTGCCAAGTGTCCCATTGCCAAGTATGCATCGTCAACTAACTCCACATGTAAAATTCAATTAAAATCAATTTTGGTCAATTTAGTTTAACTTGACAGTTAAAAGTTTTATAGTATATACCTACCAGCATCCGCAGGAGTTGTCGGCAATCTTGTTTCTTGCAAAAAGTTATGTTAACGCATTCCCAATCCTGACAAGCAATTAAACTTGTGAAGGATTATATTTTGTATCAACTGCTGTGCGAATCGATCGAGACAAAATCGAAGCAGCTTTAAATGCTGCATCTCAAAGTCATTATTTACCGTTTTCGCTGCATCTCTACGACAGCGTTACTTCTACAAACCAAACGCTGTGGGAATTACTACACCAAAACGCACCATCAGGAACAGTAGTAATTGCTACAGAACAAACTTCAGGACGCGGGCAATGGGGTCGTCAATGGCTTTCCCAAACAGGTGGATTGTATCTTTCAGCCGCAATAACACCTAACTTAGAAGCGATAAATAGTTACCAACTTACCTTCGCAACAGCCTGGGGTATCGCTCGGCAATTACAAAAATGCGGCATTACGGTTGAGATAAAATGGCCAAATGACCTAGTGTTGAATAAACGCAAGCTCGGCGGCATCTTAACCGAAACCAAAATTAATAGAGGAAAAATTACCCAAGCTGTTGTCGGTGTTGGCATCAATTGGCAAAATCCAGTCCCCGAAACAGGCATTAATTTAGAGTCGTGGCAAGCACGTCAACATTCTAGACCAATTCCTAGTTTAGAAATTCTCGCCCAAAAGGTTTTACTTGGTATAGAATCCGGTATGGAATGCCTCAACCAAGATGGAGTAGATGTACTGTTGTCTAAGTACACTACTTTATTGACCAATATGGGAGATGAGGTGCAAGTAAATAATCTTTCTGGTACTGTAATTGGTGTTAATTCTTCTGGGTGTCTCCATGTTCGCATGGAAAATTCAGAATCAAAATCAGTGGGAACACCAGAAATTTACTTACAACCAGGTACAATCAGCTTGGGCTATCGTACTTGTGCCGATTAAATTTACAAGAACGCTTAAAATGTCCAACTTGGGCATTGTCCCAATTGCATAATTTATCTAAGCTAATATACTCATAACACCAGAAAAATGACGCAGCGCAAAAAACCTGCCCAAAATTTGCATAAATCGTGGCATCAATCACTGCCAGCACAAAGTCTAGTATGGCTAAGTAGCTTAAGTATCCTTAGCAGTGGCTTCGTGCTTGCACAAACTGAATCCGCCATCGATAATATTGTTCCCACTGCGGAAAATACGCAAACATCGGGGAATGCAGTTAGAAAAAAAACAGTAGAACGCGCCCCTCGTGTTTCGTCGCCAGAATCTTCGCTCCTTGAGTTTTCAACGCGCCGCGCCCGACTCAAACAACGGTTAAATCGTAACGTCGCTTCGCAGTCCTCTGAACCTGTAAGAAAACCCCGCACCGAAAAGCAAGCATCGGAACCAGCGCGACAAAGACCGTTACGCAGCGAAGATGCTACACCAAACACAAGTGTAAGAAGATTAAGGGCGCTTGCGCGATCGCGTAGCGTGTCCGGAAAAGTCAGTGACTCCTCCGGAGTATTGCGTCCCGTTGCTATACCCGAAGTGCGAGTTGAGAAAACCCAAGTCGAGGTTTCGTCGCAACCACGGGCAACGAGTCGTGAAGATAAACCCCAAGTTGTAATTCCAGCAGTCCGGAATTTACGCGAACGCACCTCGGAAATCACCCAACCAAGCAAACCTGCAAGTCAACTTGAAAGTAATACAGGTGATACAACCGAAAAACCCAAAGATTACAACAACGCCTATATTGACCCTACCGATTACAATTCTCGCACCGCAGGTAAATATGAATCTCCCAACAGCGTTGTCTTAACCGAACGTTCGGTTAGTTGTCGCACACCTTTAGGACAAAGTTTAACTAGCTGCGTTAAAGCGCCAGTTACAGCTTCTAAATTAACTGAGCTGGCAACAACTAAAACCGAACGAACCCGCGCTACCGCACCAAGCTGGATTAGAAGAAGTCGCAGTATCGAAGTTGCTGACACAACAGCCGATACAACTCGAGTACGGCGAACCGTAGATAATAACGAGAATCGTAGCGGTTGGCGGGCTTCTCGGATTGCAGCAGTAAGCAATCTTGATAATGTTAGAGTCACTCGTCGTGCCGAGCGTATCGAATCATCCACTGCACGTGAAATTGTCGCGTCGTCGAAGAGTAGCTATAACCCAAATCGGTTTATTCCTGCCCCCAGCAATTTTGCCCCGCAAGCTAGAACAACCATTAGTACTGCACTTGCCCCTAGTGGGGATACTTTGCCGATGCCAATGACTTCGGACAATGCCGTACCGCGTCCGAGTACTGTTGCCTATAACATTCCCTTAGAATCGACTTTACCGCGTGTTGCCTATAGGGGTGGAATTGCATACAACCCGACAGGGCTAATTTTCCCGCTTTCGATACCAGCCCCAATTACTTCGATATTTGGCTGGCGGACGCATCCAATTACAGGCGATCGCAGGTTCCATTCCGGTACTGACATCGGTGCACCAATGGGCACACCCGTCATTGCCGCCTTCACAGGTCAAGTCGAGGTCGCCGACAACGTTGGCGGCTACGGTTTAACAGTAATTCTCAACCACAACAACGCCCTGCAAACCCTGTACGGTCACATGTCCCAACTCTACGTCCAACCCGGACAATGGGTACAGCAAGGTACTTTAATTGGGTTGGTAGGTAGTACTGGTAATTCTACTGGGCCGCACCTACATTTTGAAGTGCGCCAGTTAACACAAGAAGGTTGGGTAGCCGCCGACCCCAGTATGAATTTGCAGTACGCAATCACTCAATTAATGCAAAGCTTGCAAACTGCACAAGTACCGCAACCGAATAATTAGGAGTTAGGAGTTAGGAGTTAGGAGTTAGGAGTTAGGAGTTAGGAGTTAGGAGTTATGAACTAGAAGTTAAGAGTTATGAGTTATGAACTAGAAGTTAAGAGTAGGGAGTTATTCCTAACTCAGCACTTCTAACTTCTAACTCAGCACTTCTAACTCCTAACTCAGCACTCCTAACTCCTAACTCTTAACTCCTATAAATATCCATGTTCTGCCAAAAAAGCGGGTGTGATTTTGTCATCATCCGCTTTTTGGTGTTGATTGCCGTTCGTTAAAAATTTTTCGACATATTTCCCAAGGATGTCACCTTCGAGATTTACCCAGCTACCAGGAGTCAAGTGACTGAGATTAGTTTCAGCGTAGGTGAGGGGAATAACTGCAACAGTAAACTGCATCGTGTCAGAATCGTAATTAGCAACAGTTAGACTAATACCATTGACGGCAATACTTCCTTTCGGGACAATGTACCGTGCTATAGCGCTCGGTGCAGTAAAGGTCATCTCCCAAGAAGTCCCTGTTTGTTCCGCTAGCACTAACTGCCCAACTCCGTCAACGTGTCCCATGACAAAATGCCCACCCACTTTACTACCAACCCGCAGTGATGCTTCCAAGTTCACATACCGTAAAAGCGTTGATTCCTGCCCTAAAGTTGTCCTTCGTAACGTTTCCGGTGAAGCAGTTGCCACAAATCCGTCATTTAGTATTTTTTCGACCGTCAGACACACGCCATCAACTGCTACACTATCGCCATATGTCAAAGAAAGCAAAATTGCATCTGCCGACTGGCTGATACAGTTAATTTGCCAAAAATCCCCTTCTAAGGGCTTTATTGTTCCTAATGTTTGAATTAATCCTGTAAACACGGTTTTTCTTTAATCTCGCTCTATTTATTGCCAATTTTGACTGCAATTAACTCGTAATTCTTACTTGGAGTGCAAGAAATTTAAGTATAATTTCTAACTACTTTTTGTATAGGGTTATCAATACATAAATAGCAAATTCAAGGCATACTTGGGTTAGTAGATTATTGTTAAAACTAACTGATTAAACTTACGCTGGTACTCGCTTTCAAATTGGGAGTTTAATAGAAGCAATTATAGCGAGTCAAGACCTACGTTTATGTTCACCTCAATCGTACTGGAAAATCGGTATGATTTATTACATACTACCCTAGCGCTGAAAGGATTGTAGAGGCTTAACCAATGATTGAAATGAGAGTCGCTGGTATAGCATTAGATGCCATAACCCGCAGCCCGATTGTTCTCCTAAAAGATAGTACCGACCGTCGTGCATTGCCAATCTATATCGGTCAAGAACAGGCAGGGGCAATTATGAGGGCATTAGAAAACCAAAAGCCTCCTAGACCTTTGACCCACGACTTGATAGCGAACATGCTGGAAGCGTGGAATATGTCTTTAGAAAAGGTTATCATTCACTCGCTGCAAAAAGATACCTTTTATGCAGCTTTAATTGTGCGACAGGGAGAAAACCGCAAAGAAATTGATGCGCGTCCGAGCGATGCGATCGCAGTTGCTCTCCGTACAAATGCGCCTATTTGGGTGATGGAAGAAGTAATCGCTGATGCATCGATTCCCGTAGATAAAGATGCAGACGAAGCCGAACAAGAAGCATTCCGCGAGTTTCTTTCTAACCTTCGACCCGAAGATTTAATCAAACGCTTCGGTCCTGAGGGTTAAGAGGGGGAAGTGGGGAAGGGGGAGTGGGGGGAGATTAATTAAAAACTCCGCGCCTCTGTACGGGCGGGTACACTAATATACGATTGGGGTAATGAGAAATCTTTATAAACCCGCCCTTCCTAACTCTTTATTCACTATTCCCTACTCCCTACTCCCTAATTTTCATGCAGTACCGACGCTTTGGAAAAACTAATTTAAACTTGTCTGTTTTTTCTTTGGGAACCATGCGTTACTTGGGTTCGCACTCAATCGCACAGCAGACAATTTCTGCATCTGTCGAGTTAGGGATAAACCATATTGAAACAGCATCAAGTTACGGCAGTAGTGAGGATTATCTTGGTGGTGCGATCGCATCTGCTTTACCTGTACCTCGTTCCCAGATTCATATCACCACCAAAATTCCACCGACTGCGGATGCCGACACGATGCGTCGCTGTATCGATGAATCATTAAAACGGTTAAAGGTAGATTATTTAGACTGTTTGGGAATTCACGGTTTAAATACTTGGGAACACCTTGATTGGGTAAAAGCTAAAAGCGGTTGTATGCAAGCTGTCGTAGAAGCAGTTGCAGATGGTCGAGTTCGACATATAGGCTTTTCTACTCACGGTTCGCTGGAATTAATTTTGGCAGCGATAAATACAGATTTATTTCAATTTGTCAATCTGCATTATTACTACTTCTTTCAGCGCAATGCACCAGCTATTCAACGTGCTGCCGAGAAAGATATGGGTGTATTTATTATTTCACCAGCCGATAAAGGTGGCAAACTTTACACTCCACCCGAAAAGCTCAAAGATTTGTGTTATCCCTTTTCACCCCTCGAATTAAATTACCGCTTTTTACTTAACGATTCGCGCATTACAACCTTGAGTGTAGGTGCGGCAAATCCCGATGAATTAATCGAACCGTTGCGGATTGCTGACAACACGGGAAAACTTACACCCGAAGAAATAATAACTTTTACAAATTTAGAAAACCATCAAAACGGTTCTTTAGCTGCCGAAAAATGCAGCCAGTGCTACGCTTGTTTACCCTGTCCCGAAAATATTAATATTCCTGAAGTATTACGATTGCGAAATTTAGCAGTTGCATACGACATGAGTGATTACGGACAGTATCGTTACGGAATGTTTGAAAACGCCGGACATTGGTTCCCTGGAATGAAAGCCAACCGCTGCACCGAATGCGGCGAATGTTTGCCAAAATGTCCCGAAAATCTCGATATTCCCGCTTTATTAGAAGATACTCACGAACGACTTAAAGGTAAAACACGTAGAAGATTGTGGGGATAAATCGTTAAAAAAAGCAATACTTAGATCGGAGCCGCCCGTGAATGAGTCATTCGCGAATCCAAAATCAGTAATTCGGGCGTAGTCGCCAATCCCCGTAGTAGAACTGTTACCATCATTGTAGAAAACTACATCATGGTCATTTCCCGCAGAACCATTGAAGGTGTCATTGCCATTAGTACCCACAAGATTATCATTACCATACGTGCCGTTGATTGTCATATGCTTTAACCTCTTTGATAAATGTCCACTGCAAAGCAAGGTTATGTTGCCATAATGCAACTTGCTAACCTCTATCTACTTATCGGTTTAATTTTGCAAGTTTTATGCAAAAAACTATGTGGTTTTAATTTTTTATAAAAGAAATTAAAACCACTCATTCTAGATGAAGATGAACCACACAAACCAAACCCTCAAGAATTATAAAAGACTTGATATTTATGTTGCATCACATTAAATTTGATAGGTGATGCCAAAATAAGATTCTCCTCTTAAATCTTCTCTGTGTCCTCTGTGTCTCCGTGGTATTTATTTCTTTCCTCAAAATTAATGTGGTCGAGTATTAGTTAATAAAACCACTAGTACCCAACGGCGAAAGTAAGAATACCATTGTAGTGCGAGCAGGATGCTCGCACTACTTTCTACATCAAAATTGAAATATTTTTAAAATGGTATGATTATTTGCGCCATGCTGTACTAGTTGAAAGCATTTTCTCAATAGCATCACAAGCTATTTGCGTCCCATTTTCTGACCGAACTAGTCTAGCAACTTCACCTGCTTTAACTCGATAAGTTGGGTCATTAAGCAATTTAGACAACTCCTCCATTGCCCTAATTGCAGTATATTCATTTCGAGGAATTGTACAAGCTACTCCTAGACGAACAAGACGTGCTGCATTATCGGGTTGGTCGTGACTCCAAGGAACAACAAGCATCGGACAACCTGCTTGAAGTCCTTGTCCGGTCGTACCAATTCCACCTTGGTGAACTACTGCTGCTGCATGAGGAAAGATTTCTGAAAATGGGGCGTAATCAAAAGCGATGATATCTTTAGTAAGTGGAGTTGAAAGAATATTTTTGCCAACAAGCAATACTGCACGATATCCTAGTCGTCGCACTGCACGAATACTTTCTGCGTAAAAACTCCCCGGATTTAAAACTGCCGATGAACCAAGAGTAAATATAACAGGTGGAGAACCAGCTTTGATGAATTCTAAAAGTTTGGGTTGTAGCGTTGTACTAGTGCGATGTATTCGGGTACTGCGATCTCGATCGTAAAATGCAAAGCCTGTAATCTGGGTATTAGCTGACCAGTCGGGTTGCGCTTGTGCTAAGTGACTAGAAAATAAAGCTAAAACCAACTTTTCTGAATATTTGCCCTCAAATAACGGATTTTCCACTGCTGGCAATCCGAATTCGCTGCGTAATGCTTGCAGCGGTTCTGACCAACCACGAGTCACAAATTTAGCAGCTTCGATAATTAAACCATTCACCCAAGGCCCGAAGGGACGCAGTTCTGCCAAAAATGGAAACGGGGCAAACACAGGTGGGTCGTAGGCAGAGAAGAAAGACATTGGTGAAAGAACGTAGGAAATCCAAGGGACACCAGTAAGCTTTGCAATAATTGGTGCTGTATATATTAATTCGCTCGTCACGAGTAAATCGGCAGTCGGCACGATTTGCATTAATTCGTTATATGTATCGCGGATTTGCGGCATTATAACTTCCCGAAACAGGACTTCAGTACCGTTTTGGACATCCATTGTCCGCTTCGCTAATTCGCAATTAGGGTCTAAATGCGGCGGAATTGGGTAAAAAGCAATACCTTCAGATTCGATTTTGGCACGATGATATTTACCCGTAGCGATAATTGGCTGATGTCCCCGTTGCTTTAATTCGAGTGCTATGGCAATTAGAGGATGAATATCTCCCAATGACCCAAAAGTAGCTAAAATAATGCGTTTACTCATGCCGACGGCTGTTTAATCTATAGATAATTTCTAAAATACCTGATATTCCCATTACTGTTTATCAATAATTGCATTTATCAGCATAATTACTTAAAAAGGCTAATATTAGTAATTTTGATACCGTGCAATCAACTAATAAATCCTGTCAATTACTGCTTTTTCTGTCAAGTTGATTGTTGGTATTAGTAAACAGGAATACAATGAGCGACATCGGTCTGCTGATGGCGGGGGTATTAACAACAGGGCAACCAGTAGTGCCCGCATTACCGAAGGAGCAAGCAATTCAGCCAGACGAAGCAGTGCAGAAGTCGGAAAAAGCTAAAGCTACAAGCGTTTCCCCGAATGAAATAGCACCACCTGAATTGGCACTTCCAGAAATAGCTTCCGAATTAGCCCCCTCCCAAAGCCAAGAGCAAAAAAATATACTAAATAAAATTAGACAAAAAATTAATTCTAAGGAAAGAGGGAGTAGGGAATCGGGAGTAGGGAGGAGCCACTGCGTTGCGGAGGACAGTTCCGTGCGGGGGTTCCCCACGCCACACCCCACCCCTGCGGGGAAGCAAGCTACAACGGAGCAAACCGACCCACGGGGGTGGCTGCCGTTGAGGCTGTCCGTTGGGGTTCCCCCCGTTGTAGCATGTGGCGTTAGGGGAAAAGAGGAAAAACAGGGATACCCAGAAGTAATAAACCTCTCCCCCACTCCCCCCACTCCCCCCACCCTCTCCACTCCCCCTACTCCCTACTCCCTACTCCCCACTCCCTCTACTCCCGACGAGATGTCGCAAGTCACACCAGTATCACAACTCACTGATGTACAGCCTTCAGATTGGGTATTTGGTGCGCTGCGATCGCTTACCGAACGCTACAAATGTATTACTCCATCGAAAGATGGGACATTCAAAGGCAATCGTGTGATGACTCGCTACGAATTTGCAGGGGGTTTAAATGCTTGTATAGAAAAAATTCGGGAATTGATCGCTACTAACACGGAAAATCTCGCTAAAAAAGAAGATTTAGTAACTTTGGAACGCTTGCAAGCTGAGTTTAAAACCGAAGCCGAAGTACAAAACCGCCTAGATTCACTGGAAGAACGCACTGCAATTGCAGCAAATCAGTTTTCGGCAACTACAAAACTCTACGGGCAAGCAATTTTTAGCGTCCAGGGAACGAACGAAGCCGATGTGTTTTTATACCGAGGTGAAGAACAGCCGCGCAAAGCAAAAACGAATCTGACTTTTGCGTCTAGCAGCCAACTTACATTTGCAACTTCGTTTACCGGACGCGATTTACTACTAACTGGCTTATCTGCCGGAAATTTAGGTGCGTCCACCCAATCGCTATCTACAAATATGGGCAGGTTGGGTTTTGAGTCGGATACAAATAACAACAACCTGGTTTTGAATGAATTATCCTATCGATTCGCAGTTTTCGATAACTTAGGGGTTGTTGTCGGCACAGCAGGAGTAAACGCAGTCAATACATTTCGCGGTATCAACCCCTTGGAAGGTTCGGGAGATGGTGCAGTTTCGTTATTTGGTCAGCGCAACCCAATTTTGGCGATTGGTAGTGGCACGGGTGGTGTCGGATTTGACTGGCAAATAAGCTCTAGCATTAGCTTGCAAGGTGTCTACAGTGCCCAAATTCCCAGCTTTCCCGGCGATATCCAAGTTGGTGGATTGTTCGGCGGCAACTACACCGTAGGAACGCAACTTACCTTCGCACCAACCGATAATGTTGATGTCGGAATTCATTACCTCTTCAACCACTCACCCGACGGTAATCTCCACACTGGTATCGGCGACACGCAGTTAGCTTCACCTTTTGTTCCTCAAACAGCTTTTGATACTCATGCTGTTGGTGCTACTGCGACATGGCGTATTAATCCTAACTTGCAATTAGGCGGTTGGGGTGGTTGGACTACTTCAAAACCATTTAGTCTTTCGGGAACTGTTGAAACTACTAATTGGGCAGTATTTGCAGCGCTTCCTAATTTGTTCCGTCCCGGTAATTTAGGGGGTGTACTCGTCGGACAACCCCCCAAAATTACATCGAGTACTTTACCCGATGGATACAACCTGCCGAACTTTGCCGTTCCTGACTTTGAAACAGGTGGTATCCAAGGGGGACGCGAAGATACTTCACTGCACCTCGAATTGTTCTACCGCGCCCAAATTAACGACAATATTGCTTTAACTCCAGGTTTATTTGTCATTTTCAATTCCAATCACAATGCCGCTAACGACACTTTAGTTATCGGTGCGATGCGGGCAACATTCCGGTTTTAATTTACTACTGCTGAAAGTGTAATCAAACACACTAAGTAATCGAGATAGGGAAGGGGGAAGGGGAGAAGGGGAGATGGATAGAAATTTACTGTCTCGACTTCCTTATCTCACCCCACCTCCCCACCTCCCCACCTCCTCATCTCCCTACTTCCTACTCCCTACTCCCAATTTTGGAGCAATAATTAAATGCAACTTTCTAAATCAAACTCCAGATATCAAATTTCAAACCTGTGTAAATTAGGTTTTGCGGCCTTGGCAAGTGGTAGCTTGGCAACTTTATTTTTAGCATTGCAAGCCGAACATGTTGCTGCCCAAGTCAAGATTCAAAGCACGGGAACAATATCCGGGACACTAAACTTTCCCTTCGGTCCGAGTACTAACGGTCGCACGACTCGTATCGATACAGATAGTAACGGTACTTATTTCCGTAATATTGGCA
>QQTW01001536.1_pt1 | contig 16214 bp, 15 predicted proteins | sample 1904831 | NCBI WGS metagenome assembly QQTW01 (sample SAMN09435610, study PRJNA476489) | Subsurface metagenome, whole genome shotgun sequencing project. | reverse complement strand
GAGCGGCATCATCCTTGAAAAGGCTGTCAAACCGAAGATCAGAGATCCAAAAAGAGACCGAGGAATCGGAGCCCCGAGCGTAGGCAAATTCTCGCGGGGCATGTTGACCTTGACCAAAAGGGATGTCAATATGATCGTTGGCCCAGCAAAGAGATCGAAGCGAAGATGATCTTCCGAAGAATCCACAACCATTTTTGGATGCCGGAACCTGGACTCGCCAATTTCGAATGGTACTCGCATGAACAGCCTCAGGGCTTGCTCCGGTACGGCAAAGGCCGCGCGGCGCTGTGGGGAGGAAGTCGAGTAAGTGTTCTATATTAAGGATTAGAGAACGGGAGCTCACTCTTCCACCCATAGCTACAGTCGTCACCGAGGCGTAGCAGGCTTTGTCCCACCAATTCTGGAAAGAGTATCCCAGGCGCCCACCAGCCAGCCGAACACGGCTGAAATCATACTTGTCGACAAGGCAATCAGTCTAAGCGAAAAGCATCGAACCCTACTATCCCGGTTTACCGTTACTTCAACACTGAACCTATATCGCGAGGAGCAAAGCCCAATACTGACGAGCTAATCGGATATCCTGGTTTATCAACTTGATGGTCTAGAAAGGCCATTTCTCGAGCCGCGGTCCTTGTTTAATTGAAACGGGACTGCACAAACGCCATGGTCATGAGTATCCTCAAATGAGAGCAGTTGGGGGCAGTGGATATTCGTCAAGCTCAAACTTCCAGCCTGGGAGGACTGGAGCCGGATTAGCATTGGCAGAAAAGCAAATATGCCCTGCCGGCGCCTTCGTGCAGCTCTCTAGCACTACGTTACGATGAGGCGAGCTAATTGCGGATCGCACGTGAAGGCTGACAGAGGCATCGTGCTTGCATCTACTGAACCTTTCTGCACCGATGTGGCCAGCAAACCTTTGTTGGAGTCGCCCCTAGTTGTGCCAATCGCTGGGTTGCAAACTTGCCGTACGATCGCGACGGAAATAGAATGATGGCCTCGAGGTCGGCCCATGCGTAATCGGGGCTTGAGTGGACGATGGACGCCAAGTGATAAGTGCATTTGGTGACCAGCGGCAGTTTGGTGCGGGTATAATGTTTCATCTGGACGATCAAACTACACCTTATTCTCAACTTTCCTTGACTGGGGGACGGGATCTAAGTACGGGCTGCGCACCGAACTAGTTGCAGCAAGGCTCGGCCTCGAACTCCAGTCGATCTTGGCCCATACTCCATAGGGTGCACTGATGATGCTGGCGTCGAGACGGTGCGGCAACCCTATCGTCTGTTTCTTCCAACCAACGAGTACCAATTCGCGCTCCTATGATGTTGCGGCCGCCCACGCTCTCGCCGCATGTGGTGCCAGGAAGTCAGCAGAAGCCTCCTAGCTCCCGTAAGAGACAGCAAGTAGCATTGAGGCAGTGGGGATCAAATCATGCAGCGATGCACATTGTAGAGATAATCGATGCTGGCGGCAATGCGCATGCATCATTCAATCCTTGAAGGACGAACCAGAGACGGTCTGCCTTGACACAAACCACTTACACGCCTGCTATGAGATCTCGGAGACACTGTGAAGGGCAAGCGGTGGTAGATAGAAATACCAAGGATTGCACAGGATCTACACCTCGTTGCCTTCAGTCCGAGGTCAAGTTATGGTGGGATTCAATATGGCGATCAAGCCTCGCTCACAGACTAGGGAGAGAATATCAGTTGATGATGGAAGTTTTTCTGCCTTCCTTTAACAGCAAGAGCCCGAGCACTGTGCCGTCAAGTCATCTCTGACGCAAGGCAGATGCTGAAGCACACCAAATTCACCCCCTGCTTGTGTTTCACTCATCGACCGCTAGCCCTCACTGAGCGTGGTGGACTTCGATATAGCAGTCTCTACAGCCAATCACACCGGCTTCGTCATGCAGGCGTGCCGTCTTTCGTACCTAGACAGCACGTCAAGAATAATCACCAGTGGAAATCTTGCTTGCTTGCTGTTGTGCATGAGCATGGCAAGGTTGAGCTGGCTTGACGACTTACCGGCCGAGAAGGGTGAGAGGCAAGCGAATCATGGCTACGTACGTAGTGCACTAACGCTACACTTGGTCTTTACCCAGTGGCCCAGCAAGCCATGAAGAAGTCTAGGAGAAAGTAACTCCGTAATGCTAGCATCATTTACTACTTAGTTAATGAAGAAGCTGTGCGTGAATAATTAATGACATCCGACGGCAGAGTTCATTAGGCGGCACCTAGAAGATTTCCGTGTCACGCTGCCCCTTCACCGGGTATGTCCATTCGTTCAGTCGTGGGCCCTTTCTGGCAATTATGACCGATGACCCAATATTAATGGCCAACTCCACCTCCGTAGTCTTCCCACATCATCGACTTTGCATTGAATGATGAATCGAAAGGGAAGGAAGTCAAAAACAAGTCGGCGCATATGATCCGGCCATTTGGGGGGTAAAGTCGGTACATGATTAATGGCATATGCAATTTACCACCTTGGTCCGTTAAGATGCAAGGAAAACAACAACATATCGAATGCCAATGGATGCGCCAGCCGGGTCGACGCTGGTGAGTGCACTGAGTGGTGACAATTTTTAGATTGGTAGCGATTGCTGGGCGGCATCAGAGCAACGGCCATCAGCCAAAGAAACTCCCCTGCACCACAAGCCTGTCCAATTCCTTGGATTAATTCTCTTCTTCTCCTCTTCCTCTCGGCGCTTGTTTCCAAATCATCCCTAACAGAACTAAAGAGCCCACCCCCAGGGAACCCCTCCTTCCCACACTTACACTATTACCCTGACCTCGATCGCCTTCTCGACCCATCACCTGGCGCCAGCCCCCAAGAACCTGCTGACTTCGCAATTCTCAAACATAGCCTCGTTCGCACCCCTTCACTTTATCGTTCCTGCCGAATCCCCCATTTCTAGATTTAGACTGCCCGTTCCTGCCCCTTCCGTGTCTGTCGCCTATCTTCAAACAGCACCTGGCCCCCCCTTCGCCCTGGACGAAACAACCGTTGAGGATCGCTCTCGATTATCTCTTCTTCGCTTCTTCTCGAGTCCACTCCCAGCTCGTCGAGTCCAGAGAGTCTTTGACAGGCAGGCCTGCTCTCTCCCTCTGTCTCTAACCATCCAGCGCGTCAATTTCACTGAACGTTTCGAGGCTGGAACCTCACACAAGACCCTCCGTCTTCTCCTCCATCTTTGCTTGATTTGTCCCAGCCGAGCACTGTTTCGATTCGTCGATCAAACATCTACGAGCGCGACAACCTGCGACAGCTTGACAGCAGTGGGCCCGACGCACGAGCTACAGCCAAGTGAGCTTGTCTGACATCAAGAGCCTACGCCCTCAACGAAGCAGCTCTCACCTGCAACTATCAACGTCTTATCATCTGGTGCTTCATGAGCGCTTCCATGTATTCGCAAAGCAGCAGCAGCAGCTCGGCCATGGCGCCACCTCAGAAACCTGAGACCTTTATGCTCTCAAACGAAGCTCAGCAGAGCCTGCCCCAAGATGCGCAAGTAGCTCTTCAGCAGGTCGATAACCGTGAGTCTCGTCGACCATGAAGCTTAAGCCTGGCATTCCGCCCTCTGCTGATACCAATGCGCAGTCAAATACTTCCTCATCTCGGCACCTGTGGACTGGACACCAGACCAATACATTCGAAGATTCTTGCTACCCACAGGCGAATATGTTTCCTGTGTACTCTGGTAAATTGGCATTTCTCACCAAGTCTATACGGTACGATGCTCACGGGATGCAGGAACAACCTTTTCCATATCTCTGGTACAGACATCGTTCGCTGCCTGTCGTTTCGTTTCCAAGCTTTCGGACGCCCGGTCAAGAATTCCAAGAAATTCGAAGAAGGCATCTTCTCGGATTTGCGAAACCTCAAGTCTGGCACCGATGCATCGCTTGAGGAACCCAAGAGTCCTTTCCTGGACTTCATGTACAAAAACAACTGCATCAGAACGCAGAAAAAGCAGAAGGTGTTCTATTGGTACAGTGTGCCTCATGACCGCTTGTTCCTCGACGCTTTAGAAAGAGATCTGAAGCGGGAGAAGATGGGCCAGGAGGCGACGACAATGGCCGTCAACGAGCCAGCGCTATCTTTCGAATTCGACTCGTCACAATCGCTATTCGAGCAGCTTACAAAAGCCCAGCAAGCAAACACATCATCCTTCTCGGCCAACGCCAGTTCTGCTTACTCGCAGTCCACTTCACCCGTGATGCGTGCCGTGGACTCGATGCCTCCACCACAGATTGTACCACAGCCGATGCCAACGGTCACGGAAGAGTTGAACCCCCCAATGGATGCTTATTCGCAGGTGTCCATGCCATCGACCATGGCTAGCAATTTCGTGAAGCGGGAACAGGAATACGGACAGCCGCAGTACGACCGCAACGGCATCTCACTCACCCGCGTCCATCAACGACATACGTCTATGCCCACCTATATGGAGTACTCTCCTGCCCCTTCGTTTGTGTCTTCGCAGTATGAGGATTACAGCAATCGGGGCATATCTTTCGAACCTTTGACGCCACCGCAGCACGCTCACTCGCTCGGGGCTGAGCCGGCGTACATTGCGAACGAAGACACTGGGCTTTACACCGCCATCCCGGATGTCAACCCGGGGCAGAACTTCAACTCGATGATGCAACTACCGACATCGAATTTGTCCGGTACCCAGTATTCCTCATCGGGGCGCAACTACCCTGGTAATAACGTCTACTCTGTGATCGAAGGTTCCCCGACATACAAGCAACGAAGACGTCGATCTTCGATTCCACCAGGTGCGGCTGCTGTCGCTGCGGCCACGGGTAACGGCAATGGCAACGGCAACGCGCACGCTGTACATCGCCCCAGTGACCTCCGTCGCTCATTTTCCCATTCGGTTGGCCCAGTCGCCGAGGACGAAGAAACCGATCAGCATTCTCCACCAGCACTACCAAATGGGTACGCAAACATGCTCCAGCAGCACAAGGACATGCTCGAAATGTCGCGACACGGCACTCCACTACCGACGCTGGAAGGTAGCCCTGCTCCTCACAATCTGGGCATTATGCAGCCACAAGACGATTATTCAAGCTACCAGCCTGATACCATGCACCAACAGACGCTCAACAATAGCCCTGGGAATCGGGCCGAGAACCGGGGGGGTCCGGTTCGTCGAGCCCGGAGCGCGACCTTGATGGAACTTGGGCCATATCCGAGCAAATCCCACTCTTGCCCGATCCCGACATGTGGGCGTCTCTTCAAGAGGTTGGAGCATCTAAAACGGTATGTCCTGCGAATCTTCAGCCCTTTCTTGCATTTGATTCGTTGGTCGCAATTTCTGCAGGCGCTGACTGTCCCGGGCGGCTAGGCACGTGAGGACTCATACTCAAGAGCGTCCATACATTTGCCCTCATTGCAGCAAGGCATTCTCAAGATCCGATAATCTAGCACAGTATGTTCATTCCACACCTCATTGCTCTCTATTTTTATGAAGGCGATGCGCTGACCCACAACGCAGGCATCGTCGGACCCATGAAGCCCGCCCAGACGGCGAGATTGGGGGTTATAGCGACGAAGAGCTCGAAATAGAAGAAAACGAGTTTGGCGCTGTCGAGGAAGAATCACCACAATCCCATCACACCTACCTCCGAGACACCATGCCGCATACCATGCCACATACCATACCCAACAACATGCCCAACAGCATGCCCAACAACCTGAACAGCAATATGAACAACGAGATGTCTAACGTTATGGCGCAGATAGCCAATTCGAGGCGGATGCCAGGCTCTATGGTTGCTCCGAGTCAACTGATGTCGAGCCATCAACTCATCCAGCAACCGATATGAGGAGTATCTATATCCCATGCCATGACGGGATCGACGCATGGGCTCCCCGTCTAGGTATCGGGTGTGCTGCCCGCGCCACCTGATCCACAATTCTCTCGGTTCGCTATTTTCATCTCTGTCCGTCTTGCATTGGGCGTTGCACGATACCCAAAATCGCAATCATCTGGTGCATATCCACTGTTTTGCGAACATCAATCCGCGTCTCCCCGACCAGGAATACCTGCATGGCCATTTGGTCCTCATGTCATCAACAACGACGTCCCGCTACCCACATGCACGCGAACGGCGACTACGAATCTCTTTGCATACATTCATTTTACTACTTTATCTAATTAACGAGATACCGACCTATCTCTTCATCTTTGGGAAAGCGCCCGGACATCCGACCCGGAGCGCCAGTCACCATGGTGGGACGCCAGCATCATGGAAATTCCAGGCGTAATTGTTGGAGGCACGATGTTCCTTTATACTTTCTATTTATCGGCATTTGTCCTATCTGTCTGTCTGTCTGTCTGTGTCTGTGTTTGGGTTCTGTCCAGAATAGGGGGGGGAATTGCTATGCCGGTGTAGCTTTTTCTTTTTGTACAATGTACATAAAATCTGGATGGAAAGAGAAGAGGAGGAATCAATCAGGATATCACCTCTGTTTGTGTGTGTGTAGGAGTCCTTCGGAGGAAACGGGGACGAGGGTAGGAAGGCATGATTGTTAAGTGATAGAAACAACAGATTTGCATAAAGAATAGGAAAAGAAATCCCAAGTATTTATCTTTTCTTTCTGTTCGCCCACCCTTTCTTTGCTCCTGGATTGGAATGAAATCGGGATTTGGATCCGTTAGTACGTTCCTAATAATATTCATAGATTATGGATTTTGATGGAGGATATATAACATGTCAAGTATTGTATTTATTTAGTATGTTTGGAGCGTTTGGGGATTTGCTTACAGGGTTCAAGGGGCGAAGATATGGTAGCTGTATGGTGATAGAAAGAATATGGGGAAGAGAGAAGACCGTAATTGGTGAGGGATATAGAGATAAATAGATTATGTTAGAAGCTTTTACCGGGGGTGTGTGTGGGGTCTCGAGTGTCGTATGGTCTTTTCTGAGAGAAGAATTTTCAATAGACGTTGTCTTTGACAGCCTTTAATCCCTTCCTTCCTACTTTGAGAGTCAATAATACGGGGGATATAATTGTCAAAGATGTGTATGTATACATAACTGCATCCCAGCCATCAGTCACTTTTCCGGCAAAATCATAGAAAAAACCCGTATCATTATCTCCTCTCCGTCTAAAATGCCCTCCCGTCTACCTCGGAGGCATGAATGTATGAGTTGATACAAAAAGCCACTCCTCCAAACCCGCTAAAGAGAGAAAGAGAGAGAGAGAGAGATGAAGAGAGAAAGTCCAGATACTGTTACACTTTTCCACACTTTCCATCATCCCTTATCCCTCATTAACGAAGAACACTAAACCAGAGAAGAAGACTCCACAGAGAATAATACAACGAGAACCACGCCATGCTTGCTTCCCTGCTTGCTTTTACCACAATGAACCCCCCGCCCCTTCATGCCACGTATAATGACCCTTTTTTTGATTTGTCACAGATTCCATTCCTTCCGTTGTGGTACCCTTTTCAGACCGGCGATAGAGCCCCTTTCTATCATGGTATGGTAATGAGAAGGTGGCGGCCAACGAATCTAGTCGCCTCCACCGTCTATAATCGCCAATCTCTGCTTCGTCGTTTTCGCTTTTTTCGAGATGCCTTTTCGCTTCCCGGCTGGTGGTTCAGGGGCATCGATTGGAGTGGCCGCACCCGAGGCTTTGTTGCTGTCATCGCCAAAATGTCCTTCGCCTGTACAACAGCTTCATCAGTCTCAAATCCTTTGAAGTGCTTCTGCATTTAGGAAAATTGATGGCAAAAAGGAAAACTCACCTTCATGATACAAATCATCCATACTAACATCCTTCTTGCGACCTCCGGTCTTTTTCTTCCCTTTTTTCATTTCTTCGCCCTTCTCCGCCATCTCCTTCTCTTTCTGCTCGATAATGTCCGCTTGATCGTCGTCCGCGAGCCAGTGGACAATATCCTTGGAGCGATTCTCCTTGCTTCGGGTGTTGAAGTCGACACCAGCACCTCCGCCACCGGCAATGACCACCCGCTGTACCTCTTCCTTTTGGAGTGCACGCTTGCGAATCCGTTCTTCGATTGTGCCTCTTGTTATCATTCGGTAGACCGTTACCTGTCTGGTCTGCCCCAAGCGATGGGCGCGATCCATGGCTTGCGAGTCGATTGTAGGATTCCAATCGGAGTCGTAGAATATTACGGTGTCAGCGGCCGTGAGATTGATACCCAAGCCACCTGCACGCGTTGAAAGTAAGAATATAAAGATATCCGGCCTCGTCTGGAAGTCATGTACTGTATCTCTTCGATCCTCCAATTTCGTCGAACCATCGAGTCGAAGATACTTGTAATTGCGGTAGGTCAGGTACTCCTCCATCAGATCGATCATACGCGTCATCTGGAAATAGAGCAGCACGCGATGACCGCCTTGCTTTAGATCTCGGAGCAGCTGGTCAAGCTTTGCAAGCTTGCCGGAGTCGGTCACGAAACGACGCATGGACGGGACTTGAATCTGTGTATAGCGGGTGATCTCGGACAAGGGTGGAGGGAGCATGTCGTGTACCGGGTACTGGGTAGGATCTACCTTGGATTCGATCAAAGTTGCTTCGTCGCGCTCCGAAAGACCATATAACGCTCGGCGCAGGGGTATGTTGAAGATGGTATTTTCCTTCTCAACCCGTGCGTCTTGGTTTGAGCAACACACCTCGATCGGAGGAGCCGAAGCAGCTGGTCTTGCACAAGGCTCCAACAGGTTTAGGCCTTGCTCTTCGAACGTGTTTCTGGAAACATTCAGAAGATCGTTCAGTCGATGTTCACCACTAAGCTCCGCAAGAGGTTTTCGGTCATTGCGGTCCACAATCTTGAACAGGGCATGAGCTGGCGTATATTCTTGATATTCGCCGTTGTCGTAGATAGCTCGAAGTCGTGCTAGCCGATCAGTTTTCCTGTCAAGGTTGATGGCTCGCTCGGCTAGGCCTTCGCGTGAAGCACGGTAAACTTCTCCTGCAGACACATCTGCGAAGCGGAGCCAGGAGAAAGCGTCATTGCCAGACGATCGCCTTTGAATATTCTCAGGTGTCCATATGTTCATGCGGTGGCCCAGATACTGGTGTCTGAAGCCGGCTCGATCGTTGCTAGGACTGGCAATATCCAGCCGTGCCTCGGGTGTGTCTAACAATCGAGGTAGATCGTACTCGATCAAATTCCTTGAAGAATACACTAGGTTCACATAGTACCCTTCGCGAAGGAAGGAAGCACACTCGGCATAGTAGGCCATTGACAGTGGCGAGCTGGTGTCTGCTCTTTCAAACAAGTCAGGATGGTTGCAGACTTTCCTAAACTGCATGACCAGGTTCATCAGCGTCGCCGTGTCCTGATCATCACCCAGAGCAGCCTTTTCGATGAGATCCATGATACTGATGCGGCTCCGGAGGTTTCCATAGTAGGCTCGTTGTCGGTAAGTTAGATCGCAATAGACGTCTTCTTCGATCTTGTCGCCTAGTTCTTTCTGTACATGTTTCTTCACGCGGCGTAACATGAACGGCCGGAGGATAGCATGCAGTCTCTTCAACTGAGCCTCGTTAAGCTTTGTATGACTTTGAGCATGGCTCTCAATGTCCTTGGAGAACCACTCGCTGAACTCATCGTGCGAATCGAAAAGACTAGGCATGATGAAATGTAAAAGTGCCCACAGCTCCTGCATGCTGTTCTGAATTGGCGTTCCTGTGAGGAGAAGGCGGTTTCGACAATGGAAGCCCAGCAGAGCTTTCCATCGCGTACTCTGCGCTGACTTGATGGCCTGTGCCTCGTCAAGTATCATATATTGCCACCGGATCTTCTGAAAGTATTGCATGTCCTGAACGACCAATTGATACGAGGTGATCAAAACATGGAAGGGCGAGTCTTTGTTGTACGTGATGTGCTTCCTGTCCCAGAATTTACGCAGCACTTTTCGATCTTTGGCATTTCCCCAGTACGGCAAACATTTCAGATCCGGGACAAACCGCGTAATCTCTTGTTGCCAGTTGTGGAGAGTTGAAGAAGGAGCAACGACCAAGAAAGGACCCCAAATATCATGTTTCTCCGCTAGGTAAGCCATGACTGATATGGATTGCACAGTCTTCCCGAGACCCATTTCATCAGCCAGGATACCATTGATCCCTTGCTCATATAAGTTAACGAGCCAACCCAGTCCTTTTAACTGATACTCCTTCAGCTGAGCGTTAAGCATCTTGGGTTGAGTGACGTTTTCTTCGCCCATGCTTGTCGGGTTCTGGAAATTCATCTCGCCTTCATCAAACCGATTCTGGAGATCGCTATCCTCGCCGTTGAAAGCCCGGGCCTTGTCTTGAGCTTCCTGCACAGCGTTCTGAGCATTGGCCATGGCCGCTTGGTGCAGTACAGACTCGTCTTCAGCATCAAAGTCGAGATCTTCAAAGTTGGTGACTTTGGTCCCCACTTTGGCAAGGCTGTTTGGTAGATTGACGGTATGTGCGTCTGGTTCACCTGGCTGTAAGGTCGTATCAGAGGCAGCAACTTCGGCAGTGTCTGTAGATCGCTCTACTTGATCCGTCTTGATCTTTCGCCCGATGAAATGTGAGTACAACTCGGTCTGGGAAATTAAGAAGTTGAGCTTTCGCTTCTGCCTATTGGCTTCGCGATCCGCTTCAGCTTTCTTCGCATTCTCCAGCTCTTGCCTCTCTGCTGCTCTACGCATGTCCCTCTCTTCGCGCTCATTCCGTTTCCAGAAGGACATCATCTCTCGCATGCTTCTCTTCGCTCGTGCTTGTACATCTTTCATACCTTTGTTCGTGCGAAGCTGCCAGCGCCGAGCTTCTTTCGAGGCAAGTTGGGCGGTTTTACGAAGATTTGACTGCTTGGTCGAAAGAGAGTTATCCTTGATTCTGTACACCTTGGGCGCATCTTTCCGGCTGATGTCCTTCCATATCTGTTCGTAGATCTGTGCGTAACCCTTGGAAGCGTAATTAGTCAAAACAGGAGCGGACATCGCGGGGGATGCCTCCTTAGACTGCTTCGCTTCTCTGGTTTCGCGAATGAGCTGCCCACGACGAGTCTCTTCCTTCGGTGCTATTAGAACAAGATTGTCTTGTTCCATGGCTGCATAGGCGGCTTCGGCGGCATCCTTCTCAGCCTGCTTCTTCTCCTTGCTCTTCTTGGGTCGAATTGATGGGCCCTTTTGCTTTTTCCGGGGCGGCTCTGGTGAAACATCATTGCCGGTCTGGAAAGTACCCATGGTGCCGCCTTCGAGATTCGGAGCCAGCGGCGTGACATCTCTGATATCCCCGGGTAGATCGCCGTGTTCCAAAATCTTCTGAGTGTTCTTTGCCTTCCGCTCTGCTTTATGTGCTTCACGGAGAAGCCGCTCTTTCTCTGTAGTGTCGTTTGTCGCTTCCGCCTTTATAAGGCTTTCCTGATGGTTTTGTATTGCTTGTTGAACAGTTTTCTCACGTCGGCGTTTGCGCTGCATATCCTTCTTGCGCTCCTTCTCGTCCTGCTGTTCCTTCTTCCGCACCTCAGATTCGGCAGCCTCTTTGTTTTTGTCCCGGAATCGCTGTCTGCCACTTTCAGCGTGAGCACTGATCGGCTCAGAGTACCTTTTGGAACTGGCTGTTCGACGACGCTGTCATGGGTGTTAGCCTGCCGGAGGTTTGGCGCTGAAATATTTAATTCCTTACCTTGCGCTTGCCGTCTTCACCCTGTCCAACCTCCATTAAACGTTTATGACTCTGTCGCGCAAATTCTTGCTTTGCCATGGCCCAGTCGGATGATTCAATATCGCTCAGCTCCAATGCGTCAATCCTAGCAAGTTCCTTATCGATTCGCTCGTTCTCTTTGTCGGATACTGATGGGCCAGCTTTTGCCTTGAACTTGGAGGACTTGTTTGACGGCGGGTGAGACACATCGGCCTTGAAAGTCCTTGGTGATTCCTGGTATTCAGTTATGGCAGGGGTAGATTTGTGGGATGATCTTCGGAAGACGGCAGGAGGCGCGCCTGCGTCGCCATTGGAGGTCGAAGGAGCCTTTCGGAACTGCTTCAAGGGAGGCAATCCAGCTGGCGTAGCGGCTGGGACATCAGACGCATTGCTTGACAGGATGTTGGAAAATGACATGGGATTCGATACTTTATGGTCTTCTTGCATCCGTGAATTGCTTTCGTGACGGCTGCCGATAGAGTAGGAATTGTCCCTGGCCAAATGAGCAGGAGCGCCGTTTGTATCAGGGAAATAGCCCGAATTATGGCGGTGTATGGGAGACTCAGCAATAGGCTGTCGCGGAGACTGTGAGACGGAGTTGTGCCGACTTGGCGGGTGGGCATGCGAGGTCGGCACCGTTGGAGAATGTTGGGGGAATTGTGCGCTCATGGGAGAATGATAAGTGCTGGGCGAGGTACGAGGGTCTTGATAATACCCAACGAATGACGCAGGATCTCGGTTCTGTCATGGCCTCGCTGTTAGTTGCGAACATCATAAAGGATAGGAAGACTCTTAGACGCCCCGAGAAAAGCCGTACCTGGGTTGGAGACGAGACATGATAATGGGGGTTCCAGCTTGCTTGGCCTTCACGATGATCGGACACAGCATCGTAGAAACTAGGGACGGACTCCCGTTGCTCGAAGATGGCGCTATGATTGCTTGCTCCATTCATCTTGGGCGAAGGTAGGCTTGCGCGGGGGGGACTGTGAGCGGACTGGATGGGGGCAGCTGACGATGTTGACGGTCTTGAAGAATACTGCTGGTAGGGGGATTTTGGGTGATTGCCGTTGGTGGGAGAATAGCTGGTTATTCGGGAGGGTGAGTGTGCATCATAACGGGGCGGTGGTTGAGAGTTCATGGCCGTTTTGCTATCCCGGCGCCGACGGCCATCGGTGTCGTGAGTCCATGTCATGGGTTCGTAGATTCTCCCTTGGTCATAGTCGATAGCGGTCGGCTGCACCATGATTGCCAGCTGTCTCCGTCTCCTTCTATCTATGGCTATTGAGCCTTTACCGCACAAGAATCGGACTGGCTTGTAGCCATCTGGCCTCGGTGTCACGGGAGCGCGTTGCGAATTAAATTAGCGGAGAGGTTGTGGGTGAGGATGGTCAGCTCCGGCAGGGCTTCCAATGTCCTTCAGCCGGGGCCAAAGATGAGCGGCTGGTACGGATACGCGTCAGACAAGGGAATGGACTGGGGACGGTTGTGGACAGCGGATGGCGGGAATGGCGATGAGGATGAGGATGAGTATGAGGGTGTAGAGGAAGGTGATGGGGAAGGGGATGGTTGATGCAGATTAGTATGTCTGAGCGATGATAGGCAAGGGAGGCGTCGGTCCATGTTGGAGGGAGGCTCTAGCTTTTTGCTTGGAGTGGTTCTTTTGCACACGATTACCAGTCGGCGTTTGTATGCCTCTCCTTGTTCGACATTCGCCCACGTATATTATTATTTCACCAAGGTAGAATTTCACGAGATTGATATTCTACAGCGCTCTCTGTAATTTGCATTCGCACAGAAGCTACTCTATATATTACACGGTACCACCAACTTTCAGTTGGAGAGGGCAGATGTATCTTTTGGTCGCGTTTCAGTGTCGGATTCCTTGGTGCCAGAGTCTTTGTCGATTGCCCTTTCCAAGCCTTTCTTCCCCTTCCGGCCTAGGCCCATCTTCGAAATAATCCTGCCAATCCCGAGCTTCCATCCGACCCATTCAAGGCCATCGAGATTGTCTGTGTGTTTTCCCAATCGTCATCCACCTGATCGTCAGAATTCGAATGCTCTCTTGACCGGAAACTTGCCTCGATGGTTGCTGCCTCTGCACTGATCTGCTCCCATGCATTGCGCATGTTCCACTTCCCCCTCCCCGACCCCATCGAAGTACCTACTCCTATAGGCGAGGTTATTCGCAGTAAGATGAACTGCGAAGCACCAGACTCATTCGTTATTGTTACATGAATTGTACCATTCCTCCGTAGTCATCTCCAGCAGTGCGCCATGGTATACCTAAATAAAACTCAGCCGCCTTACCTCCTTTATGCTTGATACATCTATATAAAATGCGATGCTGCTCTTCTAAACGCCGCCGCCCTTTCGATTTTGGTCCAGCAACAGTTTGGGTTTGATGAACCCTTCGTCGAGCTGAGTAAACCATGCTGCATGCTGGTCCGATGTGCCCGAGAATAGCTGACTGATGGCTCCCGTTGCGCTCAGTGTGCCTTCTCCACTGGCCGGTTGATCTCCGCTTCCACCTGTTGAGTGGGAGCTACCACCTTCTGGTCCTCTGCTTTGATCGGCCGCATATGGAGGCGATGGTCTCCGCTTCGGTGATCGTCTCTTTGCAGCCGGGGGTAAGTCACTGTCCGAGTAATCCAGCTCGTCGTAGCTTGGTGAACCGTCAGAGGCAGCTAGCAGGTTCTGTTGTGCTTCCCTCTCACGTTGACCGCCGACTGAATTTGCTCGACTGGTAGCGGACGTTGGTCTTACTGGTGGACTTTTACTGTTGCCGCTGCTGTAGCCATTCAGATTGCTCCGGCCGCCGATTTTGCTACCGGCAACTGGGTTGGCACTGCCCCTGCGTTGTGGTGCATATCCGACCGCGTTCCCGGCACTCTTGTAGTATGTGCCGTTGGTGGCTGTCTCAATGTCGAATTCGTCGTCCGAGTCGATTTCCTCCACAACACCTGTCCTAATACCCATGATCTCAAGCATTCGTGCCGTCGTCCCTCCAAAAATGATGACTGTGAGCACTACGACGACCAGCACGGTAGCCTGTAAAGCAAGGCCATTGGGACCAGTCAAGCCAGCAGCCAAGGCAACCCCTACGGCCCCGCGCAGCCCTGCCCAAAACAGCATGACCTGGTATGAGTGCGGTAATTCATCTGCGACATCTTGCCCTTTCCTCTTCGCTCGGTAGCGGATGAACCAATTGATTGCCTTCGACAAAGGGAACACTGCCGCCCAGCGTGCCGCACAGATACCGATCACCGTGATGAGAATAAAGAGGGGCTTGAATACGAGCGTAGTCTTGGTGAATAGCGTTAATCCTAGATAGATGAAGATGAAGTTCTCCGAAAGCTGGGCAAGAGCTGAGAACATGTACTTGGTGGTTAACTGAGTCCGACGAGACATGTTGTAGTAGGCATAGTGCTTCAATGTGATACCACAGAACAAAAGACTCACGATACCTGTCCGTCAATTAGTTTTCAAGGCAAGTATGGTATAGAAATTAGAAGCCACGAACCGGACATGAAGACTCCATTGGCGAAGTAGTAACTTGCGTAGGCGATCAAGATGATAAGACAACTTTCGATTTTGGGTACTTTGCGAACGAGAGTGTATTTCAATAAGAGGGCAGTGGCTATTCCAACCGCGATCCCGATCAAGAGACTTCCAATGAAGACCAGGAAAAAGAGTCCAATGGCTTCGAAGAGGCTGACAATGGAGAGCGAACCCCCCTTAGGTCCATCTGGCCGATATTGTTGAGCTGTGTCATAAATGACGATAGCGATTGCGTCGTTGAGGATCGATTCGCCGAAGATAACGGTATACAACTTGGGATCTACTTTGTAAGTGTTGAAGATAGCAAGAATGGTGACGGGATCCGTAGCAGAGAGTGTCGCTCCAACCGAGATCGCCTCTACGAAGGATATTTTGAAACCATCGAGGGGAATCCGTGTCCACAACCACAAGAATAAGCCTAAAACAACGGCGGAAATGAAGGTGCCAGCGAAGGCGAAGGTCAAGATGGTGCCTATATTGCGGAAGAAATTGGCCTAACAGAGATGTTAGCGAGGAGTCTCCGGGCCAGGTCTTCTTAAACCGACTTGATGTAGCTCAAATCCAGATGCTAGGATAATTGGCGGAAGAAGTAAATTGAAGAAGAATTGGTAATTGAAGCTGACGGTATCCTGGATGAAAGTACCTTCGGTGAGTTTGATGACAAGACCAGCGACCATACCTAGAGCTCGTCAGCCTCCCAATCTTTCTTGAGCCGTAGAAGGGCATGTGTAGTACCTGCGAATATCGAGATGACTGTTTCGTGTACTGCTTGAATCTTCTTTTGGTGCAGCATGTAACTGGCAAAGAGGGCGGCGATGAGAAGCATGATAAGGATGAATAGGGCCCGTGAAGAGTAGATCTCCTTCTCGCCAGCTGCGGGTTCTGAGAGTCCGGCATATCAGCTTCACGCCCTATGATATCATCTTGATCGCCTACGCAAGTTACTACTTCGCCAATGGAGTCTTCATGTCCGGTTCGTGGCT
>QQTW01001535.1_pt1 | contig 16214 bp, 17 predicted proteins | sample 1904831 | NCBI WGS metagenome assembly QQTW01 (sample SAMN09435610, study PRJNA476489) | Subsurface metagenome, whole genome shotgun sequencing project. | reverse complement strand
CTCGGACAAGCGATCAGCAACCGGCTTCTATCTTTTCAAAGCGGTATAGCAGCAAGAGCAGCTATCTAAGAAAAATACTTTGTATGAGGAACTCGTAGGAAAGGTCAATAGCTTCAAAATAAGCTACTTTTTGAAGTATTTGACCCAAGTTTGAGCGAGTTGAATGATGTTGAAGCTGTTTTATGGGTGTGTATAGACGCTCAAAGCTTCTGGTGAAATCGATCTGTGAGGGGCAAATTTGGGCGGGGCCGGTTACTGCTGGCTTGTCCGAGTTTTTTTGTCATCCGCGTGGATGGTTACGGTCGCCCTCCCCGCGGATACTATACCATACCAGACCAGAGCTCGCGATGGTCGACAATATTCTCGCCCGAAGAGCCGACGTGGCCACCGGTTCGTTGACCATCGAGCGCATTCCTGCGATTGCGCTCACCCCGGATCTGCGACAGGCAGCTGCCTTTTACCAAGCAAGAATCACGTGACAGTCTATTACGCACTGAGCCGCTAGCAGAGCCTCATCCACCGGGATTTAGGGCAAGCCCTGACCACCCGACACCCACCGTAGTTGACCCCTAAACTCTCGACTCTCCAGCTTCAGTCCTCCAAGCCTTTCATCACCAAGGCGACATCTCTCCCTCACTTCACAATGACGAAACGCACAAAGAGTACGTTACAATGCATCATCTCCGTTGCCGCATACATATGCTAACTGTGGTTGCAGAGGTCGGAGTGACGGGCAAATATGGCACCAGGTACGCTCTGGTATCTCGCATCGACGCTCTAGACCTAGCGTCGATGTCCTACATCTGTTACAACGGACCATGGAAACCGGCAAGACGACTAATTATGCTCTGTGGTGCGACGATAGATATGGCGCCTCGCTCCGAAAACAAGTCAAGAAGATGGAGATCACTCAGCACGCGCGATACACATGTACCTTCTGCGGCAAGAACACGGTGAAGCGCCACTCGGTGGGCATCTGGAATTGTAGAGGATGCAAGAAGACGGTGGCAGGAGGAGCGTGGACCGTGTCGTAAGTAACTTTTCTCGTTCTCCTTGAATATCGATTACATGGGGAAGCTCTGCAGGATGTTGGAGGCTCATATTGTGGATCAATACAGGACTCCGGCCGCAGCTGCAACCAGATCTACTATTCGACGATTGCGAGAGATTGCGGAGGTATAAGCGTGGTCGAGTCGGGTTCTGGGAGGACAGATAGAGATTAAGCTGGTTGTCAAATTCATTTATGCTCGAGCTCCGCATTTTCACTTGCAGTTTAGCAAATTCAGTGAAGCTCCTCCTTTTGCTCTCCTGGTCGAGTGCTAGTGCACTGTGGAAGAAGATCCTCGTGCGTAAGACTGAGACGGTCGCCCGACAGATGTCGTCTGGCAGAAATCATCGATTCTGTATTGGGGTGCTTCTGTAGCACCAAAGGTGATAACGGACGGTCCACACCAGACCAGCTCACTTCGGTCTATTCATATCTAGCGCTCTTCATCTCAACAATTGATTGACAGCTTATCATCAAACGACCTTTGGAAGGTCCGCCAAAGTGAATGCGCGATTCCGCCGATGTCACATCCATGTGCTCAGTTTAATGGAGACGTAGTAAGTACTTCCAGTGCGCTTCATGAAGAGAAGATTTCTTCAGTTGTTGTTGCAGAATGATATAAGCACTGTCAACGAGTTCTCACAGCACTAGGAGTCATAGTCGTGCAAGACAGACGGGTCAATCCGAAACGTGATTGCACGGTGAAAACGTGAGACGGTAAGTCCCATCAATCGCGCCATAGTGTCCACTTCAGGCCCATCGTCAAGAGTCAGACTCAGCAATGCATCAACAGATTCGACCGAGCCAAGGTTCCAGGCATTCACACGACCATTGCTAGTTGTCATCTACTCAACCCTCCTGACGTCTCCAGTGTGAACTTTGCTGCAGCATCACACACCGCCTTCAACATTATCAGGTGGCTCTCGTTAGAGTTCACTATCGTGCCTGACGCCACCAGTGCACGTGATCCGAAGTGCAGGCACCGAGAGCGACCAAGCGCGCAACCACTATAAAGAGACGCGCTCCCTCGGGACCTTCCTTTCATCTTCTCTCGACTCATGAGCTGTCCGACCTCATCACCATCGTTCGCTGGCGCATTGTCTTCTCCCTCCTCTTCAGCGGCGGTCCCTAGACAGCTGAAACATGGCAGAGCAGTGTATCGTGTGTCTGAGCGACCTCGATGTGTATTCAGAGTCGTCACAAGTGGCCACGCCAACTGCAGGATCGGACGACATCGCAGGCGGGATCAATGGAGATACCATCTCAACCAAGTACGACGTCAACGATGAGTCGCTGATCGCTACGCTACGACCATGCATGCACCACCTGCACAACGTGTGTCTGGTACCCTGGGTGGAACGTGCCAACAGTTGTCCCATTTGCCGCACCAACTTCGATCTGGTCGAGTTGTCGAAGTCGGTTGGAGGTGAGTGAGCTTTCGTGACGGATGACGACATGACGATAGATACTAATACGTATGCCGTTCAGGACCACTACTATCTTCGTACCCTGTGGAGGAACGGACTCAAGCCCCGGAAGTCGATGACAGCATTCCCGCAGAGTTCAATGAGGACGACCCTGACGAGGAGATCGTCATTTGCGCGTACTGCGAGTACCAGGAAGACCACGAAGATGTACTCATCTGCGACAGCTGTAATCGGTACTATCACATGGAATGTGCGGGCGTGGAGAATGTTCCGGATGGCGATTGGTTCTGTCAGCCGTGTCTGCTCGAGCAGCGGGCAAGCCTGAATCAGCGGGACAGTGATCGTTCTGAAATCCATCTGAGGAGCCTCCCTCGCTATAGAGGTCGCCGTGAGCGCCGCAGTCAACAACGACAACAACAACAACGAGGACAACAACAACGACAAAACCAACAATCCTCCAGCTGGCGTGCGGTTTGGCAATCCGTTTGGCATCGCCTTGGACTCGACTTTGATTCGGAGTGGATTGACGACGAGCAAAAAGCCATGGTGACCCGCCCAGAGATTTTTGGTCGTCTGACCCGGGATCGTGAGGTTCAGGCGTGGGAAGACCGTCTGCAGGTGGCCCAGCAACAAGGGGGTCGGAACAGCCGGTTCCTCGAGACCAGAGGCGCCTTATTCGCTGCTGGACCGTCTCGACAGGCTCCGTCGGCGCCTTCGGAGGATGAAGTGCGCGCCTGGAACGATCTCGACAAGGCTCGCACCCTAGACGCAGCCCCTCGTGGCAATGGTCGGCGCAAGCGCAAAGCACCCACCGAATCTCCCGTCGAACCACCCACCCAGGACGAACCGGTCCGGAAGTTCAAGCGACCGATGACTCGACGCGCTCAGGAGTTTACGCGACCTAAAGCCGAGGCCTCCACTTCAGCTCAGACAGGAGACGTTGACGAAAGCAACACCAATCATACTTCGCCTACCGTCAACGACAATCGCGGCTCGACATTCCTGCAGTCCTTGCTGGAGGAGGTGGAAGCGGCTGGAACCAACGAGACCACGGTCACCGCTGAGGCATCCCCCGCCGCGGCCCACAAGACCTTTCCATCCAAACGTGACGCCTCCTCTTTTGCCTTGTCGCCCACCATCCCCGCCCGAGGCCGAGCTCCGACCGCTCAGGCTCCCGAGGCACGTCGGGCCGCGCGCTCGGATTCTCCACCGCTCACCTCCTTTGTGCGGCCGAACTATCGCAACACAACCAATCGCAACGCGGACGCTGCGCCATCCCAACCTTCTCTCGTCGATCGTCAGAAATCCCGGAAGAGTCTCGAACAGTCCACGGTTCCTGCTCTCCCGCACGACACCAAAACTTCATCCCGTCGCGATACTCCCCGACCGTTCCATCGCGAGGCTACTCGAACCTCGCACCGCATCCCCAAGCCAGCGCCCTCTTCATCTACCAACAAAGCACAATCTCCTCCGCAGAACCAGATCTCCATCAACGCCAAGGTCGATATCTCCAAGATGGTCCAGGTCGCTCTGAAGCCCTTTCGTCACAGCGGACGCGTGTCGGACAGTGAATACACGCGCATCAATCGGGAAGTCTCACGGAAGATGTACGAGATAGTGGGCTACGCCACGGAACTGGACGAACCGACCAAGAAGAAGTGGGAGAAAGTGGCGGCGGAACATGTGGAGAAAGCGGTGGATTCATTGGGCAAAATGTGATGGGTGCAAATGGGCGTTCTAGGAGGTCAGGTATCATCAGGAAAGAGAGCAGGTGGTATGCATGGCAATAGGACGCATTTGGCAGGGTGTTATGGGCTATCTTCGAGCATTAGCGAGGCATTCATGACGGAGAAGCTGGGTCTGGCTAAGTAGCGTGGACGAGGTCTAGACAGAGTTTCAGTAGCTATCGGGTAGACTAATTGTCCCCTAAAAAGAGTTTTCACTCGTCTTCCGTTGCCGACTGGGTCTACTATATTCATGTGAAGAACGTCGCCGTCGTCATTGCAATTGTCATTGTGAGTGAAAACAAAACGAGAGACTGCCATCGACATTGATCAGTCAAAGCAGAGGGATGCTTTGTCGCACGCCCGACTATAGAATGGAGTTCAATCTTCATCTAGATAGCGATAGTTGGAGTCCAATGTTCATCCTCAGTTGACGGACCGCGAGACATCATTTCGTCGTACAGTTGACGAGAGTAGACATCAACCTTCGAGGGACATTCGACGAAGGAGAGTCATCGCACACTGACGAAGAGTCTCATCCATCATCCAGATGACGATGATTGGAATTCAACATTCATCCTAAGGTTGACGAACGATGAAACGCCCCTTCGTTGTATGACTGACGAAGGTAGAAGTCAACCTTCGAGGGATATTCGACGAAGGAGAGTCATCGCTATACTGCTGATGAAGGTCAGCCTTCAAACAGATGATGATGGGTGAGTTCAATGTTCTTCGTAAGGTTGACGCGGGACTATGGGAGGTTCATTCGTCGTACAGCCGACGAGGGTAGGATTCGATCTTTATCAGATGTTCGACGAAGGTAAGTCATCACCGTACTGACGAGGGAAGGGCATCGCCATGAGACTGACGAGGATAGACTTCCGTCGTATATATGACGAGCAGTAGCTCCACTCGCGATGAGAGAGTCTTTCATGACCGAAGCGAGAGAACTTGTTCTGGACGAGAACTAAGGCGATCCTACAACCTCCTCTTTCCCCTCCCCCATTGACTTTTCCTCTTCCTCTTCCTCCTCCTCCATTGACCCCTCCCCCGCCCCTTCCCACTGAGGATGCCTTGTTTTGGATACAAGATCAGCTGGAAACAGATATCCTCGATGTAGGGAGCTGGGAGGGGAGAAAGATCCAACGATGCTGCATGATGGGCATTCCACCATGATGCTCCAGTCCAGAAAAAACGATGATGGACCCCGGCCCCAAGGGGACTGCACAGCCCAGGCAAGGCAAAAGGAAGAATCCCAGGTTAGTCCCGGCTCGCAAGACGGAGGCGTTGAAGCTGACGGAGAAGGAAAGCGAGTCGTCGCAGCTATCCTGATGGATCTTGGCCGCTGTTCTGCTCAGCTGCCGGCTCACGGTCGAGCAGTTGATTTGGACCGATGTGAGGGAGCGATTGAGGTCGGAAACCGGCCCGGACAAGGTGGATTTGTCAACTCCGATAGGGTCTCCAGAAGGTCCGTATACTCCGGATGGAGGATAGAACGAAGCAAGCGTTTGATTTAATAAATTTAATCGTTATCAGTCTATCAGAGACTATGGTAGCCTCTCGTTCCATCTTACTCACAAGTGAGCGAAGCAATTGATGTCTGGAAAAACGGCCTCCACAAGGCGTGTTTACACGTAGAGGACAACGTGAACGGAACAGCTCAGCAGAAACCGCTCCATCGCCCTTATGACAAAGGTATCTTCATCATCCTGACAACAGAGGGATCGTCATCAGGCTTACGCCGAATGACTTAACCTTCATCACACTGATGACGGTGGAATAGCCTTCCTTCCATTGGTCCCATGATGAAGATTACCTAACCTTCGTTACACTTATGATGAAGGTATCTTCATCATCCTGACAATGAACGAATTTTCATTACGCTTACATGAATTGACCTTCGTCGCACTGATGACAGCGGCACACCCCCCTCTCATCGAACTTGTGATGAAGCTGAGATGATGATGATGATGATGATCTTGATTACTTGGTGATTACAAGCCTCTCTTCATTTGCGGTGACTGCTCAGCTATCCCATTCATTTTGCCACCGGGGCGGGCCCCAAGATCGTCTGCATACTTCGGACGGAGTACAGCGCGGAACAAGCGGCCAGCGTAATGTTCATCCATTTGATACTGTAGATAGCAGTATGACTAGGCCGAGCGCAAAGAATGTGTGTAGATTGATTTGACGTCGAGCTGAATACAACGAGAAAGACGTTATACCCAAAGTATACGGCAAGCTGTTTCTTAAAAAATGACCAGGCTAGAGATACATGGGACAACGATATTCTTACCACTGTCTCTATAGTGGAATGCCTTCGTGTGAAGGCATCCTCGGTCTAATCAACTCGAATCGAGTTGATCACGGCCGAACAGGCATATCCACATGGCCATGATACAGCATTCTCATTTATATGGAATAACAGGAAGTTCGAGTATCCATGGAGAGACCTGGCTGTATTGGAATAGAACAGGGAACCCGCTATTCCACATAGCGTTCTGCGACGGCTGCATATGGATTGGCAACAGTAGCAAAGATTTCAGCAGCATCTATCTAACAGTACGCTCACAGGAGTATCGAAAGGTACCGCTAGCGAATCAGCGGCTGGTCGCTCTGCGCACGCTATGATGGCCAGCAGCCATGAGGACTTTACTTCGGTAAAGCCTGTAGAAATGCAGCTGACGATAAGGGATCGGTGCGGTGGTTTGTTAAAGGGGAAGTTCAGATGAGCCTTGGGAGGTTGATTTTAGCGTGCAGCTCCCGCAGAGCCGCATCCGCATGGTAAATTTTTGGAAGGTCTCCATTTGCGTCGTCCCAGCCACTTCATATGCTCAATTCGATTCGCTTTCGAATACATGGAGTCGAGGATTTGGAGTATAGGATGGAGAGTGGGTGTCATTGGTGAGTAACATTGTCACCGTCTTATATATTCTCGCGGACTAATCAGTGCAGGTCGACGGTGGGCCAAGGGACACGTCTGCCAGGCTTGTCAGAGGGGGATCCAACGACGTCAATATGCGGTCGCGACAGCTGCTGTGGCATCGCCTTCCATAACGGATGACGAGCACTCGTCTCTTCTTCAGTCGTCTGCAACTCAGCCTAACTTCCGCGTCAAAGCTGGCATATTACTATCTCGCGCTCCCCTGTTGACCCGAGATTTGACGCCCTTCGAGAAATCCTTCTACTTCTACCAACGGCGCCTCAATGAGCGGCTGGCTCTACCATTTACGCGCTACTTCTACTTCAAAAAGGGCACGCCCGCCGACCTAGAATGGAAGCGCAAGATGAAGGATCGACGCACGGCTGCACGTGATATCGGCCTATATAATGCCTATCGAAGCGAGGGCTGGAACGATGAATTGTTGGTGGGCGCTAAAGAGAGCGAAGTTGAGCACGTCGTCGATGCCCTCATCACCGATGCCGAGAGTACAGGCAGCACGGAAGAGCAAGTGGGCGAACGCAAGAAGGACAAGGTGGACCGACCGCAGCCGAGACAGACCGATGCCGATCGTCGAGGCGATCTCAGCAGCCTCAATCGACGGCTGGATCGTACGCTGTATCTGCTCGCCGAGCAGCCGGAAGGACGTTGGACGTTGCCCAGCTCCGATCTACGACCTCGCGAGAATCTCTATCAGGTAAGAATTGGATTATGGATCATTATTTTCTCGGTGAAGGTGGAACTGACAAAGTTTAGGCTGCCGAGCGACTGCTGGTGCACTCCGGAGGGATCAATATGAATACCTGGGTCGTCGGCCGAGTTCCGGTCGGTCACTGTACCTATCACCATTTTCCGCCGGAATCAGGACCCACCAATCCATCCGAGCCAACCTCGTCCGACATCACCTTCTACATGAAGGTGCGCATCATGGCGGGCCAGCCGGATCTGGCTGCAAACCGCCTGGGCTTGCTGGGTTATCGTTGGCTCTGCAAGGAGGAGATTCAAAATCAGGTCAATCCCTGGTATTGGAGTAACATCAAGAACATGTTGGCGGATCGCTAAGCAATTGTAAAACTCACTACTTGTACGATAGTCTATCATCTCATTGCTTGTTCAGCGTAAGATGTTTTGCCTTCAGCGTTCGTAGATATCTCATTGTCATGTCAAAATTCATCGGTATAGGTTTCGCCTTCCTACCCGCTTAACGCCATGCCATGCTACTGTATATTCTGTCATTCACTTGGCCGAGAACTTCTGTCCTTGCACCACGGAGCCTGCCTGATCTTTCTGCTTGTTCTGGCTCTTGCCGCACATTGCGCATGCTGCTCAATATATCTCCATTAGCTGGGATTTCTGGTGTTAGTGACACGCTCCAACATACCATTCGCCTTGTAGGCGCACGACTGACAGAGCTTGCGTCCTTGGTCGGTTTTAGACTTGCACTTGTCGCACGAGCTCGAGTAGGCAGCGTAAGGATTCTTGGCGCTCTTGCTTAACAGCTTGCTCTAATTTGCCATCCGCATTCGCCGATTAGTCTGTCATGACCGTGCACGAGCGCGCTGAGGTGGCGCAAGAGTAGCATAGCGGACGTCAGCCTCACCTTGGCCACGCCAGAGCTTGCGCCGCCCGATTTGCCCTTGTCAACTCCGCTATTCGACCCGTAGTAGATTTCACTTTTGCGCTTCACGCCCGGCGTCGCCAGCTCCGTGGCTTTGAGCAAGCGTTGACATTTAGCACATACCATCGTTGTGCAATGACAGTTGGAAGTAAGTGAAGAACACTCCGGTGATTTGAATGATCGGGAGGCTTAGATCATCGGCAAGTGTTGTGTTAGTCAAGGTATCCCTGATAGATTTACATTTACACGTGCGCCGTCGGGACCCTGGAAATAGCCTCCACGTTTGACTGGAGCAACGGTAAGACCACCATCCGTTGCACGAACCACAACATACCATAGCCTACCATACCGACACTGCATGGTTGATGCTAAAACACACGACATGCGCACGACCACGATCAACGAGTTCATGAACCCTCCTCGACATCGTCCATCCCGTTATCAACCCTAGCGCTTGCGATCAAGGACATCAGAGAGACGCGCGGCAGTGCTGCTGGGGTCATGGATGGCCGGCCCTCTCGCGGCCAGAACACGCCGGCCGACATCAATCACAGCAACCACCTGCTCGACATCGATGATGAGCAGCCCGTCTACAGCTCCGGGCAACGTCCACCGGTGAATGATGATGAATTGCTGCAAACCTACAATCACGATCATGCCGACGATCCCTACGATGCTCGACCCTCTGTCTCCTACGATGACTTTGTTGGTGGCGGTCGCACCGGCGCTGGTGGCACCTCCTCCTCGGCAGGTGCGCCAGGCGTACCTGCCCACATGGACTTTCGACCACCTTTTGGTCCAGGGGACGCCAACCAAACCTACTCGCAGACGTCTGATTTAGACAATTTTGAGCGTTACGCCGACGATCTGGATGACTACCCCGACGAGCAGCGCTCGATCGACTCAGAGGCCGCAGCTCGAGATGGATCGCGCGAGTACAATAAAGGGGGCAGCAGCGGACATCGGAATCGCAACAGCATCCTCAGTCTGGGTGGGGGGATCGTCGGGCGGGCTAAGAGCGCGATGGGCATGGGTCCGCAATACTCGGAGATGGACGTACCCTTGACAGAGGCCGGTGTCCGGAGTCAACGAGAGGAACCGGACGATCTCGAGCAAGGAGAGCCACGAGCAAAGACTAAGAAGCCGGCAGGAAAAAAGTTCAAGTTTGGCATCGGACGAGGAAAGCCCGATCCGTCGACCTTGGGTCCGCGCATCATCCATCTCAACAATCCCCCGGCCAACTCGGCCAATCGATATGTGGACAATCACGTCTCGACGGCCAAGTACAATGTGGCCACCTTCCTTCCGAAATTTCTGTTTGAGCAGTTCTCGAAGTACGCCAATCTATTCTTCTTGTTTACGGCCATCCTGCAGCAGATACCGGGCATCTCACCCACGAATCGATGGACGACCATCGGGCCCCTGATCGTGGTGTTGCTGGTATCGGCGGGCAAGGAGCTCGTCGAAGACTACAAGCGGAAGACCTCGGACCGGTCGTTGAATCACTCCAAGGCGAAAGTGCTAAAGGGGTCGAGCTTCGAGATCACTCGATGGGTCAACATTCGCGTGGGAGACGTTGTCCGGGTCGAGTCCGAGGAGGCCTTCCCGGCCGATTTGGTCCTGCTGGCCAGTTCCGAGCCCGAGGGCCTGTGCTACATCGAGACGGCCAACCTGGACGGCGAGACGAATCTCAAGATCAAGCAAGCTATTCCGGAGACGGCGAACCTCGTCAGTCCCAGCGAGCTGAGTCGACTCGGGGGACGGATCCGATCGGAGCAGCCTAACAGCAGCTTGTACACGTACGAAGCGACGTTGACGGTGACCGCGGGAGGTGGTGAGAAGGAGATGCCACTGCAGCCCGACCAGCTGTTGCTGCGAGGGGCGGCGCTACGCAACACGCCTTGGATTCACGGCGTCGTCGTCTTTACCGGTCACGAAACGAAGCTCATGCGGAACGCAACGGCGACGCCCATCAAGCGGACGGCCGTCGAGAAGATGCTGAATTTTCAGATCGTGATGCTGGTCGCGATCCTGATCGTCTTGAGCTTGATCAGCTCCATTGGCGATCTCATCATCAAGGCGACGGCGCGCACGAAGCTGGCCTATCTCTACGACGAGGACACCAATGCCGCCACACGGTTCTTCTCCGATATCCTCACCTACTGGGTGCTCTATTCGAATCTCGTTCCCATCTCCTTGTTCGTCACCGTCGAGCTCGTCAAGTATTATCATGCTTTTCTCATCAACTCGGACTTGGACATCTATTACGACGTCAGCGATACCCCCGCCATCTGCCGGACGTCGAGTTTGGTCGAAGAGCTCGGTCAGATCGAGTACATCTTTTCGGACAAGACGGGGACGTTGACCTGCAACATGATGGAGTTCCGACAGTGTTCCATCGCGGGCATGCAGTACGCCGAGGTGGTGCCCGAAGATCGACGCGCGGTCGTGCAAGACGGGGTCACGGTGGGCATTCACGACTTCAAGAAGCTCCGCGAGGAGATGCAGTCCGGCACGAGCAAGATGACGATCCATCACTTCCTCGCTCTCTTGGCCACTTGCCACACCGTCATTCCCGAGCGAACCGACGAGAAGGAAGACAAGATCAAGTACCAGGCTGCCTCGCCCGATGAGGGTGCCCTCGTCGAGGGCGCCGTCATGCTAGGTTATCGCTTCATCGCCCGCAAGCCTCGATCGGTGGCCATCACCATCAACGGCGATCCGCAAGAGTACGAGCTGCTCGCGGTGTGCGAGTTTAACTCGACTCGGAAGCGCATGTCCACCATCTTCCGCTGTCCGGATGGCAAGATCCGGATCTACTGCAAGGGCGCCGATACGGTCATCATCGAGCGCCTAGCGAAGAACAGCCCGATTCTGGACGTCACGCTACAGCATCTCGAGGATTACGCGACAGAGGGCCTACGAACGTTGTGTCTCGCGATGAGGGTCATCCCAGAGCAGGAGTTCCGTGAATGGATCCAGGTGTTTGAGACGGCGTCCACGACGGTCAGTGGAAATCGAGCCGAGGAACTCGAAAAGGCAGCCGAGATCATCGAGCACGACTTTGAGCTGCTGGGTGCGACGGCCATTGAAGATCGATTGCAAGATGGCGTCCCGGATACGATCCACACGCTGCAGACGGCGGGGATCAAAGTGTGGGTGTTGACGGGCGATCGACAAGAGACGGCCATCAACATCGGCATGAGCTGCAAGCTGATTAGCGAGGATATGACGCTACTGATCGTCAACGAGGAGTCATCCGAGGCGACCCGTGACAATCTGAACAAGAAGTTGACCGCCATTCGGAACCAGACGGCGACGGGGGCTGGAGGAGCCGAGCTGGATACCTTGGCACTGGTGATTGATGGGAAATCGTTGATCTATGCGCTGGAAAAGGATATGGAGAAGCTGTTTTTGGATCTGGCGGTGATGTGCAAGGCGGTGATTTGCTGGTGAGAATAATTTCTCCTCGTTTATCCTCCCTCCACTCTTTTTAACCATAACCGGCCATTAACTTTCGCAGCCGCGTGTCTCCACTCCAGAAAGCATTGGTAGTCAAGCTCGTCAAGCGGCACTTGAAAGCGTTACTGCTAGCCATCGGCGACGGTGCCAACGATGTGTCCATGATTCAGGCTGCCCACGTGGGAGTCGGCATCAGCGGCGTCGAAGGTTTACAAGCAGCTCGCAGCGCCGACGTGGCCATTGGTCAATTCCGCTACCTCCGTAAATTACTCCTCGTACACGGCGCCTGGAGCTACCAACGGATCAGCAAAGTGATATTGTATTCGTTTTACAAAAATATTGCGCTGTACATGACGCAATTCTGGGTAACCACCCTCCCTTTCGTTCATCCTCTTCCTGATATATCTTCCCATTACTAATGCGATTTCTAAGTACGCCTTCCAAAACGCCTTCTCCGGCGAAGTCATTTACGAGTCATGGACCCTCTCCTTCTACAACGTCTTCTTCACCGTCTTCCCCCCCTTGGCGATGGGCATCTTCGACCAATTCATCAGCGCACGTCTATTAGATCGCTACCCCCAGCTGTACCGACTGGGTCAATCCGGAGCGCACTTCAAGATGCATTCCTTCTTTTCCTGGGTTGCCAACGGGTTCTATCACTCGTTGATCCTGTACTGGGCCTCGGTTTATATCTGGCGCTGGGACCTACCTCAACCCGACGGCAAGACGGCCGGACACTGGGTGTGGGGAACGGGGCTGTACACGGCTGTGCTCGCGACCGTGCTCGGTAAAGCGGCGTTGGTGACCAACATCTGGACGAAGTATACTGTGCTTGCGATCCCGGGCTCGATGCTCATCTGGATGGGGTTTATACCTGTGTATGCCCTCATCGCGACCCGGTCGATGAGTTTTTCGACCGAGTATCATGGCGTGATTGCGAGACTATTTCCCAGTCCTGTGTTCTGGCTCATGGTGCTGGTTTTGCCGCCACTGTGTTTGATGAGGGACTTTGCGTGGAAGTAGTACGTTGTCTCCGACTTCTTTTTTGGCCTCTCTTTTGAGATCCATGGCTGTCGTACCAAAAAGCTGATGTTTGGAACAATAATGCAGTGCCAAGAGGATGTATTTCCCACAGACATACCATCACATTCAGGAGATTCAGAAATATAACGTCCAGGATTATCGGCCGAGGTATGTCTTTCTTTCTTATTCTCATCCTTCGTCCCCAGCCCGAAGAATAGAAACCCCAAAGATGTAAAGATCATGATACTAATAATGAAAATAGGATGGAACAATTTCAAAAAGCCGTCCGTAAAGTCCGTCAAGTCCAACGCATGCGTAAACAACGCGGCTACGCCTTCTCTCAAGCCGACGAGTCCCAGACGAGAGTCCTCCAGGCCTACGATACCACCAGGGAACGAGGACGGTATGGAGAGATGGCGAGTTCGAGGGGAGGTGGATCTGGTTCTGGTGATGGAGATGCTGGAGTGGGTAGGACTGGAACTGGAAAAGGGAAGGGAAGAAAGGATAAGAAAGATGGCGCGGCTGGTCCTGCAATGTTATACCTTGTTGGGGGATGATGAATCCTCTTTCCTGCGTTTTCTTGACTCATTGGTGTATCGACAGAGCAATTTATTTATTTATCCTTCGACTGAATGGTCAGACAGTCCGTGCACGTGCTCCGCATGAGTATGGGCATAGTTGTCTCAAAGGAAGCGTTGTTCAACTATGAATTATTCACTCCGATTGGGGTGCGTGACAGGTCGTCCGTTCCGAGCTCGTCGTACCTACTACAATAACAAAGAAACAGCCCACAACAACGAGCAATACCACTACGGCACGATCGACAAGAGACGTTGTTGTACCAAAACCTGATGCTGCCAAAAGGACTATTGTTGCAGCTTTATATCAAGACCATGCTCGAAGAGGCCGATGTATCGCGATCGAAAACAAGGACCATCACACCGCTACTCATCGGCGTCACCGTCGGAATCATCCTCCCTCAGAATATCGCTCCTTGACGGGGATCACGTCTAGACTCCCCCCTTTATTGTCAAAGAAAGACTCAAAACAACCTGCCATGTCGTGACCCACTGGCAGACCGGTCCTCAGAAATTCTTTAAGATCATGTACGTCTATGTTTTGCACATCGCTCGGGTTCTTCGGAAGGGGAAGATGAGGATCATCAACCTGTATAGCAGCTCTGACGAACATGATCGCCAGTCTGACCCAATCGACACATGCGTTCGCTCCCTGAAGGCCCGGCGGCCGACGGTACTCCACTGTGCCCGATTTGCCGGCCTTCAGGTTCTCGAAGTTCCAGGCGTAGTATCGATCGACGGGAACAGAATCTTGACGTCTGGTCTCCTCATCGAGTGGGTTCATCCATTCCATGAGCTCACGAACATTCTTGGTTCCGCAAATGAGATCGACATTGTCCGTATACTGCTGCCCCTTCAATTTGCGGTTGTCCACCCAATTGGCCTTTGCGTATTTGGCGCGTTCATTCGTCCGAGCATTCTTGGTGTAGACTTCTCTCCATGAGGATACATCCGGCAACATATCGAGGTTCCTCTTAGCCCCCGGATATAAGACTTCAAAGGCACGCTCAAAGTACAAGATGCAACAGCTCAGCTTTTGCAGATCTTTGAGACTCCAACTCGTAGATGCTGGTGACAAGTGTACATGTGTGCCGCAGGTTGTGTTGGTCCAGATATCACCTCGTTGATCCAGAGCCTCAAAGCTTCGTTCGACGGTCAGTTTCCACTTCTCGCCAGCGGATTCATGATAGTCGAACAGAATTGGAGATATGATCTCGACTGGACAAGTGTTGTCTGTGATATGTATAAGCTTTCACTTTTCTTGAAACCCAAGTTTCGCTGGCCAGGAGGGGATATCACATGAAGATCCCACATTCCATGGTGGCTTTTCCCTTCGAGGGTCTCGTCGTACTTCAACACCCATACCTTATGCTCGCGAACCAGCGGATTGGATGCATCGTAAATCGTGATCTCCGGATTGTCTTTCAGATAGTCTTGCATCTCCTTTGCGATGACAGTGTACCTCTTCTCTCTTGCAGTTAGGGACTTATCTTTCCCTGGATTATCGAGCCGGGGGAGGCATTCAATCTCGATGCCTATCCTGAGGTTGAGTTCTTAGTTATTGGGCTGAGGCGTAGGAGACAGGCGTGCTCTCTTGTAATCACTTTTGCTGAATGACTTCTTAGAAGTCAACCGAGGTTGAGGACTCTTAGAATTTCGCTTGCCGTTAGGCATTTTGGGGGCCTTCGCAAAGGAAAACAATACTCTCTCAGAAAAACCGAGGCTGAATGATATATATTCAGCAGACTAAGTAGTGACGGTAGTCAAAACGGGGTGCCGCGCCAGCCATTGGGGTCTTTATACATTTCGGATGCCCTTGATAAGGCTGCAATACCTCCAACCCCCTTACGAGGTGCGCATGATCCTGCAAATGCAAAGCTATATTTGTGGTAGCAGCTGCTTACTCTTGCATGACATTCCGTTGCGTTGGGCTGCCCAAATCACCCAATTTCAAGGCTGTGCAACATTGGGCACAGAGAGTAACGGTGGTCGACTAACCAAATCCAGTGAAAGACCATACACAATGTGAGGCTGAACGGACATGATTGAACCCCCTCGACCGCTATAGATAACGTCGTGAGGCTGACAGAGAGATGGAGGTAGCGCCACAATGATGGTGGAGGGGCAAATAGCAGCGTTGCGATGGTGATGAACGTCCGAAGACAGCGTCGCAATGGCGGCGGAGTTCTCAATATCATCGTGATACTGGGATCAGCGGGCCAATGGGCAATGCTAGCAGCACCGCGGAGCAGCCAATAACTTCAATATGAGCATTGATGGTGTCGACGTCGAGTTAGCCTCGACGTCAAAGATGTACAGTGGGGTGACACAAGTTTCCGTCCCCCCTCATAGAAAATCTACCCGGTGGTTAGCTTTCTGTACAATAGTCGTTG
>QQTW01001534.1_pt1 | contig 16222 bp, 18 predicted proteins | sample 1904831 | NCBI WGS metagenome assembly QQTW01 (sample SAMN09435610, study PRJNA476489) | Subsurface metagenome, whole genome shotgun sequencing project. | reverse complement strand
GTAATCTTAGGGGGGGGGCAAGCCAAACCTAAGCCTACGATAATGCCTCTGTTAACAATCAGAACACTGAACCCTCCCTGTCTCTTCCCCCTTTCTCTGGAAGTTGAACATGCTCTATCCCGACTCAGACAAAGATAGGATGGTCAGCCCGCGCTCTTAGGGTACAACCTCCACACAAAAAGCGCAATGAAAGCATCAAAGGAGTGGGGGAGGATTTCAATTTCCCCCTCACAACGGGCAGTTTGCTTGAAAACAATAAACCATGACTTTGCTTTCCACCCCCCTCCCCGGCCAACCATGTTTCAAGCTGGCTTGCTCAGCCCCGCTGCGGTCTTTGTCATCCAAGACAACCCTACAAGGCCCTGCAGGGTGGCCAAAGACATACCGAAAAAGAAGGGTTGTGGGCAGTTCTGTCTCAGCTAGACCTTTGAATGTTTTTCTGAGCCAGGTCGCGCTGCCGTTGGTTGAATTAATTACCTCGGCTTTCTGCAGCCGAACTAGGTAGCCCTACGGCGGACTATTATTGGGTTGGGGGCCACATCAAATTTTTTGAAACTCCGCACCCAACGTCCCAACTTCCCACAATGAATCATCAGAGCTGACTGTACGAAGGAAGAAATCCATAGAATGCGTAGAAATCCACAAAATGTGTAGAACACACAGAATACGCAGAATGACCGTACAGAATGCGCAGAATCCACAGATTCTACTAGGGGTAACTCTTTTTTTTAAAGAGAAATAAATAAAAGAATCTAAGTATTCTATGTGGATTGTGCGACGTTTCCTATGTGTTCTACAGATTCTGTGTATTCTATACATTCTATGCGTATTCTGCGTATTCTGCGTATTCTGCGTAGATCTTGTGGATTCCACGCAACTCTATATATTCTGTGTATTCTCTGCATTCTGCGTATTCTGTACGCATTCTGTGGAATTCTGTGTATTTCTATGCGTATCCTGTGGATTCTACGTATTCTGTGAATTCTATATATTCTAAACACTCGGTGCGTATTCTACAGATTCTGCACATTCTACAGATTCTTGCGTATTCTATGCGTACCCTGTGAATTCTGTAGATTCTGCGCATTCTATGCCGTATTCTGAGGGATTCTGAGGATTCTGTAGATTCTGTGCGTTCTACACATTCTGTGGTGTTTTACGCATTTTGTACATTTATTCTGTATATTCCGTGCGTTCTACACATTCTATGGAATCTTACTTCGTACAGTTAGCTCTGATAGTTCATTATGGGAGTTAGGGAGTTGGGAAGTTGGGAAGTTGTGATGTGGCCCTAACCCAATAATTAGTCCGCGCCGTAGTAGCCAGCCATTTTGACTATAAAACCTAGTTAGTACCTACATGTATACTACATACATGTCCACCAATCTCTTATGAGTTCTGCCTTACTATTTTTCTGGTTTAGTTGTACACTAAAGCCCACTCTAGACTGATGTTAGGTAAATTTTGTATCAAAAACATCTAATATCTTCTTTACAGATCGTGTTCCGGAATCTTACACAACTGTTCGCAAAACCTGGGCTAAGCCCGTAACGTTGTTGGACTACTTGACAGGGGGAAAAGACCCTCTTCTAGGATTGTTAACAGAGGCATTATCGTAGGCTTAGGTTTGGCTTGCCCCCCCCTAAGATTACTTGGAGAGAGTGTGAGAGAGAGAGTACCATGATATTCAGCGTTGGAATCTTGTGGTCCAGGTTCGACGTCCTACAAGTTATTATTAGGGGAAGGCTGGCTGTCCATCATGCCCGCTCTTTGCCTTGCTTAAGTAACCATTCGCCCCGCTAAAAATAAATTCAAAATAACAGCCGTGATTCTGTCAAGGTCTGAACTTCTAGCAATCTTTATTGTTAAGGGGAATTCTCTTGAAACTAGGCCTCCGTTACCTGTCAAGGACATTCTGTCTTACTAGTGATACCTATTGAGGAAGTAATGGGTCAAGCTCAAAAATCACAATAGTGTTAGGTTAACAGGGTATCAAGAAGAGGGAAGCAAGGCTCTACAGATATTACTAGTAGTACTTTGGACTAAAAATCACGTCAAGACTCAAAGTTCGAATGTTGCCCATACCGTTCCCAACGTATTTCGTTCTTTCTCTCGTACTGTGACTACCTTGCCGACACAGAAGTTTTATCTGGAAAACGGTAATCGATTGATTACGGGGGAATGTCTCGTCAGCATCTTGAAGAAGAGACACTTCTAGGAACGATGTTATAAATGCCACTAGAAAATTGAAATCAATCATCTTTGGATGTGATCTTGGAAGAGGTTTGTTGTACCCCAAAAGGACTGCCGGGGCCCTTTGGGACCATCGTAAACTTCTTAGAGAACCAAAAATAAAAGCATGTCAAATTAACCTCAGCTATGAGGGCTGTAGGGGGAGCGAACTCCGCCAGCTAGTAGCTTTTCGGAAAGTATAAAAGATGTCAACCTGTTGCGTATGAAGGGATGGAGAAATGGTTTAGCTGTTTTTATACATACAAGGGCTTAGTAGAGAGCGAGAGTTTCCATGTACAGATTGAGGGGCTGTAAGGTACGGTGAAATTTAAATTCGAAGATTGCAGCAGAAACGTAACCAATCAAGTCTGGATACGGGCTAGAATACAAGGATAAACGCAGAAAACTTGACCAATAGGCCCTCAAGAAGTTCAGCTAGGGATAGAATATGGAGAACTTCATTCTTCTGCGTCTTTTGATTGAGCCGCGGCTGGTTGAACGACTTGCTCTTCTTGTCTTGTCTCTCTCTCTCTCTCTCTCCTGTTCCAGCTTCATCAACAATAACCATTCATCTCCCTCTCCACCACCTCGTGACCGGCTCCCCAACCAAAACCCAGCCCAAATCCGCCAACACGCCAGCCCACCCCCTCCTCCCGGCCACTAGATTCGTAACCGCCAACACCCTCCTGGCAAAAACATCGCTCTGCTCAAAGTCGTGCGCATATACCTCCCACACGCCTCGCGGCCCCTCCCCAACTGAACCGCCAACTGATTCTCCATCCGCTTCCCTTCCCCTCGAGCCGACAGCCAAGCCCCTCCCCACCACCGTCCTATCCCCTACCAACCTTGTAGCCGCATCCACCACATCCCGCATCTCCGCCATCGCCGCCCCGCTCAGCATCGCCTTGCCTACCGTGCCCAGGATCGGGGTGGAGGTAAAGTATGGGCAGAGCATGTTGACGCGGATGCCCTGGCGGATGGGGGAGGTGACTCGCAGGTTGCGGAAGAGCCCGACGACGGCGTGTTTGCTGACGGAGTAGAGGGTCTGGGTTGGCAAGGGGCAGAGGCCGGCTAGGGAGGCGATGAGCAGGAGATGTCGGTCCTTGTTTGCTTCGGATTTGAGAGTGGCTGAGGGCGCCGTTGGGGAGCAGTTTGTGCTGCCCGGGTTGAGGGGCAGGTAGGCGTGTGCAAGGTGAGAGGTGTACAGCACGCCCGTGAGATTGACGTCTACCGTCTTGAACTTTGGTGGTGGCGGGGGTGCTAGCTGTTTGCCCTGACCAGCCTTGACAAGCTGACTGTGGTAATCTGGCGGCTTTTCGAACGTGAGACTCTCGTCTGCCAGGTTGATCCCGGCATTGGCTACCACGCAATCGATTCCTCGCGTTGGGCTGAGTCGAACGGCGTCCTCGAATAAAGAGAGCTGGCTGGACCAGGAGGTCACGTCTAGTGAAATGAAGTGGTGGTTTGGGTTCGAGGTTTTGATGCGCAGATCTGCGATTAGGCTCTCGCTGAGCGGTTGGTTCACGTCGCCAATTATGATGTTTGCGCCCAGGCCGGCCCAGTGCCGGGCAAAGGCGGCGCCGAGGCCCGAGGCACCGCCCGTTATGAGGATGGTGAGACCGGATATGTAGGATGAGTCAATTGGCGTGGTGAGGTCGAGGGGTGGCGATTGGATGGCGTCGAGGGGAATGTTGGCGGAATTCTCCATCGCCATGCTGTTTCTCAGGCTACGGTTTGTGCGCTTGTAGTAGGTATTGTCACTACGTGAAGAGTTTGATTGTGATTTTAAAAGACGTCAGGCTAATGATGAGAGTGGGAGGTAGATATGCGAAGGCAGAGGGATTGTCAAAAGAGACACAGCGTCTGAAATACTGCCTGTACTTAGAGGAGATATCAGGCTATTGCTTGCACCTCCTCGGTTAACAAGGTCACCCAACTTATAAAACTAGACTAAGAGATTTGACCTGGATTTGATCTCATTAGTACATGACTAGGTACCAGCCATAAAGAGGTTGTGACTTGGGCATGAAATGAGCTTGGTGTGAAGAGGAACGGTCAGTAGTAGTACTACTTAGCCAAGAAAGGAGCTCTTGGCTCTTGGCTCTTGGCCTTCAATTGCCCTGGCTATACTTCTAAGTAAGCGAAAAGCAGTCTGGCGGATTGTGATTTTTTGGCTTGGAAGCGGTGATAACTCCGTAATTATGAATATTATAGAGAGAAACGGAAGCCTATCCAGAGCAAAAGTTCCATACAAGCACAGTGGTCACCATCCCTGCTCCAACGTTTCCACCAAGCACATCAATGTCCTCCAAAGCAGCTCGTCGAATCTTCCACAAAGCATCACCATCACCTTTTTCACAGTAACGTGAAGTGCCGCCTTGAAGATGTTGGCTCTCTTCCGCAGCGCCTTTGCCCGTTCACGTACCAACATAACATTAGCCAAGGGCATCCCAGGCGTCGTGATAGGTTTCGTGGTGATATTATTGAGTGATTCATTAGACGACGTGGCGAGGCGGGCAATGGAAGTGGACTGTTCTGCAAAAGGACTCAATCTTGTCAGGTAGGATTGTCCAATTAGTGTGGCGGCAAGGGCGGAGAGATGTCGAGCGTTGGCCGCCGGAAAGATTTTGCCAAGGCAATTCAAGTGTACTTCGTCGAGCGACCGTGGATGGCGGATTTGAAGTACTACTGGGGAATCGAGCTGAAGAAGGCCGGAAGGATAATCATTCACAAATCGCTCAAGTTGGTCGAGGATCCTGGCGAGGTCTTCACATGTAGCCCAGGCTTCGCAGTCTGGATGTGCCACCGGCTGAGCTCCACTTGCTAAGGAGGGCAGACTCCCATAATGACTCGATACCGATGCTAAGCTTGACGTGCTGGAGGAAGGAGACATTGAGATCGGAGACATGCGGAGGGCTGCGCGCAGAGAAGATTTGCGTGGTGGCAACATTGGACTTCTGCTAGGCGTGTAATGTTTGAACGGACTCTTGAGATTCCCATATGTGGTTATCGTTTCTAATGGGCTACCTCTGTCTCCACAAGATCGTGCGCTAGACTGACGCTCCGTAGGTGAGTCCCAAGGGCTGAACGCTGAGATTTCGGAGAGCTTCCTTTCCGGCGTTCTTGGCACACATTGAGACTCGCCCGAACTGTATCGATTAGTTGACATTGACTTCAGTGGACTCGACCGTGGGACATAAATGTCACTCGCTTTCCCAGGCTTGATGACGGTAGCGTAAGACTAGTTCATGGTTAGCAAACCCCAAGTATGAACATGCTTCTGAATTGCTTACTGCCGTCCGTACCCATGGGCAAGATGTAGACCAGTCGTCGTTAGGACCCTGAACAAGTTGACAACGCCGTCTTGACTTCTCAGCAAGCCGCGTCTCATTTGTCTTGATTCTTTCAAGCTGTCCAAAGCAGGTCGAAAGGTCCTGATTGGAATAAGTCTTAGATAGCCACGTTGCTTCACTTGACAAGCTATTAGATCGCTCTCTTTTGGGAGATCTAAGAGTGGCAGACATGTTGGACGTGGGCGGAGTTCGCATGGAATTAGGTGTGAAAGAGCCCAATTGCTGTTTGGGAGGGGTTGTGGCTGGACGCCGTTGTCTTTCATGTTCAACCACAGCAGGACTTCTAAATTGTGGGGCGCGTTCATGGAAAATGTCTTCGCAATATCCCGCAACAATGCCCTCGAACTCATACGATGTTTCCACACGGGTGCTTCGAGTAGATCCGACTTCTTTCGGGTTTCGAAAGGCAAAATAGCCATTATGATTATTGTCAACTTCCGAAGGCAAAGGACTAGGCAGCAACCTAGGCATTTTCAGGGATGGCGTCAGCAACTCTGAGCAAATTTGATCATTAGGTCCAGTCGCCTTCAGGTCGCGATAGCTTTTGGGCATTTTTCTGAGCCTTTTTGACTTGATCCTTGACGGCGATTCCTCCTGGACATTTATCATTGGCAGGACGGACACGACAGGTGCCAGTGGCTGCTGTATTTCATCCGTGATACGGGAAGATGTTAGGACGGCCTCCTCATGCTTTGGACACCTTCCAGCGCTAGAGACACTACCATAATCATACAGAGCCACTTCTTCCGTTAGACATCTGGACGATTCCACTGTAGGAGTCCTTTTCAAGATCCTCGGCATACGAAAACGGGAAGCTTGACGTTTCAAGATTTTCGGCAATCTCTGAGGTGAGGTTGGTGGAGTAGGAGGAATATGAGAGACTTTCCAAAACGGCGTCGCCAATGAGAGACCCATTTCGGAGTACGGAACTGAAGACATGCGGAAAAACGAGATAGAGAAAGACTGATGTAAATTACCTGGGAAATGATCATGCGGACCAGGAGCTGAGACATAGTATATGAAAAAGACTCTCCTTGGGTGGTGAGTCACCGACAGAGAGCAAAATGGTGTCCTAGAACACGACTCGATTGGGTTGCATCTCATCATTCATCCCTTCGGACCATGTGCAAGAGCTGCCTTGCATAGGAAGGGTGCTAGGAAATTGCCTTTTCAGGACATAATAAGAACTTGTCCTGGGACAAGTTGATGACAGTGATAGCCGCAAGGAGGTCCAAGCTGATGAAGTTGTGCAAACTGCAGGATGGGAAAGGGCGAGTTCGATCCGTTGTTCGAGGAAGGGATGCACAAAGGGTCGTGCTTCTACCCTCCTTGCATAGGATGGGTTGAGTTGTCGCCCATGCTCGAAGGTGGCGTTCTCCTCGAGGTGAAACAGCCACAGAGCGGAAAACGTGCTTACGACGGTGTGGCATTGCCCAAAGTAGTCAAAGAGCCAGGATGTCTTGATGGTTATTTTGAGTGATTGAATGTCCAGCCACAATTGATTTATTGCCAAGCAAAAGACATAACTTTTCCGTTCTAACTTAGTTAGATACTTAGTAACTACTTTCAGCTTAGCGCAGTGTCGCTCTTCTTTTCTATCTCGAAGCTTAAGTCATATCAAGTCATATCATTCCATTCTTCTCTTGGGACCCATGCGTTACGTTAGTATGATATCCCTCTCATACCTTCTTTTCAAGGTGTAATGCATTCTTGGCAATCTTGTCAAGTCGGCGGTGGTTCTCCAGGGCGTGTTCGAATGTTGGGTATGCTCCACCTGTCGCAAATGCTTCGTAGACTCGGCCAATCATTCTTGATGGTGTCTCAATATCTTCTAGCTCCATGTCTGCTACCTCAATCGTTTCCATTTTCTCCGTCGCATAATCAAACTGTTTGATGGTGAATGTGTCTTTTTCATAACTCCATTGAATTGAAGCACCTGGAGCCTCCAACGAAACCTCCCCATTTTCGAAAAATATCTTCCAAATCATGTGAGGAGGTTTTCCTGCTCTCAGCTGGATTTGGTTAGAGTCTGTTCATTTGACAGCTTCATGGACAGTCCTTACCGACATCGACGTTACAGCCCCAGACTTAAGCTTCCCTTGCACCATGATATGATCCGCAATGTCCTTGTGGACAGTATCTACCTTCTTTCCATCCGACACAAGATTGACGAATGGTCGTTGGTTGGCCAGAATCCCTTGTGAATGTTCGAAATCTCCTAGGACGTCAATGAAATTATCGAGAACTGGCGACACATGTTAATCGATCGAATCTGAGAGGGCTGACGAGGGTACTGACAATGCCCGAAGAGGATAGTATAGTTGTTGCCTCCATTTTTTGCCTCGGTAAAATATTTATACTTCACGGGAAAATCGGTGTCGAAGACACCCGATTCTGCCACCACCGTTGAACTGAGCACCTTACCCAGCTTGCCACTAGCAACAATCTTCTTGAGCGTACGGGTGATATTGGCCTGCCGACCTTGTAAACCAACCAGCGTTTTTACATTCTTTTTCTTGGCAAGTTCAGTCAATTCTTCTGCCTCAGCTGTATTGCACCCAAGCGGCCATTCGACGTAGGCCATCTTGCCGGCTTCTAGGGCAGGCTTGACAAGATCATAGTGTTTATTAACACTGACACTCACAACCACCATGTCAACGTTGGGGTCAGCTGCAATATCTGCTGGCGATCCATAGGCTTTGACATCGGCAGGCAGGCCATGTTCTTTGATGGCAGCTTCAGCAGATGCAACGCTGGAATTTGCTAGCGCAACGATCTTGTATTTGGATGAACGTGACAGGTATGGCAGATGAGCTTGGTTGGCCCAAGCACCAGGAGTAGCTGTGAGACCTATCAAACCAATTCTGATTGGTGCCATTCCGCTTGTGGTGCTATGCTATGAAGATAATGGATTATGGAGAAGATTTCGATGCTGTCTAGATTGAAGTTGACTGCTGCCTTGGATGCCTTTTAACACTCGTCATGCGTGCCGGCCGGATTACTAATCCACTATTATACAATCTCTATCTACCGTTTTGCCAACCAATTCAAATATGCTTCGCCTTTTCCTACCTACTTGAATTACCAAGCAACCTGAAGCAAAGCAGTTCTCTGACAAATCCACTGCGTCAATGGAAGACTCGTCCCACCTTCTTCGGCCGAAGGCCCGGACCAGCATCTGTCCGCCGCGGTTGCCTAGCCTGCATATCCGACACCCAAGACACCAACCCCCTAACATCCTTACCCATCCTAGCAACTCCAAAAACTACATCACCTACACCAAACTCCGTGGTCAATTGCTCTGACTCGTCTACAATCCCAAGACTCTAACCTCAGGCTGAAGATCCTCGTCACAGAAAATCATGACAATACCCTCGACGCCTCCTTCTGCGACCATATTGATGCTATGAAGACCACGCCAGGACGCAGAGACCTGTTGCGAACTTCCTTTCAGTAACTCTTGCATCGTGTATCTCAAACCTGCGGTAAGAAACCTTTTACCTTCCGAACGCCACCGAAGCTCCACCGTGCTGTATCCGTGAATGCTTGGCACGGGAGCAGTGGAGTAGGAGAAGGCACTGGTGGGCATTGCGGCGTGCTAAATCGAGATTCGTGGTTGTGTGGCCTCACAGGTAGAGAATGGGCAGTTGAGAGTGTGCTATGGGGCCTCGGGGATGGGAGCATCAACTTCAGCGAAAGTAGGATGTTTTACTTGTCCTCATCCGTGTAAAGGACACATGATGACTGATTACAGCATTCGACCAGTACTATTCCACCTCGTCGTCCCAACAAAAAGAGGCTGTTTTTGAAAGGATAAAGGCCTCCATACTCTGCATATCAAACAGGCTGCCCTAATAAAAAATAGCAACCAGGGAACTACGGGGTTAATGATTTCTTTGGTGGAACAGAAAGAAAGCTTGTGCGGAAATACTAACTACAGATGGAGTGGGATTGTTTCGCTTGACTTGTTCCCGCCACTGTCAATTATGTGACCAAAGGTTGAGGTTGGCGGTTGTGGGTTGCGAATATGGCGGAGAGGGTAGAGAGTAATCGGTTTGAGAGGGAGAAAACGAATACAATAACGATGAAGGCTCTGAGTTCTGGCTTTTAATTTGGGATTGACGGCGATATTTAGGGAATAAATGAGAGGAGTAGGGAGAATTTCGAGGTATTTCAAAGGCTGGATTGAGGCTGCTACTGGAGAGGGTTAGTATTGGAGATTGAACAAGCGGTATGCATGGGTATCACTGTTATATATCGGTTGATACTAGAAGATGGGCTACCAAATTATCTTGAAACTCTTGTCTGATGATTGATAATTATGCCCGAGATACTGGATTTGTCTTGTATGGCCAAATCGGGAAACTTCCTTACTGTTCCGGGAATTCAGGTGCGGTATGCATCTAGCCGGCACTAACGTAGGGAACCCACTTGTGCAGCACATTAAGATATAATTTGAACAGCAACCATTACGCGAGCGCAAGGTCAAGTCTTTTCAAACCTGATTCATATTGAATTTAAGGACACTCGCTTTCTATTGATATACATAACAGTTGATAAACATGTCACTTTATTAAATTATAAACGTATTGATGCAGTCTGTGTGGATATGGAAGCCCATGTCATCCAAGGTTGCGGACGATTCCCCCTTATCTACATCGCGAGTAAGTGGGCATGAACATGTCATAACGGTTGGAGGAGCCCATCCGAAACCCCGCATCTCAAGACGTGGACTACGCACCACCAGAAGGACCTTTGGTAGCTCCTGCCATGAACGATAGATGTCAGTCAAAGACTATCCACTTAAACGAAGATCCCCCTTCAAAGGTATACCAGAATTACTTAGTCACTTTGAGATTAAAGATTTCGACTTCGACGATCTTTTAGTATTAATATATCCAGCCCAAGATTTACATCCGCTTAAACACTATATAAATGTTATCACCGTCAATATGTAAGACAGCTATATGTGTTAAGGAAGTCTCGTTTCAGTAAGGACGCAATCAGACGATGGGAAAAGATGTATCCACCACTTCTTCTCTGCGTGCAGGGAAGGTATATTAAACGGACCTCCGTTTGTGTCTCACGAGAGCAAAGATGGAAGCAAACTCGATGGAGGAGAGTACCATGAAGATACCGGGTTGCGCCACAATCCTACTGCTGATGCTGAGCTGTTTGCTAAGGGTTGTATGGAAGAGTCCACCAGGTGCAAGGATATAGAAACTGGTTAGGCCATACCGTCCTGTGATGGTCAACCGATTGAGATTTAGTGTCATTTCGAACTGTTTGGGAAATTTTAAATCGAATTTCGAGATGCTAGGATGATGGAAATTGGAGTTCGAGGTGAAAGTCATGTAGACCACCACAAGGGCACGTGAGATATATAAAGCTAGTCCTTTGTGTGAAAACCCACTGAACGCTTGCCCTATCACAGGAGTTGTGAACAAGGCGGCAGTCAGGATTCTTATGCCGTAGTGCAAGAAAGGTTGCTCTAGAGGGATACGGTATGCAAATGATAGAATATGAGAACTCCAGCGAAGAGCTCGTGGGTATCATTGGCACTTTAATATCTTCCACATAACCCTCTCAACAAAACCTCAATCCAAATCCATCTCCTCTTCCACTCCACCATTGACAAGCATCTTCGTCTTCGTCTTCGTCTTCGTCTTCATCCTCACCCTCTCCTCTCCGACCACTATGCCCACATTCCTCTCCTCCTGTATTGATTCAACCAACGGCCTCTCCGCCTCCCTATCCATCAACTCCTTCGCAATCAAATGCTCCCCCTCAGCCACCACCCTCCGATCCTCCGCCCTCCTCCTCTCCCTCGCCACCTTACCAGACAGCCTCCTCCTCGTAAAGGCCCGCTCCCTCTTCGCCCTGATCTCCTCCACCCTCTCCATCGCCTTGAGCGTCGCCGCCACCAGATTCCGATCATATTTCACAGGTACATTGCGCCGTTTGGCGAACTGGCTCAACAGGACGTTTTGATCGACGATCATCTCCTTGCCGCGCAGGGCGCGGTGGGTCTTGGTCCACTTGAGTTTGCGGGGTTGGCGCTTCATCTTGAAGTTCTTGTGGCATTTCGAGCGGCAGAAGCGGAAGGTGCGCGCGTCGTTGCGCACGAAGGTGATGCCTTTGGAGGGGTAGACGGGCCGCGAACAGAGGTGGCATGTTTCGATTCTGGAATACTGATATCAGATGTTTTGGATCGGGCTGCCCAACGATGGTCGTGAAATGTTACCTCATGATAATTCCGCGGATGGAGCACGGCACTAGGGTTAAGTGGTGGACTACTTATTGTATAGAGTGGTAGATACGATGAACACCACCGCCACCGTCTCACGTTTCTGGTTTGCGACGTGGTCGTAGAATCTTTTCTACTAAGTACCCCAGCACAGAAATTCTGAGGCGGGCAAATATTACTGCCAAGATTTCGTCCTTGGCGTCGGCGTTGAAAGAACTTAAACTCCGAGGTCGCTGTCATGCGTTTCTGTCACAAAAAGCTCAACTGGAAGGATATCTGAAAATTCGCAAGCCGTCTAATGCTCCTTACACCCCTCTGCTTGCGGACAACCATTCTATGTCCTTCCCCTGAACCCACATTATTCACTCGAGTATCCAACCTCCGCTCTCTCAGCCTACCATGTCCTCAGCCATAGCAATCGGCGTCGGAGTGGCCACTGCAGCTTTCCTAGTAACATCCCTCACACATTACCCCCTTCCCTTCCTCCCCGTTTCCCAACACAGCTAACCAAACCGCTCCATCATAGGGCCGAGCCAGCCTCCTAGCCCTCCGCCGGTACCGCGGTGGCGTCAACGCAATAGGCCGCCCCTTCTACAAAGGCGGCTTCGAACCACGCATGAACCGTCGCGAAGCCGCCCTGATCCTCGAACTGTCGTACGTTTTGCCCTCTCCAACCCAGAAAACATTCCCCAAGAAAATCCCTTTTCGCTAAGTTTGGGGGGGCGGATGTCGAACCACCATCAAGCAGTAACAGCAGCAGACTGACGAAAAATATTATGTTGTAGGGAGAGAACGTTGACCAAGGACAAGATACGCAAGCACCATCGCAAGCTGATGCTGTTGAACCATCCGGATCGCGGGGGCAGTCCGTATCTGGCGACGAAGGTTAATGAGGCGAAGGAGTTTTTGGAGAAGACTAGCTCGTGATTGGTTTTATGGAGTGTTTGTTTTGTGATATGCTGACTGACTCTGGGAAAGAGTTACTCTGTTTTGGGAGCGCGGCGTTCTGAGACGAGACTGTATTATGGCAGGGTATAAGCGCCATGGGGTGTATGATATCTCACCTCTGAAGAAGGAGAAGACGGGACCTAGATGCCGGCCATGATCGATTATCTGTACATTATCTAAGAAGCGCTTGGGCTATGTATCAATACCGGACATGAATGTCTATCAGTCCGTCTAGCCGATCAATCGAACATCTAAAGAACACAACCAGAGCGACAAGAAGCAAACGGACATTCCCTCTCACCGACCCAATTTCTCACCTTTCTCCACCATCTCCTCCACCACCCGATTAAAAGCGTCCCTCTCTTCCCACATCACCACATGCCCTTTCCCCTCAAACCGCTCAAAACGAATCCCCTCTCCCAGTTCCCGCCTCAACACCTCGGCATGATGGTACGTGATCATCCGATCCTCGGTGCCATGCATGACGCAGATCCTCTCCCTGCCCACCTCATCCGCCAATTTCCTCAACTGCGTAGCTGACTTGTGATGCCACCCCGCCGCTGCCGCCTGCAACACAAAGCCCTTCCTGGTAAACCCCTCCTTGTCCATGCGCTTACTGAGCTCCTGAGCCGCAAATCTGTCGCCATTGGTTGGGAAGCCACCATCTTGATCGGGAGCATCGAGAAACTCTCGCGAGAAAAGCCGCGTCTTGATCTCCGCGAGCTGGGTATTGATCTCCTTGGGGATGAAAAGGTTAATCCTTTGGCGCAGATTCTCGATAAAGCCGACGGTGTTTTCGAGACGAGCGGCCGTGCTGACGAGGATCAAGCTGGCGACGCGGGAGGGGATGAGCAGGGCGAGTTCCTGGGCGATCATGCCGCCCATGCTGACGCCTATGATGTGGAGTTGGCGGGGGGAGCTCCAGCCGATGGCGTTGAGGAGATCGACGGTGTCACGCGCCATTTCGGTGGTGGTATAGCGGAAGGTGGGTTTTGCGGAGGCGCCCATGCCGCGGTTGTCGAAGATGAGAGATTGGTATTTGCTGGTTCGTGAGGGCGAGGAGTGGGAGAAGTGAAGGGTTTGCCGTTGCCAGGCGGTTTTGAGGGCGCCGAGTCCCATTATCCACTAGATAGGCAAACAAGAGAGTGTGTTGGTTGTTTGTGGAAGAATCAGGAGAAGAATTGTCTTGGCTTGGCATTCAGAAGGGCAGTTGACACAAAGAAAATAGTATGAGATAAAGCTTGCAGTGGTGATGTGGAAGGTAATCATAAGAAGGAATTTGTGATATTACAGTATAGGAGATACACGGTGTGAACAATGGCATTGCATGCTCAGATATGGAACTCACCACTAGACAAATATCACCAGTACCGTGTATTTCATAAGAGATGTCGAATGGGCCACCTCTTCCCTCTGCTACTGGGATGGTACCCTTCTTGCTAGGTTGTAAGTCCCATATTACCTTGGGAAATTCGGGATGTGTCTTCAATTGTGCTGCGGTCAAAGGCGTCATTATTGGTAACGGCTGGCACCAGTCCGCTGTTGGAGGTGAGAAGTTGAGGTGCCAATTACAATAGGGAAAAGGCTTTCTCAACAAGCAGAATCTAGGTTGATGTTTTCTCTTTACTACAGTTCTTACCTAGAAGGGGCGTACACCTTCTAAAGAAGAGCATACAAGAACTTGAAGCGCAGTGCCGCCAGTGCCTCGGTAAAAAGTTTGCCAAGACCTGTCGCGGATTCAATTAATACATTACTAAGTGTAATGGAAGTCCTGTTTTTTTTTGTTTTTTTGAGTGGAACCGGAATAGGCTCGCTTCAGTGGATGACCCTCCTTTCGCGTCTGAATTGGTGCTTGTGATATGGAGGTCGGCGAAGTCTCGCTTCTAGGAACTGGGTTGCGGCACTCCTTCAACACAGCGCCTGACCTTATCCTAGTACTAGCCAGACAGAGAAGACTAGGCATGACATTGTTCCCTGATATTGTTCCCCGACCTTGTGGCTTCTCATATGTTACCAGCGGGAAGCGAGCTCGCTTGGAACACTTTCAATTCATCCTCCAAAGCTACAAAAATTGCAATAGTTTTGCATTCTGGCGTGCTCGCGATTTGAAGCATGCCGCTTTGTGTGGCTTAAGGAGCTTGTGTAACAGCTGTGCAAAACGGATCCCAAGTTCATCAGCTAATAATTCGATCGTCTCTGGCAGCGCACCCCACGAGCTCTTGCGGATCCAAAGTGCTACTAGTTACTACGTACTCGCTGATCAATCCGGTGAGCGCGGGCCACAGGACGCCACTGTTCTAAAGATCATCTTCTTTTTCTGCTTGTTCCACTCGAAAGTACATTCAACCGAGGTGAGATAGTTGTTGTTGTTAAAGCAGCAGTATACTTACTCTTACTACGTACATTGACATCAAGACCCAGTAGTGGCGCCAATATCGATCGACCGCATGCAGCAAGCCAGTGGCACAACTGGGACGGAACCCGACATCCGATTTTCTTTGCCAAAATGGCTTAGAAGCTGCGTGTCAAGTACATGAACGTGTGATTCGCCTGAACAGCATACTTGCATCCAGGTCACCAGCACCAGGTCATCCTTCAATTGAGACCCACATTGCTATCCTCCTGTGTCTGAGGTTGAGCACCGTTCTTGTCCTGCCACGGTCAAAGCTCCCGTCATCGGATCAGCGTAGTTCGTGGTCCAGCCTAGTTAAACAATCCATCAAATTTGTATTTTTAGAGATCGACATGCTCCGTGCGTATTTGCAAATGCCATACAGGCAACTTGGGATTTCTCGGAAAGGACGAAACGTACGTCGTGTAGCGGCATGAAACAGGCGGATGAAATAGGCGACATGACAGAAAACTTTGTGGTGTGTTAAACTTGCTGACGCTGTTATAGTGAAGAAGAATTGGAAGATGCATTGATCTGAGGTATTTTCCTTGACTAGGTTGTTTTCCATTGTGCAGCGGAAAGTCTTTAGTCAATCATAACTAGTCTTTCCAAATCCTGGACCTCGGACTCGTGATGCGGCGTTCGTGGGCCTACGATTTGCCCGATCAAGCCTTACAGCACCCTCTAAAACCCGTCGGTTTTTGGGTCCAGTAGGAAGTCTCTCTTGTTGAAGCTCTCCCAGCGGCTTTCGCTACCAGCATACCAGAACGAACTCGAGTAGTGTATGTAGTAAAGTTCAGGTAGCTACTGTGTATTTCTCTCCCCCGGGCCTGTCAGATGAGTTTTAGTCAGGAACGCTAAATACCTCCACACCACCCTTACCCCCCCTACCCCCTCTACCCAACCTACTTCCCTGACTACCAACCTACCAACCAGCTGCCCGGGGGAGAGAAATACACAGTAGCTACCTGAACTTCTCCCACTCCTCGCCCTCACGAACCAGCAAATACCAATCTCTCATCTTCGACAACCGCGGCATGGGCGCCTCCG
>QQTW01001533.1_pt1 | contig 16231 bp, 17 predicted proteins | sample 1904831 | NCBI WGS metagenome assembly QQTW01 (sample SAMN09435610, study PRJNA476489) | Subsurface metagenome, whole genome shotgun sequencing project. | reverse complement strand
GATAATGGCGATTTGCGCGATCGCAAGTATTAGTTTGGGTGCTGTAGAATTACCGCTACCTACTATATATGAGGCTTTGACGGCTTTTGATGGTTCTAAGGAACACTTGATTGTGCGTACTATTAGGCTACCGCGTACCGCAATTGCGGTGATTGTGGGGGCGGCTTTGGCTGTGGCGGGAACCATTATGCAGGGAATTACTTATAACCCGCTTGCTGCCCCTGATATTTTAGGAATCGATGCTGGGGCGGCTTTGGCGGTAGTTGTTGCTGTTTGTTTTTTTAATGGTGCTTCTTTGTCTGTTTATGCTGGTTTGGGTTTTTTGGGTGCAGGGGTAGCGGCGGCGATCGTTTATTTGTTGGGTTCTTTGGGGCGCGGTGGCTTAACTCCTTTAAATTTGACTGTTGCAGGAGCCGCTTTAACAGCTTTTTTAGCTTCTTTAACTACGGGAATTTTGGTGCTAAATCAACGGACGTTGGAGGAGGTGCGCTTTTGGTTGGCTGGTTCGGTGGCTGGAAGAGATTGGCAACTGTTAATGCAAGTTTTACCATTTATGCTGTCAGGATTGGCGCTAGCACTACTTTTAAGCAAGCAACTTACTACCTTGGCTTTGGGTGAGGATGTTGCCAAGGGCTTAGGACAAAAAACTGTCTGGGTAAAGGTAGCGGCGGCTATGGGGATTGTGTTGCTGTCGGGTGGGGCGGTGGCGGTAGCTGGACCTATTGGTTTTATTGGCTTGGTTGTACCCCATATCGTGCGGTTTGTCGTTGGGGTCGATTATCGCTGGATTATTCCTTATGCGGCGATTTCTGGGGCAATTTTGTTACTGCTAGCTGATATTGGGGCGCGGTTAGTTATTCAACCGCAAGAATTACCTGTAGGCATTATGACTGCTTTAGTCGGTGCGCCTTTCTTTATTTATCTAGCGCGGCGGAGGTTAAAGCAAGTATGAATTACTGGATTAGTGTTCGTCCGCGCAATCTACCTTTATCTTTTCGTTTGGCGCGGCGCGTTCCTTTACTCTTATTAGTTTTATTTTTGCTATCTGTAGCGGTAATAGTGCTGAGTATAGGGCTAGGAGAATATAATATTGCGCCTGTAGAGGTGCTGAAAACTTTGTTGGGTAGCCAAAACAGTAACTATTCCTTGGTTATCAATACTTTGCGTTTACCGCGCGTGTTGGCAGCTTTTTTAGTAGGGATGGGGCTGGCAATTTCTGGAACTATTTTGCAAGGTATTACGCGCAATCCTTTAGCCGATCCAGGTATTGTCGGCGTAACTGCGGGCGCGAGTTTAGCTGCGGTAACGCTGATTATTTTATTTCCTAATATAACTGCCTTTGCTTTACCTTTTGCTGCTTTTGTCGGCGGGTTGCTGGTGACAGTAATTATTTATTTGTTGGCTTGGGATGAAGGTAGTTCGCCTATTCGGTTAATTTTAGTAGGTATTGGGATTACTGCACTTGCTAGTGCGATCGCCTCGACAATTATTACTTTTGGCGATATTGATAGTGTCGGTCAAGCTTTGATTTGGATGACAGGCAGCGTTTACGGGCGCAATTGGCAGCATATTCGCGCTTTTTTGCCTTGGTTGGTTGTATTTGTACCTTTATCTTTGCTGTTGGCGCGGGATCTCAATGCTCTGAATTTGGGTGATGATGTGGCGCGGGGTTTGGGCAATTCTGTAGAGCGACAGCGCACTTTACTGATTTTTACTAGCGTTGCTTTAGCAGGCGCATCAGTAGCGACGGCGGGAACTGTCGGCTTTGTAGGGTTAATTGCTCCGCATCTAGCAAGAAACTTGGTAGGTGCTGCTCATGAAGGGTTGTTACCTACGGCGGCTTTGTTAGGGGGAATTATGGTAGCTTTAGCAGACTTAGCAGGGCGGTTATTGTTTGCGCCGATTGAACTGCCTTGCGGTATTATTACAGCGATCGTGGGCGCTCCTTACTTTCTTTACTTGCTTTATCGCAACCGCAACCAATGAATAAACACGCGCTGACAACCCGAAAGTTAACACTTAATTACGATCGCACTTGCATTATTTGCGATCTAGAACTTGCTATTCCTGCTGGCAAAATTACTGTGTTGGTAGGCGCAAATGGTTGTGGTAAGTCAACGCTGCTCAGGGGATTGGCAAGGTTGTTAAAGCCGCGTTCGGGGACGGTTTTTTTGGATGGTAAGTCTATTGCTAAGTTGTCTACTAAGGAAGTAGCGAAGCAATTAGGCATTTTGCCGCAAAGTCCGGTTGCTCCTGAAGGCTTGACTGTGCGGGAATTGGTGGCGCAAGGGCGCTATCCGCATCAAGGCTGGTTGCAACAGTGGTCGCCCGAAGACGAACAGCTGACGGAGCAAGCTTTGGATACTACTAATTTGGTGCATTTGGCAGATCGTCCTCTAGAAACTCTGTCGGGGGGACAAAGACAAAGGGCTTGGATTGCAATGGCGTTGGCGCAAAATACTCAGGTGTTGTTGTTGGATGAACCGACTACTTTTTTGGATCTAGCTCATCAGGTGGAAGTATTGGATCTGTTGTATGACTTGAATCAGACGCAGGGAAGAACAATTGTGATGGTGCTGCACGATTTGAATCAAGCTTGTCGTTATGCAGATTATTTGGTAGCGATCGCCTCTGGGCAAATTTACGCTCAAGGTACGCCTAGTCAAGTTATGACTGAGGACACAATCGAGCAGGTATTTATGTTGCCCTGTCGGATTATTACAGATCCGGTCACTGGTACGCCGATGTGCATTCCGATTGGTCGTTTTAAGGCGCGATCGCAGCAGTCATATCGGATGTAGAGATAGGATTTTAGGCGTTGCCGAACCGAAGTATGAATAGCTGTGATGATTCTTGCATTGCCTAACTCGTCTGCGTAAATAAACTCAGCCTGCAAGAGTTTTTAGATTCGCCGGAAAGTGGCGATGCCATCGGCGGTTCGCCCTTAGCAATCTGTTTGCAAAAAAGTATTGAGTGCGATCGCTACTTTTCCAGTTAGTTATTAGTACCTTTGACGTTATTTTGCTTGGTATCAGCCCCAAAAGCTCGTTCTCCTCGTACTAATTCCTCCCCATCTACAGATTTGCTCCTTAGCTTCACATCACTTCACTTAATCCAAATTTGTATACTAGGCGTAGAGCCGAAAAATTCGGTAAAATAGTATATCTGCACTACTGCTGAAAAACTCACAATTTTTATATACCTCCCTACTTAGAGGCGCGAATGGCAATCGAAACAACAGATACCTCTGGAAAGCAAAAAGCATTAAACTTAGTCCTAACCCAAATCGAGCGCAACTTTGGTAAAGGTGCAATTATGCGCCTCGGCGACGCTACGCGCATGAAAGTAGAAACAATTTCTAGCGGCGCGCTCACCCTGGACTTGGCTTTAGGCGGCGGTTTACCCAAAGGACGGGTAATTGAAATCTATGGCCCAGAAAGTTCTGGTAAAACAACTTTAGCTCTCCATGCGGTAGCGGAAGTGCAAAGAAATGGCGGTGTCGCCGCCTTCGTGGATGCCGAACACGCTCTCGATCCCACCTACGCCGCAGCCTTGGGTGTAGACATTGCTAACTTGCTAGTTTCCCAGCCAGATACGGGGGAAGCAGCTTTAGAAATTGTCGATCAGTTAGTGCGGAGTGCGGCGGTTGATATTGTCGTTATTGACTCGGTAGCAGCGCTAGTTCCCCGCGCAGAAATTGAAGGCGAAATGGGCGATGTCCATGTCGGCTTACAAGCGCGATTGATGAGTCAAGCTTTGCGGAAAATTACTGGTAATATTGGCAAGTCTGGCTGCACGGTAATCTTTTTAAACCAGTTACGTTTAAAAATTGGCGTTACCTACGGTAGCCCTGAAACAACCACAGGCGGTAATGCTCTAAAATTCTATGCTTCGGTACGGTTAGATATCCGACGTATTCAAACTTTGAAAAAGGGTACAGACGAGTTTGGCAACCGCGTCAAAGTTAAAGTAGCTAAAAATAAAGTCGCTCCACCCTTCCGCATTGCCGAGTTTGACATTATTTTTGGTAAAGGCATTTCCACTCTTGGCTGCATCGTCGATTTGGCTGAAGAAACTGGGGTAATTGTCCGCAAAGGCGCTTGGTACAGCTACAACGGCGAAAATATCTCCCAAGGTCGAGATAACGCGATTAAGTATCTAGAAGAAAGACCGGAAATTGCTGAAACTGTCCAACAACAAGTACGCCAAAAACTAGAGATGGGAGCGGTTGTCTCTGCTAACTCTGTAGCGGTAGTTAGTGAAGGAGGCGAAGAAGAAGTAGACGACGAGCTAGACGGCGAATAACTAAAATAGCGCTCCTTAGGGAGCGCTATTTTGCAAGTAAACTGCTGTTTACTTCGATCTAGTTTTTGCACCGCTTAAATTGTTTTAGTTACTAAAGTTGGAGCCTCGCAAGGCGCAATTGAGTATTTGACCAAATCTGCTAGTTCTTGGAGTTGGCTAATTGCCTCTGCTCCTTCTAATTTCATCAATTCACGGTCATCCCGCATTTCTGTCCAGGTAATTCCATAATCGGATACCAAAAATCGGATCAGATGGTCTTCATTTAAGCTCACCATAAATGAGGCACTGCTCATTTGACCGCCACAGGTATAACAAGACGCTGGGTAGCCACGACGCTCTAGTACAATGGCTAAAGCCTGTAGGTTCATTACCAGATCCTGAACAAATTGTCGGTGTTGCTGTGCTAATCTTAGAAACACTGTTTTCCTCCAAACACCACACTTAATTATACGCCCTTTTTTATATTTTCTTTAGATTTGCTCCTAAATTAGGCAACAAATCTGCAAATGAACTTTATAGGGCGTTGTTTCAACTACTTACATATTGAGGTTAACCGATCCCCGCTAGAACTGCTGAAACTTATCTAACTAAAAGCGTTATTACTGCCAGTCGAATCTAGTCAAAAGTCTTGCCGTACAAGCGAAGTAGGTAGATTCAGAATAAAAAAAATTACTTATATTTAATACTTTTGATATAGAAAGGTTGCATTTTTGGGAAACTTCTTGCAAAAGTCTAGATTTTCTTCAGTCGGCTTAAGCCGACGTTAGCTATAAGCAATCGGGTTTTAACCCTAAGCGGGCTTTCGCTAATTGTTCTGTCTGCACTGCTCAATTAGGGTAGCGACCAGGCCCGTCCACCCAGTTTGATGGCTTGCGCCTAGCCCAGCACCATTATCGCTATGAAAATACTCGTGAAAAAGCATTAAGTCTCGCCAATGAGGATCGGTTTGAAACTTCGCTACTCCACCATTGAAGGGACGCTCGCTAGAATCATTTTGAGAAAAAATCTGCACTAGGCGTTGAGATAATTGGGTTGCTACTTGTTTGAGATTCATCATCTGTCCCGAACCTGTAGGACACTCAACTAAAAATTCATCGCCTAAGTAATTATAAAAGTTGTGTAGCGATTCAATAATTAGATAGTTGATCGGAAACCAAATAGGCCCGCGCCAGTTGGAATTACCACCAAATAACGCAGTTTTCGATTCGGCTGGTTCGTAATCTACGCGATACTCGGTGTCGTCGATATTGAGAATGTAGGGATGAGATTCGTGGTATTTGGAAACTGAGCGAATGCCATAGGGACTCAAAAACTCCTTTTCGTCGAGCATTTTGTGCAGGATACGGCGCAGTTTGTCGGGATAGGCGATCGCAAGTTGTCTTCTAGCGCCTACTCCCAATGTTTCCATACAGGCGACATTTCTCTTTAAGTCGGGACGATTATTGATAAACCACTCCATTCTGCGTTTGAAGTTTGGGAACTGCTTTAGGGTTTCAGCTTCCAATGTGGCGATCGCAAATAAGGGAATTAGCCCAACTAGACTGCGAACTTTCATTTTGGTTTGGCGATCGCCCTCAAATTGCAGCGCGTCGTAATAAAAGCCATCAGCTTCATCCCACAGGGAGATTTTGCTTTCGCCAATTCCATCCATAGCGGCGGCAATTCTAAGAAAATGCTCGTAGAATTTACTGGCAATATCTTCGTAAGCAGAGTTTTCTATTGCTAATTCTAAGGCAATTGTCAGCATATTTAAGGCATACATCGCCATCCAACTCGTACCATCAGCTTGTTGAATATAGCCGCTTACAGGCAACTTGGAACTGCGATCGAATACTCCAATATTATCCATCCCCAAAAAGCCACCTTGAAAGATGTTTTTGCCTTCTACGTCTTTACGATTTACCCACCAAGTAAAGTTCAACAATAGCTTTTGAAATACTCTCTCTAAAAATTGCCGATCTGCTCGCCCGTATATCTGTTTTTCTATTTGATAAGTGCGCCAAGTTGCCCAAGCATGAACGGGAGGATTGACATCGCTAAAAGTCCATTCATAGGCTGGTAATTGCCCGTTGGGGTGCATATACCATTCTCTTGTCAAACGGCTAAGTTGGCGTTTGGCAAAATCCGGATCGATAGCAGCTAAAGGAATGACATGAAAAGCCAAATCCCAGGCTGCATACCAGGGGTATTCCCATTTATCGGGCATAGAAATAATATCGTTATTAAATATATGTACCCATTCGCTGTTTCTGACACTAATGCGTTCTTTTGGTGGTGGTGGAGTATCGGGATCGCCTTTTAACCAATCTTCCACAACATAATAATAAAACTGCTTACTCCACAACATCCCGGCGTAAGCTTGACGCTGAATATTGCGCTCATCTGAGGATAATTTACTAGGGGAAATCCGCTCATAAAATTCGTCAGCTTCGGCTTTACGAGCTTTAAATATGTTTATAAATTCTTCATTTTTTAATTGCGGTGAATCACTAAGACGTAACTTGATAGTTTCCGTTTCGCCTGGTTTAACTGATAAGGAGTAATGAGCGGAGAATTTAGTACCCGTTAAACTAGGATTTACTGTTGGTTTATTGTGAATTAAATAATCGTTAATTCCATCTTTTGTATAAGGTGAAGCATTTGGCGTATTGAATAATTTTTGATTGTTAGTTTCGTTTTCTGTAAATAGTAAATTAGTTTTACCTTGGCAATACAACCAACGTTCGCCTAAAGTCGGATGAGAAGCTGCGATAATACTAAAATCATCATTAGATTGGGCTACTTTTAGCAGAGGCTTGGGATTTTTGTTGTTCCAAGACCAGTAATTTCTAAACCAAAGTGTGGGCAACAAATGTATTTGCTTTTCTGCTGCTCCTCGGTTGGTGATGCTAACTTGGATTAAAATATCTTCCGGGGAATTTTTAGCATATTCGACAACTACATCGAAGTAGCGATCGCTGTCAAATACACCAGTATCGATTAATTCAAATTCTGGATTAGTGCGATCGCGCGATTTATTTTCTGCAACTAATTGATTGTAAGGAAAAGCAGCTTGCGGATACTTATACAAACACTTCATATAAGAATGAGTCGGAGTATTATCTAAGTAAAAATAATATTCCTTGACATCCTCGCCATGATTGCCTTCGTTCCCAGACAAGCCAAATAGTCTTTCTTTAATAATTGGGTCTTCGCCATTCCACAAAGCGATCGCCAAACACAACCTTTGATGATTGTCAGAAATACCTGCAATTCCATCTTCTCCCCAACGGTAAGCGCGAGATCGAGCATGATCGTGAGGAAAATAATCCCAAGCCGCACCATCAGGACTGTAATCTTCTCTCACCGTACCCCATTGGCGATCGGCGAGGTACGATCCCCAACGTTTCCAGTAGCCCGTGCGTTCGCGATCGGCGGCTATTCTTGCTTCTTCAGTCATGGTTTGCTGCTCAATAGCGCTATTGCTATACTACAACGCAATTTTGGAGATTGCGGGCAAAAAAGGCGATCGCTAATTCTGGGGAAAACTGGATTTAAACTCCCCCAGGTTTGGGGAGTTAGTACGCCCGTCGGGAATCCCGGCTTGAAGCATCTGGCGTTGATTTAGGGGGCTTTGTTGGATTCGTGCAAGAAGTTTATTCAAGCATTTAAGAATAAATTGCCTTTAAAAGTTATTCAATTTGTGGATTAGTAGTCACCTCAGACAAATCTTGCCAATTATCTAAAACATCTTTAAGACAACTAGCCAAAGGAACGGCAATTAGTAACCCCAACAATCCTGCAAGTTTTGTTCCTACCGCCAAAGCCGCCACAATTCCTACCGGGCTTAGACCCGTGAAACTCCCCAACAACCGAGGAGCGATCGCTTGATCGATGATTTGATCGACAGCTACGGCAACAATTATAGTTTTTATTCCCAACCAAAAATCATGGGAAGCAACAAGCAGGCTAACCAAGCTAAAACCCAACACATCGCCAAAAGGAATTAAAGTTAGTACGGCGATCGCTAGTCCAAAAATTAACCCAAAAGGAACTTTTAAGACTAAAAACGTTACAGTCATTGCCACACCTACTAGACAAGCTAAAGCGATTTGAGCGACAAAGTAGTTTTGAAAGTTTTGCTGGAGAGATTGCCCGATAGCGATTGCAATATGAGGCGGCAACCACTTAAATAAGTAAGCCCAAATTCGTTCTCCATCTAATAATAGGTAAAAAGCTAAAACTATAGTTAGCACTACTTCAGAAACGCTATCAACGGCCCCTACAGCTAAACTAATGAAGTGTTCTGCCAAAGATTGCAGTTCGTCGGGCAAGCGATCGGTCAATTGAGTTACTAATTGATCGAAATCGATCGGTAAATGCCGCGCGGCAGCCCAATTATTGAGAGTTTTTAGTTCTTGAGTCCCCGAATCAATCCATTTAGGTAACAGCAATAAGCTTTCGTTCACCTGCTCTAGAATAATTGGGACTAAAGTGATACTAAGAGTAATCAAGATGGCTAGACTAACAACAAAAACTAATATAACTGCGTAGGTACGTTTGAGATCCCGTTGTTGGAGAAATTGCACGGGGTAATTTAATATAAACGCCAGCACCGCCGCCAAAACAAAAATAGTTACAAGTGGTTGAAAATACTGAATAACTTGCAGTGCCAGCCAACCATTAAATACAACTATAGGCAAGGGCAAGCCTAATTTTAACCACCGCTCGACTTTAGAAAAAGCTGTCATCTATACTCGTACATTGCTTCTATATCACCCTAGCTCGTTTGGTTAACGCTAAACGAAAATTTCTAATTGCCACAAATCCCTTAAACGGAGAGATTGTTTTGAGATGAATGCCAAAAACGAGCAATGCTGATACGCTTTTTGTCTTCTTCAACTCGATAAACAATACGGTAGGGCTTGAGGATCAGTTGCCGAATGTTGGGGTTATCAAGCTCAGGAACCTACCGACCTTTAAGTGGAAACTGACTTAGTTCTTTGGTCTTTTCGATGAGATTTTCCCCGACTTTCTGGTCAACAATTGGATTAGTTAAAGAAATATACCGAACAATTGCCTCTAAATCTTTAACAGCTTTTGGAGAAAGGACTATGGTGTAATCCATGTTTCCATCATTTTTTCAACCGCTTCAACCGACACCCCAAGCCCTCCATCTATCTCCTCTAAACCCTCTTTAACCGCAGCCACAAACTCGATCTCTCTAAGGATTTCGCGGAGTGATACTTCAGAAGGGAGACGCTTTAATAGTTCAATTACTGCTTCCTTGTCGCTCATTGCAGTTCGCATATCAGTGAATGGATACCTAGTATTTTACTTCAATCCTAAACTCTGCCGATGATGCGATCGCAATCGCCTTTGCTTTAGCTCGAATCGGCTATTCTGCTTCAGGTTTTTTGGCTTTATTGGCGCGTTCCTCGGCATTTGCCATTACTTCATCCATTTTTTCTACCATCTCGCCGGGATAACTTTCTAAAACTCTAGTAGATAGAGAGATTCGCCCTTTACTTTCGTCAAGGTCGATGACTACGGCTTTAATTATCTGCCCAGGTTGAAACAAAGAGGAGAGAGATTCAATAAATTTTTGACTGATTTGCTTGATGTGCAGTAAGCCACTTACACCGTCCAAATCGACAAACATCCCAAAGGGTTTAATCCCAGTAATTTTCCCTTGCACCAATTGACCTATCTCTAACTGACTGAAACTAGCCGAACGAGTGGCTAAACGATTGGAAAGTACGAGTTTACTATTACTAAGATCGACCTCTAGAAAACTAGCACTCAAAGTTTGACCTTTTAAGCTGTCTAAATTTTCCCGCTCTAAAAGATGCGATCGCGGAATAAACCCCCTTACTCCCTGCACGTCTACGGTCACGCCCCCCTTATTTACCCCCGTAACGCGCACTTGCAAAGTTTGGCTGCTTTCTTGCATCTCAGCCAGTCGTTCCCAAATTTGCTGAACTTCTAATTGGCGGCGAGAAACCGTAACTTGACCATCCGCGTCTTGCTCTCTAATAATTACAAACTCTAATTCCTCTTGTAAGGGCAAGACTTCTGTTAAATCTGTTACCGGACGCAGAGAAACTTCTTCCGTGGGAATAAAAGCTGCGGACTTGCCACCAATATCTACATAAGCGCCGTTGTTTTCGTATTGAAACACCTTGCCTTTAACGGTTTGCCCTTTTTGAAACTGAAAATCTTGCTGTTCCAAGGCTTTAGCAAAATCATCCATTGAGAAGGCTGATTCGGTGGCGGGAGTAGATTTTGATTTAGAGTTCATAACATTAGCTAGTGGAGCAGTAGGGCAGAAAATTATACTTATTTGCCGATCTTCTATATTAAGCGCAAAAATTAATTAGGCAAATGTTGTTGAAACAACTCTTTGACCTGCCGCCAAGCATCGGATGCAGCTTCTGTATTATAACTAGCCCGCGCGTCGCAAAAAAAACCATGTTCCGCGCGATCGTAACGAAATATCCGATGAGCTATACCCGCTTTTGCTAATTCTGCCTCAATAGCATCTACCTGTTCGGGAGGAATACTCGCGTCCTCCTTGCCAAAAAAGGCATAAAGAGTGCCTTTAATTTCAGTCGTACGAGTTATGGTAGGAGAGCCGCCTCCAGGAGTTTCGGTGGCAATACCCGCCCCATAAAACGAAGCCGTAGCTTTGATATCGTTCAAAGTAGCTGCTAGATAAGCAACATGACCGCCAAAACAAAAACCAATACAACCAAAACCATCTTTTTTAACTTGGGGTCGATTTTTGAGATAATTGATTGTTGCTTGAATATCGCTTAAAAGTTCCGAGGCTGTAGTTTGTCTTTTATAGTTTCTACCTGTAAGAATATCTTGGGGCGTATAATAATCTGCGGCAAAGCCGGGAGCGATGCGCTGGAAAATAGCTGGAGCAATCGCCACATACCCAAGTCGGGCAATCCGTTCGGTAACATCTCGGATATGGGCATTGACACCAAAAATCTCTTGGATTACTACAATGCCAGGGTACGAGAGTCCGCCTGTAGGATAAGCCATATAAGCGGGAATTTCCAGGTTGTCCCTGGGAATATTAACCAAAGCAGTAGTAATTTCTGGCGGCATAATAATCTATCCTCATCGTGCAATCAGTTCATAAGCTACTAGAAAATGGGTCAAAAGATAAAACCCAGGGAGAAAACGATGAGTAAATTCAAAACTTATTTATTTCTGTCCGAGCTTTTTAATCCCCTTTGCCCCTCTACCGTCTAGCAAAACATGGTTCAATTTCACATCCAGCCAGATAGCGAAATACCCTCCTCAACTCAGTTGTTGAATCAAATTCGCTACGCGATCGCTTCTAGGCAATTTTCCCCCGGTCATCGCTTACCTAGCACTAGAGCTTTGGCAATGCAAACAGGTTTGCACCGCAACACGATTAGCAAGGTGTATCGCCACCTTGAGGAAGATGGATTAGTCGAAAGCGTCGCAGGTTCGGGGATTTACGTCCGCGCTCAAACGATTCGGCGCAACCCGGCTTTAATTCCCTTGCTTGAGCAATATCCCCAAGCCGACAAAATTGTCCAACAAAGTTTAGATCAACTTTTACAGCAAGGTTGTTCTCTCAACCAAGCACGAGAACTATTTTCCGCAGAAATTGACTGGCGATTGCGATCAATCGCTCAAGTCATAGTCACCGTACCCAGCGACGATATCGGCGCGGGCAAATTGATTGTGGAGGAGTTAGAACAATCTTTAAAAATACCCGTGCAGTTAGTATCTTTAGAAGACCTCAAAGACTTAGAGCAGATTGCTGGTACGGTTATAACTACTAGGTATTTTATCGGTCAAGCCGAAGAAATAGCAGAGCTTAAATCTGTCCGCGTTATTCCCATTGATATTTACGATTACGAACAAGAAATCAAACTACTCAAAAAACTAACAAAAGATAGTTGTATAGGGGTTGTTAGTCTTAGTTCGGGATTATTGCGCTCGGCAGAAGTGATTATTCATAGCTTGCGAGGCAGCGAATTGCTCGTACTTACAGCCCAAGTAGGAGATGCTTACAAACTAAATGCCATTGTCAAAAGCGCTCAGGTCATTATTTGCGATCGCCCTAGTTTTGCTACCCTCAAGTTAGCAATTCAAGCAGTTAGGGAAGACATTATTCGCCCTCCCCAGTTGATTTGTTGCGAAAACTTTGTCGGTACAAAGTCCATTGATTTGCTCAAGCGCGAACTTGGTTTAGGATAGCTTCTTTAAATAAATGCAGTGGCGGATGCTTTGACTAAGGGGAGTTGTAAAACTATCTATCGAAGCAATTTCTCCTTTGAGGGGAGAAATCGCATTTAACAAAGTTTCTTGTTCTACTTTTGTCCAATTTCCGCGATAAAGTACCGCTACGCCTCCAGGTTTAATTAAAGGTAAAGCGTATTCGGCACAAATAGCCGCCGAACCTACAGCACGGACGGTTGCTAAGTCGTAAACGTTGCGGTACGGGGGTTGTTTGCCCAAAGTTTCGGCTCGTGATGTTACAGTCCTAGCATTGGGGAGTTTTAAATCTGCCAGCACCGTATCGAGAAAAGCAATTTTTTTGCGCGTAGAATCAACCAATGTTACCGTAGATTCTGGCAAGGCGATCGCCGTTGGCAATCCGGGAAACCCTGCACCCGTACCAATATCAATTATTTGTTGGTTTGCTTGGCTCAAAAAGGGGACAATTCCTCGCAGGGAATCCCATAAATGTTTTTCCCAAAACTCAATTGGTTCGGTAATTCGCGTTAAGTTAAATTGACTATTGCCTTTAAGCACCAGTTCGTAAAGCTGTTGAAACTGTAATTGCTGTAACTCGTTTGGTTGCCAATTTGTGGTTTTAACCCATAAATCAGTTTCTAGTAATAAGTTAGACATTTTACTTTCCAGCCATCGGTGATAGGGTACGCAATTGACCTCCTTCTAAGTTCCAAGTGCGATCGCTAATTGCCAATAAATCCCCAGGATCGTGCGTTACAACTAATAGCGTCCAATCTTGCTTTAATTTTGCAAGTAGACCTACCAATTGCCGACGCATTGACCAATCTAAACCTGCGGTCGGCTCATCCAAGAGCAATAAAGGAGGTTGGCGAATTAATTGTACTGCCAAAGCCAAACGGCGCTGCTGTCCGCCGCTTAGAGCATGGGGTGAAGCATGAATCGATAATTGCTCTAACCCAACTTCGCGTAAAGCCTGTTTGACTCGTTCGCTACCTAATTCTGGATGACCTAAACGCAGTTCTTCTAAAATTGTACCGCCGCAAAAATGGCGTTCGGGAAACTGAAATACTAAACCAGCCAACTGTTGCAATTGCTCGGATATTAATTCTTGTTCGCGCCAGGAGATATTACCCGATGTTGCTTCAACTAGCCCCGCTAAAATTTCTAGTAAGGTACTTTTTCCCGAACCACTTGCTCCCACAACTAACCCTAACTGTTGGGGTGCAAGTTCCAAGTTAATCGCTTTTAAAATAGCTGTAGAACTAGCTGGGGGGTGATAGGTGAGATTTTTGAGATAAAGCATCGGGATAAAAAATTAGCTATAACTCAATTGTGGCGAATAAATACTTTTTCCGGGCAACAAGAGCGCAAATCAATCGTCATCGATTTAATAATAATTAGTAAAAACTTGCGGGAAAACAATTAGGTGTAACTTTCAACTATGAGGAATTATCGATTCTGGGGCGCGATTGCGCCAAGCGCCGCACTAAAAGCGATCGCCCTAACACTTATACTAAGTAATCCAACTTGGGCCGCCGATCCCTTTCGGACTACAAATCCCCGTCTAATCGGCGATAAAACTGAAGCGGCTTTTAAAGCAGTGTTTCAAGATGGCAATTACGGGGTTGCTCAAGGTTATCTCAAACAAGCTCAAACGAGCGAACCAAACGAGCCTTTAGCTTACGCCATGCAAGCGTCTTTGGCTTATAGCTTAAGTAAAGACTTGAATGCGTTTAATTTGTACGGCAATAAAACCTTAGAAACCGCTAAACAGTTAATCAATACCGATCCCTTGCGGGGAAACTTGTATGCGGCGGTAGGTTATTTTTTACAAGGTGCATCGGTCTTAGCTCGCGATGGTACAGTCAAAGGCACTCCTGAAGCTTTATCTAAATTGCGCCTAGTATACGAACACTTAGACAAAGCTCAATCGGTTGCCGCTAACGATCCAGAAATCAATTTGATGCGCGGTTATATGGATTTAATGTTGGCGGTCAACTTGCCTTTTTCCAATCCCGAACAAGCCATAGAGCGATTAGAAAAATTTGCTGCTCCTCGGTATTTAGCCGATCGCGGTTTAGCAATTGGCTACCGCGATTTAGAGCAGTATAGCGACGCATTAACGGCGGTAAATCGAGCTTTGAGCGCTACACCCAATAACCCAGAATTGTTTTACCTCAAGGCGCAAATTCTTGCCGAACAAAGCAAAAAACTTGGCGATCGCTCCATACTAAAGGAGTCCGTAGAAAACTTTGACAAAGCGATCGCCAAAAAGGCTCAACTTCCCACTAACTTAGTCAAGCAAATGGAGCGCGAACGCGGTAAAGCGGCTAGTCGTCTAAACTAACCCTAGACAATAAAGGTAGACAAGGGAAAAATTGCCAAAGCTCCTTTCTCTTGTCTAATGCTATTAATTCACCTAAAATCATTGGCATCCAAAATGGCAAAGACAAAAATTAGAAAGACTCATGGAATTTGTAATGGAGCCGCTTGTATAGGTCGAACGCAGATCCCAGTTTGGAAATTGATTGCCTTGTGTATCGATGGATGTTCAGAAGCAAACTTGCCAGTGCGATTACCCAGAGTTGACCAAAGATGACTTGAAAGCTGCTCAAACTTATTACACCCAAGAACGCGCTGAAATTGACGAAGCGATCGCATCTCAAAATGGTATTTAATTAACTTAGCAAGATATTTTAAAATAATGGCTTTAGTTCCCTGTAAAGAATGCGGAACGTTGAACAGTGACCAAGCAGAAATCTGTTTAAGCTGCGAGTACCCTGTCAAAGGTCGCCCGAAAACGAATTGGTTTAAATGGTTGGCGCTGCTACTGGCATTAGTCTTCGCGATCCCATTGGCTCTATATACGATTGGAACACTCAGCACCCAGACGACTGAGCAATCTAGTCCTCCTGGTAAATGAACTTGGCGATCGCATCTCAGCCCTAAATAAACAATGGAGATACATGAAAAAACTCTCCTAAAGCCTTTGCCCAATTCTTATCAATATCTCTGTTGCTATTAATTATTTCTAAAACTATATCTTTGTCAACGCCGATTACTTCAGCCAAATCTGCCGCCTTAGTATTTTGAGCTTCCATCAAATGCAACAGCATTGAATGAGGATCTGCTTGAGGCATTGGGTAATGCTCCTCTTCAAATTTCTCAATCAGCGTCACGAGTAACATTAGCAACGTATCTTCTTCTGGAGTGCGAAGTCTTTTGTGTTCCAGTTCCTCAGCACGAGCTATTGCCACTTCATTTTTTTGTTCCATTACTTATCGATACCCAATAATAAAAGCTTGCCATAAACATTTTTGAAGTGGTAACGTCTAAGGCTATCTAGACCTCCTACGTTTAATAAACTTGAGTATATGAAAGCTCCGCTTGTTAGTCTAACCTTAGCTGCAACTTTCTTTACCCCTGTCGCCATGGCTGCTCCCCCTAGAAGTATCGACCAAACTATCGAATGTGAAATCTTAGTAGTTGGCGGTGGACTTAGCGGCGTGGCGACAGCCTATGAAGGCTTGCTTAGTGGGAAAAATGTTTGTCTTACAGAAATCACGGACTGGGTAGGAGGACAAATTTCTGCTCAAGGAACTTCCGCCCTAGACGAGCGACCCACTCAAAGAGCAAAATTATTGTATCCGCGAGGTTATTTGGAATTGCGATCGCGCATCGAGCGCAAGTATGGAGAATT
>QQTW01001532.1_pt1 | contig 16251 bp, 17 predicted proteins | sample 1904831 | NCBI WGS metagenome assembly QQTW01 (sample SAMN09435610, study PRJNA476489) | Subsurface metagenome, whole genome shotgun sequencing project. | reverse complement strand
GGTGGGGGGTCATGTGGGTGGTTGCGCCGGAGTCGATGAACCACCCCCTCTTCGACTTCTTTTTGCTTGCATCGTTTGTTGATGCGGGAGATGGCAGTGGCGAGGTTGACCCGGACGATGTTGATACCTGGGATGTTAACAGATCGAAAGTCGAACGAGGTGTTGGAGGCGCCGAGATTGGAGATCCACAACCTGGGAGAGTAGGCACGGTCGATGTGGCCGCTGGAGAGGTCGAGACCAGCCAAATCTCATCCGGCAACGAACCTTCCGGGGCTACGAAGTCCGACTGAGTAGGAAACTCGGCGATGGAAGCTGGACGCTTGTGATGGTTGAATTCGTGCCGTCCACTGCTACTCCCACCACCACCACTGCCGCCACTTCTGCTGCCGCGATTTTGGTTCCTCCCATTTCCACCTCCGCCTCGAGAATGATAGCCATTGGTCTGATTCGCTCGTTTATTGTTGTTATTCTCGCCCCGGTAGTTTTTGTTATTGTTACCCCGGTTGCCACGGTCTGGTCGACTATTAGCTCCGCCTCGGCTTCGAGTGCCTGACGCTGGACTGTTCCAGAAGTTGTTGTTGTTCTTATTCTTCTTTGGCGAATAGGTCTTGAGAGTAGCAGTAGCATTACCCGTACTACACTCCGCCGCCCAATGTCCCTGCTCGCCACATGCGTAACACCGACTGACTGCGTCACCGTCCCTGTCCCCATCGCCGTTACCATCGCCATCCTCGGTGGCATTGGTTTGACTCCGATCATCGTTCCCATTGACCTCCTCTGCCATCGTCGTATCGATCAAATTCTCATCGTCGCCGCTGCTCTTCCCATTCGCATTCGCTCTCGCATTCTGCAACAATTCCTGCTCTTTCAACCGCGCCACCATGCGCTCGAAAATCAAGCTCTCACTAGCCCCTGAAGTACCCGTAGAGCTACTACCACTCGCCAACACCGCACACGTCAACGTCACACTATAACTCTCCTCCAGATTCTCCATCAACACCATCGTCTTGGCCCGGTCTGAAGGACGATCACCGGGATCACCACACTCCTCAATGGCCGCTTGAAGATCGTTCAGACACGAGACCACTTCGTCAAGAGATTTGTGTCCGGCCTCGAAATGGTAAAATTGACGTAGCAAGCTGATGATGTTGTTCTCTCGGGACCCCGTTTGGATCTCGTGCAGCTTGTCCCATTGTCGTTTGGCGCTCGGCAAGTCGCGGATGTGTTGGAAATGAACAAAGTCGACGGAACTGAGAAGGATGGAGCGCGCGTGAGCGTCGTCTCGATGAAGTCTCCCAAGCGCCTCGTGGTAGTCCTCGGCCAATTGAGAAGGAGATGAGCGTTCACCGGAGATGAGAGTCCAGAGGTCTTTGGATTCGAGATAGGTACGGAGAAGCGTGGACCAGTGGAGGTAGCTGGAGCTGGTGGTGGTACCTAGTCGTGGGAACTGGATGGGGAGGTCAAGAAGAGCTGATCCAAACATGATTTGGTGGAAATGGACTAGTCCGTGAGAAACCAGGTACAGATGTATGGAAACGGGTCCTCAATGGAAGATTTATTGAGCTCCAAGGTCTCAATTGGCCCCAGAAACGTCCAATTAGAGGGATAGTTGATGATAACGAAATGGCAGCTATGATGGATGATTAGCTGCTGGAAGAGGAGTGCGAAAACCGACGATGTCCTGAGCTTTCTCAACTGACGAATTGGAGATAGAAACAGAACCATCAATGGGACCTGCCCATTGATCGTTCGAATGATGTCAAAGGAAAGAAAAGCAAGAACAGCAAGATGCGGGGAACCAATTCTCCGGGGACGTTGGAAAATGGCCCGAAGGATGAGCGGCTATCCCGGCCAAGCGTCATGGCGGCTAAAGTTCTATCAAATGCCTTCATCCCAGCCAATGCGTTCGTTCTAATCCGATTGTTCTCGTTATTCAATGAAGACGGTGAACGTGGCGGGTGATCTAAGTCACTTCGTTAAATAGAAAGTTACAGTAGGACGATTGCGATTGCATCTGTTCTGGCCCGCTCGTCAAATAACCCCGTTGGCCAACGGGCCAGGTCCTTTCGTCAAGAGGATGCACTCGCTAAGTATCTTTTGGCTGAAGGCCCACCAAAAGAATACCCAGCAAAGCTTGATATGAGCAGAGAAAAACATTACAGCGTTGCCTCACGCTATTGCTGATATCAAACCAGCTAGCGTTGCTAACTAGCCTCTTCCCAACCAATTCCTGTAAAGATCCGGTTTTTCTCATGTTGTCTTGAATTTTTAATAGCTCCAATTGCGAAGTAGGAGTTTGGATTTCTGCGCCCACCGCTCACCCTTGGCGACCTGGCCAGTTTTGGCCAGTTCGTGAAGTGGCCGGCCCGTTGGCCAACGGGGTTATTTGACGAGTGGGCCAGAACACATCTGATTCCGATAACTGATCACCGTGGAAGTCAGCGATAGCTGACTTCCACGGTGATCAGTTACGGATGATTAATTCGTAAGGACGCAAGCCGAAGAATAACCCGTTTATTGCGGGAGGTTTCCCTGTTATGGCTTCGATGGCCAATCTTATATGCATGACTTTATGAATACAGCTCATGGAACGGTAGCCCATCGGTTTTTTAGTCCCTCGAGAGTTGAGGCCAGTGGTGCGAGAAAAGTTACCAGAGACATGAAAACGCTTTACTATTCTTGGCTCTGAGCTGCTAAAGAGCTTAGTCTTGACGAAGCATATCTGAACAACTTGTGTGCGAATTGGGATCGAGGATAATCTTGAACAGCTAGGCAGAAAAAGCTCTAGTTTTTGATCTATGTAGCGAACACAGATGCTATGACGTTCTTGCAATCGTGACGGAGTAACTTCTCGGTGGCCGAGCCGCGGCTCAAGCGCCCTGATCTTTCCCCCCTTCGCAATGCTCCCGGATAGCCCATATTCCAGCACAAAAATCCTTCCTTAAGCATGAACTTCCGTTGTCCCTCCTCGTTTCCGGCGGTCTTGGAGGTAGGCAACAATCCAATTCGAACTCGCATCGATCGTAGCTGCTGTCTCCACCGGAACCGCGAACGGCAAAGATCCTCCTCTTGGAGTTTTCGAGCTCCAGAGAGGTGAGTCTGGACCACCAGAACGGCTTGTCGTAGATGACAAGTGTCGCCCCGGTGGACGCAGAGAAGCGAGCGTGTGCCGTGGTGTTGGCATAGCGAGGTGTCGACTGCCCAGCGAGCGTCGGAAGCGACTGACCGGATGATGTGTTGCGATCACCATGGCACCATCATGACACCATCATGATACCAGGGAGCAAGCCATGATCTAGCAATGAAAAGACGATGCTGTGACGAAGATCATCATTCCTTCGTGTCGACTTTCTTGGCGGGCGGAGCTCCTTCATCGGCCGTCTGATGGACGCCATTAGCTTTATCGTCATGCATTGATGGATATATATCGTCGGACTACTCACCTCCTCCGCTGGTCGCTTCGGGCTCGGATTCGTTCCATCCGGGGTACTGGTCACCGCCGCGCCGGCCGCCGCCGCGGAGATGGCGGACATGCGCACGGCCAGGGCCGCCTTGGCCACCGACTCGCCCACCACATTGCGACTCCCGACGATGGACACGCCGCAGTTGACATTCATGCAGAGTGAGCGTGGGGTCCTCTTGGGGTTGTCGCCCCGCGCGTGCACCCTGGACGGATTGTCGTCGCCGGTCTCCGCCGTCGCTCCCGCCTGCATTTGCTGCTCGTGCTGCTGCAGCGCCGTCGTCAAGGCCGTGCTCACCACCGATGCCAGCGAAGAGGTGTTGAGGATGTTGCCGTGTCCGACCACCTTGACCGGAGCCGTGACGGTGATGGTCGTCGTGGTGCCCGCCGCCTCGGCATCATCCTCGTCCTCGTCATACTCGTCATCAACATCATCCGAGAGCAGGTTCGATGGTACGGGGGGCAGCATGTTGGCGGACGGAGTGTACGCTGGTGGAGGTGGTAGGTTGAGGTTGGTCGTGGTGGTCGAGAAGTTGGTCGAGCCGGTATTGCGCGCCGCTCCGTCGGATTGTAGCTTGCGGAAGTGATGCGCGAACGACTCCGGGTTGATCATGATTGTCGGTGATGAATGGGTGGGTGAGGGGCCGCCCAGGGTTCCAGATGAGGCAGGAATGTAGACACTTGGTGATAGAGGACAGGAGGGATTACAGTCAATCAACTGCAGTCCAACGCGACGAACACGGATCGAGTAGAAGAGGAAGAAGCTGATGATGGACGAGATCACCAGCGCATCAATGACCGATGGAGAGAGTGAGAAGAAATCAGCAGCAGCTGGCGGGGGGGAAATGAGCCGGCTTTATATGCGGTCCGTCGGGGTCCTCCTGGTCTGAAGAGGGCCGGGCGGGGAGAATGCCAATGGGACCGATGCACGGGCGCATCAACAAGGACAATCACAATGAACCCAACAGTCTTCCCGAGAAAGAGAGAGAAGAGTACGGGGAAGAGGGACGAAAGAATAGGAAGAGGGAAGGGTGTGCTTGGACCCTGTGGGAGGAGGTTACCCGCGACCAATATCCATCCTCTACCGGCCGTGACGCGCGGGTAACGAACGAGGGGCGGGCGGGAAGGAATCGCGTTCCTATTGTCCCTCACGTATCCCGAGCCCTATTTGCCCGGGTGCCCTTATCCCTTGCTATTGTCAACCACCATTGACGATATCCCTCCCACCACATCTTGATTCTTGTGGACATTCATTCCCCTTTAGCCCTCACCCAAACCAGACTGAGACACAAAAAACATCATGTCATGAGTGCGTCCACAATGTGATCAAATAGCAGCGAGCCAGCAGTTGCGTTTCGTATCCCACTGGGTGGTGCTTTGCGGTATTCAATATGCCGCAGAAAGCATTGATATCGCGATTGGGGAAAGGATCATCGGGAGGTGCATTCGATGTTGCGTTGCTTCCCGTAGGGTCGACACGTGTATGGGGAGATGCGTCAATAGTCGACTCTTTTCCCTATTGATGCCGTCTGTCCAACGGTTCTCCATTGAGCATGTGCAGGGTGATGGGTCGCGGATGCTGCAGGTATCCTTGCTATTGTCGTCAGGAAAGAGGATGGTGTGAGAGAACCAGCCACCAGGATCCGCTGATGTGGTGGTGCTGGTGCTGGTGAGGCTCTACTGTCGTTGCGGCTCTTTTGTTCGTGTCACCGGGTTTCTATTGTTCTCTCTTCTCTCGTCGGTAAAATTGTCCCCATTGGGAAGATGCCATCAGCACCGCGATGAGCCAGTTCGGTCATCTTGACATCCTCCATCGGATGACGGACGAGAACAAAAACACGATCTGCCCTCGTAGAACGACGGGAGCATCGTTGTGTGACCGGCAGTTGCGTTCGTGACGAGTGGATTGCGAGCACCCTGTCGAGCCGGTCGTCGTTGCCGGACCGTCGTATCGAGCCTGTCGTCTCCCATCCGTCGACAGCATCGGGCTCACAAAGAGGGAAACGAACGAACGAGAGCACGATGAACCCGATAGGATAGGACGAAATGTTGAGAGCTGCTCAGCCACCACTGGGTCCAAGAACGAGCCACACGAACCACACGAACCACCGAGACGAACGTCGTGATCCCAGCCCATGGCGGCTCTGATGCCGGGTGATGCCATATGCTGCGCTGGATACGTCCCGGGTACGAAACGAAGGGCCCGGATGCGAGGAAACATTGTTTCCTGCCCCGTGCACGTCGACGAACAAGCTCGAGAAGACCCGAACGAGCACGAGCACGATCCGATGTGCTCGAGAGATGGTACGGGATAGAGTAGAGCACAGAGCTAGACGTCACGCTCGGCCCAGCTCTGAATCATGCCCGCCAGGCTCGGCTCGTACTCTCGTAGGGCGACGGTCGTGCCATCGTCCGCGAGCACCGTATTCGCCTGGACGAAGATTTTGCGTGGCGTCTTGCGCCGGAGCACCTCGTCGCGCACCTTGGAGCCCCAGAAGTCCGGGTCGACGTCCGTCATGTGGAGATATAGCGCCCGGCCGGCCGTGACGTCCGCCGTGGCCTTGTAGACGTGGAGACGCTGCAGGTAGCGCTCGACGGCCGGCCGGCCGTGGCTCAGGATCTTGGACCGGTCCAGGACGATGACGAGGTCCGACAGGTCCGGCTGGGTATGTGACAATCGCACAAAATCGTTGCCGGCCTCGAGGAAGCAGCGCAGGATGGAGAAGCGCGCCTGGGCGTGCGCCTGGCCCCACTTGCGCGAGGCGGGATCGTAGTACTCCAGCGAGGCCAGGCCGGCGCGTGCCATCTGCAGGTACGTCACGTAGAGCACCGAACCGGCCTCGTCGTCCAGATCCTCGCGTCCGTCGCCAAAGCCAAAGGCCTGCAACGTCGTGAAGTCGCAGCTCAGCGCCATGGCGACGCACTCGGCCCGGCACTCTTCGTAGCTCGCCGAGATGTTGCCAAACACCGAGCCCCATGTCTGTCCCGGTCCGTACCAGGTCGCGATGGGCTGGCTCGACACGGGGCTGACAGGTGGATGCGCCACGTCGAAGTTGTAGGTGCCCGGCGACGTCTCCTGGAGGAGCTTACCCGTACCGTGACCGAGCAGCTCGTGAATGCCCACCTGCACCTCAAAGGCCGCATCACGATAGCGATGAAACAGATCCAGATCCTCGTCCCGGATGAAGGGCGTGGGTTCCTTGGGCGCCTTGGCCGACAAGACGTTGCCCAGCGAGACGTTCTTGAAACCCAGCGTCTGTCGGATGTCATCCAGGTTGCTAGATATTTGCCATCAATACACCGGAGATTGGAATTCGACTTGAAGAGTAGCACCCACGGAATATTGATACCCGCCGGGATCATGCTCCCCGCGAAGCTGAGCACTTCCAGGCTCGTAAAGTCGGGGCTCAGGAAGTGGTCTTTCTCAAAATCGGTCGACCACGGCAGCTTCGGGATCAGGCTCGGGGCCATGTCGACCAACCGGCCAAAGGCACGCGTGCGCTCCTGATTGACCATGGCCACGAATCCTTCCCATTCGGCCCGGACGCCATGCGGGTCACGATAGGACTCGATGAAGCCGATGTTGCACTCCACCATCGGACCCTTGTCCTGTACCCACGATTGCTGGCTCCGCTTGAAGGCCTCGGCCGAACCGGTTTGAAATGAACGGGCATACTCAGCATGCATCATGGCTTGGGTCTTGTTGCCCGCGTTCTCCCGGGCTAGTTCGATGGCCTGGCTGATCTTTTTCAACTCGCGCGAGTGATCCCCGTAGACCAGTCGGAGCTTCTTGCCCTGCAGCTTGCCCTCCAGCTCCCACTCGGTCTGCGTACCGATGTCGCCTCCGTCCGCGGGAGGTGCGGTCTCCGCCGAGGCGATAAGCAGATCAAAATCACCTTCGGGCGTCTTGTGAAGCCGAGTGTTGTAGATCTCCAGCTTTTTACCATCGACGAATTCGCCAATCGAGATGATCTCCTCCTTGGTGACGGATGGCGAGTCTGGGTAGTATTGCGAGACATGGCCATCGTCGATGTATCCCAGATGCATGCGTCGACGATCCTCATGGGCAAAGATACCTTCTCGAGCAGCTTCATAATATCGACTCGCATCCGGAGATGTCGATGCCAGCGCCTGAAAGGACTCCTGGGATAGACGTGGAACGAATTTGGCGTCTCCCACCGCCTTGTAGTTGCCAATGTTGCCCAAGAATTGTCCAGCATACTCGAGGAAAGCCTGCAGGACACCATCCTCGACGCCTGCACCCTTCTGTAATCCTTTCCACTCTCCTCCACACGCCCGGTGCAACGCGAGGATCAGATCGAAGATGCTTTCGGCTTCTTTCGAGACTTGCCGCAAGATGATCCTCGTGCCCAGGAACGACGCACTACGGTATTCATCGATTGGCAAATGAATACAATGAAGAAAATAATCTTGGAAGGACCCAAGATCATATTGGACGACGACAAAAATGGGGAATCTACGCACCGACTGATGAAATGGGCATATCGTCGCTGTTGGTCGGTGAGGGCGTCAAAGTGGGGCTTCACATGGAGGCGGACGATCGTCGGTGGGGCATCGGCCAGGTATTGCTGCAGGGCCTTGTCGTCGAGCATCGTGATCGATCAATTGATGGATATCAGTTTTACTGTTTTGTGGGTCGTGATTCTAAGTGGTCATGAATGTAAGTGGTTCGTCTGGGAATCAATTCAGGATGGTGGTGGTGCGAGTCGAGCTGCGGCGTTCGAGGACGTGACGTTGCGAGTCACCTCACCTCACCTCACTTTATGGCCCACAACCATCCCCACAGCCAACTAGGAACATCAAGGATAGTTTCAGTTCGAGTGTGTCACTACCATTACTAGAACTACTAGTAGCTCTCTATACTCTTCCCTAGTGTCACCAGCACTAGCATTTCTAGTTCAAACGTTGGCCAAGCACACTGTGTGAATATCGACATCTAGACAGACTCATAACACCCATGGGCTTCAAAGGCAGCCTATAGATGGTCAAGATGATGGGAATTAGGAGCCAAACCCGTCATCGGTGGCACAGGGACGCCACGGAGCACTGGAATTATTCCAACCGGGACAGCTCTCTGCAGAGCAATGCGGATTCATCTAAACACCGTATGAAGGCCTCAGGGAATCAAATGCAAGATGCGGCCATTACCGGATAGGACCACCAGGAGCAGGCCCAGAAATGAGCAGGAGACCTTCACCCCCACGATGCAGCCATGCAGCCAGCCATGCCGTCATTGATGCCCCAACCTGGAAGATCCCACATGGACTCGAACCGGTCACGATAACGCCAAACGTGCCCGTACTGTTGGAACCGATTATCCCAAAAAAGGGTTTGGATACCACTTTCCAAGGTCATGTCGAATACCGCCGCTTGGCTTCCATGATGCGTTTCCCGGCCATGGTCCGGACCTTGTCCATCAACTTATCTTGGGCGTCCAGTTCGGCCACCTCATCTCCTCCTCCAATGCTCCGGGCGTTGATGAGCACGTTGGGCACCGTCCGCCGTCCAGTTGTTCGTTCCAATTCTGCCTGCAGCGCCGCTCCCAGCGGATGTTCATCCAGCTCGACGACAAAAGGAGCTGGGACGATGCTGTACCGATCGAGGAAGATAGACTTGGCCTTTTTCGAGTACGGGCAGTACGACTTGGAGAAGATGATGACTGGGAGAAAGATCAGGTCAGCCATGACCGATAGCCAGTAAAGGAGCAACAACTAATGCATATGAAATGAACCTACTTGGTGACCGCTTGAGGATACTCCCCAGCTCCATTTCCACCTCGTGTTCCTCCTGGGTTTCCACCTTGGCCTGATCCTTGTTCTTGGCGCTACCTTCCGTCGTGGATGATCCCGGTGGCTTGATGCCCATCGTCTTCTGGCCAGGTGGGACCGGTTTGCGCTCCTTGGATCCTTTGTCGTGGCCGTGCGGGATCGCTTCCGGTTGCGCCGGCTTGATATGTACGTCCTCGGCCATCTTTCGCGCTTGCTCTCCACTCTCCTTCACCTTTTCAGCCAGCTTGTGGCGCGCAGCTTGCGCATCTTGTTCTTTCAGTTTCTGTACCGTCGACGCGTAGAAGTCCTGCGATCCTGCTTTGCGCGAATCGGCCTGTCACGTCACATTCCCCATCAGTCATCTGTAGTTCGGAAAGGCGGGGAAGGGGTAACTGACCGAGAGATATAACATTGCCAGCAAGATCACAAATACCAGAATCGCGAGCACTCTCATGCGTCGGTTGGAAGGCATCCTGAAAGACCAACGCGTCACATCCACTTCTCCGGCACAAAAACCGAGTCGCTCAAACAAGCATGATGTTGTTAACAAGATGCGCTTCCCGGACGGTCATCTGGTGAGGTCAAGCTTGGACCGTCACGGCGATTAAGATACGCGGTTTGCGGAGGGGTTGCCCTCTCGACTGTGTGCACGCGATCTATCCAAAAAGCAAATCTACATCGCCCGTCCCTGCGCCGACACCTGCATCTGCGCTTCACTCCTGCAGGTAGGTGCAATGTGTTGGTGGATGGATTCGGTTGACGGTCTGGGGAAAAGATGGCCAAAGACGGGTCGAAAGCGCGAGAGGGCCCCCTATTTGAACCGTGTGGAAGAACGGTGGATATGGATCTGATTGGCTGTTCCAGTCCAAGCGTCTCTGGGGTTTGCTCGTGCACCGCCGAGCTGGAGCTTTCTCTACAACACCAACTCCCATCGGGTCTTAATGAATCCTTCGCCGGCATTGGACACCCCGCCAGGGTGGCCACGTTGTGCCCGACGAGCTGCCAGCCTGCGGATAGGTGCAGGGATCCTGGCCCGGGTCTGTGCAACCACCGCTGACGATGGTCCCTTACTTGTGGAGAAGCATACTGTAACGGGCCCTAAGGGAGGTCTCAGGTCTTGCGGTTTACACAGCATGAAGACGCATGCACGTATGGATACTGGGTACCGCCATGTCTTATATGGTATCACCGCTTCGACGGTCTCGGGATGAGCGGCCATGGAGGCAAGATGATGATTAAGGGATTGTCCAACACCGTGGCTGAGCACCTTCAGTTCCTCCGCGGCCGTCGCTGGTCATCCCGAGACGAATGTCAACACACCGAATGCAGAGCTTCAACAACGACGACGTGAGCATCTGGCCCAGAAACATCCTGGGCGCTCATAAGTTGCGCCTCGCGGCGTAGAGTTTGTCTCCCCCGAATCCACTTCGGGATTTAATGCATCGCCATGCTGTCCAGATGAGCCATCCTGGACTGCTGCTCGACTGGACCTGTTCTCTAGCTTGATGGAGGGATGCTCAGACATGTCGTTACACATGAGCACCTTCTGGTAGCAACAGCTGCTTCATCGACCAACATCCGCCAGAGACCTCACGGCTCGATTGTCTTCTATGCTCTGAAGACCCAGGCCGAGAGAGGACACGGCTCCATTTATAGCTCGCTAGCCCTTCTGGAAGAATAGGGGTTTCGATCAGATCGGAGATGAGGAAAAGGAACGCCGGCTTCAGGGCACCGGATTGGGCGAGTGCTCAGGTTGGAACACAGGGGAACAGTCCGCGGGTCGATCCCGTGTGCAGATCATCTTGGAGTCGCATCCTGCATGTTGACGGCGACGAAGTGGACGACAACAAGAGAAGGGACATCTAAAAGCGTTAAGAAAGTCTGGTATCAACGTCGATTGACTCGAAATAGGCTGGCGCCTGGTGGGTATCGAGCACCTCGGCTTTAAGGAAGCTTGCAGGACAACGAACAGAGACCTCGTGGTACTCATTCAGCTCTCGACAGAGTCTCCAAGGGTCAAGTTCTGGATTAGTGGCGTGACGAACGCTTGGGACATATTGAAACGTTGGGCCAACGAAGCACCAGCTGGCCCCAGATGATGTGCAACGGCGAGAGACACGACAGGTAGAAGATATCCCGGATTTGACTTGAGGGCGAGAACTGCCGGCATCAGCTCAACGAAGACGGGTGGGAGCACAACATTGGCGACATGTCGACAGTCGTGTAGCGTCGGGTGGTTTTAATTCAGCAGCCTGTCGACCTGTCTCGACGGCTTTCCGAGATCCCTGGAGGAGCTGGGATGAAAAAGAGGAGCAACCTCCTCGAACCCCTCCTCTTCCAGCTTGGTTCAGCTTCGACGGCGCAAATCAACTTGGCGCAAGGGGCACCTGCGCAACCTCCATCATCGCGCGCAAGTGAATAGGCCAGCTACTGAATGGTCCCAGCTCGACTCCGTACAGACAGCAGCAAATTCATAACGTTTGTCGCTCGATGCACGCCATCCCGCGGACAGCGCTGGATCTGACGTCGGTTCAGGCGCCGCTTCGAAAGAAGTCTGCTCCGTCGACAACAGCATTTGCGTCGTGGTATGTGCATCATCGTATGAGCATGAGTCGCACGTTTGATCCTCGCTGACTCTCTAGACAGTCTGAAGAAGCTTGACTCGACACAGCTCTCGTAATCTCGTTTTGGACCTTTAACACCACGGCACGGACCCACGTCTCACCTCCCCCTGACGCCGAGAGTTGGTCGCGTGGAAGACGGTTGTCGCGGTCCACGCACCAGCTTCCGTTATCCGCCGTACGAGCTCACGTTCTTTTGTGGACGTCGAAGAAGAGAGGGGCGAGGAGGGAAAGGGACCGAGCAGTTGAAGGACGGACGGAAGTGTGGTTGGGCTCGAGGCAGCGCATAACATCGCTAGCGTCGTGGCGGTCGCTATAAGAGCAGGCCAGTAGGTACGATACGTCGCCATACCACTATTATTCTGTATGGAGCCAATGTTAACGCTATCCAGGACTCAAGTAATCAACCGCGACGGCTTTGTCCCATTAGTTGACCATCAACACCCTCAGACTTGCCCATCATGGAACGCACTGGCACGCCTTTTCCAATACCGAAGAGGACGTCGCTCCCGCGCGACACCCGGCGCCGATCACTGCCAGCCCCGTCGAGGCAGGGCGCCCGACAACCCAAAGCTCCCAGGGACCGGACGAACCGCGAGCCCGCCTCGCCCGAGGTCATCGCCTCGTTGATCTCGTCCCTCTCGGCCGTGTCGTTGCCCGCGAGCGAGCACTTTGACGACAAGACGTTGTTCACGCGGGCGAGTCAGTCGACCCCAGCATCGCCTAATGCCTTTCGAACGTCGTTCACGGGAAGAGGAGATTACTTTCGCCGGAGTAGCGGGGTTCCGCCGATCCCTCGAAGCCCTCACCTCGACTCGGACGGGGAGGCCTTTCACGATTCGGTCGAGTATCTTCATCCGAACGACGCTGCGGCGCCGCCCGTCATCCGCACGTCGAAGCGCAACTCGGGGACATACCCGTTCAGCGATGCCACACCAAATTCGGGCGAGGTGACACCATTTTGGAAAAGATATGCGCGAGAGAATGGAGGCGAATATCCGGAACAGGATGCGCAGAATAGCGCTGCTGCTGCACCGACGGTGGATATCGTCGATCGCCGTCGCAGCTCAGCGACTAGTGTAGCTCGTCGACACCAAAAAGGGCTGACGCAAAAGGGCTCACGGGAAACGATCCGGGAACGGGAAGGCAAGCGCGGGTTGGGCAGTATCGGCGACCAGAGCGGAACGCTTCAGCACGGACGCACCGATCGTGGGGATGGCCGGCGAGAGAAGCGAGCGTCGGCGAGCACGTCACCGCCGGTCGTGGGACCGACCTTTGACGAGAACTTTTTTACTTTCAATGTCCCCGACTTCTCCGCGACATCAAAGGCAAACAGTCGAGATGCGACGGTGGGTCCATCTGAGGTGGCTCAGGATGCCGATCCGACACTGGTTCCGGATGGGTTTATCCCTGCTCGTCGGGCGTCCCTTCGCCGAGCCAGCGGGCCTCGCGCGACGGATGCTAACGCCGAGCAGTCGAGTGCACCGAAATCCAGTCGAGCGTTGGATGCTTCAGACCAGTCGCGCAGGGAGGTGGATCGAACGGTGTCCGATCTATTGAATCAAACGCGGGACATCGGCACCAGCAATGGGGCGGAGACGAGCAACGGAGCTCGGTCGAAGCGAAGAAAGGGTCCACCCGAGTCCATGGTGTTCAGCAGGTCGACGAAGCTACGCAGTCCCGTCGGCAGTCCAACCATCGTGCCCTCGCGGCCCACGACGAAGGAAGACAGCAAGGAGAATCGACCGGCGACGGCGGGTGGGGAGACGAGAGCAACAGGTGACGATGAGAGCGCACCGTCGCCGGCGGTGATGCAACGCCGGGCTCGAGACGGGCCGACCAATACTAAAAGTTATGCGGCGACATATCTCAAAGCGCGCAGCGTGTCGCCAGCCGGAAGACCATCGCAGGAATCGTCTCCCCAAGCAGCTCGATCGAACGCCGCACAAGCACGACGACGCAGCTCACGCCTCAGACGACGATCGCAGCCGGCAGACGGTAAAGGCGCGCAACGACATCAACGGACTTTTTCGAATCCGTTGGGGCGCAACTCGACCTCATCGGCGGTGACCCGGCCGCCACAGATCGTGGTCGAGGATCGGCCCTCGACGGCCGATTCAATTGAGGATGCCGTCGACGCTTATCTCTGCTCCCCGCGATTATCACAGAAGATCCATCATCCCGAGACGGGACGAGTGATTTCGTTTTCGGAAGTGGGCGACTCGGAAGGCTTCGCCGTATTTTGCTGTGTCGGGATGGGTCTGACGCGGTATATCATGGCGTTCTACGATGAATTGGCCTTGACGCTGAAGCTGCGGTTAATCACGCCTGATCGACCAGGCGTGGGTGAGAGCGATGCGCATACCGACGGAGCAGGGACGCCTCTTGGCTGGCCGGGTCAGTATTCTTCTCTTCTCTCACACTATCACATCCCCAATCCGCCGAGCAATCATACTGATATCAATGATATCTAGACGACGTGCACACCATTTGTCAAGCCCTCAAGATCACCAAATTCTCCATCCTCGCTCACTCAGCCGGGGCGATCTATGCGCTCGCCATCGCCTTGCGGATGCCGCAACAGATCCGGGGACGAATCCATCTTCTCGCGCCCTGGATTCCTCCCTCGCAGCTCTCGCCGATCGGCTCACAACAAGACATTCCACCGGCGGGAGCAGTGCCCACATCTCAGAAGATCTTACGCGCCCTTCCGACGTCGTTATTGAAAGTGGCCAATTCAAGCTTCATGAGCGCCACCAGCTCGAGTTTGACCCGAAGCGTCCCGAAATCTCCTCGACGGAAACGAAAGAATAAAGAAACCAGTCCGACTAACAACAACAATGCTAGTACTAATACTAATACTAATCATAATCATAATACGACTGTGAATGATCAGCGCGACTCACTCATGTATCCCCGCCCCAGTCCTACCAAGGGTACCACCAACGGCACGACCACTACCAACGGCGACAGTCATCCCTCCACAACCTCTCCCCCGCATGCCGTCAACGGTAATGGTGGAGGTAACCACCGCGATCTCCTCAACCTCCCAAACCTCACCCCTACGAGTCCTGTGCTTCCCCCTTCCTCCTCCGATCCTCCTTACCAACCTCCTCAATCCCCCATCATCGACCGCGAACGACAATCCAACTACGATTCCCGTCTAGCACACACCATCTGGGATCTCGCCACCACGAACGCCAACCCGGCAGTCGATCTCCTCGTTTGTTTAGAGCGTAGGCAACCCATCGGCTTTCGGTACGTTGATATCACTCGCGCGGTGGTTATTCATCACGGCTCTCGCGATACGAGAGTCCCCGTGGAAAATGTTAAGTGGTTAGCTAAGACTATGAAGAGATGTGATGTCCGCATCCTCGAGGGTGAGGGTCATGGACTCATGGCTAGTGGCGTCGTTATGGGGGAGGTCCTCATGGAGATTGCAAGGGAGTGGGAGGATTGGGAATGTGTCGTAGGGAAGGCGAGGGGGGTTAATGGGGGATGAAGAGGGATTAGAGCAAACGGGAGGGGAAAGTAAAGAGGGACGCTGGCTTTTACTTCCCTTCCCTTCCCTTCCCTTCCCTTCCCTTCCCTTCCCTTCCCTTCCCTTGTCTTTTCTTCCCTTGAGCTGGATTTGAATTGGGCTCAAGTATTCAGTTGAGTACGAATACTTAAACTTGGTTCCTGGTTTCTTGGGTTGAGGTTGATATCGACTTGATCATTCAGTCGAAATGATCAGGCTTGGGTTTTTGGATCCTCGTAATGGATTTAACTGGACTACATGCCATAACTTTCCTGTTATGTTCTTTCGTTTCGTTCCTTCTTTTGGTCGGGCTTTTATTAACCAAATGAGGATGCATGTATGACTGGATTGGATTGGATTGGATGAGTTCCTTCTTTTGATGGGATCTTTCATAACCAAACTGAGGATGGATGCATGTACGGTTGATTGGATAGGATGATTCTGTTCGTCTTCTTGACTGGGTTTTTATAACCCAACTGAGGATGGATGGATGGATGGATGGATGTATAGCTGGATTGGATGATTCTTTTGGCCAAGTATTCTATAAACCAACTGAGGATGAATGGATGTGTTCCATCCCAGTCACGAAGTGCTCAGCTTCGTGAAATTCCTGTTCTGTTCGCGAAGTGGATGGCTTTCCGGAATTGCCGTTCCAATTGGAAAGTACAATTCTTCCTTTCAAGTCCTTCAACTCGGGTGAATATCCTTCGAGCTTGTCCATCTACCAGGGTTTGAACAACTGTTCAATCCACTCTGCTGGCCTTCATCTACTTGGTAGCAGATGTGGATTGTCGACAAAAAACACAATCCTTCCCACGGCTACTTCGCCGCTGGAACGGTGATTTCGGAAAGTCATCCACT
>QQTW01001531.1_pt1 | contig 16252 bp, 8 predicted proteins | sample 1904831 | NCBI WGS metagenome assembly QQTW01 (sample SAMN09435610, study PRJNA476489) | Subsurface metagenome, whole genome shotgun sequencing project. | reverse complement strand
ACGCCTCCGATACGTCCACGGGCAGCCACCTGCGCTGGATTGTAGAGATTCGTATGCTGCAGTGCATCATCCAAATCGACGACTGTCCCTCCACTGCCGGTTGAGGGCGGTGTGCCTGCCAAGGATCGGGAGGATTGTGTGCTTGGAGCTTTCCGTCGTCTCGCTTTGAAGGACGAGCTCAGCAAGCTCGTCTCCTCAACACTGCCGTCGGTAGCACTGTAGCTGCTGCTAAACTTTTCCCCACTGCTCCCCGTGCGTTTTCTACTTTGCCCGAAGTTGCGCCCCATTTCCTCCATGGAAGCGCCTCGCCCTGACCTTCTTTCCAGGAACGAAATTAGACTCCCGTCAGGGGCAAAGGCCGCTGTACTAGGCGTTCGTTTGTTCGATAATTTGTCAATGTAACTCAGGTTGGTCTGGGTGAAGATTCCCGCCGCGTTGACGGACCAGAGTAGGTCATCCGAGTGCCAAAGAATTGCGGTTGGTGCTGTCTCAAAACGATCAAGCTCCCGATTTGGTACCGATGGCCTCCGCAGATCCCAGACCTGAATTCGAGGGTCCTGATTATCGTACGATGTCGCAAGCTGCGTGCTGTTCCATTGACCAGCCGCCCCTTCCTCCTGTCTCCAGACCGCAGGACGCCAACGTAAGTTGAAGATGGGCTTCGGGGCCCGTAGTTGCCAACAGGCTCTCATCCTTCGGTCTGTAGACGAGAGATTCCATATCTTGATGTTCTTGTCTGCCCCACCGCTAGCGAGGTGCTTGCCGTCCGGATGCCAATCAATCGAGTAGCAGGTCTTTTCGTGAGCGTTAAGCTTGAGCAATGGCACACTTGCTTTCCGTAGATCCCACCGCTGAACGACACCGTTGTCCGTACAGGTAGCAAACTCGACGCCTTCGACTGGCGACCAACGCAGGTCTCTTACCCCCTCATTGTTGCCTGGATACTTGTAGACGCTTTGGCATGTCGTCACGCTCTCCTCGCGCGCCAAAGCTCGTAAGTCCCATAGCCGGATGGTGGCATCCTGGCTACCTGAAAGCAAAAGGGCACCCTGGAATGGGTTAAACGCAACCCGATGTACCTGACGACTGTGTTCGTGTAATCTGGCAAGTTCCACCCCCGGACGATTGATATCGTAAATGACGATCTGACCGTTCGCTGCAGCAGTAGCGATAGTTGTGTCGTATTTCCCGTGCGACCACTTCACATCGGTTGCCGCGAGTTGATCTTTATGTCTCGCAGATATCGTTGCTCCGGTGTTGTCATGTGCTGCAGCGTAAGCGATTATGGACGAGCGGAGGTTGAAGTCCTCGGAACACGTCGAATCGGTCACACGGACAGTCTTGAGGATCTCCCGTCCAGCGAGGATGGCATGGGTGCGTGTAGGCGAGATGTCGAGTGCGTTGATTGGCAGCCCGGTTTTGTGTGTTGTACTTCTGGAGGCAGAGCTGCCCGTTCCGTCAGTTCGCTCGGCACATTGCAGAGAGTGGTATAGCTCACCTAGAAGTTCGTTGCGGGATGGACTTGAGGCCCGATGCGTCCGTCGCTGTCGGTCGGTCGCCATGGGCGCTCGGCGGGCGTGAGGCATAGATGAAGGGTTGAGCGAATCGTGCAAGAGCACTTGCTGCCCGATTGCCATATCTCTGCGGTGGGAGTGGAGGAGCAGGAGGCGGCGGCGGAGGGTTATTCTCGTCGTGAAAAGTGCCTTGGTGACCTGACATGGACGACGCCAGCACCAGTCAGGGAGGAGGCGGCTTAAAATTGAGATCCGATGCGGGCAAGTGTTCGTCCATCTGCGCTGGCAAGAATGGCATGGATGCGTAGCCGATACGACACGACGCTGGTGGTGGTGAGTGGTACACTTTTGAGCAAGGTATGGTAGCACGAGGATGAAGACTAGGATCTGATTGCAAGTCGGAATGTCGGACCGATGCAGCTGTAGTCAAGACAGAGGTGAATTGCCTATATGCTCTCCAGTAGGAATCCCAGTACCGGCAGCTGTGGCTGGAACCGGACATCCATTCGGTTTCGGGATGCCCAAGGAAGCTTAGGCTTGAGCCTAAAGAATGAGCAGTGCGGATTTTCGATGCAGGCCCTGCATGAGTACCGGACACAAAGCCAACGTTCTGTTGACCGCTTCCGCTATCCACTGTTCACTGCCGGGCCTGGTTGTCTGGGCCTTTAAAAGGCTGCCCCACGGTGCCACTGTGGTTCCATTGATTAGAAGCATGAAGTTCGCAGTCCGAGTGTTCTTTCGTGTCCCACTTTTCCCGCTGAAGCTAGAGACCCTTTGAAGAACTAGACGAGTATAAGACGCTCACGCGACTTCTCGATTCCCTTCTTCTCCACATCCCGGTTGAGAGTGTGACTTGGTCCGCTCCAACCGTACGTTTGTTTCTCTACATATATGACAAGGGACGGGTCTTCCTTTCCTTGGGGCACTGTATCAGTATTCGGCGTTTGGGGTGCTTCTTGTCCTTATTATACATGATTTATCCCCATGTTCTCCCCAACTAGCTTGGGCATGAGGCCATCGGCTCCGAACCAGAATGCTCAAAGCATCCTAGTCTATGTTCACTTCGGCTCTCCCGTCATACTCTTGATCTTCTTCCTTGCCGCCTTTACTACTCACAGTGTTGCCACTGCTTCCTCCGAAATTGCGGCTAAGAACCCACCTGATCAGACAGGCCCAGGTGGGAAACCTCTACCGTCGTCCAAGAAGCACCTCAATCAGAAAGACGCCCTGGATTTTAGCCCAGCTAGGAAGATCCTGTTCAACTGGTTGTCGGTCGGGACCATAATTACCTTCCTTGGCAATGCAGCCGTCGTGATAATCCATGCTTTAGTAAATCGCGAGGATAATTGGTGGTGCGGAGAGTCTGTAGCTGTAAGCCTGACTACCTCAGCGTCAGGAAGCATGAGCTGACTTTACTACCAGATTTATATCGTTGCTTCTTTCTTCATATACACCCTATTCCTCATTTCCCTGATCGATAGCAAGCCTTCTCCTACTGCGGCCCACTTCTCCACTTGGATCGTTGCCTTGGTATTCGAGATCATTCTGCTGGGCGCTTCAGTGTCTCTCTACACAACCGAACATCGGGAACCCAAGGCAGGGAAGCCAGGAGGAGGTCAGTTGGAGAACGGAGTAACAAATTGGGAGGCAATTGAGATACTCGTCGACGTTTTCCGGGTAATCTTCCTCGTTGGCCTGATTCTGTCCTATAGTCTGTTCATTGCACTCCGTGCATGGAAAGGGCATCAATCAAACCGAAAACACTCCGCTACTCCTGGCGAAACGACGAGCTTGTTGAACGGCCATGCTGTGGAAAATGGGTCTGCACACGACTACAATGACATCAACCAGGATGCAGGATGGGTCAGGCCAAACAAAGTCCCCTCGAAGAGTTGGTGGGAGTACCTCCGTGGCTACAGCCTCTTTTTCCCTTATCTCTGGCCTGCAAAGTCTCGTCGACTTCAGATTACCGTGGTCGTTTGTTTCGCCCTTGTCATGGCTGCACGAGTTATCAATCTTCTGGTGCCAATACAGGTAGGACGCATCACGAACATCCTCTCCGGAGAAGACAGGAAACAGCCAGGCGTTCCTTGGGGCGAGATCTGCCTTTACATCCTGTATCGGCTGCTGCAAGGTGGGAATGGCGCTCTAGGAGCTTTGCGTTCAACGTTGTGGGTGCCAGTGTCGCAGTATAGCTATCAGGAGCTCTCAACCGCCAGCTTCGAGCATGTCCACGGCCTGAGCCTTGAATTCCACCTCGGCAAAAAGACAGGCGAAGTCCTTTCTGCCCTTAGCAAGGGCAATTCCATCAATACTTTCCTTGAGCAGGTCACCTTCCAGGTCCTTCCAATGCTCATAGACTTAGGCGTGGCTATTGGGTATTTCCTAGTTGTGTTTGACGCTTATTACGCTCTCGTCGTCGCGATCGTCGCCTTTGCCTATCTATATCTTACGATACGTTTGGCTCAATGGCGAGCAGAGATTAGGCGAGAGATGGTCAACTCGAGCCGTCAGGAAGATGCTGTGAAGTAGGTCATGCATAATCTCCGGTCTGCGGGAAACTTTAACGATATCTCCTAGGAACGATTCCATGATGTCTTACGAAACTGTCAAATACTTCAATGCTGAGGATTACGAATTCAATCGCTACCGGGACGCCGTCAGAGACTATCAAAGAGCGGAGTACAAGGTCCTAATATCTTTGAACATCATGAATGTATCCCAGAACCTCGTCTTTACCCTTGGTCTTCTGGTGACTTGCTTCATCGCCGCGTACCAGGTCACCACAGGTCAACAAAAGGTCGGTAGGTTTGTTGCGCTACTAACCTACATGGCCCAACTTCAAGGGCCTCTGAACTTCTTTGGTACGTTCTACCGGTCGATTCAGTCGGCTATGATTAACTCGGAGCGAATGTTGGAGCTCTTCAAGGAGAAGCCGACCGTCATAGACGAGCCCGGCGCTCAACCCTTACCTTCGTGTCAAGGCGACATTAGATTCAATGACGTCCATTTTGCCTATGATGTCCGCAAACCCGCTCTGAATGGCATCAACTTCCGTTGCGCTCCAGGCACCACAACGGCTCTTGTAGGAGAGTCTGGTGGAGGCAAATCTACGGTGTTTCGCTTACTATTCCGTTTCTACAACCTCGGCGGAGGGAGCATCCAAATTGATGGACATGACGTTAAGGATATCACCATTGATTCCTTGCGCCGGCATATCGGGGTCGTACCTCAGGACACCGTTCTATTCAACGAGAGTTTGATGTACAATCTCAGGTATGCAAACCCGTCGGCCACCGACGAAGAAGTTTTTGCTGCATGCCGTGCTGCAAGTATCCACGACAAGATCCTAGGGTTCCCTGATGGATACAACGCGCGGGTCGGCGAACGGGGCCTAAAGCTTTCAGGGGGAGAGAAGCAGCGGGTGGCCATCGCAAGAACTATCATCAAGGACCCTCGAATCATTCTGCTAGACGAGGCAACGGCAGCGCTCGACAGCGAGACTGAGCAGCACATCCAAACTGCACTGGAGAAACTTTCGCAAGGGCGCACTACGCTCGTCATTGCCCATCGACTCTCGACGATCACTACGGCCGATCAAATATTGGTACTGCATGCAGGTCGAGTGGCCGAAAGCGGCACCCATGACGAGCTGTTGGCTCTTAAAGGCAGATACGCAAGCATGTGGCGGAAACAGATCAGGGCTCAGAAGGCAGCCGAGGAAGCCAAGTTCCATTCTGATCGAGCGGAGCAGTTACGCAAAGAAATACAAGGTGACGAAAGCACAAGTCAGAGCGAAGACGAAAGAACCATCCAGTCCCAGGAAGAGTCCCAAAGAGAATCCCAGTCACAACATGAATCTCGTCATGCACCCCACGCAAGCAACACCACCCAATTCCATCAGAGCATGCCACACGGTCATCCTTGAATCTGTGTCCGTCCGGCAAGACTTGTCTCTGAGCCTCTGCAGGAGAAATGCGTAATCCGTCAACAAATTTGGGGATTCTGGATGCTTTTCCAGGAATCGCAATGCAAATACACCTGGCTCTATCGGAGATGAGAGTCATGAGGGTTGAAATGATTAATGCGTTCCGGTAGTCCTTGTGGACGATCCTAAAAGCTTTCGAGTACATATAAATTCATCTATTTTTCCTGACTGAGTGTCAATGTACTCCCCCTACCCTTGAAATAATGTTAGGCCTGCCGATCTTCAGGGGTCTAAGTGCTTGTAGCTTTCATCCGATCTACGTCACTTGTTCACAGACGGATGAGGATAAGGAATGGCTGCTTGCTTAGATAATAGCTCGATGTGAGGCCGTAATTCGTGCTAACGGCTATTCAATTGGATACTAGGTCGTACGTTATTCGACTTCGGAGATGGTACTTAATTTTTGGTGTAAATCGCATACAAAGTATTGGTAGCTCTTTTCACTCCAGCTAGCTTTTGACCCCTGCGGATCGGCAGGCCTAACATTATTTCAAGGGTAGGGGGAGTAAGTACCTCGGTAGCTGCAGCGTAGTCGCCGGCGTGGTGGGGCGCTACAATCGGTGACCTCGTGCCCCAAGCCTTTTCTATTAGCACGTGGGAATAATAATGATCCGTTGAGCCGGTTCCTCGGTCCCTAGAGATCGCTCGGTTATCGCACCCCGTGCCTTGGAAGATTGCGCTAATCTCGAAGCAGGCAGCGCCAGGCCGATCAGCTCCTGTCCGAACAAAGCTTGGATGTCCGTCACAAGCGTGGCAACAATCGTACCAAAGAATAATACACCTTACGTTTGAGTACCTTTGGTGTATCGCGTGCGGAATTGTCCAGGCAAGAGCCGTCGCACCTCAGTATTCGTTCTACAGACTTTGCATTCAAGATGGCATTAACACAGTTAACTCTTGATGGCAGCAAGCGTAGAGCAGATTCAATACCCGACTCTCCGAGAAAGCGGCGCAAAAGCGAAGTAGCCGGGTTCAGAGACTCGAGAAAAGAGGAGGAACACAGCATCGTCGACCGCCAATTTTACCCTCCAGAGATGACAAACGAGCGATGCAAGCAATACGTTGCCAATAAGCTTCAACGTCCTATGGATACATTGAAGGAAGCGCAACAAGATACAGAGAAAGAGCGTGGCATGCTGGAGGTGGACCATGCTGTGGTACATTGGTTCAAGTGCGATCTCCGGACCCAAGACAACAAAGCGCTGCATTTGGCCTCCAAAATGGCAAAGAGTCACGGTGTACCTCTGATTTGCTTACACGTCATCTCCCCGCAAGATTATAAGGCGCATATGACGAGTCCAGCACGAATCGATTTTGTTCTGCGGACACTGCAGGTGCTGAAGGAGGATCTGGCGAGACTGAACATACCCCTACATGTCGAGGCGGTGGAAAAGCGAAAAGCGATACCAGATCGGATCTTCGAGCTATGCGAGAAATGGGGTGCTAGTCACCTTTTCTGCAATATTGAATACGAAGTCGATGAATTAAGAAGGGAAGCTCTCCTGACCAGACGCGGGGTGAAAAGGGGCATAGCCGTCAATGCCGTCCACGACACTTGTGTTGTAGCTCCAGGAGAATTGTCAAGTGGCAGCGGCGGTCAATACGCAGTTTACTCCCCGTGGTATCGAGCGTGGATGGCCCACATTCATCAACACCCGCATCAACTCGATCTTTTTGATTCGCCCTATGAAAACCCAAGATCCTCTCTGGCAGACTACGCTGATATTTTCTCCAATCCTATTCCTTCAGCGCCATCGAACAAGTCGCTCACTCCCCAAGAAAAGGCTCGTTTCTCCACCCTTTGGCCCCCAGGCGAACATGAAGCTCATGACCGCCTGGAAAAGTTTCTCAAGGAGAAGGTCGGCAGATACAAAGAGACCCGCAACATCCCCGCCGCTAATTCCACCGCGGTCTTGAGTGTACATTTTGCTGCCGGGACACTTTCCGCCCGCACAGCCGTCTCTCGCGCCCGTGTGGCAAATTCTGCCCTACGACTAGACGGAGGTAATGAGGGCATCAAAGGCTGGATTTCTGAGCTCGCCTGGCGCGATTTCTACAAGCATGTTCTCGTCCACTGGCCCTACATCTGCATGAACAAGCCCTTCAAACCCGAATATACCAACATCGAATGGGAATACGATGACGAACTGTTCGATAAGTGGTGTCAAGGGAAAACGGGCTACCCTTTTGTCGACGCTGCCATGCGTCAACTGAATTACATGGGGTACATGCACAACCGTGCGCGGATGACCGTTGCCTCTTTTTTAGCCAAGGACCTCCTAATTGATTGGCGTCGTGGAGAACGCTATTTTATGGAACACCTTATTGATGGCGATTTTGCCAGCAACAACGGCGGCTGGGGCTTCAGTGCCAGCACAGGCGTGGATCCGCAGCCTTATTTCCGCGTTTTCAATCCGTATCTGCAAGGGGAGAAATTCGATGCTGACGGAGAGTATATTAAGAAATGGGTCCCCGAGCTGAGAGGGGTGCAGGGAAAAGCGATACATGACCCATATGGGAGAGGTGCGGAAAGAGAGGCTAAGAGGAGTGGATACCCGAGGCCTTGTGTTATTCACAAGGAGAGTAGGGAGAGGGCGCTGAGAAGATACAAGGAAGGTCTGGGGAGGGACACCGCGTAAGGAGCGTTGCGAGCTACCCAACGTCCGAGTCACGAGAATCACTATTCTGAGACCTATGAGATACGGTCTGTGGGTATTCGACAGTGCGACTACACCAGATACAAGCCACGGTGGGTACCGAGCTTTTGAAAGAATGATATGCCTTGAACATATCGTGGAAGATGTTCTCAAGAAAGCATACACACTCATAGTCTTGATCACCTCAATGATACTTATGCCTGCCAAACGCCTGGGCTGCTTTAGAGAAGGATTAGTGGCTACGGAATATTGAGCGGGGACAAATCTGCAATGTACGTCATAAGTTCCATTTTAAGCGCAAGTCTAGCGGCAACCGCGTTCCATATGTTCAACAACTTCTTGGCACCTTGACGAAATGTACTTCTACGATAGTAGAGAAGCTCCACGACTATTTCGATACACAAGACAGAGTCATACGCGCCTAACACCAGCTCCTGCAAGATAACGACCCGGCAAGTCCAACCCAAAGGCTTACGGCGAAGCTGGCTTCGACCGCCAACGTTTGCTTCTTCACCCTAAACTTTTACAGCGAGCATTCATGTGATGTCGACGTCTTCCACACAATCCAAGCATATCAACGGGCGAATCAATAGCTTGCAGAGCAATGGGCACTCGTCAAGAGATGGATCTCGTCCCCGGAAGCGTGTCATTACCCATAACGATGCTTACCTCTACGCCCTGCGGGTTGCATATCTCACCTACCTCCTACAACCGAGGGCGCGCCGGACGCAACATACCTCAGCACCACCGGTCCCGGTTCAACGCTCATCCACCTCCATCAACGATCTCATGAAAGATTTCAGTCTGATCAGAGATAGCAAAAGCACGAGGTTCCCTCATGGCTTCATGTCCGAGCTCGAAAAGCGTTTGACAGGAGTTCTTATGGGAAAGGAAAGGAAGCCGGAATATAATGATGCTGCTATCAAGAGAACATTTGCTGCATTTTTCAATGCTTTTACGGAGACGAGCTTCAAGAAGCGAATGGAAAAGGACCGTCGAGTGGAAGATCTAGTCCTGATATTTTTCTCCAATGCAACGAAAGAGCTACAGAAGGGCAAGCTTCCAGGCGATGATTCATGGAAGCTTATGGCCGACCGCCACCTTGCCCTCTTCGTCCGACTGGTTAGCTTGGTGCTTAAAGACCACGACTGGACAAGGGATCGGCCGGAGCTGGCAGGACGACTGGCTACTTTGGAAAGCAAACTTCTCGCCCATGATCAAGACCTGTCAAGCATACCCACCCGTAATGGGGCTTCAACGGGCACACCGGTCGAGGTCTTTGTTCCACTAAGTTATGACGTGAAAGACATGCCGCTAGTCCAGGTTGTTGCGAGGATGTTCGGCCTCACCAATACGCAAGTCCAGTCTGATATCAATAAATACAAACCAGTATGGACCGAGAAGGCAGCTCTGCAGGATCTTAAGTCGTACCAGACATACCTCAATCTCGAGTCTCGAAATACTTTGAGGAGCGATGACTTTGATCTAGATGAGGCTTACGATACGTGGCGTAGGGCGGAAGCCTACGATCTCTCACAGATGATGCTGGCTGTAATCCAAGCAAACCCAGAATTGGCAAAAAGTTCTTCGGCGTCCAGCCTCCCACAATTCCAGCGGCAGATGAGCAGCCCAGGCTCGGCTGATTCTGGTTATCCCGATGCGCTCATGCGAATGTCGGAGAATCCAGAGCGATCATCCTACGTTATCGAGCAGCCGGTTGATATGGCTAGGGTGAATTCTGGTAGTCAAAGTCCAGAACATGCTCATCCTGATGAGGCGCCTTTCACATTCATCCCGCCTGATGCGAGAAGCTACTATCGGTTCATCGTGTCGGTTGCATTCGGGCATGACCTGAACGACAAGGGCCTGCAACCTTCGGAAGCAACGGCGGACGTGCCAGCGATCAAGCTCCTCTCCAAGCAGTCGATGGAACTATTGAACGAGTTAGGCCTCCGCTGGCGTATACCTCCGATTTCACGAATTATTTTGTTCCTCGACGCTGTGCGCGAAAAATTCCTTGATCAAGAAATATCTCTCGACACGCTTGACGCGGTTTTCAACTTTATCAAGGACCAACCCTCCGACCTTAAGAAAAATCAAGTCTTCATCAATCCGCTCACTTCGGACAGGACAAAGTGGCTGCTGGTAGACACTGCACTCTATCAACAGATTCTTTCTTCGCTGCATGAAGCACTGATGCGGGATTTGTACAACACGATGCAACAATGTTACGAATCGAAACCACCAAGCATCGGGCCCATCATGTACGTGCTTGAGCATCATATCTACGGGGATCCAAGCTTTTCCAAAACTCAAGAAGAAATGGATGCGTTCGCTGGGGCTCTACATGAAGGTTTACAACAAAAAGCGCATGCGACATACCGAACTTTCTTAGAACAGCATGTTCCTCAAGATCAGGAAAGTTGGGAGTTCTTCCATGTGATAGAGCTTGGAAAAGCTGTGACCGCTTTGGCGCAGAAGATTAAGAAGCGCTACAAGAAGAATCCAGAAGTCATGGGCGTTAACCCATTCAGCGCTCTTGTCGAGACTATTCTGCCGCTCTACGCCGAAGACGCCCGAGATATCGTCACTCGAATTCTCGAGCTTGCGCAGACCAAGGGCGAAGAAGTCCCGATCGAAGATGGCTTCGAGCTGTACGGGGAATTGACCAACATCCGACGTCAACACGGTGAAGTCCTCTCGAACGCGACATTTCCATTCCCGATCGAAGCCACCTTGGCAGATTTCGTTTGGCGGTGGATTAGCATGACGGAGACTGCTGTTACCGACTGGGTTGACCAGGCTATCAAACAAGATAAGTTTCAGGTTCGGACGGACAATCCTCAGCAAGTCCCTACCGAAGAGCAGCGACATAGTGTATCCGTCATTGATATCTTTACCTCATTCAACCAAGCCATTGATCGGGTAGTTCAACTCAACTGGGACGATGATCTCCAGTACGCAAAATTCATGACTGCCCTTGCGAAGATCGTAGGAGCTGGCATCGCTCGATATTGTGAAGTACTTGAGCAACGCTTCAGTAAGGAAATGGACCGACTCAGCCCGGAGCAGGAACTCGCAGCCTCACAAACGAAGCAAGAGAAATGGCTTCAGCTTGCCAAAGATACTTGGAACAACAAGGAGAAAATCGAGCCCTTTCAGTTTTTCCCGGAGTCCTTTGTCAAGTTGAACAACATCGACTTTGCCGCCCAGCAACTAGATAAGCTGGAGCACGAAGTCAACGTGGACGCTTGTGCTGCAGTGATCCAACGGCATGCGCTACCCATCACCCAACGACAGAGGAAGATAAACAACTACGTCTTCACCATCAAGATTGTGGAAGCAGAGGACCTGAAGGCCTGTGACATGAATGGTTCGAGCGATCCCTATGTGGTACTGGGTGACGAGTATCAGAAGCGTCTTGCCAAGACTAGGATTGTCTACCGAAACCTCAATCCTCGCTGGGATGAGTCGGTCGACATCACCACTCAGGGGCCCCTTAACATAATTGCCACTGTCTGGGATTGGGACGCGATGGGCGATCATGACTGCGTTGGTAGAGCTTCGCTGAAATTAGACCCTTCCCACTTCGGCGATTTTATGCCACGGGAATATTGGCTGGACCTGGACAGTCAGGGTCGGATCCTATTACGCGTAAGCATGGAAGGCGAGAGGGATGACATTCAATTTTACTTCGGTAAAGCTTTCAGAACGCTAAAAAGGACAGAAAGAGACATGACCAGGACCATCACCGACAAGGTAGGCTTCCTCTTTAGTGGATACAAACAACTACTGACCCGTGGAACAGCTGTCCGCTTACATCCACTACTGTCTCTCTCGCCGCACCCTTCGGAACCTGACATCGAAAGGCATCACTATGTCAACCGTATCAAGCTACTTCAACCGAAATCGTCCGCAACAGCCTACCACGCAAGCACCTACTGAGGCCGAGGTCGCCAATGCGCTCAAGCGCTTGTTTGCCTACTTTGATGACAATTTTGCAATCATGAACCAGACGCTGACTAGTACAGCAATGGTCATGGTCATGACGCGGCTGTGGAAAGAAGTCCTCGTCACAATCGAATCCTTGCTCGTCCCCCCTCTGTCTGATAAGCCGTCGCAACAGCGACAGCTCAACCAGCAGGAGCTTGACGTCGTGTTCAAGTGGCTCCAGTATCTCTTCGATTTCTTCCATGCAGTTGATGAAGAAACTGGAGAGGCAAACGGTGTGCCCCTCGATGTTCTGCGGTCACCCAAGTATTTCGACATAACCACCCTGAATTTCTTTTACTTTGAACCAACGGATGCTTTGATACGTACTTCTGAACGCATGGCTTCTGCTACCGCTGCTCGTCAGCAGTCACAAAGGAATCGGCTCTCTGCCCCAGCATCGCTGACCTCACCAGCCTTTGGTGGCGCAGCTGGATTGGTGGGTCTCACCACGACTAGGAGATCAAAGAGCATCATGCTCTCGCGTAACCTAGGGACAATGAAGAAAGCCAAAGAGGAGAAATGGAAAGAGGCGCAAGCCGATCCTAACGATGACATGATTCTACGTATATTGAGGATGCGCCCCGAGGCGGAGCGGTATTTGAAAGATCGCAGCAGGCAGAAGGAGAGATTGGCGGCTGCTGCCGCGGCAGAGATGATTGTGAGGCAGAGCTTAATGGCTGGTGGAGGGAGGATGATGGGAAATCTCCCGAGACGGTGAAACCCCGGTGCGGTGATACCCCAATGACGACTTTACGAATCGTGCGACTGTATATAGGAGTTGGCAAAGCATTGGAGTCCGAAGCATTCAGCATGCTCTGTTACGGTCCATCATATGATAGCAGGTATACTCAGGCGGTGGGGCATACCATTGGCGCTGCTGGGAAGCATAATAGGGCATCAAGGTATAGGACGATTAGCCAATCGCTAGAGCAATCGATGGACGGCTTATATCATTTGTCTTATTCACTGTGAGACTCCAAGCGCCGGTCATGCTGTGTCTCATCGATTCCTGGCCTCCTCTACCGTCGGTTCCTCGTGGACTGGTGCCAATAAAGCGCCCTTCCCTCCCAGCTCCCGGTCCAATCCATCCTCAAACGTCCTCTCCACGGCCGGCCGATCTGGATAGTATAGGCTCACAACGCCACAAAGCCCCAATACCGCACCAATGAAGCATCCCAAGAGAACAAATCCCTTTTGGGCGGTGAAGTGAGTGTATTCGTGCGGGGACATCATGCCCAGGATGTCGTGGTCTTCGTGCACAGGTTCTCCGAAATTGCGTCGTTCTTGCTTGTCCCACCAGTCGCCGTACGGATCTCGGAACTGGCGTTTTTCAGGAGGAGGGTTGGGGTAGCCGCCATTCTGTAGGGAAAGCTGGTCAGTCATAGGTGGTCTATGCAAAGGAGGGAGAGAACATGTGGCATGGGATAGCATGCAAGCGGCCAGACTCCATACTGACCATGCCAGGGTCGTCGATTTCGGCTTGTTCAGCTTGTGTCAAAGTCCGGATCTGGGTGAGCGACGTGACATATCTGGGCTTGCGGAGTAGGTGCGATAAGGGCCGCGCTGCGGCAAGTGGTCTGAGAATCATCTGGGGCATGTTAGGATTGCCAGGCAGAGCATAACGAATCTTGGTATATTGTAGAATCTTACTATGGCGTAGGCAGTGATTCAATTGCAATTCTAGTCTTCCATTGATTCTGCTTAGACGTAGGAGCTGTCGAATGGCTCTGGTGTCGAATACGGCGGCCTAATGGGGTTTAGGCGTGATTGGAAGTACGCGCACGCCGGGGTGGAAATTTCAAGGAGCTAAAATGTTTACGTTACGGAAATATCCCTTCTTACAAGTCCATCCCGCCAGGCACACGCTGACCGACTTTCCACGCCTCTCATCAACCCTACAGAGGTGCCAGCGTGCTCAAACTTCGGCAGTAGTATGGCCTTGACTCTGCCTACAAGTAGCTTTCGGAATTGTGCAATTTAGTTAGGTTTTCGTCGAGTTGTGGGGGGTTAGCTTTGGCAAGATTTGATGTTCTCGTCATCCCCGACTGACTGAAATGCAAAACGGCTCGCTAGAACCACATGCTTACGCCGCGCAATCCGACAACAAACGACTCGATGACCCCGATCAACCAACCACGCCCATTAAACCAGAAGCAGAACATCCTGAAACTTCTCATGATGAAGTCTGCGGCCCTCAACAGGAAAATTCCAACGAGACTGGCTTCGGGGATGGACCACCACTCAAGCGGCAGAAAACTGCAGAGACCGCAGAACCTGCATTCACTCAGACTCCACCCGCCAAAGTCAAGCCTCCGTCACCACCATGGAAGAAATTCATCACTGAAGGACCTTCGACCTTTGAGGAGGATGGAAAGAGAAAATCCGCCAGGACCAACCGTGTTCCCTTGGGCTTGCAGCCCCAGGGTACGAAGCGTAAGACACGCGCTGCCCACAATCAGCCTGCCCAGTCACCGCACATGAACTCCGCTGGCGCATCGAAGCATAAGTCGAAATCCTCAACCGACTCTTCACAGCACACACAGATGAACGGAAAGCATCCTGCCCGCTCAAGTAAAGCCGCGAACCACTCGCAGACCGAGTCTCCTCGTAAACATGGTGTTCAGAATGGCACAAAAGACCTATCGGACTCCCATACGCCTCCCCGTGTCAAGCGCAAATACACCAAACGGAAGTTCCCATCGTCGGCCCAGCCTTCTGTAAATGCACCTTCAGCCAACAATCCTCACCAAACCCGAAGAAGAGCAGGCACAATGGGTTCGCCTCAGGCAGGGAGGAAAGCCTCTCAAGGCATCGTTAACGGTACCATTGGAGTTGACAAGGACGAGGAGGATTCGGGTGAAGCTGGCCAGAATGCAGGCGAAGATGAAGCATCGGACACGGATACGGACGTGCCGATGGCAGAGGGCTACAAACCTCAGCGACTCAAATTTCGGGTTCGACTGCCCAGCGCCAAGATCCAACATCCTGAGCAAGTCCTCCGACCCCGCACCTTCTCTTCGTTCGGCGACTGGCTTGATGACGAAGTATCCAAGGACCCTGAAGTAGCAGCCTGGAAGTCTCAAGCCAAGATACAAAGGGAAGCAAACTTGCGCCGGACTATTGTCGGCGAAGCCCAGCCGGGGGGTTTGCTGAGCCGAGAGAAATCCTCGCTTTATGCTCCAGAGGCTCAAGAAGAACCTCCTCGGCAGTATGCCCATTACGACCATCTCGTCGCCCATATGGCATTCTTCCGCAAACTTTTGTATAAAGAAAACGACATTCACAAGAAACGAGCCAGGGCTCTTGCTTACGAAGCAGCCGACCTCTGGAAGTCTCGCCAGCCCAAGACTAAGGAGCAGACCCAGCGGGAGCGAGAAGCAGCGTATCGAGCAGTTTACAAGCAAGTGCGCAAGGACCTGCAAAAGAAATGGGACCTGGTGAAGGCAGAGGTGGAGAGGAGAAGGCTACAACAATGGGAGGAGGAACAGCAAATGCTCGGTAAAGAAGCTCTGAACAAGGTCTTGGAACAATCGACCCAACTTTTGGATATGCGCAGGAGAAGAGGCTCTATAGGCAGTGAAGGATCAACATCGGAAGGGAGTCGCGAAAGCAGCGACGAAGGTGAAGAGTCGGGCAACAACTCGGACGAAGCCAATATGTCATCAACTCAGTCGGAAAGTGAGAGCATTGCCGACAAAAATGCGACAGACGACGACGAAGGCCTCAGCCGGGAGCAGCTTATACAAAAGTACGCGGATGCCAAAACTGCTGATATAAGCCGATCGCCGAGTCTCTCGGTTAGGGAAGCAAGAGTTCATGATCCTGGGGGCTCCGCATCTTCCATTAAAGCTGCTGCATCCGACAATGACAAAGTATTGGCGCCAATGTTACGTGAAATCGACCATCAAACGGCTGCATCACCAGTGAAGGTAGATCAGGTCGACGATGCGCTACTGGACCATAGTGACGAGAGCACGGACATGGACGATGACATGGGCGACAGCGACGACGATGACTCCTCTGGCTCTGGAGAAAGCGAAAACGATGAAAGCGATGCTTCTGGAGAGGAGACTGGTCTGCGAGTGGTTCGCGGCTTTACT
>QQTW01001530.1_pt1 | contig 16262 bp, 15 predicted proteins | sample 1904831 | NCBI WGS metagenome assembly QQTW01 (sample SAMN09435610, study PRJNA476489) | Subsurface metagenome, whole genome shotgun sequencing project. | reverse complement strand
GACAGCTGCAATGGCAGTCTTAGGGCTGAGAATCAGCCACAGACTAGAATTGCCATGGAACGAACCTTGACCAAACCTGCATTGCTGCGCGAGGCGCAAACACGAGAGCAATTGCGGAAAGAGTTCCTCGCGATGCAGGAGACTGTTAAGGGAACGGAGATCTTGATACCGTTTGTATTCTATGACGGAACGAATATACCCGGAGGCGTTTGTAAAGTCAAAAAGGGCGATTACATCTGGGTTTTCCTGGATCGAAGTCGAAAAGTAGGTGCAGAACGCGGCGTTAACGGTGGCTCGGGGGAGAAAGCGAATAATAGAAGAGAATGGGCGCGAGTTGGCGTGGACGACTTGATGCTCGTAAGAGGCGAAGTGATAATACCTCATGTATGTACCAAAATTCCTGAGAGCAGCGAAGTCGTTACAAGATGGACTGACTCCTCGCACAGCATTACGAGTTTTACTACTTCATGATCAACAAAACCGTCGGCCCAGCCGGCACCCTCCTCTTCGACTATACCACCACACCCAACCCCTCATCACGCTCTTCCCGCTCCTCCAGCGCCTCTTCCGACCTCACAAACTACGACCCACTGACCCGACCCTCGAAGAAGCACACCAACGGCACCGCAACGGCTCTTGACTCGAAGCTCGAAGGCTACGACGCGGATCCGAACTTGACGAAAGTGGTCGATCGGCGATGGTACGAGAGGAACAAGCATATATTTCCGGCGAGCGTGTGGGAGGAGTTCGACCCCGGAAAGGATTATAGTCGGGGCGTGAAGAAGGATGCGGAGGGAAATGCGTTTTTCTTCACTTGAGACGTTTCGATCATGACTTACTTCATCATCCCATCATTCAGCACCGACGTCCAGCAGCATCAATGAACCTAAGGTAGCAAATATCCGACGGACACTAACCGTATCGTTCACGAATACCAACTGGCCCAAACCCACCAAGCCCCTCCAAGCACAATCCACCCAGGCCAGAACACCGCCAGTGCTAGCGCGTAGGGATTCAGCAGCCATATCAACGTCTGCATGAAGCAATCGTCTCTGAATTTCTCCGTTCGCTTCCACACGCCCTTGAGACTCCTGAGCGACAATCTGATTGTGGGTAGGAGAACGTAGAGGGCTGTCAAGCGGAGCGTTTGAGATACTAGGATGAGGACGCGCTGGAGAAGGAGCAAGGGAAGAGATGCGCTGAGGAGGGGTGTGAATAGAGTCGTGATGGTTTTGAATGACGAGGAGGCAGGGATAGCGAGTGCGTTGCTGCATTGGTGGGATATCATCGTAAGACGTTGCTGAGTCGATTTGGCCGGTTTGGGGGTATCGCTGACGGGTAGGGAGTCACTCTATCGGCTGCTGTCAAGACTATCAAATCAACGTGGCCGAAGCTCGTAGATATATACAGTAGAATTTTATACAATAAGGTGAGTAATCAAGATGGCGGGGTCTTTCATCAAGAAACCCTATCGCATGCAGTGGTTACTGCAATCGCCGAACACATGCAAATATTACTGGAACCTTTTAGCTACATTCCGCGCGGCAAAACAATTTACCCAATTCAGGCACGCTGTCAACAACCTGAATGCGGAAACCATTTAGGTTTCTCCGGGCGCCAATTAACGAGCACTTTTGGACCACGCCTGGGTTGGATATATCTTGAGTGGGGAGGATGTTAAGGGCGATCTCACTCGTCAATGAATGTCGTTCCTCGGTGTTCACGGTACTTGTACGCAGAGAAAGAATGCACTCTAAGGTATCACATTCTGAACACGCATTGTGTGGGACGTGTGTATATATCGCAGCAAGAATTAAATCATTGAATTGATATATATAGCACACATAGAGGTCCAAACAGCGCCGAACGCCGTTCCCAAAGATCACCACGCTCGTCCCAGAAATTTGATAGAAGAACGAAACAAACAGCTGCAGAACAGTTCGAAGCACAGTCGCAACAGACAGTAAGTTTTGGGATACACTGCGTCCAGCGCAGAAGTAATGCATATCAAAGTTTTTGGGGTGGTGGGAGAGGTGCCTAGGACGAATGGGAGCGCCTCACCCAGGTTACAATTGCAGAAAGAGGCGGATCATCTCAAGGACTTCCGTGAGTTCCTGCCTTTGCATTCGCCCTAGCCTTGCGTCTAACCTTAGCAATAGATGCCGGTCTCTTCTGTACCCGATCTTTGGACCGAGCCCCTTTCTTCCGTTCAACTTTGGATGTGGCTTTGTCCTTCGGGCCTTCTTGTTCGTTTGCGTTCTCTTCTGGAGTGACGGTAACATCACTCTCGTTGCCGGCTTCACTGGACAAAATACCAGGGCTCTCATCATCGGCGATCTGCGAATGTGACAGTGAAGTGCGAACAGCATCCTCAAAGGAAACGGGCGCAGAGCCACGCACTCGTTGAGTCGCTTCCTCAATCAACGTGCGTCGCAACTCTTCCGGGATACCTCGCATTCTTGCATCGGCGCTGGCAAGGAACTCTTCTCTTATCTCACGCGCCAAGTCCCGTAGGTTTCTAAAGGCGGTTGCGCCCTCGACAAATCTCTCGTTTGAACCTTGGAGAGCCCAAGCACCAAGCCGGCTCATATGGTAATGAGGTTGAGTATCCATTTCATCCGGTTCACTCATATGATGGGCGTATATCTCCAGGAAGCCAGAGTAGTAAGTGAAGGTGAAAGTGTAGGCCTTATGGTCGTAAGTTTCTTTTCTCCCATAAGCCCGAAGGTGATGCATGGCTCGAGTGCCAAAAAAACCGTCGTAGCAAGCTTGTCGTATAGCAACATCCGGAGAGCCCTTTGGGCCCTTGGCTTCCCCGAAAAAGTTGGGTAGGAAGGGACAATCGTGCACTGCTGAGGGGACTATTAAAGTATCGAGTACCTCTCGAATCTGCTTGTATTTCGATCCCTTGCGGACGCCATCGAAGAAGTCTGGTTGTGGAATAACTAGTTTCCCATCACTCAATGGTTTCCAATTCCTGCATGGCCGGTTCTGGGTTGACGGATAAGTATGCACGCCCTTAATGGCCGGAAATACATCACTCATAACTCTATTCTCATCGCGTGCATTCTCCACCTTATCAAGGAAGGCTTCGAATTCATCGTCTGAGAAGTGAGATGACGTAAGCGAAGCCCTTGGTTGTCTGAGTCTCTCCCTCAGTTGCTCGAAATTGGCCGGCAGATTCGTACGTCTGGGGGCCTCAATGTTCATTTCTGCGAGGTGTTTCATGAAGTCGGCGTCATATGCCGAAGCCCTGCTCGACGCAGTAGCTCGTTTCTGTGGTCCGGCCTCAGCAGCGGCTGTGACCTTACTGCGAGGAGCCATGCCTGCAATGGTGTCTAATTGATCACTAAGGCTGCTGGAAGTGTCTGCCGAGAATGGTTGAGGATACTGAGATGTTTTAGTAAGGGGCATCCGAGAATGGCGAAGATGATTGGTGAGTTACCCCAACGATGTCTGAAAGATCAGGGCCACCAAACCGAGCAAATCGCTTCAGATCTTGCTTCAAATGGTGGGGAAAGCCATCAAGGTCTTGAGGAGTTGAGGCTGGGAAGACAGCTTTCTTCTCCTTCAAGGTTGCTCGGCAATTGAATTCACTGAGTGCGCGATGAGTGAGCGAGATGTTAAGGAGTTGATCCCAGTACCCCGGAGCGTGATGAGTTGTTGTTGACTTCCATTCGCAATTGGCTACTCTGGACCTTTCAGTAGTGCCTTCGTGAGGCTGAGCAACAGCACTGTGACCGTGTTTCTGGTGACTGCGTTTTCGTGGCAGAAGCGCCGAGGGAGGTGTGTCCGTTCCTTTGTCCGTTCCTTTGGGACAAGGCGGTGATGGCTCGCTCAGTTGCGGCAAGATAGAGATGTGATCCTCAATCATTGTTCTGGGGTTCCTCAAGCATGTTTCACGCGACTGAGTTGTGTTTTACACTGATGAAAAATCTATCGATGAAAAATGTATTGATGAAAAATCTATGCCTGCTGTCTCTTGTGAAACTGTCATGATTTTCTCTGTTGTTGAGGCGTCCTTCCTGTCTTTGGCTTTGTGCTCCAAGGCCAAGTTCTGAATGTTGTTTCTAATTGTCATTTAGACCGATTTCTTTGTCTGGACCAAGTCAAGTTTGTATAGATGAAAGGCCTTTTCATCTTCAAGCCTCGAAATGCGAGGTCTTGTTGGTCAACATTGGCCTTGTTCTCTCGCGAGAACAAATCGAAACTCGAGACCGGTGGTTTTGGACATCGGTAATTACGAAGTAGCTTCAAGCAACAACTTCCAACCCAACAAGTGCAGATTGAAACGCCTGAAAGAATCATATCCCTAAAACATGTCGTCGGCTTCAGAAAGAACGATCCATATTGAGATTATTCAGCAGATGCTATTCCCATACTTTAACATACACGACCTTTGGAGTCTGAGATTGTCCAGCAAATACTTGAATAATGTACTGATGGGGCCGATGGGGCCGATCCCCGGTTCAGGAAAGACGATATACAGTCGTGAAGTTCATCCGCGCCCGTTATCACGAAGATAGGTGGGTCCAGACCCAAATGCCAAATGCCGCCCGGCGCGGACCCTCCAGTGGCGAGCCTCCCCTACCAGTGTGAAAATGGACGCCTCGCGAATATCGCGATGAAATGTTGCGAGGGGGAGTGGCGGCTGGGAAACCATGGGCCTAACGACGGGGGTTCCTTCAATGTCTGTCAGCAGTGCCTCGAGCTTGGAAGAACCGAACGCCTCCCTGAGGAAGACGAGGTATTCCGTTCCAATCTCGTCCCTGTTTGCAAGGTATGCCAATCACAGGAAGAGAACGCTTATCCCAACGGGCATCAGGGCTGTGTGTGCGTGGACGAAGCCAAAAATGGATGGAATTGTGATAAGTGTGCTAGACAACTCCTCGCCAACATCCAAGACTCAATCTATAATCGAAAAATCGAACTTTACACTACTCACAGGGATTCGGTGGGGGCGAGTCACGAGGGATGTAGAACGAATCAGAGAACGCATGGCATGTCGATGTGGGCGGACTCATGACCATCGCCAACGATCAGTTCTCGAGTGTCTTGCGTGTCGTGGCGTGGCGGTAGCTACAACTCAGCACAACCGTGTCGTGCGGAGATCTACAAGGATAAGGGCAGCCAAGGAGAGGAGAGAGCAGAGGAACCGGAGGTTGTAGTGTAAGTCTAGTCCTTTCCTTTGTGATGCGCCTCGTAGATTTCCGTTAGTTGTCGCTTTCGAATCAATGTAATTGGTTTCACTATGAGACTTAGGGGCGGTGTTCCTCAATCCTGCCTGTGTGAGAGATTTCACCCAGATGCATAACGTCTTAATCGTCCGGGGAATGGGTCTAGCTTCCTGCTACGAGATCCGCTTTCGCTACTAAACACCCTCTGTTCTGATCAACAGTATAACCCAGGGGGCGTGACTCGCCATCTCAACAATGTCATTGTTGTCTTTGTTCAACATTTGCTTATTGCGGATTCTTTGTCCTATCAATGATTCGGGTACAGGGTACAAAATCCAGCCGATGTCCAGATTTTCATGCCCTAAGCCGGCCTATCGGACTGAACCTAAACTGCAGTCTACAAATTCGCAACCATGAGTGGACTAACAGGATCTAATCCGGATTTTCATCCGGCAGACAGAGCCTTCAACTCTGCGCTTAATCGTCATCGCGGCCGGTGTTCCAGCTACCGACCATCTCCATTATCTATCGAGCTAACTCCAGAAACTGTAAGCACCTCTGAAGCGACATCAACTGACCATGCACACAGGCCACAGCTGACCATCAACATTAGCGACATTCCATCTGCTGCGGAACTAGATGGGCACCTAGCAGACACGCCAAACCCCTCGACCGAAGAAGATCAGTTTCCTCCTGACGAAGGTCTGGGGATCGCCTTACTACCTTCTCTTGTCGAATCCAGCGAAGTCCTTTCAAAAGAACTAGGCCTCACTTCACGCAGCTCTGCTAATGCATCGTCGAGAACACTAACACCTTTACACGAAGAGCGCGAAGCTCTGCGCAACATGCTGCAAGAATTTGGGACTTATGTTCTTGAGCCTGGCGAGAGGCAACCCGATTTGGACGGGTTCCGAGCTGCGTTGGAGCCAGCAACGCAGAAGCTAGCAGCTGATCAGATCATTCACGCCATAAAGCACCATCTACCTTCGGTCCAACGAGCAACGTCGCAGATCGCGCAGCTGCGCGGGGCACTCCATAGGGTCCAGCACTCGCAGGAGGCGGACCTCGCTGAGCTGAAGAGGCTGAGAGCAGAGAATACAAGCTTACGAGGTGCGCTCGACCGACTTTCTATCCCTAATGAAGAAGCTCAACAGGTTAGGAATCTGGCCGTTGAGATCGAGCAGATCAAAACCGAACTTGCAGCAGCGCAAAAGGACCATCAAGAGAACTCGGAACAATGGATTGTCGAAGAGGGAAATCGCAGACTCGAAGTCAACGAGATAGAAGCATATCTTGCTGCCTTGCGAAAAGAGTACGATCTCGTCCTCGCGGATCGTCAGCAATTACGCGCGACCCTCCGCCGCGCGGAAGGGGAAATAAAGGATGCATGCGAGAGCATTACCTTATCTAAGACCCAGCTCGCCACGACGGAGCCTCAACGACCCGCAGCAGAGGTTCCAGAGCCAATCCTTGCGCTCGAAGAGCAGCACATAGAGGGGGGAGAACAAACTTCGGACGAAGGAGAAATCTTACGTTCAGTCCGATACACTCCACCTCCTCCAACGCCTTCTTCATTTGCAGAAAGCGCACCTAGTCAACGTACATCGACCCCCCTGCAAGAAGCCCGTCACAATCTCCTCATCCGGCGTCCCCTCATCGACTCAATCATCGACCCTCTTGAAGAAAGCGGCTATAACCCAAGGAGCGTTCGCAAGGCCCCCATACGGGAGGCTCTCTCTTCCGACATAGACGCCGCACAGATCGTCAGGGCGCTAAAGGATCACCTGCCTGAAGTACAACACCGCGAAAGGATCAAAGCCGCATATAATACGCTTGAAATGCGATTTCGAGAACGAGGGAGACTGATCCAGCGGTTGAAGTCGGATGAGAATCCAGAAATCGCTCGTTGGAAACGGCAGACGGAGGCTTACAAAGCGCGCTGGGCGGTCCTCGACAGAAAAATGAAAGAGTTCGAAGAAGCTGAGGAAAGGAGAGTAGAACTTGAAGATGCAGAAGACAAGTTCGAAGACGCGCTTGAGGTACCGTTCGAAAAAGCGAATCCGACGGTCGATTCCGAAGCAATGATGCAAAACGCCGCTTGCCAGACAACGTTCCAGGCCACCAAGGTCTACACATCATCAGATCACAGCAGTCAAACCGAGCCGGACAAAGACGAAAAGAACAACGACACAAACGAGTCAGAACTAGAACTCGAGCTCGAAAGCCTACAAAGAGACTTCGATAAGCTCGCCCAGCACCACGACATCGCTCGAAACCGAGTACACAACCTCCGCACCTTTCGCCGCCAGCTCCGAGCACAGAACGCTGACCTCCTCGCCGCGTCAAAAAGGGACCAAGCGAAGATCGAGACCGACGGTCGCGAAATCGAACGCTTGACAAAGGAACTTGAATCTTGTCTCGCTCACCGACATAAACATGAAAAGCAACAAAAGCAACAGCTAGAACCAAAACTTGATCCCCCGATCCAGGGATTGAGAGCTCCACAGCTTGCTGACGAGAATAGACCGCACGTCACGACGATCCAGGATCCATATAAGGGACTTCGGGAGTGCGGTCTTAAGATTGGAAAGCTTCATGCGCTGATTCAGTGGTTGATAGGACTGCTGAGATGGCTGCAGGGACCTCAAGTTTTTGATGCTGAGAGTGATACTGACACAGACCCAGACCCAGACCCAGATGCCGAGCCCGACGCCAACCTACCATCCAGCCCTAAGGCCAATCGCACCCTTCCTCACAGCGACAACGACCTCGACGGAGCACGAACCAATACGAACGACCACGATCTCGACACTGTTTTCTTCTGGGCTCTGCTCCTTCTAGCACTCTACATCTACCATTTCTTCTCCGATCCGATCATGAATTTGGCTTTTCTGGGGGAGGAGGCTGGGTGGAGGGGTGGTTGAGGGGAACAGGTAAGTTGGTTGCGAGTTTTCCTTTTGTTCGTTTCCTCGTCTCCTTTTGCCTTTCTTTGTTGCGGAGGATGAGATTTTGTTCATGTATTGGAGGACATTTCTTCTGTAAGGGCGACAGCTAGACTGGAGTACGAGTAGATAGAGCGCACCTAGAGCAGCTTGATTAATGAAGTTGGAGTAACGTCGTCAATCAAATTAAGTAATATATTGCCAACGCTATTGAACGTCTCACAATACTCCTAAACGCTGTGCAAACGGGTCCCTCCCAGTAACGTAACACATTCACAGAGGTATTGACTTACCTACCCAAATACCATTGCAGATTATACCTTACTCATGAATCGTCCTCCCAACTATACCGCTCATGCCTGCCCTCCGTCCCTGCTCTATCCCGCCGATCCCTATCTCCAACATCGTTATTCGAAATCCCCTCCTCCGTGAAGCGACTCGCTCGACTATCGTTTCTCCCAACAACAGCCCCATTGCCATTCTCCCCAACCCCGGCCCTAACATTCTGCACAAAAGCTTGCGCACTCCCGGGAGTCACAGCCCTCGGCGTCCCACCCCCCATACTCACCCCCTGACTCGTATGAACGCCTGGCTCTCGCATACTCCTTCCCGGTGTCGACGGACTCAATCCCGGCGTCGTCAACGGACTCGATTCCCTCGACACATCCCTACTCGTCGTAGGTACGGGGGAGTTTCCATTACCCGCCATATACATTTGCGTAAAAGTCGTATACGGCGCTTGCGGACTGATCGGACTGATCGGATGGCCCGGTGACAGCGGGCTGGATGACCTGTACGTGTGTGTTTGCGGACTGACGGGTATGGCGGGAGAGGTCGGACTTGGAGTTGGGTTTGCGCCGGTTTTGTGCCGCGCACTCGAATCTCGCGAGACATTGCCGCTACTGGGCCCGTTGCTCGACCTGCCGACGTGGTCGGGTGAGTAAGCGGGTGGTGTTGGGGGACTCGGGCCCGGTTTGGGACCAGGACCGGGACCGGGGCCGTAGTATTCGCGATGTGCGGGGTGAAGTTCGTGCGGGCTGGGAATGAGATGTTTGGTGTTGGGACTGGGTGGGACGATGAGTGTTAGGGATTGGTTTCGACTTTCGTCTTCGAAGATTTGGGTTTCGGTTGGGTATTTTGTGACTTCGGTGCCTTCGAGTTCTTGAGGTAGGGTTGCGGGGAGTTCGACGGCTCGGGATTTGGCGTGGATTTCGACGGGGTATTTTGTTGTGCCGAGCAGTTCGCATGGTTGGCTGGGTTTGGAGTCGCGGCAGAGGAAGTGGAAGAAGGGTTTCTGGGGCGAGGATGATTTTTCGTCGGAGTTGGCGGGTTTGCATTTTTTGAGGTAGAAGATCAAGAGGGCGATGAGGATGGCTAGTCCGACTGCGCAGCCGACGGCAGTGCCTATGATTGCGCCTTTGCTGAGAGAGCCGCTGCCGCTTTCTTCGCGGTTGCTCATCGTGCTGTTTGTTGGGGGGTCGATGTTGACCAGGTTCTGTTTCGTCAAGGCATCGACTGTGAAGGTTGCTTGATGGACGGAGAAGTTGTTCCTTTCATAGTCCACGATGAGGTACGCTTCCTGCAAGAAGGAACGTCCGATAGTGTATTGCGTGCTGTTGGCGGCTTTGCGTAGAGGGAAGTATCTGGTTGCTGGTGATGCTGCCGTTACGTTTGTGAGACCAGGAAAGGGATATGAAAGCTGTAGGTCGAAAGCGGCATATGGGAGAGTGATGTTGACGAGTTTCGTCGAACCTGGTAGATCTGCGATGACGAAACTAAAGGTCATGTTCCAGTTGACCAGAGCGTCGCGATGCGATGTGTTGGTGCCAAAAGTGTATAGCTGCAGGTTGGTGTCGTAGGTTAGACCGAGGGCTTCCTCGAATCGTTGGCAGACTGTTTCTGGCAGCCAAAGAAATGGAGTCGAGGAGTCGATGGTGAAGAGGTCAGCTTCACCTGGTCCGAGCAGAAATAGAGGATTAGTAGACCATCCAGTGCCAGAACGAGAGGTCGGGAGGGGTTGTGCGGAGACCGTTATTTCGTTGATTGCTACAACTGGATTTTGATAAAAGTCCAAGTTGAAGCTGATGTTGTGAGACTCAAATCTATATGCATCGTACCCTCCAAGAGTAAGTGAGGCAGGGACGTGCTTCAGGCCTATGCAAGTAAGCACCAAAGTCGTTCTATACCCAGTAATGGGGTGGTACTTACGGTGATAGGCACCGGCCGTATATCCATAGCTATGACTTGGAATCAAGCTCTGGTTCTGTTGCATACTGCTCAGGAAGGGCAGTTTGATTTCGCCAGTGAAATTCGTGACCGCTATCCCAAGCCCTAAGAAGCCTAGCCAGTGATCCGTCGTGTTAATGATACCGACTATCTGAGACGGCACGATAATTTCTTCGTCAAAGGCCACGGTATCGTAACCATAATTGGCGCTTCCTCCAAAGCCTAGGTGTGGATCAAGACCGAGCTCGAAGTCTGCGACCCTGTCCCACGTCCTTGACACGTTCGGTTGGAACAAGCCGCCTCTTTTGTCTCGACATATAATAGCTATAAGTAAATGACAGATCAGTCACTGTTCAATCGATGCTAGCCCTCGAGAACATGTTGACTTTTGGTCATTCTTCGTTGTTTGTAAGGTGATGTTTAGGGCTTGCTGTTGGGTATTGATAGTGCGAGTGAGTTCGAAAATCAGAAAGCACATACTTCCATCACAGCCCCCCAAGCCCACTACCCAAGTCTCCCGACTCTGCGTGCTAACGAAGACATCAATCCACTGCGGTGGGGACCCGACTTTAATGGAGACACTGCGATACTTTGTGAGCACCATATACAAAGCGTAGAGAGCGAAAACGCATAGACGTACGGACTCCATTGCCCATCGTAGCCATACCTACAGCACTCTCATTAGAGACTTTCTGACAGACGACACAGAAATGAGACTTGCCATTTCTGGCCCACCGGCACAGCAACGGCGTTAGGTGTGGACGCCCCGGTACATGCCCTTGTGCAAAAGTACAGGAAAATGACAATGATTAAGAGAGATGTCCTGAACGGCCCCTTGCAACTTTCTTGCATATTACGAGACTTGAGGTCCGCCTTCCTCTGTGTTCATGGAGTGTAAGGAAAAACATCAGTTGAAGCAAAGCTACAAAATTATGCGCGGCAGCGTCAACAAAGTAAAGAACAATCAAAAACTCTGTGTGGAAATAGCCAATGATAGGGATCAAACGAAGGTCTGCAAGGGTCAGCTGTCAGCAGGGGAAAAATTTGTTCAGTTCGCAATACCAGCTGGATGAAGAGAGTCCCGTCAAGTGTTGGCGATGTCCGGTTCAGCCTTGCGAAACCGAGGTGTGAGTGATGCCAGCCACAACCACGGGGAACTGGACCAATCAGGAAATCACAAGAGAAGAGTCAGTCAGAGCTGCGTTCTACATCACCTGGGAAGGTTTTGACATCGAAGAACGGTCTTATAAATACAGGTATTGGAGAGACTAAGCTGCTGGCAGAGAAATGGTCCTGAGCAGCCTCTGAGGATTCTAGACACGTTCACAGATTGATCTATTACTAACTATATGCGAGAATCTGGATACACGATTTGCTGTTCATTATCAGTGGAGCCAGATCTACATCACTAGGTAGTTGGAAGATGGGAAGTCCCAGATATCCGAGTCCCTTCCTGGTGCTGAGGCCGTCCTGGCTGGCAGCATAGCATGTACCCTATTCCTACATCTCACAACAGTGCGACCCACTCGTTCTATGTAACTTACGGAGTAAGCAGCAGACTCAGACTTCTCGGATCGAAAATCCGTTGATTCAGCCCCATCATCTTCTTCGCAAGGACCGGATTTGGATAGGTGCCATAGCGGAGCCCGAGAACCGTTGCAGCATTGTAAATTATACAGCAACGCTGACACTGACGCGAAGATGCCCCCTATGCGAAGATCTGAAAGTCTGGGGCAGTCTTCGATGTCTGCCAGATCAGTTACCGCACCACGCGACGACAAGCAACAAGCAATCTCGCGTGCATGATGTCCATTAACGGTGCCATGGATGCAACTGTACTGTGCAGAAAGTACCATGTCAGGTACAAATGAAGGAGACTCGGAAAGAAATTAGGCGAAAGGGTAGGAGTATATGAGATTGTCTTTCTCTTACGGGGGGATCGATAAGTTACACATGTGAAAGGCCGAAGAGGCGGGGTCAAATAAGTTGAGCGCATGGAAGAAATTCGAATCTCTTGGCCATTCATAAGTTTACTCGGGTTTCAGCCATGGCTGGGCGAGGAAAGGAGTGGCGTGGCGATCACCAGCATCAGCGAGGTGGTGAAAGGAGCAAAGCAAGAGAATCGAAACGCCAATCTCATCAAGGAAAATACATTCGCTTTAGCATGGAATTTGAGAGGAATGCAAGTATCCTCCTTGTTTCCTGCTTTCGACTCGGTATGCAGCTTCAAAGACTTAAGGTTGGGCTGGATCACCCGAATACGAGGACGGCTGAGCCTCGTCGGCGGAGCCTATTCGTCTCTTCAGCAACAACCGACCTAGTCCGCCAGAGCCAGCTAATAGAATCACAGGTTTACGGATTCAAGATCCAATAGAGACGTGCAGCTGCACTCGATCCCAACATGCTAGCAACGTGCCCAGAAGCATCCGAGCACTATGAATAGCCCGAGACGCAGGGCACTAACATAGCCAAGGCGGCCTTAGTCGGTATTCCACTTAGCTTCACGCAACGTTTCTGCAAGGCATCCCCGTGCCCTAGCTGGTTAACAGCTGAGTGAGCCACTGACGATGTCCGTCAGAGGAGGACCTGAATGAAGCTACTATGAGTACGGTATGGTATCAATCGTGAAAGATCGCGATGGTTACACGCGGAATCTTCCTCCGGTGGACTACATAGCATCTCAGTCACAGGATGTTCTCATAATCTCATTTCATTCATCACTTCCTGCAGCCGGTTTCTGCCTTCAACAGCTTACGCCGACTGTCGCTATCAACATATTATAGACTTTCTCCCGTTCTTGTCAGCGGTGTTATATGGTCGTTTCTTTTAGTCTCTCGTTCATCGCATCCGCCGTACTTAACGTCATTTCCTGTTAGAGACCTGCTTGAAGCCCAAAAGCCGGTTCGGCGTGTCGACATCATTAAATTGACTGAGTCAGATTAACCAGCCTTCATGTCATTCCTTCCCTCCCTTTTGTGCCTTGCCCTTTCATTCTCAACACTCGTCGTGGGATCGGACAGCTATGATCGGTCATGTGAGCCTCTGAAAGAACCAATGCGTGGAGGGTGAAGACTGATGTTTCGATAGTCCCCCGTGCCAAGCGGGTCGGCCCGTATCCACTGACCAACTCCTCAGGGATACATTCGACGTCTACGTCTGAATTATCCACTGCGTCTTTGTCAAGTTCAGAAACAACATCGTACTTACTATCGGAATCGGGTACTTCGAGCACCTCCGTGAGTGGTTCCCAGGATGTGTCCGTCCAACAATCAGGAGCCACGGCATCCTCGAGTAGAAGTTCAGGGTCCTCCGCCAGTAGCCCTTCCTTCACCAGTTCTTACTCGTTCCCAACAAATGGCAGCTTCTCCGGAAGTTACTCGTCTACTGGCGCTACCATGGTTAGGCCTACAGTGGGAGCAAACACCACGGGAGTACACCCCGGCAATGAAACCGCCTCACAAATTACTTGCACGGGAACCACGACTATCTTCGGATCGGAGCCGACCATGACCTACACAGTGACCGAAACCTACTGGTCGACTACCTACGGGCCAATGACAGAATCGGCTCCGCCGCCTGTCACCACCTCTTTGCCCTTTTGCGGGACCGTTGTCCATTTCACGACCACGAAGAACGCTTCTACAACCAGGAGCTGCACAGGCGATGATATCTGCGCAACCCTGGTGTTTGGCTCAACTGAATCGCCAACTGTAGCGTTTGCAACAACCACTGAGACGGTTTCAATAACTTGGAAGGTCCCAGACCCCAATGTTGCCAATGTTGTACCAACCCATTCAGTTGACTTCGGCCCCGCAGTTGCCGTGGCACCTCAGCCCATACAGACGGGTGCTGAAATGGGGGACCCCGCATCAGAGCGTAATTCCGAAGCGCAGTCTACTCCGAAGCCAAGCCCTTCCGGCAAACTTGGTGGGATCATCGCATCCATGATCAACAGTCCTTACAGACCACCTAGACCTTCTCCGTCACCTCCAGCAGGCGTTCCGAACCCAGGCCCCCCAGGATCTGGGAGCCCAAACAATCAAAACCCTGGCTCTCCAGGACCTGGGAGTCCAAACAACCAGAATCCACCAGCGGGAGTACCCAACCATACCCCTAATAGCAATACGTCCCCCAGTCAAGGCACCAATGGCGGAGCCGTGCCGAATCCGGCCCCCTTCCAACCAAAAGGCCCAATCTTCGAAGTGGTCACCAAGAGTGTGATTGTCTCGATTGCACCATCCGGAATTGTGATCGAGGGGGAAACAATTCCAGCCGGTGCGGGTTCTTCTACACTAGCCATTCACGGTCAAGTCATCTCGATCAACCCGTCCCAAGTTATTGCGTCAGGCATTACTATCAACTTCCCTCCACCAGCTTCAGCTGGCGCAGCTGCTGGATCACCATCCCCCGTGAATGTCTTCTTCGCTATAGAGTCCAACGCGGTGGTAATTGGTGGGCAAAGCTTCACTGCAGGCTCATCACCGACATCAACAGTGATCAATGGCCAGGCGTTTGCTGTAAATCCCTCGCAGCGAAACAACCTTGGCTCGTCGGCCACTCCTGCCGTCACGACACCTCAGTTCATGACAGTAGCCGATGTACCCATGGCCATTCAATCAGGTCGTGTTGTAATCGGCGGACAGACATTTTCACGAGCCACCACAACGATCACGGCTGTAATCAACGGCCAAACATTCACCATCAATCCCTCCCAAGTCGTTGCCCCAGGGACAACCATAGATCTACCTTCGGCAGTCAGCATTACAACGCTCTCAGGGGTCACTGCCGCCGGTCTGACCTTTTCTGTTGGACCTTCAATAGCAATTATCAGCGGTACGACCTATGCCATCGGTGCTGCCGCTTCACCAACCACAAGGGTAATAGGTGGTCAGACTATTAGCTTTGGGCCGGATGGAGTAGGGTTTGCCAGTACGACCATTCCTGCGCCAACGGCACCAGCAACAACAACTGCAACCCCTGGGCTCGAGATCTTCGTGGGCAGAGCGAGCGGCCTGGGCGTCGACGGCGCTGCTCTGGGTACTATATTAGCCTTTGGGTTGTGTCTTTTGCTTCTACTTTGATTCTGAGAGAAACCAATAATGAGATATGGAACACCGGAGTTGGACGGTCATTGTGAGCATAAGCGTGGGACGTCATGGGCCGGGTATAGGAATAATCAATACGTTGATTTTGGATACTACAACAGGAGGAACTTAATAATACAATCTGAACTGAAACTGTGAATCTATGTCGACTTTTCTTTGTAAACACGACACGGTGAATAAATTGTGCTTTCACGTACTGTAAACACCTGCGCAACATCGTCATCTTCAAGACATCAACATCGGTAAGCTCCGGTAAGACTGACAAACTACAAGCAAGCTTTCCTGGAATCATCGTTGCGAAGCATTCTAGTCTTCCGCCATTCACCGGACCAGGAAGGGTCAATCAGCTCAAATGAAATGGGCTATCTGTCAAAAGCTCACTGATCGCCTTGTTGAAGCGGAGCCCATCTCGTCCTTCATGCTTCGCTGAGAGATCGGTTTCACCATGTCGCTGACGGACGAGGTAACTACTGAGCTTGTACCAACCTTGACAACACTCACTTCCGATGTAGCTTCCGGTGTTCCTTTCCTCTCCTCAGCGTTTGAACACCTCAAAGCTTCAACAGCCAACACGACATCCTTCCTCAACCCCTCACCCATGGATCTCCTCATGGTGGTGCCGCGCATCGTGCTTCGTGCCGGTACCTTTGCTCTGGTCACTGTCCCCGAACGATTAGATAGTATGGTTTTGAGAGGCTTTGCGGGAACAGTCATAGCCAGTGCGACTGGGGCAGAAGCCCAGCAGGCTGCGGGCGCCGCTGTATCTGGAATACAGGGTACGGCTGCGGCGACGGTGGCAGCTGCTGGGCCGG
>QQTW01001529.1_pt1 | contig 16265 bp, 21 predicted proteins | sample 1904831 | NCBI WGS metagenome assembly QQTW01 (sample SAMN09435610, study PRJNA476489) | Subsurface metagenome, whole genome shotgun sequencing project. | reverse complement strand
ACTCGTGATGAAACAGATGACCATCTTGGTCAAACAGCTGGATAGCGAGGTATGGAACATCAATCATCGGCCATGAATCGTCTGACGGTGTGTAGTCATATACCCTTCGTTGTGCATTGATCGAAGTCTGTGGCAACTTGATCGCCGACCTGAGCAAGCAGGACGAACGAGGAGAACGACACAAATCCCAGATCAATGCTTTCTTTGACGTGCTAGAAGAACGCTTTCTGGACATCAACCCGTACTGCCGCTGTCGAGCATTCCAGGTCTACATCAAATTGTGCGATCTCGAAACGAAATTCCCGAAAAGACGGCAGGCGGTGGCCGAGCTTGCCACGAGAAGTCTAGAGGACAAGAGCAGCAACGTCCGCAGAAATGCCATCAAGCTGCTGAGCAAGCTCGTCACCACTCACCCCTTCAGCGTCATGCACGGTGGCCAGCTATCCTATAAAGAATGGAAGGCCCGACTGGATGCCGTTCAAGCAGAATTGGACCACCTCGAGGCTCCAGCTGGGTCACCCGATCTGGGTGAGAAGACGGTCTCAGGAGAAGCTACAGTCGATGAGGACCTCCTGGACGACGCAACCCAACTAGAGCAGGGGTCGACAAAGCCAGTACAACAACAGCCCCAGACCGAGGCTCCTCCGAATCCTGCGGCAGACCCGGCAACATCGGAGACCCTGGCTCGACTACAGCTCACCAGGCGCTACTATACCGAAGCAATCAACTTCATTCACGTCCTCCATACAGCCTCTCCCGTCGTCTGCCAACTTCTCTCCTCCAAAAACAAAAGCGAAGTCATCGAAGCCATGGACTTCTTCGTCGTCATTGACGCATACAAGATGGAGACGGCTCGAGCGGGCATCCGCCGCATGCTGCGTCTGATCTGGACCAAAGGCAACAGCGACGAGGGGAAGGGTGTCCAGACACATCTCATCGAATGCTACAAAGGTCTGTTCTTCGAAGCACCCGATACGTTCAACGCCAACGACGCGGCCAACTTCATCGCGCGGAGCATGATCAGCTTGACCTTTGGTGCGTCGCCGGCCGAGTTGACCTCGCTGGAACAACTGCTGGGGACGATGATGAAGGCCGGCCACGTCTCGGAGATGGTCATGTCGAAATTATGGCAGGTGTATGGTATTCAGAAGAAGGAGATATCGAGGAACCAGCGGAGAGGGGCCATCATCGTGCTTGGCATGCTGGCTCTCGCCGACCCGCAGATCGTCGTCAAGGAGCTCGAGACGGTGGTTCGCATTGGGTTGGGGGGTATTGGGCGAGCGGACTTGGCTCTCGCAAAGTATAGCTGTATTGCCTTGGCTCGCATGAGTCCAACAAGAAAGCAGGCCAAGGGTGGGTTTGAGAATCACTGTACGAGAGACAGTGGCTGATTCTGTGGCAGAGTCCTCGACTACCGTCTCAAAGCTCTCAAATGACCATATCGTCCTCTCACGCCTGGCTGCATTGACGGAGATTACTACCGATGATAAAGAGTGGTATGCACCGGTGGAGTCGGAATCCGTGATGGAACAGGCGTTGACAGCTCAGCAGGTTCGGAGCGGCCGAACAGGTCATCAACGCCATCTATGCTCTCTCCAAACATCCGGACGTTCTATGCTCCGACATCCTGCGCCGGAAGACGAGAGCGGTCTTCCAGCCACAAGTTGCACAGCCTCAGGATACCTCGATGCTTGGTGACGGTGATCTCCTGACACCCCCACCCGAAGCTCCCAGCAGACAAAAAGGCTCCATGCCCTTATCTCAACTGTTGTTCATTGTGGGACACATCGCCATCAAGCAAATTGTCCATCTGGAATTGTGCGAGCTGGAATTCAAGCGGAGAAAAGCAGAGAAGGAAAGAAACCAAGAGTCCGCGGCGCCAGCTGAACAATCCGGAGACACCCCGCAAGATGAACTTGATCTGATTGGTGGCACGACCGAGGACGACTTCACCGACGCCATGGCGCATATTCGAGAGCGGGAGCTTCTATACGGGGAGAATTCCCTGTTGGCCAACTTTGGTCCGTTGGTCACAGAGCTGTGTGCCAACAACACGGCGTACAATGATCGAGATCTGCAAGCTGCCGCCACCCTATGTCTCGCCAAGATCATGTGCGTCTCGTCCGAATTCTGTGAGAAGAACCTCCCACTGCTCATTACGATCATGGAACGCTCCGACAATCCCATCATTCGAAGTAACGTCGTCATCGCCCTCGGGGATATGGCTGTTTGCTTCAACCATCTGATCGACGAGAACACGGATTTCCTGTACCGCCGACTGAGCGACCCGGATTCATCCGTGAAGCGGACTTGTCTGATGACGCTGACCTTCCTGATCTTGGCGGGCCAGGTAAAGGTCAAGGGCCAGCTCGGCGAGATGGCCAAGTGTCTTGAAGATCCCGACAAGCGCATCGCCGACCTGTCGAAGATGTTCTTCTCCGAACTGGCCACCAAGGACAACGCCATCTATAATCACTTTGTGGACATGTTCTCGCTACTTTCGGCGGAACCGAATCTTGAAGAAGAGGCTCTGAGAAGGATCATCAAGTTCTTGGCGTCTTTTGTTGAAAAGGTAAGCCATTTCGCAACAGTCTTCCTTCAGGCACGGTGCTAAACCATTTTACTAGGACAAGTACGCCAAGCAGCTTGCCGATAAGCTCGCTGCTCGGCTTGGCCGTTGCGAGTCAGAGAGGCAGTGGAATGACGTGGCGTACGCACTCTCGTTGCTACCACACAAGAACGAAGAGATCCAGAAAACCGTCAGCGCTGGGTTTCGCGTGGTGCAGGCCCATGCGTAGTGGAGCCTTGCAAGATTTCTTGCGGCACTCGCGGGACTCTTCGAATTTATTTCTTCTTTGATTATGAACGTATACGACATTTGGGAGGCTGGCGTTAGATGGACAACGGCGTATGGGATTGGGAATGATCCATGGGATCGTAAGCGGGTTGGACGGCGCCAACGCCTTCATGCAGATACAGCACCAGTCGGAAGGCGGTGTTTCCATTCAAATAATACCGATGCAGTCGTTTACTGCGAAGGAAGCCCAAGCGTTCATAAAGTCTCATGGCGGCGGTGTTGGTGATTTCTGTTTCCAACGCAATCTGCGAGATGCCCTGCTTTAGGACGAGCTTTCTCGGGTTGCATTAGAAGACATAAACAAACCTCTTCTGCGCCACCTTCGATCATGGCGTCAATGGCCATGCATACCAACTTCGTCGCTGCTCTGAACCTCAGCACTCCAGTTTCTTACACCGCACAGGATCACCCGAGCTGCTCAACTTACCAACTCCATTACCTCGATACTCCTCTTTCACCGCCAACATGGCGATATAACCCCGCAAGGGCCCCTGATTATGAAGTTCCTGTTTGCAGACCACTACTCCCACCAACTTTTCATCCTCATCCAACGTCTATATGTAACCATCAGAAATACATCCAAATTTTCCATACTGATCCGATCTCTTACCATGAAACATAAATGACCCCACTGATACAAAAAGTAGCGATAAACGTAGATGCTATACGGTTCGGAGAGATCCTTGGAGATGAGTTGCCGGATGGCTGACAGGTATTGAGACTCTTTACTGCTGTCATATTGAACATAACGGAGCTTTTGTATTGATCCAGATTTCTTGTCCATGACGAATTCGTCTATTGCATGAGCTTGATAGAGTTGAGATTTGGGTGTTCGCTTTGTTGATAGACTCATTCACTGATTGGATCCTCGAAGGAGCTTGGGAGCTTGGGGAGCTTTCTCAGGTGACGCGTCGAGCTTCGCGTCACATGTCATTTGACATCCATGCGAGTTCTTCATCGAAACACCAGCTCTTGTTCGAGAGCTCCTTCAACATAGGGGCTCGAAGCAATGGAGTTTCTTCGTCGACGCAAGAGCTCCAATAATGCAGTCCAAACGCTCAAGGGCATCAAGTCGGCCGACGGGGAGGAAGTCTGCCTGGTGCCAGTGTCGAAGCTGGCAACGGCTACACAAAAGACCAAGGGGCGCAAACGATATCAGGGACTGATCTTTGCCCTGGGCGGGCTGTTCGGCATTCTACTAGCCGCATTTTTGGCCGATAGAAGCGATATGATCCATCTGTCCGCCCTGCCCGACCTGGCGGACTTGAATTTGGACAGTCTAACGGCCATTCTTCCGGCTGGGGTGCTCAAGGATGCCAAAGATCTCACCGTCAGTGCTTATACTTCCTTAACCTATGACTAACTTAGATACCTGCTAATGTTCCGCAAGTAGCAACAAGAGCGTGAGGTGGTCAACTACGATTCATTTTCCGTCGGGCTTCATTTGCTGTCCCAAGGGGTGCGAGCACATCATCCGGTGATTATGATCCCCGGGGTGATCTCGACGGGGTTAGAGAGCTGGGGTACGGACGACAGCTCCCGACAATATTTCCGAAAGCGACTCTGGGGGAGCTGGAGCATGATGCGAGCCTTGGTGCTCGACAAACCCGGCTGGAAACGTCATATCATGCTCGACAAGGAGACTGGACTCGATCCACCGGGCATCAAACTTCGCGCGGCTCAAGGCTTCGATGCCACCGACTTCTTCGTCACGGGATACTGGATATGGAACAAGATCTTGGAGAACCTCGCGACGATCGGGTACGACCCGACCAACTCCTTCACGGCGGCCTACGATTGGCGTCTGTCGTACGCCAATCTGGAAACGCGGGACCAGTACTTTACGCGTCTGAAGAAGTACCTCGAGACGGTCCATGAGATCTCCGGCAAGAAGGCGGTTCTAGTCTCACACAGCATGGGATCGCAAGTGATCTTCTACTTCTTCCACTGGGTGCAGTCGCCCGAGGGCGGGAAAGGCGGATCCGATTGGGTCGAGAAGTATGTCGGATCCTGGATCAACATCAGCGGATGCATGCTCGGGGCCCTCAAAGGACTGCCGGCAGTACTATCCGGCGAGATGAAGGACACGGCGCAGCTGAATGCATTTGCGGTTTTTGGTCTCGAGAGATTCCTGAGTCGAGAAGAGCGTGCCGAGATCTTTCGCGCCATGCCGGGCATCTCCAGTATGCTGCCGAAAGGTGGTAATGCCGTCTGGGGAAACGAAACGTGGGCGCCCGACGATCGACCGGATCAGAAAGTCAGCTATGGCACGTTCATCAATTTTCGGGAGAGCAACTCGACGCACAGTCCGAAGAATCTCACGGTCGACGAGAGCTTGACGTATCTCCTTGAACATACGGATTCGTGGTATCGCGATCAGGTGTTGAACAACTACTCGCATGGCGTCGCCCATACGAAGCAGGAAGTTGAGGTATATATCTTTATCCGATGGCGTCTTCTATTTACATACTTAATTGGGATTAGGACAATGAGCGGGATCCTCGCAAGTGGCTCAACCCACTTGAAACCAGTCTCCCATATGCACCCAGTCTGAAGATCTATTGCTTTTATGGCGTTCAAAAGCCGACCGAACGATCGTATTTCTATCGCGAGTCGCGAGATCCGTCGTCGAAGCTCAATGTGACGATCGACACAGGGGTCTCCATCGGCGAGGTTGATCACGGCGTTATCTTGGGGGAGGGTGATGGGACGGTGCCGTTGCTGAGCTCCGGCTATATGTGTGCTCGTGGATGGAAAATTCGCCGATATAACCCCGCTGGTGTCAAGGTCGTCATGTACGAGATGCCGCATGAGCCGGACCGGTTCAATCCGCGTGGAGGACCCAACACCGGTCAGTACTTCAATCGGAAGAAACTAGCAATATATGGAAAATAGAGGTTGCTAATCGCGAGCATCGATAGGTGATCACGTTGACATTCTGGGTCGGCAATCTCTCAATGATCTTATCCTTCGGGTTGCGGCGGGCAAAGGCGACTCAATCGAAGATCACGTCGTGTCGAACATTGTCGAATATTCCAACAAAGTTCAGATTTTTGATGACGAGGATGGGATAGATTGATCATTTTGATTTCGAGATTTTCATCATCCAAAATAGACGACTTCATGAACCCCTCAACTGATGAGGGGCATGGTTTTGGCGGACGAACACGCATCGAAGAAGCACCATGCACAACATAACCTGAGTCCAGCATCGAAACGCCACCTCAACGCTTCCAGGAGAAATCAGGACTCCGATACACCGCTTAAGCACTCAACGGGACGCCATAGCCCTAGCTACTCATCAGCTCGACATCTTTACTCGTTGCCGACTCGAAAACACGTACGACTTCCTCGACGACGGCTTGGATGCATCCTTATTCCACAACCGACTTCGATAGGCCGGCCAGGTGGACAAATTCCATGCCTTGACCAGAACACTATAAGACATAGCCGACTTCGTCAGCGACCAGTGTCCGGTTTACAAGTCTCTAACTGCTTGCTACATCACAGGCTCCGGAACCCACCTCTGTGTGCGATCGACATATTTCTCGTCCTCGACATGCTTCACGGTGACCTTGGCCCCGTCACGCGAGAGCAGAATCTGCTTGTCTTCCAGTTTCTTGCCCGCGGCATTGGTGATGTCATTGGCCGTGCAGTAGACATGATACCCTATTACAGCGAAGACCGCAAGGACGAAGAAGAGGACCAGCAAGGGCAGGATCTTGACCAAGGTGGATGGCGGTGGAGGCGGGGGCTTGGATGATGCGCTACCCCAGGCCATGATGACGATTGCGATTGTACAAGTTCAATGATATCTTCAATTCTACGGACTCAGCAGAGAGGATGGTGATATATCTTTGCAATTGATCAATCTGTCCTTCACTATTCTTAACTCGACCCCTGCAGTCCGGTGCAACCAACGAGCTGGTGAATGTTTGTAGAGGCCTGAAAGCCTGGAGCGCCAAAGAGGCACAGCGGGCCTAAGATCATTTCGGAGTTGAGGAGAAATGATTTTCCGTTGTTTCGGAAGATAGTAATTCCGGAGATAGGTATGCACGTGATGTTCGGCTGCAACTGCCGTGCCGCGGAAGCACACCGTTGCTTGTCGACGTCGATTCCTCCTGCCTTACTGCTCACTTCACTCCGATCTTTGATGCCTTAACCAAAGAAACGTTTATTGATTACAGTACACGTCAGAACAGGTGCGGTTAAGCTCAGTTGTGTTTCTTGTATCCATATCGTGCTCGGATAAACCATCTCATTGACTCTTAGGATCTCTATATGGATAATGGGATGCTAATTCGTTTTCTATAGTGACCTGCGCGTCTGCTCTATTCGATATCCAGTGATAGAAATAGTGCCCGACAGAGACAGAAAGTCTCGGTGAAGCTATACCCTGCTCCGCACAGCTCTAGGTTCATTATCCGGTCCTCACAATGTCCGCACCTCAGGGGGGATATCCCCCTCCCGGTGCTGATGCATATGGTCCTGGTGCACATCCTCAGTATGATGGCCAACAGCAGCATCCGGGCTATGAACATGCTGGCTCGCCGGATCCCGCAGGGGCACCGCAGCCGGCTACACAGGCCGGAGGTCGAAAGAAGCGTGCATACGCCGGGCAAGCCTTTGAGTACGGCACAGGAGCCAACGCTGCACTCGGCGGGCAGAATGCGGGCATCGCTGGCTATTCCGGTGCTGCTGGGGCGGCCCCGTGGGGAGGATATCCATCGCAACCACAGCAGCCTGGATATGGAGCCGAGCAGACGCCCGGCTCTCCTCCGGCTCCCATGTACCCGCAGCAACAGCCAGCCCCGTACGGAGGCGTTGGCGGATATCAGGCGCCCGATCAGGGTTATCCAGCGCAGCCAACACCTCCCGGGGTGGGAGGCATCACGAGTCAATTTGGGCAGATGAATATGGGTGGTCCTCAGCCGCCGCTGGTGCAGCATATCCCGCAGCGGGCACAGCCGCTCAACCAGCTGTTTCCGACGGATCTGGCGAGCCAGCCATTCCAAGTCTCGGAGTTGGACCTGCCTCCACCACCCATTATCTTGCCGCAGAACGTAGGTCATCCTTAAAGATACATGCATGTTTCTGCAGTTGACACCATCTGTAGTCAAGCGTGACCCCATCGCCTCATGCCAACTGCCCGGCCAAATATGTTCGATCGACGCTCAATGCGGTGCCCAACACCCCTGGACTGCTCAAGAAATCTCGGCTGCCCTTCGCACTGGTGATTCAACCATACACATCGCTGCATGACGCCGAGGATCCCGTCCCGCTGGTGCAGGATCAGGTCATCGCCCGCTGCCGTCGGTGTCGGTCCTACATCAACCCGTTTGTCAGCTTCTTGGATCATGGCCATCGGTGGCGGTGCAACATGTGCAACCTCACGAACGAGGTTCCTCAAGCGTTCGATTGGGATGCCGCCACGCAGAAGAACGTCGACCGCTGGCAACGACCGGAGCTGAATCACGCCGTGGTCGAATTCGTGGCGCCGCAGGAGTATATGGTCCGCCCGCCGCAGCCACTGGTGTATCTGTTTCTGTTCGACGTCAGCTATGCCGCCGTGACCAACGGTCTACTAGCCACCAGCGCGCGCACCATCCTCGAGAGCCTGGACCGAATACCGAACGCGGATCGGCGCACCCGAGTGGGTTTCCTCGCCTTCGATTCCAGTCTGCATTACTTCTCGATCCCTCCGGATGGGACCGAGTCGGGCGAGACGGGCATGCTCGTGATTGGCGATCTCGAGGAGCCGTTCCTGCCGACGCCGGCGGACTTACTCTTGACGCTGTCTGAGTGCCGGGAGAACATCGAGGAGTTTCTGGGCAAGCTACAGAACATGTTCCAGCACACGCAGAATGGCGGGTCATGTCTTGGTCCCGCCCTGCGAGCAGCTCATCGACTGATCTTGGCCATCGGGGGCAAGATCACCGTGCTGTCGGCATCCCTGCCAAACATGGGCGTGGGGAAGCTGGAGATGCGCGAGGACAAGAAGGTGATGGGCACGAGCAAGGAGAACAGTCTGCTTCAGACGGCCAGCAGCTTCTACAAGAGCTTCGCGGTTGAGTGCTCCAAGAACCAGGTGTCGATCGACATGTTTCTATTCTCGGCCCAGTATCAGGACGTGGCCTCGCTCAGCAACCTACCCCGGTACACGGGTGGGCAGACGTATTTCTATCCCGGCTGGAGCGCGGCCCGCAGCGACGATGCCATCAAATTTGCACGCGAGTTCAGCGACTACTTATCGGCCGAGATTGGCTTGGAGGCGGTGCTACGCGTGCGAGCGACGACGGGCCTGCGCATGAATGCGTTTTATGGCAACTTCTTCAACCGTAGCTCAGATCTGTGCGCCTTCCCAGCTTTTCCCCGCGATCAGAGCTACGTCGTCGAGGTGGCCATCGATGAGTCGCTCAACAAGGGCTTCATTTGCCTGCAGACTGCGGTGCTGCATACGACGTGCAATGGCGAGCGACGAATTCGGGTGCTGACGCTGTCGTTGCCGACGACGCAGAGTGTGGCGGATATCTACGCGTCGGCCGATCAGATGGCCATCACAGCATTCTTCAGCCACAAGGCCGTCGAGCGGGCGTTGGGGAGCGGGTTGGAGGCTGCACGCGATGCGCTGCAAGCTAAGATTATCGAGCTGCTACAAACGTACCGTAAAGAGCTGGCCGGTGGAAACATGGGTGGCGGAGGTTTACAGTTCCCCGCTAACCTTCGTGCTCTACCGGTGCTCTTCCTCGGGTTGATGAAGAGCGTATGTTCGACCTCGCATGCCTGTTGTATTGTCATCCGCATCTTGCTAATGTCATTTCATGGTTAGATCGGCCTTCGACGCTCGGCGCAGATCCCATCTGACCTCCGGTCTGCCGCGCTGTGCCTGCTCTCGACGCTTCCGGTGCCGTTATTGATGCAGTACATCTACCCGCGTCTGTATTCGCTGCACGACATGCCCGAGAACGCGGGTGTGCCCGACCCGGACTCGGGCGAGATCGTGCTGCCGCCGCCAAGCAACCTGTCGTCAGAGCGATTGGTGCCATACGGATTATATCTCATCGACGACGGGCAGACGCAGTTCATCTGGCTGGGTCGCGAAGCCGTGCCGCAGCTGACGGCGGATGTATTTGGGACTCCTGATCGCAACGAGGTACGCGTGGGCAAGGCGGGGGTGCCGGTGCTTGAGAACGACTTCAACGAGCGGGTGCGAGCCGTGGTGGAGAAGAGTCGTGACCATCGCGCCAAGGGGGTGGGCAGCATCGTCGTGCCGCATACCTACACCGTGCGCGAGGATGGCGAACCGACGTTGCGATTGTGGGCGCAGACCATGTTGGTAGAAGATCGAGCAGATCAGGGGGTCAGTCTAGCGCAGTGGATGGGCATGTTGAGAGAGAAGGTAAGTTATTCTGGAAGTGATCCAAAGTGATCCTTCTTGATTGAAAGGATATTCTTGCTCGTGTCTGTTGGTATTCGAGACTAACTATGTGTAGGTGGTACAATGATCGTATGTCTCAAGTCGGTGGTCTCTATGGTTTTCTGTCCCTTTCGTGTTCTACAGCACAGCACAGCACAGCCCACACGCCTATAATTCGGACCCACAAGGGAATTACGGTAGTACTGGTAGTCTATACATTTCTCAATCGCACGCACGACATGATACATAGGCATTATTTCACTCCGTTCACAACAATGCCCATACCATGCATAGCTTTACGTGTCTATTCGTACAGTACTCAGAACACCACGACATGGAAGCCCGTTGTCATCCCCTCAACGACATCGAAGCAGGAAAGGAGATGGAACAGAGAACTTTTCAAGCAGCAGGTCAAGACTTTTCATTTCAGTGGAGACGAGCTCTAGGACTTTCTCCCAACGCACTCGATATACTGAGTCTTCTTTGGTACTGGTAACAACATACTTCCGTGACGTTCCATCGTCAAGGTGAGCTTCCCTTCCAATATCTTCGGAACTAGTCCTTCGCAAGGTATAGCTATTGGGGTTTACTACGATAGAGAGAGGCGTATGTCTAGAGATGGATGAGAATCAATAAAGACTACAATCAGCTATTGGCCGCCATCAGATCCATGAGAGACATTCGGATATGTATGTATGCATTCTTATCTTTGATATTTAGCCCTCGATTTATTCTTGTAGTCGGTCGTAGTGTTGATACATACTCACACGGACGATAGAATGGAGGGAATAGCCCAGCAGGTTGTTTTTACCGTCTTCGACCCACGAGCGGAGAGGTTGACCATGGACCGCGGACGACAACAAGAAATTGCTGGTTAGGAGCTTTATAGAGCTGTTTACTACCAGCAAGCTTGATCTAGATCCTCAGTCAACGGAGCGAAACCCAAATCGATTCAGGACCGCTTTTGATACCATAGTGAGTTCAAGTGGGTCTCTAATAGAGAGTATCCTGACTCGTACCGTATACCGGCTGGTTGTCATGTTCTATCCTTAAGAAAGAATTGAATGAACCGAAACGATGCAACGGCCGTTTCATTTGCTCCCGTGCCAGCATGGACAAGAAGTCATGAATGCTATGTTTGAGTGTACTGAAATGTTAGACCCGTTCTCACCGATGAAAGCGTTAAAGAACGTTCAGCAGGAATGACGCATTGATCTGTCGAGGTCTTCGTCTGGTATTATGGGGAAGATGAGCGTACGAGTACGGTACCGTACATCAGCACATCGATGATGGTGATGATGATCTAGCCTCTCCCCTGATCACTCTTGACCACGATGTGGCAGGAATCCGATAGATCTGTTCTGGCCCGCTCATCGAATAATCCCTTTGGCCAACTGGCCTGGCCCTTTCACCATATAGGGAATAGACGTCTATTAGGCACGTGACTGGCTGGTTTGGAGCTAGGCAGGGGGCGAAAAGTAGAGTAGAATTCGCTGTATTGATTCTAGCTGTATACTGGCGAATTGGAAGCTCTAATAGATGTCTGACTCGACGTCTTGACTCGAATCGGGAGTTCTCCTAGTCGTCTCGGTCTGGGTGGGTAATTGCTCGCTCGTACGCCTATATAGCAACCCCATATAGGAACGCCCAAACCTCGGCTGCTCGGCTCATTGACGACTAGATTCAACATGAGTTTCACCATGATGCTTGGGCGTCCGATCTTGCCTCGATGTATCATAGTGCTGCTGCACATCGATTTCCGACTTGATGAGGATGAGATCACGTCTGCAATCAGCCTGCCGCAGTGGTCAGATCCATTTTGGGTATCAGAAACATGCATACATATGTTTGATATTCAGCCCTCTCTATTCTTATATTCCTGTCTGGTGCCGGTGCTAGGGATAGTAGAGCTAACTTAAGTGGTATCTCGTGGTGATCAGGCGACCTTCCGGCGGCTCTTGAAACATCGCGTTTGCCCTGAGGCTGAGCTTCTAAACACTTACTGTAACCAGTGTCAGACGTTTTCTCGAAGAAACCCTCTGTATCAGACGTTGAGTTGTTCAGACGCCCAATTACATCACTTGTTTCCAGGCCTGAGTTATCAGCCCATTGAGATGGAGCTGAAATCAAGCCCATATGTAGACTGCTGTTGCTGATATATTCTCCCTGCAAATGTACCTGCATCGGATGGGCCCTTAATAGGCCCAAATTAGTAACCAGAATTCAGGCACCGACAGGCCATGGGAGCTGACGGCTGAGCTTCTCCTCTGCTGTTGGCCGCAGAACTGCGGCTGAGCATTGATATATGCAAATGTATATATTTACCGATACATAAGTAATGAAAAGGATTGACCCGTGAAAGTCCATTTCTCAAGCTCATTGGTTTCGGATCAAGTCTTATATCGTCTAGCCCATTCACACCTGACCGGGTCTCTCTTTGTCTCCGCCATCCGCATCCAGTCAAAGGACCCCTCCCCCTCACTTGGTCCATTCTTCATCTTCCAATCTCGGTCGCCGTCCAACCATTTCCACTCCTTTGCCCCGACAATCTTACCCCCAGCCTTACTGGTACCAGTTCCCTCGGTGTAGAGTACGTGTGACCAACCGCACACCCACTCATGGCCTCGTCGACGCAGGTACTATCTTAATGCTGGCCACCCCCCCAGCCTGGTGAAACGCGCCCTCGCCGCACACGAAACGGACGGACCCCGGCCCATGCGCCTGTCCTGACGATACTCCTCTTCTGTCCGTCAACGGCGTCGTTCGACCTGCCACGACATCTCACGTCGGCGGGCGCACGCATTGAGTCTTTTTCCGTGCGACCAACAACGGGGTTGTTATATTAGATTCAAGATCTTATCCTGTTACGAGGCAACGAAGCTCAAAGAATCCCATTCTCTAACGAGCATCATATCGACTCATATCAACATCAATCAACATGTCTCGACCGGCTCAAGCGCAGCAGGTGCAAGGACAAGTCGCGCAGCAGCCAGCGCAAGCGCAACAGGCACAGCAGCAGCAGTCGGGAGGAAGCTCGCGCAAGATCTCCTTCAATGTCTCGGATCAGTATGATATTCAGGATGTGGTCGGTGAGGGTGCCTATGGAGTTGTATGGTGAGTAGTATATTCCTACTGGATCTTTGCGAGCAACCATCTTCCATAGCGATGGCGCTGATGATATTATCTCAGCTCGGCCCTGCATGTCCCCTCCGGTCAGAAGGTGGCCATCAAGAAGATCACCCCGTTTGATCATTCCATGTTCTGTCTGCGCACGCTGCGCGAGATGAAGTTGCTGCGACACTTCAATCATGAGAACATCATCAGCATTCTGGATATTCAGAAGCCGGAGCGTTATGAGAACTTTACCGAAGTCTACCTCATTCAGGTATATTGAAATCAATAAACAATAATACCATAAATTTCATGCATTCATGCTGATATGAGATATAGGAACTCATGGAGACGGATATGCATCGAGTTATTCGCACCCAAGATCTCTCGGACGATCACTGCCAATACTTCATCTACCAGACCCTGCGCGCGCTCAAGGCCATGCACTCGGCCAACGTGCTGCATCGGGACTTGAAGCCGTCCAATCTGTTGCTCAATGCCAACTGCGACCTGAAGGTGTGCGATTTCGGTCTGGCTCGGTCCGCTGCCTCGACTGAGGACAATTCTGGATTCATGACCGAATACGTTGCCACCCGGTGGTACCGTGCGCCCGAGATCATGCTCACCTTCAAGGAATACACCAAAGCGATTGATGTGTGGAGCGTGGGCTGTATCTTGGCGGAGATGCTCAGCGGGAAGCCCTTGTTTCCTGGAAAAGACTGTACGTTAGACATTTCCCACCCATCCTTGTTTTACCCCTCCATCGTGCATCAATCCATGCTAAATATACGAACAAGACCATCACCAACTCACCCTCATCCTCGACGTCCTCGGCACGCCCACCATGGAAGACTACTACGGCATCCGCTCGCGTCGAGCGCGGGAATACATCCGATCGTTGCCCTTCAAGAAGAAGATTCCGTTCAAGGTCATGTTCCCTAAAACCAACGATCTCGCGCTCGATTTGTTGGAGAAATTACTCGCGTTCAATCCCGCGAAACGGATCACGGTCGAAGATGCGCTGAGGCATCCCTACCTCGAACCCTACCATGATCCCGACGATGAACCGACGGCCAACCCCATTCCCGAGGAGTTTTTCGACTTTGATAAGCAGAAGGATACGTTGAGTAAGGAGGAACTTAAAGGTATGGAATGCTACAACTTCATTACTTTCTCTTCCCTTGTTCATTCGTTGCTTGATTCTCGCCGCACATCTGAAGCTAAATTAAATGGCTAACGTGATTACGTGAGGACAGTGCTCATCTACAACGAGATCATGCGATAAACTAGGGTGGCTAACGCACCCCGCTCTATCTCTCATCTTTCGTGATGTCAATGTTCTTTTCCACGAACCTCTCCTTGCCGTTCTTTGATCATCTGAGCAGAGCCAGACAATCCGTGCGTTGCGTAGCTAGATAATGGATAGTAGATGAATAAGCTGAGATTAGTCGCTTGCATAAACCGGGAAGAATGGAAGTAAGGTGCGGGATGGGAGAATATATGAGAGCATCGTCGGAAATGAAAATCAAAGAACCCCGTTTAGTTACGACGGTAGAAAGAAAGAAAGAACATCCTAGCTGTAGCTCCAGCTCTCTCTTTAGGTGATGATTCACATATGATTCGACTCGGATCATTAGAATGGCATGATTGAAGGGAATGTATTGTGCCTGTACCTATGGTGGTAAACTGGTTAGACGATACTGTAGCTGTGTAGCTCCGCTTCTTTCGCGCCCTTCAAGAATACCGTAGGCAACGTGTGCACGGATTCAACTCTACCGTGGCAGTATCGACAACAGTATCTGTTGCAAACGATTAGCAATTATCTTATATGAGCAAGGACATTCCTTTGAAGCAGTCAAGTCGAGCTAAGAATCGAGTCAATGGGGCCAAGTCAACTCCCAATCTTATCTTTCAGCCAAGTTGCTGACGATATTCGATGACTGGCATCCAACATCCATGCTGGTAGCAACAATAGCAACATAGGCTGCTTCTTTGCACTTTCGAGATACTCCCCATTTCTCCATTTCCACATAAGTAGCTGCCTCAAGAAAACATTATGAATCAAACCAGAGAGGAGAAGAGAAAATAGAGCCAAATAATTCACTATCGATCCATCCATAAGAATCGCATTCCCGAGACCCATCAAACAATCTAGCCACCCCCAAAGTGCTACCGTAAATGGCATCTCAAGATGAGCATGAAGATGAAGATACAAAGTCAACATCTCCCGCGCTTCCCTTCCAACCCCGCTTCCACCGGTGACTGTTTCCATCCATTTCACAATCGGTGTTGGAGCGTCGCAGTCTGTGTTTCGTAGATGGAGAATCAATCTCTCTGCTGAAATCAAATCCAAACAGACTCAAGAATAGCAACGGTCAAGTCGAATTGACTCTGAGGCTGGCCAATCCAATCCCAATCCAATCCACTCGTGGCATTCACTTCCCACAATTCCGACCTTCGTGTTGTCTTGTGCGAGGGGTACTTGATAGGGATAACTCTCACGATCAAATTCCGGCTTTTGCGTTCCCAGTTTCTTATCGACGCCACATAAGCCACTCGAATCATCGATATCTCCTTAATTCGTTGTGTATGTCGATGTTGATCTATCCCATCCATTGCCTGCACTCTTCATTCGTCCAATTAAGTGCAAGAACCCAGAAGGAACTAATCCATCCGTCTTCCAAATTCGATGCATATAGTCACAGTCCACATGGGTCACAGGGAATTTCCTCCCGAAATAAAATCAATCAATCAATCACATCGTCCATCTTTCCAACCCGTCCTCCATCGTTCCTCCCATTTATTACAATCAAACCTAGGTTTTCCCAATTTGTCATTGACGGCGTTATGAGCCTCACACATCCACGTTCCAAACTCATC
>QQTW01001528.1_pt1 | contig 16265 bp, 19 predicted proteins | sample 1904831 | NCBI WGS metagenome assembly QQTW01 (sample SAMN09435610, study PRJNA476489) | Subsurface metagenome, whole genome shotgun sequencing project. | reverse complement strand
CGTGCCTGGAAACCCCAGTCGAAGAGCAACCGCCCGCATTCTTCCTTGCCGAACGACCCATCAGGGCAAGTTTATACATCTTCAAGATCTGGGCACTGTAGCCATCTTCTCTTTGGACGAACACAGCTTGCCGTCGCAGAACTTTGTTCGATAGTTGTTCTTTGACTTGAATCTGCGCAGAGTCTGTGTTGAGAGCGACTTCACTAGTAGAGTCGCTCAGTCTCCCCGACATCACCATCCAGCTTCACCTGACCACTAGGTCACTTCTACGAATCATATATCCCAGGTCTTGACTGGTAGCGCATGGTACTGTGGACGAACATACATCTAGTACAGGAACAGGGGGTCAGAGGAGCGGATTCTAGACCTCGTTCAATACTCGTTTCAGATCTCAACACATTTGAGGCCTCGAATAAGTTGGTCGCCATTCGCCATTTCACTATAATCACAACCGTACGAGACATACAGCAGCCCCGAGCTGTCGCATGAAGAAAGCTCCTTCCACCATGTCGCTGTTACAACGGCGAGCCTCGCTGATCGACTCGGACGACGACATCTCCCCCACCGCAAGGCCGGCACCCATGTCCCTCGCAACATCGACCACACGCATGCCCCGGAGAAGAGATTCCCTGTCGCGCACGCACCCAAAACCTCTTCCAACACCCAATCGACCCATGGGATCGCCGGTCCCTCACAGCCTCCTGCCCTCTGCGCCTGCCTCTCCACCCACTCCCGCCCCGAGTCCTACGCCCCACCAGAGAGCACCGAGTTGGAGTACGGCGGGGGAGAATGAAGATGCGTTTCTACGTGATGCGAGGTCGCATTTTAGCAGATTGGATAGTGCGGAGAGGCAGAGATATCTGGCCGAGATTCTGAATTTGTGTGATAGTCATCAACTGAGTTTTGTGCACCATTTTGTCAGTCCGCGGTTGAAGAAGGATCCGTTTAGGTCATTACCAAACGAATTGTGTTTGAGGGTGAGTGCAGTGTTTTCAGCTTGATGGTTTCACACTGACAAACCGTTCATTAAGGTCCTGAGTTTCGTCGATGATCCAAAGACGCTATCTCGGGCGTCCCAAGTTTCGAAAAGATGGCATGAGCTACTGAGCGACGACATGACCTGGAAGATCTTGTGCGACAAGCATGCCTACCGCCGAATGTCCGAGTCAAGCACGCCGCCATCAATCCCCATACCTCCAACAACATATCTTGGTCACGGACCGTACGCTCACAAATCATGCACGGGATCACCCAAACGAGCCTTTGATAGCATATTACCCGGTCCGTCAACCAGCGCGCCAAATCTGAGCACGTCATTATTGTTAGGCCCGTCGAGTCCGAAATTCAAGAAACGCAGACCGAAAGCCAACTCTTACAAATCCCACTTCAAGCAACGGTACATGGTGGAGGCAGCGTGGAGAAAAGGTGGAGAGGCAATATGCAGACATATCACGCCTGAACAAGGAGTCGTGACAAGCCTGCATTTGACAAGCAAGTATATAGTGGTGGCGTTGGACAATGCGAAGATCCACGTCTTCAACACCAATGGGGAACACCAGAAGACGTTGCAGGGACACATCATGGGCGTTTGGGCTATGGTGCCGTGGGACGATACCCTGGTCAGCGGGGGTTGCGATAGAGATGTGAGGGTTTGGAATATGGCTACTGGGTACTTCAAACATATTATTAGCTTGCGCGAGATAGACGCTAACAAGCCCAGCATGAGCATACACACCCTACGCGGCCACACCTCGACCGTCCGCTGTCTCAAAATGTCCGACGCCCACACGGCCATCTCCGGCTCGCGCGACACCACCCTACGCGTCTGGGACCTGCCGACCGGCGTATGCAAAAACGTCCTCGTCGGCCACCAAGCCAGCGTCCGATGTCTCGAAATCCACGGGGACATGGTCGTGTCCGGCAGCTACGACACGACGGCGCGGATCTGGAGTATTTCCGAGGGTAAGTGTCTGCAGACGTTGTGCGGGCACTTCAGTCAGATTTACGCCATTGCCTTTGACGGGAAGAGGATCGCGACGGGGAGCCTGGATACTAGTGTGCGGATCTGGGATCCGCTGACCGGGTAAGCCCATTCCTTCAACCCAAGCTCCTTTTTCCAATCATCATTCAACCCGCAACATGCCCCTTTTCCTAACCACCCACCCCAAACAGCCAATGCGAAGCCATCCTCCAAGGCCACACCTCCCTCGTCGGCCAACTCCAGATGCGCGGCAACATCCTCGTCACCGGCGGCTCCGACGGCTCCGTGCGCGTCTGGTCGCTCGACGACAAGGCGCCCATCCACCGCCTCGCCGCGCACGACAACAGCGTCACCAGCCTGCAATTCGACGAAACCCGTATCGTGTCCGGCGGCTCGGACGGCCGCGTCAAGATCTGGAATCTGAAGACGGGCCATCTGGTGAGGGAATTGAGCAGTCCGGCCGAGGCCGTTTGGAGAGTGGCGTTTGAGGAGGAGAAGGCGGTTATTATGGCCAGTAGGGCTAATCGGACGGTTATGGAGGTACGTGTGGATTTCTCTTGTTCTCGGGGTCTTGAGGGGGGGGCATGATTTGTGGCGGTGGGAAAAGGGAGGGGAAGGGAAATGGTTGGGTGAGTAAGTAGAGGCTCATGTTAATTTCGTCACGCATAGGTCTGGTCCTTCTCCCCGCCAGAAGACGCGCTCAACGACTCGTCCGATCTTCGCGCTAGTAGTCCCGTCAGTCTGCCCGATCACTCCATGACTGATTACGGGCGTATCGACGAGAATCTCGAAGGCTTCGGCGACGCCGATGCCGAAGTTGATGGTGACGGCCATCGTCTGGATGAGGCGGAAGGGGAAGGGGATGGCGATGGGGAAGTCGATGAGCATATGTTAGACGTCTGCGAGGTTGTTGCGCGGGAGATTGGTGGGGGCGGGGATGATGATGAGTTTCCGCCTGTTGATTGAAGAGAAGAGACGAGATCAGAAGTGTTATGTCGGTAGCGGGCTATTGGTGATGGGAGTGGATGCTGCTACGTTTGATTTGGGGTTGTTGGTTTGGTTTGGAATGGGCGCATTTGCTGTGCGATTCTCGGTGCCATCTGTCAGAGCCTTTCGAGCACACCACGAGGGGCACGAGCGTAGCGATCACGATCTCCCGTCTTTCGCTCCATATACTATTCCGACACCTGCACCACATCACACCGACCAATCGCATCACATAGTATCCCGTTCTTCCGCCCTACGACCAGCTTACCTTTTCTGATTCTTTCCGCGAAGGTACACGGGGATATTGATTTTTCTTGGATGAAAGCGATTCGTTTCAACGCCTTACCGGCGCCCGGCGCCTTGTAACCAGCAGGTAGCGATTTGCCTTGTTAATTTGTTTGTTGATTGGCTTGTTCAGTTCGACCAGCCGGTTTATATTCGTATCAGTTCGGCTTTCATATGTTATGGATTTGAGAGGGGCGGGCAAACGTCAGGGGGGGATAGCATTCATAGTGCACTCTGCAAGCGCTTTGGGCGGTCTGTCAGGCAGGCAGGTAGTAGGTTGGATGGTTTAGTGAGGTAGAAGTAGAGGGCAGAGAAATGGCGATGAGGTTAGACTTGAAGTTGGGTGCTATCTACGCAATAACGTTCTTTCTTCCAGTAGGCACTGTAGATTGTAGTGATAGTTGCAATGGCGGGGTGGTACGCTGTATCGGTCTCGTTGAGATGGCTCGTCAGTGCTGAGGAGCTCAGGTTCCTGACCGAAGCTATGGGGTTGATTTGGGTGATATTTACGCCACGTGGGGGAATCAGAAGACACTACTGTTCTTTCGAACCTCAATTTCCACCACCATCAAACCCCCGGGAACAACCCGCCCAACCCCTCAAGAACCTCGCCCAACCCCTCATGCTCCCCACCATCCCGTACTTCCCCCACCCACCCCTTCGCAATTTCCATAATCCTCCGTACCTCACCAATTCGCTCCCTCCTAGTTCCAACCGGAGCCCTATCCAAAACCTCAACAACAAGCTGCCAAGCCGCGATCCAGAGCTCTCTTTCGACGGACTCGATAGACGTCGCTGAGACGGGTCCTTGCGCCGAAACAGGAATGATACCCAACCATTCCTTACGGAAAGCGGTCTGCGGTGTCGATTCCACAGCCGCGAGAAGGAGTCTGATGATTTCAATAGCGCGGATTTGTTGCGCTTCTGGAGTGGGAGAGGAGAGGAGTGTTGATGTCAGGTCGGCGGATAAGATTGTCCAGCCGGAGTGGGCGAAGAAGGTTTCGGTAGCTTCGGGGGTGGTGAGTATACCTTCGAGGGCGAGGACGATGGGGGAGCGTAGTTCGTTGCTGGATAGGGAGTTATAGAGAACGAGGAGGACGTCGATGATAGTCGCGGCTTCGGTGCATAGTTTTTCGTTGTCGTCTTCGCGTAGCCAGAGACTTAGGGCGCGGATCTGTGCTGCCGCTAGATTGATGTCATGCGTGTTGTCGGCTGAATGCCAAGGGAGACTCAATGGCTGATTTGCGGGTTGATGTGAGCTTGAGGAAGGTGTGATTGCTTGCTGGGCGTTTTGGGTATTAGTTTGAACATCGAAGCGGTCTCGCATGTACTCGACCGTGACAGACATAGCCTCTGCGATGTCTGTTCTTAATTGCAATATTAGGTCTGGAGGCAACAGTGAGCTTCTAGTGTCTTGGGTCTCGGCATCGTCTTCATCTAAAGACCTGAGCAAGTAGCCAATGAATGCGACAAGAATATCATACGAGGCTGTTAGTCTTCCGCAGGTGCTTTCGAAAGTCAGTTCGCTACGGACGTCCAGAAGTGTTGGAATAGTAGCCCGGATGTCAATGAGGATCAGCTTAATGTAGAGATAAACGAGAGGCTTGCCGCTTTGAGAGGACGAAACAGGTGCTGAGGAGTTGAACAGCAGTGCGGCGTAACGATCTCGGTACAGATGCAGTAGGGTGGCGGACAGCAGGATTGCTGACGCCCTGGCATCACCAGCAGATTCTCTTGAAGTTGTGGTGGTAAAGCTACAAATCTCGGCAGTCAACTGAGCAAGCCATGTGGCAGGATAGAGAGCCTACAGTGCACCAAGAATCAGCACTGGTTTCCATTGAAATTATGTATGTAGACGTACCCATGATGGTAACTTGGTCAGCAGATTGTGAAGAAAGATAAAGAGCTGCGTAGCCTGAGAACCCCGAAAGCTGCGGATCAGCGCAGAGACAACCCCATCCAGCCTTTCACAAAGCATGTCCTGGGATATATCGTCGAGCGTTGATGCAGCAAGGAAAGCTTGCTGAAAGATTTCTAGAACCAAGGGCTGTTGTACGCTTATCTCAATTAAGGGCGATAAAGCTTCTATATCACGCTTCAACAATTCAACCGCCCCATGAACCTCACTCGAAATGGTAAGGAGTATCTGCAAGATTTGTGTAGTTGTATCTGGCGAACTACATGATTAGTCGAATACTTCGACTCAGCGACACCCTAGACCATGGCACCCACCTTTGAAGTAAGGCAGCGACCAAGCCTGGAGTACGACCAACCAACTTTGCACTCTCACGCTTTTCAGGTGGAAGCAGCACCACAAACACATGTATAATCGCAACAGCCAGCTCTACCATGTTTTGCGCTTCCTGCCTACTTCTGCTCTGGCTTTGTGAAGCTCGCAAAAGCCCATCCAAGAACCTTGGCGATATCGCGGTCCAACATTTCGCAATGACTTGATGATCCTCCCGAAGAATCTGTTGGTTATCGAGTATCGACTTCAGAAGTGCCAAGCCCACGAATTTGTGTGTATCATTACCAGTCTGCAAGAGTTTCAGAGGTTGCTCAAGCGCTTTCACGGGGTCAAACACCGCTGGTGTTGGCTCGGCGCCCTTCTCTTGCTTCTGCTCTTCCGTTGTTGCCATCGGGCAACGTTTGTGTATTTGCTTTGATTGACCTCTTGTTGATGAGTTCGTCAACAAGACCATACCACATCCAGCATTCCCATAGTATAGTAGCAACAGTCAATATTGTAAGCTCGCTCCTGGAAAGACGTAGATCCATCTTGAAGAGACCTGTGAGTTGGAGGTTGAATTCATGGGGCGGATGTAGCCGCATTCCATACGGCAGCCCAGATCTGACAGTGACGCCACGCTAGTTGCAAGTCGTCGAAAGTCTAGAGCTGGCAACTGAACATTTCTCGGACAGCATAACATCTCTCCAAAATGTCCCTCTCACATACCATCACAGCACGGTGCTGTGCTCACACCAGTCGTTTCTCTACAAGCGCCGTTCGCAAGTCTCCACTGGCTATATCGCAACGGCGAAGACCAGCACCGGCGCGGCGATGGCAGTCAAGCGCGGCTGCAATTAGCAATCCCAAGATCGTCGGAATAGTGGATCAAATCAGTCAATTGACCCTGTTAGAGACTGCGGATTTAGTGTCAAGTCTTAAGGTACATCGTCCATGCAGTACCCGCCATGTCTTATAGTCATCATTCATAACCTTGCTAACCTCCTAATACTCCACCATAGTCGCGCCTGAATATACCAGACATGCCAATGGGCGGTTTCGCTGCAGCGGCGCCGGCAGCAGCTGCCGCCCCGGTCGAGGTTGAGGAGGCAGCGCCAGCAGCCCAAGAGAAGACGCTCTTCAATCTAAAATTGCAATCCTTCGAAGCAGCCTCGAAGCCGAAGATCATCAAGGAGATCAAGAGCATGCTGGGTCTGAGTTTGGTTGACAGTAAGAAATTTGTCGAGAGTGCACCGAAGATGATGAAGGAGGCAGTGCCGAAAGAGGAGGGAGAGAAGATCGTGGCGGCGCTGAAGGCTCTTGGTGGGGTTGTGGTGATGGAATAGATTGGATGCTCGGACATGTCATAGAGAGGGTTGCATGTACTATCAGGATGGAATGGCTGTGTACTCGGATCTATATTGTACAGCCCTGGAGACACCCTACTTTACCCACTGGAGTACTATTCCGAGGACTCTGTATATCATAGTCTCTCTATACTACGTTAGAAATCTATATGAGCTGCAATGGTCCTGAATTCTCGTGATATAAGAGTATGAAAGGGTATCATTCCGGACGCCTGCAATGCTATGAACACCAAATGGCTTGTAAGAGAAGTCGACGACTGATACGCCGTGCAAGGCACAGCAGGAATGCCAATCTAGTCAGTTTCCATAGCTTGCCTCCTCTCCATCGCATCTTCCTCGGCAGCCAAATAATCATCATCACCCACTTCACTCCCTTCATCCCACAACCTTTCGAACTCTTGATCGTCCTCCGCACTGACAGCCCAGATGCTCTCTCTCAACCTCTTATGTCGTTCTCTATCTTCCTCTATCCTCTGCTCTATCTGACGCTTGTCAAGCCGCACGATCCCATTCATTTTAGGCGTTGTGTGGGACCCTTGAGCATCACGCTGACCATTGGCTTGAATGGGTGAGAGCGCAGGATGCGCAGGTAAAGTGTCACGTTCTTTGAGGCAGGCTTCTATTTCCGTAACAGTTTCTGGAACGAGTATCGCCTTTTGCTGGAGGCCGTTGAGTACCTGAAACGTACGTTAGACCTTCATGCCTACTGTATTGACTCGATGCCTGGACACGGACCCTTCTGACGACCTTCACATTCGCCGCGCCGGAGCCGTCACTTGGGGCGACTGCATCCACCACTCTCAGGATATCCCTCTGCATCATCCGAACAAAGTCCAAGTGATTCTCTTTCTGTGACATGTCGCATAGATGCTCGATGAAGTACATGATGTTTGCGCGGCTGTTCATGGAGTTCTATGACGGGTTAGCCTAGGTATCATGAGAGAAAAATGGGTTGAAAGGTAGTACTCGTTCGAGCTGCTCCAATATACATGAGTGGAGATCCTCATCCATGTCTCTGTACTTGAGGGCATAGTGCGCCGCTTTTTGCGAGGAGGTGACAGACGCATTGAGGTGCTGGAGCTGGGAGGTAAATCGCATGCGCACTTCAAACGGATCGGCCATACTCATCGTCACTGATAACGTTAGTTTTGTGGTTGAGGATAGGTCCTCATGCCAAAAGCGGCTCAGACCAGCGTCAGCGAATCAGGCTAGTTCATATGTAGAACCAAGCTGTTAGAGCCGCTGCGCGGAATTCATACCGCACGCACAAGCGTCCAATGTCAAAAAATCACAAAAGTTCTCAACAACTAGAAGATGGCACAACGACTTGCCCAAATCAACGGCAATTACGACAAAAATGGCGACTCTGGCCTCACGCTCACGGTCCTTGGCTGCGGTAAGCTCACTTTCTCCCTGACAAGAAATGCCTCTAAACTAAGGGCATCACTGTAGGAACCCTCGGCATCGGCATCCTTTCCGGCATCCTGTCCTCCCTCTCAGACCTGAACTCTCCATCCTTCACACCAGCCAACGGCTCCAGTGACTCCGGAACATCCACCCCCTCCGAAGAACTCCCACCCCGTATACCGACTCGCTTCATCGCCTGCATCCGGCGCCCCGAATCCGCCAAACGAATCAAAACCTCCCTCTCCGCCTACAAATCCGCCATCACAATCCTGCAAAATGACAACCTGAAAGGCGTCCAAGACGCCGACGTCGTCATCCTAGGATGCAAACCGCAAATGGTGCGCGACCTTTTAGGCGTCGACGGCATGCGCGAAGCGCTGAAGGGGAAGCTTCTGATCAGTATATTGGCGGGTGTGCCCGTGTCGCAGATTGAGGAGATTGTCTATGGCAGTGTGAGTGATCGGGAGCCGGAGGAGGAGGGTCGATGTAGGATTGTGCGCGTGATGCCGAATACGGCGTCGTTGGTCCGGGAGAGTATGACTGTTATCGCGACATCGACGCCTCCTTTACCATCCACGCTGAACGCTTTGGTGACGTGGATCTTCGCCCGTATCGGAAGAGTGGTCCATCTGCCGCCATCGCTGATGGATGCAAGTACTGCACTGTGCGGTTCGGGACCTGCGTTCATGGCGCTTGTGCTCGAAGCCATTGCCGATGGGGCTGTGGCTATGGGCTTGCCCAGGGCAGAGGCGCAGCTGATGGCTGCGCAGACGATGAGAGGGACGGCGGGGCTTGTGTTGAATGGAGAGCATCCGGCGCTGGTAAGGGAGAAGGTGAGTACGCCGGGGGGGTGTACGATAGGTGGGCTTCTGGTGCTAGAGGAGGGACGGGTGCGGGGGACGGTTGCTAGGGCTGTAAGGGAGGCTACGGTTGTGGCTAGTCAATTGGGTAAAGGCATTCAGGGGGTGAATGGGACTAGGTTCTAGAGTCATATGTGTAATGAAGCTTAGGGCGTTGGGAAGGGTGGTATTTTGAGAGAGTATGTCCCTTTCTGGAATAGTTTGCTGGCCTGGAAAAGTACTTTCTAAGACGCATGCAATCCTTTCCGGTGCCCTTTCCATCCTGACCCATAGAGTATAGCCCAGCCTCTTTCGGATCCCAACAGCCATACGGCCCCCCGAGTATAGAGCAGCGTTCCTTCAGACGTCCGTCGCAGATTTTAGACTGGGAGCAGACGGAGGGTTAGAGCAATATTGAAGAATACCTGGTAGTCCTTGCCGGGTCCTTGTAGTACATCGTCTCAGCCCAGCTTTTAATGAAACATGGCAGAGAAGCTCTAGCGCGGACATTGTGTCAAGATATCGAGTGAGTTCGACCCGTTCTGACTCATATGGATTGTCTAAAACTTGGTGTCGTCCTGTATGTGGACGAAGCAACGCGCGATGTGCTCTGGACCACGCCAGCTCGTCATCAAAATGTCCGACCTTTGACGAGCTAGACGTGGACACGGCAAAATGTGACGTGTGCTCGACAATACCCTTGGTGATCGCGATAGGGAGCTTTGACATCCAGTCGGTAGGAATGGACGTCCGTTCTCAGTATTGGTTGGTATATCTGTCAGGTCCCCTCAATAGCGAAAGCGAAGAGGCTTTCCTTCAATTCCTTGTGTGTGATTGCGGCAACAGCGTAGGCCGAACCTTTGAGAGGTTGAAGTGACAGGCTGAAAGCCAAGAGACCGGCACTATGGCAATACGAAGTGACGAGCTTATCTCTCATCGATTGGGCTAGAGCTCGCTTCCGTGTCACCCTCCCTTCTCAGCAATGCTCTTTCATCTCCGATACCATCCTCTCTAATGACACCAGCGCCCATAGCTTGTTGACCCTCCTTGGGTCCATCAAGGACGTACCATACGTCTTTCTTGGTCAACAGACCTTGCAGCGCTCCTCTTTCACAGAACAAGACATATCGCAAACCTAACTTCTGGAAGAGATTGACTGTCAGCTGGAGACTGCTCTTGCTGTTGAGAGTGATGGGTGTTTGATCCATCCAAGGCCGCAGGTCCAAGGTGGTGAGTGGATCAGCCTGCGATTGATGCGAGAAGTATATCTGGGTACTTGGAGGCAAGTTTCGTGGAGGAGAGGCGGCGCTGCTCAACGCGAATGCTAGTTCCGTTCGAGAGATGTAACCTAAGAGAAGCGCGTTACGTATGTCGGTAATCACAGGAAAGCCTCGAAACGGCTGATTCTCAAGAAGGGTATGAATAGTCTCGAGGGTATGACCAGTAGCGGTAAGAACCGCAAGATCTTCAAAAGCGGTCATGATCTGCGAAGCGGGAACATCTGGGACGGGCGAGTCGTCGTGGTTGTCAAGGAACGGGTACTGGTTAAAATGAATCCAGCTTTCGTAGATCCCCTGCTTTCCAAATGCATCACCGATCCACTTGCTTACCATGACCGCAATCATGATAGGCAGAACGTACGTCAGGGCGCCCGTTAGCTCGAACATGATCACAACGATCGAGACTGTCATGCGTGTAACCCCGCCAAGAGCGGATGCGGCTCCAATGATAGCATAGGTACCAGGTGTAATACAGGGGATGTCCGGCTCACAAGCGGAGAAAATCAAACTGTTAGGATGATTCTTCTGCCACACTTCGACGATGATACCAAGTGCACGGCCATAAAGCGCTCCAATAGCCATGGAAGGTAGGATGATGCCAGCTGGTATCTGAAGACCGAAAGTGACGGATGCGAAAGCGAAGCCCAGGAAAGCAGCGAGGACCAGGAGTATAACGACGCCAGCAACGGCGGGACCGGTCTTGCAGAGCCCAAATTGGTCGTCTGATATCGCAGCACATTCGGCGAAGAGAGTATAGACTAGTTCTGATGATTGGGCTCGCATGAAGATGTTTGGGAAGTTGATGAGCGCTGTAAGTAGAGAAACAATCAAGACCTCCATGACCGGGCCTTTGACGATGCTGGAAGATCTTCGCCATTCAGCAATCTTCATGTTAAATTTGATGAAGAGACCACCATAAAGGCCGCCGAAAACGCCCAGAATGACGAAAGGTAGCATCTCGAATCCATGCCAGCCACTCGTATACGTGACTTGATAAAGTACTAACTTTCCCGTTCGGAATGGGTTGAGAGCTTGAAGTGTGACCGCCGCGACCATGGCACAAACGAAGCTTTGCCACATGGTCTTATCTGGAAAGTAGTACGACAATTGCTAACTTATGTGAGCCGGGTTCTTGTGAAAGACTTTCCTGGTAAGACACATTACCTCCAGGCTAAATAGTACACCTCCTATTGGCGATCCAAATGCAACCGATATGCCTGCCGCAGCAGCCGCTGACAGTACTTCGCGCTTTCTAGCTGTAATGACGTTAGATTCGCTGAGACTGCATGCTAGGTAAGGTTCCACAGTACCTTCGTTCTTTGTCAATGCACCAAATAATTTCATCAAAAGGTTGGCACAGCAGCAGGCGACGTGGACAAGAGGTCCCTCTTTGCCAAGCCATAGACCCGAAGCCACTGCAAGACACTTCGCCATAGTGATCAGCAGTATTCGGCCAAGGAACAACCAAAGTCATATTACCAAACCGAGAGATTTAATCACTAAGGTCCATGCGCCCATGAATCGTTTCATGACATAACCACCTAGCACCGTCTTGATCTCTGGTATACCGCTGTGCCTGGCGTATATTGCGTAACGTTTGACGAGTATGCTAGCGCACACAGCAAAGAAGACCTGACATACCGTAAGCAAATTTGAAGGAGGCGAATCACGCGGACATTCGAACCGAAAAGAGGACAAAGAAGATATACTCGATGATGTACTTGCCAGCCTCTGAGTGCACATGCAGTGTACTGCTCCAAGCTGTCCAGTCTTGACATTGAGCCCATTCTGGAAAGAAACCATCAGATAAATCCAGTGACGGAGCAGGAGGCAGCGAGCCCTAACCTTCGTGGCCCCAGCAGCAAAACCCCTTGTTCAAGTAGAACTTTCCACCACCAGGTCCATTCTTACAGTAGCCAGTCTTCAGGTCACCCAACCAATCACTCGCAACATCGATTCCAGCAGCCAAGACACCAGCCGCGAGCCCAGTGGCTATGAGCACAATCCATATTTGACTAGCGTCAGCGAGTCGCTGTAATTGCCCAACGACCCCTTTCGCTCTCGAGTACAGAGCCCTCAAACGCTGTCTTTCTTTCGTATATTCAAAAATCCAATCGATAGCTGTGAGATCGTCATACCCGACCCGCCGTCCCGGACCTTCCACATACCAATCCGATGGAGCGCCGCTCTTGAGATCGTTCAACAGAGATGCGTCGGGAATCGGTAGTCTGGAATTTGACAAGTTGACATCGGACGTGGTTCCCGTTGGAGCTGGACCGCGTAGACCCCGAGTCCTAGTCGCCAAAGGTCGAGGAAATGGTGAGTTATGCCGGCTGTTACTGGATAACGGAGACGGCGGGAATTTGGTCAGCCCGATGCTAGGTAGCAGCTTTTGTTTGCGTTTGAAAGAAAGCCTAGATAGCCGCGTTAGCTGCGCTCGGTGGCTTGAACCGACCCAGTCAGATGCCTGCCTAGTCTCTGATTCCTCATTGTGGATGTCTGCTGTGAGTGAAGCATTGTCCGCAGTGGAATGAACTTGCTCGCTGCCTTCCACGAAAGGGCTCAAAGGACTTGGGCTTGAACGTTCTCCAACCTCAGTAGTGTGCCTCTCAGAATCCGGTGGCAGGCTTGACATAATATTCCGTCATGGGCGCGAGTAAAATCGAATAGTCAACAGCAGAGAAGCGTGCAAGGTAAAGGCACTCGTGGCACATGCCGATCAGCGTGCACGGTGCAGCTGGTCCAAGCTTCAACTTAGTTCCCGTCCGTTGCTGAATGCTTATGTAATCTTCACGATTCTTAAAGGTACCTACCTTAGGCCCTGAAAAACCTTCACCAAAAGACTGCATGTCACGCAATTCCCGCCTTCAAGGGACGACGGATATGGACTGCTCCTGGGCGAACACACAGCTGCTAAATCTTATAAACGAGGCTTCAGGTCTTCCGGAGGAGTTGTTGGAGGTAATAAGGAATGGGTCAAATACAGAGTTCCTCGATGGGATTGCCCTTGTGGCGCTCAATCCGAAGTACACAAACACGCTCTTTGCCTACTACGAGCCTGTCTTCACCGATTTGTGTGCACGCTGGCTATCCTCTTCGCAAACGGCGGTCTCTGCGTTGACCATAGTATCAGCTCTTGCGCGCATATTACCATGGGCCCCGCACCTCGCCATCTTTGTGGAGGAGCTCGTTCTGACGCGGCACGCTGGTGTCTTCGAACAACTGTCATCTACAAATGGGTTAGAGTTGCTAGATCTATCAGTTCCATCTTTGCACGATCTGCTCCTTACCGTTTTCCGGCTGCTTGTCTTCGATAACCGAACCTTTGCACAAGCCATTGCACCTTTGCAGCTGCAGGCTTTGCTGCGACATAAAGATAGATATATTAGCTATTTGACAATCAGGATACTATGTCTATACCTGCATGCCGCAGATGCGGCTATGCTGAAAATGGTGGAGCAGTACCTCGGTGAAGAGGTTATAGAGGGTGATTGGGAAGGGCGGAGGATTGACTATGGATTTCTGAGCCTCTGGGAGAAGAAGCGTATACAAAACCTGAAAGACCAGCTGTGTAAGGCTCGTCGAGACCGGCTCCACTCGATGGTGCATCCTGCATCTGGAAGGATCATCTCCACTCATGACCTGACACCCTTGACTGGAGAGGTTGCTGGTGTTCTCATCCCCAGAATCCATGGTGCTTCCACCAAACCCTCATCGTTGGTCCCCACGAGCACCACCATCTCGAACTTAGCGTCTCTCGGGAAAGCGCTGCTTGAGCCTGACCCGATCTTGGTGACCGGTTTAGCAGGATCAGGGAAAACGGCACTGATTTTAGATGCCGCACGGGAAATGAATACTGCAAGATCTATGGTCACGCTACATCTCAATGAGCAGACTGATGCAAAGCTCCTTGTTGGCATGTACACCACGGATACCGAGCCTGGATCATTCGTGTGGCGACCTGGAGTCCTAACCCAAGCTGTCAGGGAAGGACGATGGGTTCTGATCGAAGACATTGATCGAGCTCCTAATGAAGTCATTAGCGTGTTATTGCCGCTAATAGAACATGGGGAACTCGTTATACCAAACCGTGGTGAACAGGTGCACGCCGTACGGGGCTTCAAGCTTATCGCTACTATGCGTACAACACTTAATGCCCAGGGCACGGAGGTTTTACCGCGTCCCAGCATGCTGGGTATGAGGTTCTGGAGACGAGTTTCCATACTCTTGCCGGAAAATCATGAAATCTCCCTCATCATTGATCAATCTTTCCCTTTACTTCATGGGTATCTTTCCAGAATCATGAAAGTATACTCGCGGATTCAAGCCCTCTATCACGAAGCATCAAAAGCCGGGCGCAACCAAGCGCTGGTTGGTAAACCCCTTAACCATCGCGATATCTTCAAATGGTGTCAAAGAATCCATCAAGTGCTGACAGAGGCCGGACTTCGAACCGGCGATGAGATGCTTTCGGAGGACGTGGTGGACAGCATTTTCATGGAGGCGTTGGATTGCTTTGCGAGAGGGTTTCAACCCGGAGCTGGACGAGATGCCATTATCTCTTGTATTGCACAAGAAATGCACGTATCACCACAAGGAGTACAGTACTGTTTGTTTGCGCGCATTCCCAGTTACTCCAGCCAAGATTCTACACTACGCATAGGACGAGCTAAGTTGAAGAAGAGAACACTTCCTAGGGGTGGAAGGAGCTCGAACAAGCGCGGAAGCAAGGAACCGTTCGCACTCACGAATCACGCATTGCGCCTCCTGGAGCAGGTCGCCGTTGCGGTTCGCGCAGCCGAGCCCATTCTCCTCGTTGGAGAGACGGGGACGGGGAAGACTACAATCGTGCAACAGCTTGCTGACCAGCTGGGATATAAATTGACAGTCGTCAACCTGTCTCAGCAGAGTGAAAGTGGGGATCTGCTGGGTGGGTTCAAGCCAGTCAGCGTTAAGACACTAGCTCTGCCACTGAAAGAAGAATTCGATGATCTGTTTGAGGCAACGTTCTCTGCAACGAAAAACAAACAGTACCTCGAGGTGCTGGGACGACGAGTGGCCAAAGGTCAATGGCCACGTGTATTAATTCTGTGGAGGGAGGCTTTACGTATGGTTGAGAAAGCCTTCGGCTCCTTGACCGATTTAGGGGCTACATCTCCTGCTCGCGCCGACAGCCAAATTCAGAAGCGGAGGAAGTTGAATGTCACAATTCGGGAGAGCCTCAAAGCTCGATGGATTGCTTTCGCTTCAAGCCTAGAGAAGTTGAGTCACCAAATCTCGACTGGAGAGAACAGCTTTGCTTTCTCCTTCATTGAAGGAAATATTGTCAAGGCCGCAAAAAACGGAGAGTGGGTACTATTGGACGAAATCAACCTTGCTTCTCCTCATACGCTCGAGAGTATCGCAGACCTTCTCCAGAGTGCACCTGAGAGTCCTCCGTCAATTCTCTTATCTGAGGCTGGAGTGGCAGAGCGGCTCCAGGCTCACCCGGCGTTCCGTATTTTCGGTGCCATGAATCCTGCGACAGATGTCGGGAAGAAAGACCTACCACCCGGACTGCGCTCCAGATTTACAGAGGTGTACGTGGATTCTCCAGATAGGGATATCGCAAATTTACTTCATGTCGTAAAAGCCTATCTTCGCTGCTTGGCACGCGTGGCATTTGTTTAAGCAGAGAACGAGTATTGCGATGACTTCCCAGTATGTACTGATCAATCAGCGGGATTAGCATTCGCTCTGACTCCTTGCTAAGTAGTGTCAGAAAACTCATTGAGAAACCCTCGTAGAGTGCCCTTCGGAGCCCGTATGTTGGTGCTATATCTGTGACATAACTTAAAGTCCTTGTTAAGGTCCGAAGACTAAAATGAGCTTTCTGATCAGCCCCATCTCGCG
>QQTW01001527.1_pt1 | contig 16266 bp, 16 predicted proteins | sample 1904831 | NCBI WGS metagenome assembly QQTW01 (sample SAMN09435610, study PRJNA476489) | Subsurface metagenome, whole genome shotgun sequencing project. | reverse complement strand
AGAGTACACACGGCGCGGTCGAAGCTTCCAGCACCAAACGTCACACTACCTCAGAAGGCTTCCCCAACACCACTGAGCTTCCGTTGGCCCTTTCGTTCGGGTGGACCCATGTCTCCAGGGCCAGAGCTGATCCGTCTCCCAGACCCAATACCGCTATATCTCTTATTGTTCCCACTAGCAGCAAGAGACGGAATGCCGCTAGATGACGCGTCATCTTGGGGTAGATTCGTCCTTCTCGCGGGGGTCGGCGTCAACGCATCGTTGGTACGGTCACCTTCTTCGTCGCCGAGTGGCCGTGACCTGGGTTGGAGTGCATGCTAGCGTATGATCCTCCAATCGAAGAACGAGGCCGACGAGATTCAGTCTGCGATGTTGGCAGATTATAGTGGCCGAGTGGTGTTCGTGACCCTGTCATTGACTGTCGACTGCCTGGACGACTGCTGGATGCCGCACTTGCCGCTGATGGTAAATGACTGACTGACGCTCGCGAAGACATACTTGCTCGAGAGGGCGGCCTGTTAGAGTTCAGGGGAGGGTCCCTGCTAGGGCTTAATTGGGGGTACCCAAACGATAGGCGACTGCTGGGACGTCGATCTGGAGTTGACAGACCCATCGAACCCGCATTGCTATCACCGGTGCGCTTTCTGTTGCTGCGCATTGTTATAGTAGCCGGTATTTGACTTTGTCCGGCTGCCGACTCGTTACGTGGGGATGCTCGAGGTGGTGTGACGTTTGGTGCTGGAAGCTTCGACCGCGCCGTGTGTACTCTTTGTTCTAGATTTTGCATCTTTCCGATTAGCCCACGGATTTGATACAACGATCCAGACTTCGGAAGGCCTGGACCTCTGGAATCGTTGGCTTGGGTGTTCAAAGTCGTTCTTCGAGGGAGCGCTGGGGTTGCGCGGCCTGAGGCCAGGGAGCCTGACGGGCCTCTGGAGTACCTGGGAGTCCTTGATGAGTATTGCGGTCGCGGGGTCATGTTGGAATCGGCAACTGATAGTCTTGATTTAGGTACCGGAATTGCTGGTGTTGCCACTGGTGGTACTGAGCGGTCGGATGTTGGTGGTGACGGAGGGGTTGGGGTTTCAGATACGGTTGAGGATGTGGATTTAGTGGGTGGCGTGGCTACTGTCGGTGAAGACATTGTCGTGGGCTGCGACTGTTCTGACATGGCTGATTGAGGTCGTTGGTCCGTGGTGTCGATTGGAGCTGTCTTTCTTTTTTGTTGAGATTCCTCTGCTGCCGCCTCTGCTCGTCGTAATTTATCCTGCCTGATGTCCGCCTCAATCCTGAGGTCGCCAAGCTCGTCACGAAGCCTTTGCGTCTCAATACGTAGCGCTTCTCTCTCATTCTCCCCTACTTTGATCTCTTCCTCGAACATCACCCCACGCTCGATGGAAATATTGTACTTGGATTCCAGGTCCTCAAGTGAGGAGGTTGTGTGTCTTGCTTGCCGTTCGAAGTCATCGTTAGCGACTTCGATATCTCGGAGCTTCAGTTGCATTGTCCTATTGTTTTCCCGCAGCGCTGTGATTTCTTTCTGGAGGGAGTTCTGTGCATTGTTCGCTTCGGTTTTGGATTGCTTATACTTTGTCTACCACACAAACTGCGGGTCAGCCATTGCTCTCCGCAGAGGTTGGAAAGGAGTATTGCAATCCGAGCGCATACCTTCCACTCCTCAACCTCATACCCTAGGCTTTCGATCTTTTCTTGTAGTTGTCGTTCCCTTTTCTCCGCAGCTTCAATGTCCCTTTCTAACTCGGCTTCCAATTCGCGGCTGGAAGCTTGAAAATCTGCAAGTTCCGCTTCAAGTTGCTCGTATTGGGTCTTGTAGTACGACGGGTCGCCGTCGCTAGAGTCACTTGGTGTAGCAGACGGTGTGGAAGCTTCCACTGAGGATAACATCTTGTACGGGGTTGCGTAACGATGATTATGATTCCTACATATGCGGTGGCTAGTCTTTGAGCGTCGAACAGGATGCCAGAGGTGGTAAGATAGAGAGGCTTGTTGCTGGTCTGGGTCTCACCTCGCCGGCGGTGATTGTGCCAAGTACTGAGGGCGAATACGTTGTCGATAATTCCAAAGCAGTATGCTCCGTTCGACCAGCTTCATGATCATTTGATCATGCCGTGTGACCGTGGGGTGCGTCGTCGTTGTTGTTTGACAGATAGAATGATGTGTTGATATGTTTACATGGGTCGGACGGAATGAAGCCGCATCAAAGCGGCGAAACATGTTTTCAGCAGGGGAACTCACGGGGAGAGGGGAACCGCCTGTTATTGACAGAATCAAACGGCCATTCAAAACAATACTATAGATTATCTAAAGATATTTAGCGTGCATTATGTCCGTATAATAAGATCTATGCTAAGTACTTTAATATAGAGTTCTGAAGCTATGCTGGATTGCAGATTTATACGCATCGGAAGACGAGTAGCCAACACCTCCAGTCTTTGTAGTATGATATCTTCCCTACCTTACGTGCTTCCGGGGACTAGGTACCTTACGGAGAGCAAATCCACAGGCTCATTAGGGAACGTAGGATACCCTTCAGCCGCGCCCTGAGTGTAAGCCACAGAAGAACAGACGTCTTGAAGAGCTTCCATTGGAGATGTTGTCGCTATTGCGTGGGTTATTAAAGAAATTGCTTTCTTGAGCGGAACGGACACTTAGATTGGTGGGGAAGTGGGGGATTCGATGGGCTTACTACTTTCGAGCAAAACTTTTGATGAAGCACAAGGACCTACCATTTCAAGAATGACGCCTGTCATTCTTCATATTGGTGTCCTTGCTCTCCAAGGTGCATTTTTCGAGCATATAAAGTTGCTTCGACAAGCTGTTGCGCAGTTGCGGCCAGTGTCCGAGGAGTCCTGGAATATCGTCATCTTGGAGGTCCGCACAGCCAAAGACCTTCAATGCTGCGAAGCATTGATTATTCCAGGTGGAGAAAGTACTACTGTATCTCTCGTTGCTGAGCGATCAAACCTGCTGGAACCTCTTCGACATTTCGTCAAGTAATTTTATCCTCCTCCAGATACTGGCTTGCGCTAACCAGCGGTGCAAAGGGTTCTTCGCAAACCAACCTGGGGAACATGCGCCGGATTGATACTACTGGCAGAATCTGCCAACCGGATCAAGAAAGGAGGTCAAGAACTGATTGGTGGGCTCGATGTCAGAGTCAACCGCAATTACTTTGGGAGGCAGACCGAGAGTTTCGAGGCAGATCTCAACCTTGCGTTCCTGGCAGGGGAGACCTCTTCAGACCATGAGCCTTTTCGAGGCATCTTCATCCGTGCACCTGTTGTGGAGAAAATTCTACCGCCAGCAAGCGGAGAGCAAAAGGAGGAAGCCGTCCGAGATAAGACCGTCATCGCCCCTGCAAAAGATATAATGCACGGGAAAGGATCGTGCCCGGTTGAAGTCATGGCGACGCTTCCAGGCCGTAGCAAAAGACTCACCGAGAAGCTTGAGACTGCCGGCCTGGACGAGGAGGCAGGGGACATTATCGCTGTCAGACAACGAAACGTTTTCGGGACAAGCTTCCATCCGGAACTGACATCGGATGTGAGGATCCATATCTGGTGGTTGCGTGAGGTGCTGAATGCGTACTTGCGACGAATGTCTTCCGATAACCCAAAGGAGTGTTGATAGAAAAACGCAACATCCAGGCAATGGCCAAGAACTGAATGGGAAATTGGAAAGGCTAGTGCCCATGCTTAAACCCTTGCACTTTAATGGTAGTATAAACCCCGTTGGGTATACCATGACCCGACGCCATTACTCCGGGCAACAGCATCACAGAAGCAGAGACGCTACCTGCCTCTGCCATACTCTTCCTCCTCTTTCTGGCGCTCCTCGGCAATTGCTCGACCATACCCTCCTCTTCCGGGGTCATACTCGTCTCGATACTCATCGCGCACTTGACCCCCTGATTTGCCGCGTCTGGTCGATTCATCAACGAAAAAGCTTCAAACAACGATGGATATCCGACTCACCCATACTGTCTACCTTCCTGGAAGCCAGGATCAAGATCAGTCCGTATTATCCGTTCATCCAGCTTCGTACCGCCGATGTACTTCATACAGTCCAGGGCATCTTGATGAGTGTAATACTCCACGAAGCAAAAGCCACAGGGTGTTTTGTTGAACCGGTCGAGGCCCATGACTAGTCTCTTGATCTCTCCACACCTGTGACGATGATGAGAAAAGCTATCGCACCAAGGGGGCAAGGATTTTTGACTACTTGGCAAATAGTTCGTGTATTTGTTCCTCGGTAGTGTAAAACGACCTAGGCCTCATGAATCCCCTGTTTGGCATATGTATGGAAGTGCATGGCATACAAATTTCCCACGTAGAGTGTCGTAGCGTCCTTCAAGGGGTCATCCTGCTCCTCAGGTGTTTTGTCTCTATCGTCGCGGTCATCACGATCTCTGTTGAATTTCCTTTTTTTATTCTGTACGGAGGCCAAGTGTTAATTGGAGCCCCTCTAGTCGTAGCAATGGTGGATATGGATACTCACCCTGGCCAGGTAGTAGGCGCTGGGCCTATCGAGCCTTTCAATAGTGGTTCGCACAGGTCCAGGCATGATTCATATGATTGATACGAGCGCACTGTCGACTATTGAAATTATTGCGGAGTCGGGTTCAGTTAAACAGAATGCGAAGCGCGCATCGCGTCGGAACTTCCCGCCAACAACTTTTGAAGAGCAGGTATTAAACGTGATATACTGGTGGGCAAGCCACTGACTCTAGCTGTTTTACACGGCAGAAATGACCAAGCAGAACCCAAGTCGCATCTTATATTCAGGTTAAACTTCCTCGCACTTCCACGCCATCATGCCAAAAGTACTCAGCTACTCGCCCTCTTGGATGTCGAGACCATCTCCTGGATTTGACCTCTTCAATTCCCTCAAGAAACGGACATCCATTGGCTCACAAGCAAATAGCCCGACCAACGAGCAGCAATACCTTGGGCCCCGTCGGACGATCGCTCACAGAGGCTCAGAAGTGTTCGTGGTTGTGGACAACCAGATACGATGGGCAGACCTATCAATCATCAAATATGACTGGGAAAGCTCGCAAGGAAAAGGGAAAAGGCCAGAAGGAGCTGATGTCACCGCAGGCCAGAGCTATAGGGTAAGTTCAAGGCTCATGGCTCATCTTTCATACTGGGCGATCCATTGCTTATACATACCTATAAAGACGCTCAAAGCTCCGATCAACGAGCAGATACGACAGCTTTCCATCTCTCCCAATGGCCAGCTTCTTGCCATTGCCACCTCTCACACCGTTCATATCGCAGTGCTACCCGACTCCTCGAAGTTTGAAGAAAACAAGCGGAGCTCAATTAAGCTACAGACACATACCGTAGGGCCCACTACGCATGTATTGTCTCAATCATCAGTTGTCAGCATCTTGTGGCATCCATTGGGGGTCAATGGCACATGTCTGGTCACGGTGACAACAGAGGCTGTTGTACGACTATGGGAGCTGAACAGGTCGAACCGCTGGTCTTTCGACAGCGCGACCCTTGCCATTGACCTAACAAAGCTTGTCGCTGCAAAGTCGCAACTAGACGATGTCTCGCCTTCAGGAATGCACAGTGGCCGCGGATTCTCCGTTGACGCAGTCGATATGGAAATTGCATCTGCTTGCTTCGGTGGTACCGGATCGCCTGACGAATCTGCTTGGTCTGCAATGGCCCTTTGGGTGGCGACGACCGATGGGGATATCTACGCGCTGTGTCCGCTTCTTCCATCGAAATGGCAGCCAACGTCAACTCAGCTTCCTTCCTTGTCATCCATAGCCATCACGGTGACGACCATTGCTTCACAAGATGTCGATTATCTGGGGGATGGCGTCCCTCTGAACACAGACCAATATGACTTTATTTCCGAGATTGATGCCCAAGTCCCTATACTTACTGCCCGAGACGATGATATAACTACCAACGACGCGATCTACAACCGTCCGAAGCAGCCAGGGCCAATTCCAAATCTGCAAGGACCATTTCAGCTAGCTGCTGGCTCATTAGTAGATTATCTGGATGTCTCTGATATCCATGTCATTGCATCGAAATTAGACACCGAAGAACTGATGCTTGGCGAAGACGACGAATCTGAAATAGAGATACAGGAGGAGACCATGGGACTATCCGCAGCCGTAGTGTGTTTGATGACCACCGACGGCCGGGTGCATCTATTCCTCGACCTGGAGGGAGTCGAAGGGCAATGGCTCCCAGAAAAAGCGCCAGAACGGCCATGTTCGGCATCAGCGTCCCATGAATTGATCCTTGTGGAAGCATTGGATACATTGGATGCCGAAGCGATTAGCGAATATGAATGGCCAACATTCAGTCGTGATCCCTTTTCCCGCTACTCATTCTACACAACCCACAGTCAAGGCGTCTACTTCTTCTCCCTCAATCCCTGGATCAAACGCTTTGAAGAAGAACTCCAGAACCCCAGCACTGCTGGCGCAAACTTCCGCCTCAACATGCTCCGGGAATCATTCGGCACGCTTCGAGAACGCATCCTTCGATTCGATCAAGACCGCTATACCAGCAACGACACCTCTTCCTCTTCTGCCTCCGCAAATGCCTGTATCATCATCCACGATTCCGATCTCGGGTACTTCCTCCTTACCTCCACCAACGACGACACCCACCCCCACGCCGCCACCCTCGATCTCCCCAAATCTTTCAACATCAAACAAGAGCTCCTCTCCTGGGACGATGACTTCGGCTCCCCCAACCTCTACCCCGAGTCTAACGACAACGCTGGGGATCTAGGCCTTGCAACCCACATCGCCCGCTCCGCCTACGAACCCCCTACCACATTCTGGAACCAATCCTCCCTCCTCCAATTGACGTCCCAATCCCTTCCCCCACACCGCCGCCGCACCCTCAAGGAGGAAATCCGTCTCTCGACCGCTACACTCGACCTCATGACCTCCGCGCACCGTCTGCTCAGCAACGAAACCCATGCTATCCGAACCGCGGCGGCGGATCTGTTCAATAGATGTGAGCGGATGATGCAGGAACTGCGAACACAGATTGAGAGGGTTCGGGAAATCAATGGGAGGGCGGACCAGTTGGTGTTGGGTGGTGGAGGGGAGGATGTGGAGGGGGAGACTGCGAGCGAGAAGCTGGGGACGAGAGCGCAGGTTTGTATAGAGAGGCAGGAGAGGTTGGTAAGCAGAATAAACAAGTTGAGGAGAAATGCGACGAAGTTACAAACGAAAATATTAAGTGAGAAGGAGAAGGAATTTGGAAAGGAGTTGGCGAATTTGGAAAGGGCTGTTTGTAGGCCTGACGCGGGTGAGGATGGGGATGAGGATGAGGATGAGGATAGCTTCTTGAATGATGCTAAGGCGAAGGATGATGCTGTAGGCGGGCTCCAGCCGTGGTGGCAGCGGTTTGAGGAGGTTCGATCGCTGGGTGGGGAGTTGGTTGGTCGAGCGAAGAAGGTAGGAGAAGGAGGAGAAGGAGCAGCGAGGAAGATGAGAGAAGATCAATATAGTATACCGAATGACATGAGAAGGAGGAAGGTCGAGCAGGTGATGGCGTTGCTGGAACGGGAAGAGGCGTTGGTGGAAGGGGTGATGATGAGGTTGGAGAGGTTGAGGAGTGTGAGGATTGGTGAGTAAGGTGGGTTGGGTATATCGGTGTCTGGAGGAGCTATTCATTGTTGTTCCTGTCCCTTGTCCTGACAGGGCACTTGATCTGGATGTCCAATGGCCCTTTTGTTGAGCGTAAGGCATGCTTGCCAGCGAGGCGTTCCGTGAGACGGAGGATTTACGTTTAGTTTTGGATCAGCAAAGGAATGAGAAACTGTTCTTTTTGAATTGGACATGGCCACCTCGTGGGCTGTCTCTATCATGCCTGCATCTACCAATCGTCTGCGTGACTTGAACATCTTGATATGCAAGCATATACCGAGCCATGCTACTTACCCCTTTTTCCTCTAGGTAGTCGATGCGTCTAGTGAAAATCCATGTAGCGAGTCCTCTTGCATCGCAGACTCAATCCCTTATCCAACGCTCTATTTCTCATCTTGTCAGATCAAGATGGGCTTCACGTATCGACGGATTGCGCGTAATCCTTTACTTCCATCGTGGTCCAAACTCGGTTTCCCAAAACCCATCCAGGGTCTGACTTTTTTCATCTGGTCCTTCTTTCATCTCATAAAACGACCACCTACCCAGTTAAGCCTCTTTCCCCGCAACCATTCTCCCTTGCGGCGTCTCCCCAATCTCTTTTAAAGCCTCCAACATCCTCTCCCTCACCCTCGTCGTCAAGTCTTCCACGTCCTCCACTCCTAACCCCTTCGTGCTCACCGGCTCCAAGACCCGAACCGGGATCTCCCCGCTCCTAAACCTCCACTCCCTCGCCCCCAGCAACCCCCAATAATTCGCACTCACCACGGGTACCACATCCACCTGCGCCTGCACCGCCAAATGAAACGCCCCCTTCTTGAACCCGCCCAACTCCGGTCCCCGCGCATAACTCCTCGTGCCCTCCGGGAAGATAAACACCGATTGCTTATGCGACAGCATTTCGGACGCGGCGCCCGAGAAGGCTTGACGGGCGGATTGGCTGTTGGCGCGGTCGATGAAGACGGTGCCGGAGAGGGCCATGAACCAGCCCAGGACAGGAACGCGCTTGAGGGAGGATTTGGCGGTGACGGAGCAGTAAGGGGGGAAGACGTGGGCGAGGAGGAGGACGTCGAGTTCGGATTGGTGGTTGCCGATGATGACGCACGGGCGGGAGGCTTTTAGGTGGTGGGAGCCGGAGATGATGCGGAACGTGACGCCGGTTGTGTAGCGCATTAGGAAGGCGAAGGCGCGGGCGGTGAGGTGTTGGGCTAAGCGGTGTTTACCTGCTATGCGGAGGGCGAGAGAGATGAGGACGCCATAAATGGCGCAGATGACGAGAGAGATGTAGGCGGAGAGACAGCGGGCGGGGAAGGAGAGGGCGGGGAGGAGAGAGGAGAGAAGGAAGAGGGTGAGGGTGAGGGTGAGGTAGCTAACGAGGAAATAGGAGGTGTAGAGGAGGAGGATGTGCATTTTTGGCCGTAGCTAAGGTAGAGATGGCAGAGTATGGTAGCTTGGGACTTTTGGAGACAATAATGGAATTAGGGGAAGGGTTGGAGTCTTCTGTTAGATGTAGTAGAGTGGGGGTCGAGGATGGGAGACTGCTAGGTATGGTCGATAGCTTAGGCCTTCGAAGAGGCCTTGGACCGGATGATCATGTTGGCGGTAGAGAAATGAGGAGGATATAATACTGTAAGGTTGGGAGAAAAGGGAGCATGAGGATCATCACATGAACTCCTTTCTTTCTGGTGGGAACTCAACGTGCGCCCAAACGGTCACCCTCGCTTAATTAAATGTCCCGACGGTCAAAGCAGGTGTTCAACAACAGTCCACATGATGGATGATATAGAAGCTACTTTACTAAGTAGATCTGGAAATAGATCGAATCGTTCTTATATATTTCCCCCTCTCGCGCTCAGTGTGATCGATCCGCATGACAACCGCTCCCCAAGTTAATTAACCCGATAGACTCCATTGGTGCATCTCATTATTATATCACAAGAAAGAATTGCCTGTCTCCAAACTCGCTAGGACCGACTCCACGTTGATGCGTAACCCATTGCCCGTACCCAATGCCCTGCTTGTATCAAAAGCTGAAGAACATCCAGACTCGGGAGACGTTTTCGACGCTTCCAAACGCTGCATCAACGCCCAACCATGCATTCAAAAGATCCTGCTATTCGCATCATCATGTCATCGGAAGCGTATCGTAATCATCATCGCTCATATCCTCCAGTCGCTCCATTTCTTCTTTGATGTGTGACTGGGCCTGTCATAGCAGTCAGTAACGATGCTCCCAGCAATACAACTTCTTGTCCTGACGACCAACCTTTGGATCTAAGTTCCCAGCTATCGTCCAATTCCTGATCGCTTCCGACTTCTGCTTCAGCATCTTGTGTACTGAGCCTAGCATGAAGAACACGTTCGCTTCGTCCGGAGCAATGGCCTTGAGGAGCTTCAGCTCTTCCAACGCTGCCTGCGGCTGTTTGAGGTTTGCAAGTACGCGTGCCCTCTTCAGTCTGGCAATGGCCGAAGGAGGCATCAGATCGCAAGCCTTCGTGTATTGCACCAGCGCCGCTCTTGGGTTCTTGAGCTTCTCTAGCACAGTGCCAATGGATGTTATAAGCAGTGAATTGGCAGGGTTGATGCTAGCCGCCGTTCGGTAGTGCTGCTCTGCAAAGTCGAACTTGCCCTGTTTTTCGAAGACCTGTCCAAGCCCATACCATCCGTTATAGTGCCGATTCTCCACCCCGACAGCACTCCGAAAGACTGCCAAAGCCTTGTCGTTCTCTTCGTTCGCGATATACTCGTGACCTTGTAAGGTATATGCGTACGCGAAGTACGGGTCAAGCTGCACCGCGCGTTTGAAGCATTTGATGGCCTGATCGTGATCCTTCTGTACCGAAAATGAGTTGCCTACTGCGCACCAGGCTTCGGGTGAGTTACGGTCGACATCGATAAGCTCATGGGCCAGAAAGGCTAGATCAGTTTCTTTCTTTTGGTGCCAAAGCGATGTCGAGTATCGTTCCATACCCTCGATCTGTGATGGGAATATGCTCCTAAGGCGACCATATATTTTCTCCGCGTCGGAATACAATCCTTGCTCAAAATACCCCCGGGCTATTTGGGACAAGGTCCACGGTGTGTCACGTTGGCTCAGGCTGATAGAGTTGTAGACCTGTATGGCCTCCTGGCTACGGAAATGGGCTTGAGCGAAGTATCCGGATCCCAGCTTGGAGAACAGCTCGAGGAGCCACGTCAACGCCTCTCTATCCTTGAGCACTTCACTCGACGCCGCTTTGCTTTTCTGCTCTAGACCGGACTGTTGTGATACAGAGGGTCTCCGTTGTTCTTTGCCATCAATGCCGACTGAGTCGCTATGTATCCGATTCCCACTAACAACCCTCCCTACGTTGCCAGGGTTGGTGCTCCGTCCTTTAGTACCGGTTGCCTTTGCCTTCTTCTTCAACTCCATCTCTTCTCTTGTGGCAAGCGTCCCTGAACGTGTGATTGATCTTAAAAGCCGTGTGCTTCTTCTTTGTAGAGCAGTTGGATCGTTAACGACCACCGGAGGATTAGGACTTGCCGGACCGGATGCCGATGGTGCCGTCTGGCCGGATATAGTTCTCTTCCGTTCTCCGATGCCATGTGTCCTTGATGGGGGCCGACCGTTGCTCGCTTCGTCAGAGTCTGCCTTATATCTGGAGCGTGAGCTTATGGCATTTGACCTCAATTTTGGGGGCCCGTCAGCGCTGGTCTCCGTACCCAGTCCCTGTCCTGCTCGTGCTTTTCTTACGGGCGCTAATGGTGGCTCAATACCGTTTGTAGCTGACGACAGCTGGTCTCCGATTTCTTTTCCAAGGTAGGCGTCGTGACCGAAACTTGTTTCGGCACCAGTCGGGGTATCGAAAGAGGCCATGTCAAGATCTCCGCCACTTATTTGGGTTACGGAAGCTTTACCGACACTTAGTTTGTCGAATATCCCAAAGTTTGGTCTGACATCGCCGTTCACTCGATTCTTCGAAATGGTGAAAGGGTCATTGTTGGAAAGGGGTTGGCTCATGTTGACATTGTTAACCGACTGAGATTGAGCGAGGGGGTTCGTAGCAGGCGATTCTTCCAGAGTCTCCAAGGTGCTTTCGTCTGAATTGGAAGTAGAAAGTGCGCGTTTCATCTCGGCTGTCACTTGGAAGATGTTTGGGATCCGAACGTTTACCCCTGGACGAATTAGCAGGCGCCATGCGTTACGAAGAAATCAGTAATTGTACCGAGATCACAAAGACCGACGAAAGCATCCCACATAAACGGGTTGAGTTTGAGGGCTTCGGCGTAGCTGTCGATCGCTTTGGCAGAGTCACGATATGCTTGCCAAAGTTTCCCTTGCAGACATTGTATAGCTGCAGCATCTGGAAGATATTGACGTCGACTTTCTGTATGCTTGTCTATTGGAACATAGGATCAGTTTTGAGAGCACAAGTTGCCCCCCCCCCAGAAAACTCACTCCACGAATTCAATCGAATCCAGTTCCCTCTGCTTTTGTCGAGAGCATTTGTACCCTCGACATACTTGCCAAGGCCCAAGCAAGCCTGCGCAAATACATACGAACAGCCAACGTGTGCTCCAGGTTTCAGGGCTTGATGCCTGCTACTGTCGTAGGCTGACTTGAGCTGGCCCAAGCGAAAATGACAGAGCGCAATGAGGTATACACTATCAGCGTTTTTGGGATCGTATGCTTGCAGTCTTCCGGCAAAGAAAAGGGCGTTTCGAAGCAGGTGATTATCCAAATGATAGTAGATAAGCTGTTGTAGCTGGCGGACCACGTGGCTGTTGGCCGGCGCCATAGCGGTAATAAAATGGTGGATTAGGGAGAGCTCGAGTACTCTAGTAGGTGAGGATTGGTAATTGATGAGCTTGGAGTACTTCAAGAGTGAGGTAGGGGTGCCGGAACCGCTGGACAGTCGGAGCTTCTGAGTGATGATAGTGACTGTTGAGCCAGCTCGGAAGGAAGTAGTAAATGTGACAAGTCCGGCTTGGTACTGAACGGAATGCTACTTCCTCGGGCAGTCTTCGTCTCGTGTTCTCGAAAAGGCGATGCCCCTCGGGCAGTAGAGGTCAATTCAATTCGCAGTATAGCCACTTCACGGCATGATACATGCGACCTCACTGAATATTGGCATTTTCAGGGAAGCGGCAGTCACTTTCGACACTCTGAGAATATGACTGTCAGCTTTTGGGATGGTTGAGCGACAAGAACAGGGCGGATCTGATGTTGGAGCGTGATGTTTTGGGTTTACTGCCTGCACATGGCTGTCATTGGTCAGCCCTACGACCCTCGTTAGCCGCCCAGCAACAATCTAATCCTTCAGATGTTTCTCTTGCCTCCGTCAGGGGCTGCTCGCCATGGCACAAGTGAGTCCTCTGCATGGTCGACATTGTACAGAGTGGTCTATGTGCTAATCATTGCATCAGAAAGCAGCCAAGCAACTGGCAGCTCGCAATACTGCGATCCTCAACCGAACCCATCTGATCTCCCTTGCCATCACCATCTTCTTCGTCTTGCTGCGCCTGCTCGTTTTCCGGGCATCATGTACACGAGCAACTTATCTATTGTACGGCTTCCTCTCAGCGCCTGCCTTTATCATCGAGTTTTGGTTTGAACGGATTGGCCGTCCCGTCACTACAACCAATGGCGAACTGAAGAAATCTGGGGAGGATCTTGAAGCCAAAGGTCTAACAGATTTCATGTGGGACGTTCTATACTGGACCTGGGGCTGCACCGTCACTGCTGGTATACTCGGCGACAAAGCTTGGTGGGGATATATTGTGATTCCGGTATACTCGGTTTGGCTCGCTTGGACGACATTTGGCGGAATGAAGAAAGGTATGGCGGGCATGGCGGGTGGAGGTTCCAGTGCAGATACCGCCGATGGGGCGGTAAGTAATCGTCAAAAGAAGCAAGAGAAACGAGGGGGGCAGAAGTTGCAATACCGATGATCGAATATCTAGCTCGGAAACCAACTCTCATTTTAAACCACTTATGATTGGACCAATGGACAAGGACGAACGCGGAGCTCAAATGGATACCTTTCCGGAGTCATCGCCTGCTCAACGCCAAACACCACCATTTCTTGAGACTCCCATGTTGGTCCCGGACGGTGATCTATATACTTTGACCTGTGCTTTTGGGTAGCTAGGCCGTCAAATCATGTCGACATATCAACATTAACGATGTTAAGACCCCTGTCTGAGCACTCGCCCCGTTTGGCATCATGTCGGTTGGGTAGATGGGCCTCTCGCCGTACGCACCGGCCTCCTGAGCAGCCATTGCGAGATGCTTAAAAACAAAAAACTTGGTCCTGGAGCTTACTCACGGGCCTTGGCTTCTCGTAGCCCAGAGACTCCGTGGCCTTCTTCATTGCGCTGACCATTGGAGGGGGTCCGCAGATCAAAACCTTGATGTCCTTCGCTGGCGCTGGTAGTTTCTCCTGGAACATCCGTTAGAGCCGACTTGGTTGAAGCAGGAAGTGGGATTACTTTAATCATTTCTGGCGTGCAAAAGCCGACACCACCATCCCACTTCTCCGGAGGGTTGTTCAGCACATAGTGTACCCTAAAGCCTTCGTCCTCCTTGGCCAGCGCATCCAGATCGTCTTTCAGCAGGATATCCTCGAAGTTGACGTTGGCGAATAATAAATCAACCTCGGTTTTGTCGCTCCCGCCATTCCTAGGTCTGCCTCGGACGATGGCGCGAATGATCTGGAGCATAGGCGTGATACCAGTCCCTCCGGCGATCATACCGAAATGTCTTACCATACCAGGAGTATACACCATTGCTCCCTTCGGTCCTTTGATCTTTAGTGTGTCACCAATCTTGAGGTTCGCTACATGTTTGGAAATGTTGCCGGTAGGGTAGGATTTGATCAGGAGATCGACGTATCCGGGGTTCACGTCGGAGGAAATAGGGGTGTAGGAACGGACCACGTCCTTGGGCTGTCCTTCAATCGGGGCAGCGATGGACATGTGCTGGCCAATTGGCAGACCGAGGATGTCGTTTGGACGAGGCAGGGAGAACCGGTAGCTAAGTATCATCAATGAGAAAGGCCTACCCAGATATTTGCAAAGAAACTCACATTGCAACATTGTGCGATAGTACTGTCTTCTCCTTGAGCGGAAAGTTTTGGTAGGCATCTGGCTTTAAGACCTTTCTAGATTCTGAGGTCGGAGGTATTAGTCGAGTCAGTGTTCGTAGATCTGGAACCCTTACGAGTGCTGTAGAATTTATACCCTCCAAGCAATGCAGCTATTATCACAGCAAAAGGCAGATATTCTTTCTTCGCGATAGCTACACCCACGATGAGGAGTACGGAGGGAATGTAGACGCCGGTAATGTATTGCGGTGAGAGCGCCGACGTGGGCTTAACAGTATGAGGCGTTGCCATCGCTGCTGGAGAGATCTCACTTTCCGGGGGACGGACCTTGAGTTCAATCCGCTGGAAGTGAGTATGGCGGGGAGCTGATGGCCGAGCTTCTCGGGAAAAAGTTATCGGTTGGGGATCGGGATCGGAGTAAACCTGATTGGGAAACAACCTCCAAAAGCCGCTTCGTATCTTATCTCCGACTACAAATCTTTTTTGAATACTGTCAAGTAGCCCTTACGAACTTTTACTACACCTATTTTTCTGCATATGCCAGACCATACTTCTTTGACCAGGAATTTGATCGACATTCCTTCCAGTATCCCCACTGGTCCCCAACTACGGCTTCGGACCAAGTGTCGACAAATCAAGGAACGCTTTATGTGTGTAGGCTCTCTCTTTCCCTCTCACTCTCTTACCCACATATCCCGCCTCCTGTCGCCTGTCTATTATCCCTTATATCATGGGTCTTCAAGATCTTTTCTATATAGCGTGTGTATTTGGGTATTTCATCTACGTGAGCTCCATCAATATAGCCCTTCTCCTGACCGTAATAAGAAGTTGTCTTGGAGGTAGGGTTCGCATTATTTCTGGGCTTTTCACAGGGAATGCTTCAACTCTTCTGCAACGGCATTCAAGTCGTCATCGTCAAAGAGCCGATAACGATAAAACATGTTTTATACCACTAGCCGTACAACCCTCTCAAACCCTAACTCACGTCTGGACGACGGACTTCACTACCTCTCCTCCGAAAATTGTAGCTTTGCCAGATCAGACGTCTTGTTAGAACGCTCCTCCGACTTTTGTGGGCTTTGGTGCATAATGTTGTCAAGAACTTTAGGTAGCAGGTTGATAGGCAAAGGATAGGAAGCTCTCTCAGCTCGATTTAGCATAAGTATAGTGCGTCGGGTTCCTACGTACGATCTTTATCATTAGGTGAGGCCATCGTTCGTAATCGATCGATCGATAAATATATACCTTCCGTTCTTGCGGATAATTAACGCAAGATCTGCGTAATATAACCGCGTCAGTTGATCTGCCTTTTTAACCAGGTTTGATTCCCTCCTAGTGTTGAACCTTTTCTTTTGCTGCGTAAGGCATAATGTTCCAAGCTACACGAGATAAACTCCCAGCAACGGAATGAAATATTAATTCGGTATAGTGCATGCTAGGAGTGAATTTTTGACCATCCAGCTTCCACAGGATCCCCCATCTATACTGGGAAGGGCTATATTGATGGAGCTCACGTAGATGAAATAC
>QQTW01001526.1_pt1 | contig 16269 bp, 16 predicted proteins | sample 1904831 | NCBI WGS metagenome assembly QQTW01 (sample SAMN09435610, study PRJNA476489) | Subsurface metagenome, whole genome shotgun sequencing project. | reverse complement strand
GGGTAGTCTTTCTCCTGCCCTTTCACCCGATTGTCTCGGTTATCTTGCTGGTAGGAGCCGTGAAACTTCAGAATCTGAACTGCTTCTTCTGTAAAATGATTGGTATCCTGAAGTATCTCTGTAGCGACAGGCTCGCGTAAAAAGTTACTGCGTTCTTTCAATCCTTCTACCTTGGAAGGTTTACGGGTTGCGGGAGTGGGAGGAGTTGAAGATTTAACCATTGGAGTTTAAAGAAATTGCCACAATACTGCTTTCACCGCCGCCCGGTAGATCGCTAACACCCTAGCGGCTGTTTAATCCCCGGTTAATCCGTCGGTATTATGAGGAATGGATTATACAGTTTGATTTTAACACGATCAAAAAAGCCAGGGTTAGCCACTGTAATAACAGTAATCTTACATTGGGTTAAATTCAGTGATGCAAACACCCTCAAAAACTTTATATGGGTCGATCGCGTGTGCTGTCGGTGCTGGGGAGAGGCGCGATCGCGTTTATAAAATGAATGTGCTGAGAAGTTGAAGGCGATCGTAGGCAACACTAGCAGTGGATCTCAAGCAATTGGGCTTGCGGTTGTGGGACTCAAAGACCAATTTCCTGTTAGCACAACCGCCTAAAGGCAATGCAGACCCAATTCATATGACACTCAAGGAACGGGCAATTCTGATGCACCACTGTTTCAAGCTGTTTCAAGCAGTCTAGTTTAGCGGATAAGCTTCGCATCATGGTTAGTACGGATAAGCAAAATCAGATGCTTGTTAAGGTTTTGATTCATTTGGTGTAATTGTGCTAAGGCAATCTATGAGATTGGCAATTCCACTGAACCAGCAGTCTTCTACTTTACTTGAGATGGAAAGTTGATTTTCAAGTCTTCTGTAGCTAATGATATAAGATAATGTCGTATTCTTTCAATCACCGCCGTGTTAAGTGGATTAGAAATAGCAGCGCCACCATATTTGAAGCAAATAGATACAGCTATGTCTGAACGGCGATTCACTACACCCGCTGCTATCATTCGATTAAAGTCTCTGTTCCGAATCCAAATTTCGTACTCATTTCCAAACTCTGAAACCAGCTTATTGAAGTATTCTTTAAACGGTATTTCTTCCACCAAAAGTTCGTTTGATTTGTATAGACGGTCAGTCATGATTATATTTTCCAGTAATTTTGCAATACAGCAAAATCTAACAACTAAAACTAACTACACTTAATAATGCTTGAACTTAAATATAATGCTTTAAACTATCACTATACCACAGCCTTATATTCTTGCTTATCTTTGTAGATTTGTCGAATCATTTTAGAATTTAAATATTACCATTTCACCATTTTATGTATATTTGCAAGTTGACGCGTAGAGATAGCTCTATTTTCTGAAAGATTGCTAATCGCAATTTGCAGTAATTGTTTTGTGTCCTGATCCAACTCTTTAGGAAGCTCTCTATGTTTCTCATAGAGTGGTTTGATATCTTTACCATTAGCTTCAAGTTCTCGATAGATGTCAAACAGAACATTCTCTACATTCTCAAACTCGTCTAGTAGACGATCAAACACTATCGATAATGAATTCTCGCCACCTTCCTGAAACTTGACACAAGTCTGAACAAAATTATCTATAGCAGATCCAAACTTATTTAAGAAATCTCGGTCAGAGCTATACCTCCATCCCTCCCAAATCTTTGTACTGACAACTCCAAACTGTCCACCAAAGAAACCAGCTGCAAAACCTACTATCCGGTCAGCCACTATAGAGCGATTCATTAGTTCGTAGTAGCGTGGAAAAAACTCGCGTAGTTGACGGAAATGGCAGTTCAATTGAGTGTAAGCTGACTGGTGTTTACAGATTGCTTCTTCCGCAAGACTTCCAAAAACAGGAGATACATCTACTACTAGTGGTCGTAGCCTTTCATCAATACAGCCTGCAACATCAGGATATACCCCCAATGGAACCTTAATAAGATCTGCCATAGACTCGTCAAAAAAGGATACTATGGTACTTTTTACGTCACTAACGTACTGGCTCAGTTCGGGAAGCTCAATTGCTTGTATTACATCACCAATCAGTGCAGCTCGATAAGAGTTCTCAGTATACTTGTCTAAACTGTTCAACGCTTCAATGAAGAGATGAGCCGCAATACCAACAGAGTTTAAGCGCCACACCACGATAAGGATCTCCTTCATAAGAACTCTTACGTCTCTGGCATCCCGCATCATCTCTTGTAAAAAGTTCGCCATAGCTTACCAAATTCCACACAAGGACTAACCACTTATTTGCAGTATTCCCCAGGCAGGAGAAAGGCTAACAGCGATTGGGTACATAATTTCATCCAGGTCAACTGTTACTCATTTGCACAAAAACTATTAATGTCATAGCAGTTAGACAATTGGGAAGCGATCGCCCCTCTACTCCCTCAAGCCTTAACCGCCACTAGCAGTTCTCGATATACCCGTTTAAGATCTTCCAATTGATAATGAGCATTTAACCCACTAGGATTAGGCAGTACCCAAACGATCGCACCATCCAAAGACTCGTCTTGTCGCCCCATAACTGCTTTGGGTCGATTGAACGCCGTGCGATAAGCACCGATACCTAAAACAGCAAGACATTGCGGTCGATAGTGCTGCACCTTGGCTGACAACTGTCGCTGTCCTATGACTAGTTCTTCAGCATCTAATTCATCTGCCCTTGCTGATGAGCGATCTACAATATTTGTCAAACCATACCCAAATTGTACGAGGGCGCGATCTTCAAACGGTGCAAGCAATCGTTCTGTAAAGCCTGCTGCATAAAGCGATCGCCAGAAGCGATTTCCCGGACGGGCAAAGTGATGTCCAACTGCGGCACTATAGAGGCTAGGATTAATCCCACAGAACAAAATATGCAAGTTTGGTGCAATAATATCTGGAACCGTCTTCCCAGTCGCTGCACGAATTTCTTCTAGTGTGGGTTTGCGCTGCACAATTTATACTTTACCCCAGATAATCTTCTGATTCTAATAGGTAGGCGATCGCAGTGATACGATAAAAGCGATCGCTCTCTACTGAATATGCATCGTACCTTCATCCCTGGCATTGCTCCACCCGCAGTACAGTCCGAAAGAGCCTGGTGGTTCGCATTTGTTGGTAATAAGCTGCTGGTTCGCCTCGAAGGAACGGTGAGCCAAATTCCCCACATAATTAGCCTATCAGAGATTGGCTTGATTCCCGTGCAGACACAATATCTCGGCACTTTGGAAGATCGACCTTGCTATTGCGCCCAATTGCCCAAAGATACTATTGCACCCGATGGTATGACCTTAAAAGGACTGCGCGAATTATATGGTACGTTAGACGAAGATTTGTTTGCGTTGAGCGGTCGTGCTATTCAAATCGTTGAATGGGATCGCACTCACCAGTATTGCGGACACTGCGCGACTGGGACAACACAATTATCTCATGAGCGTGCCAAACGTTGCCCCAAGTGTGGACTAGTCAATTATCCTCGCCTTTCGCCTGCAATTATTGTACTTGTCTCTCGTGGTGAGGAGCTATTATTAGCCCGCGCCCATCGATTTCCAACCGGGATGTACAGCATATTAGCTGGATTTGTAGAACCGGGAGAATCCCTAGAGGAGACGGTAGTACGGGAAGTTCGGGAGGAAGTTGGGATTGAACTCAAAGACATTCGCTATTTTGGTTCGCAACCCTGGCCGTTTCCAAATTCACTCATGATTGGATTTACAGCCACTTATGCTAGTGGTGACATTGCAGTCGAACCGCAAGAGTTGGTAGATGCTGCTTGGTTTAGCAAATATAACCTACCGCTGATTCCGCCAAAGCTGAGCATTGCGCGAAAACTGATCGATTGGTTTGTCTCTACTCAACCCTGAGATACAGGATTTATCTCAGTAATTATACCATCATAAAAGTATGAATACTCAAGAACGTCTTGCTACCCTTGGACGCATCCGCAAACTGAGTCGTCTTATGGATACTGCATTTCGGATTCCAGGCACACCGTTTCGGATTGGCTGGGACCCAATTATTGGCTTGCTACCTGGACTTGGAGATTTAATTGATACAGCTTTTTCTGCTTATCTTCTCTTCCTGGCGAGTCAGTTTGGTTTACCAAAAAATGTGTTGGGCTGGATGGTATTTAACATCGGTCTGGAAGCTATAGTTGGCTCAATTCCCCTAATTGGTGATGTGTTTGATGCCTTCTACAAATCCAATATTCGTAACTTAGCACTGCTAGAGAAGCACTTGCAAGTAACTGAACCAGATCTGAGTGAAGTAGATCCGCTGAATCTTTCTAGTGTCAGTACGCTGAATCCATAAAAGACTGTATGGATGCAGATGTCACCCAAAAAAAGATCTACTTGGCTAATCCATATGGCTTCTCGCAGCAGCAAAAGGCTTTGCTGTTACCTCCTATTATTCAAGCTCTTGAGGCTTTAGGAGCAGAAGTGTGGGAACCGTTTGAACGCAATAATCAGATTGACTTTTCTCAGTTAGGGTGGGCGTATCGTGTGGCTCAGGCAGATCTGAACGACGTGAAAAATTGCGATGGAATTTTTGCACTGATCAACGGAACGCCGCCAGATGAAGGGGTGATGGTAGAATTGAAAGTGGCGATCGCTCTGAATAAAGCAATTTTCCTGTTCCGAGATGATTTCCGACGCTGTACTGATAGCGAACAATATCCTCTCAACCTGATGCTCTTTTCTGGTTTACCAGCAGTTGGTTGGGAAGACTACTACTACACCTCAGTAGAAGAAATTAAGTCTCAGGATAAAGCTTTGTATGGTTGGTTGAATAGCGATTTTACATTTTAGATTTTGTCGCCAGTCGCGGCCGCTCTTTCCCCGTAGAGCGAAGTGGCGTGATTTTGGAGCATAGGCGAGAGTATATTGAGATTGCGGATGCTAAAAGTCAATAGCGGTTTGAATATGGCAACATGGGGAAAGTGCTTGTTGCGATCGCTACCCGATGTCTTCAACTAATTCCTCTCCAAATGCCGTCCGCCATCACCTCCAGCAAGTCCGCTCTGCCTTTCTCCGTCTCCACAAGGCATTGCTGGATTCTGAGCGGATTCTGTACGAACAATTTTATGGACGCATCCCATCGTCTGGTGAATTCTTTCGACTTGTTATCGGACATGAATGGTTTAACTGGCTGCGTCCGATGTCTCAATTTATTGTCTCTGTTGATGAAACCTTAAGTACTAAAGAACCTGTAACGTTGGAACGAGCGAATGAGTTGCTGGAAGAAGCTCGCAGAATAAATTATCTATCTGAGGATGGTACTCCAGAACAGCAACGTTACTACTATGCCATCCAACGCGACCCAAACATTGCCATAATGTATGTAGAAGTGGGGGAATTACTTGCTGCAAATCCACAGCAGTGAAGTCAAAAGTCAAGCATTCAAAATTACACAATCTGATGTATGTATGCTGGCTTTTGTGTAGTTAGCATAAAAGCTAATAGCCCAAGCATATATCTTGTAACAAAGGCTTATGAAAGCACCCGCACGGCCTATTTCAGGAATCATGCTACCGATCGCAACGGCGATCGCTATTCTTGCTACCCTGGCTGTTAACATCCTGTCGAATTTCTTCCCCGCCCAAGGGTTAAACATTGGTGAAATCTCCAACACCATTCTTCAGGGCGTACAGATTACTCCGGCAAACTATGCATTCGCCATTTGGGGATTAATATATTTAGGCTTAATTGCCTATGGCATTTACCAGCTTCGCCCTACGCAACGCAGTAATCCAACGATCCGTCGGGTTGATGTTTTACTAATCGTTGCTTGTATTGCTCAGATGGCTTGGGTGTATCTATTCACCCTACGTCTGTTTTGGCTTTCAGTCGTGGCAATGCTAGCAATCCTACTGCCATTGATTGGAGCTTACCTGCAATTGGGAATTGGGAAACAGCGAGTGTCGCGGCAGCAGAGATGGTTGGCACAGGTGCCGTTTAGTATTTATCTAGGCTGGATCTCTGTAGCAACAATTGTCAACATTGCCTCTGCCCTCTACATATCTAGTTGGGATGGTTGGGGCATTAATGCTGCTGGCTGGACTGTAATTATGTTGATTGTAGGTGGGGTAATTGGTGCTTTTGTTGCCACCCAACGGGCGGATATTGCCTTTACTCTAGTGTTCGTCTGGGCGTATGTGGCGATCGCTATTCGTAATTTAAATAATCCAGCCATTTGGATTACGGCAGTAGTAGCGGCGATTATATTAGCAGTCCTGCTAGTATTTAGCAGAATGAGACACAAAACGTAATGTTTTCAAAATGGAGTATTTGCTCGTAGGGAAACGATTTGTCCCGATTGTGGATGCTCAAAGCAAAGTTCTCTAGCGTGTAAATGCAAGCGCTCTAGTTTAGCACGACAACCATATAAGAGATCGCCCAAAATCGGTATTCCAAGCCCGCGCGGATCGGCGGCGTGAACCCGGATCTGATGGGTACGTCCAGTTAACGGCAAAAACTCGATACGAGTGTAGCCTCCTACTCTTGCAATTACCCAAAACTGGGTGATGCTGGGCTTACCTCGCTGTTCGTCGACTTTTTGATACGGGCGATCGCTAGGATCTCCCCAAAGTGGCAATTCAATCGCACCGCGTTGGATTATCACCGCTCCAGCAATTATTGCTTCGTAAACCTTTTGCACTCGCCGTTGCTGAAACTGCTGGCTCAGATGGCGGTGCGTTTGTCGATCGCGCGCCAGCAGGAGAATGCCAGACGTTTCCAGATCCAAACGATGTACGGTAGCAATTGCCATTCCATCGGGTAGCAAATGACGTAAACGCGCCAAAACGCTATCTTGGCGATCCCTGTAACGTCCGGGTACAGACAGCAATCCAGCGGGTTTATTCACAGCAATCAGCCACTCGTCTTCATAGAGAATGGGTACGCGATCGGTATTGCCAATTTCTGCAATTGTCAATCTTTGAGGCAAGCCTGACAACAGAAACCCCATTAATGGCTGACAGCGATCGGCACAGGCTTGATAAAATTCTCCCTGAACTTTATCTCCCTTAATTGAGGGAGAACCCCACCAAAATTCCGCCATCGCTAGCGGCTTGAGGCTATAAGTTGCGGCATAATGCAGCAATTTTGGCGCACAACAGTCTCCTGTTCCAGTCGGCATGGAGCCTGACGGCATCAACTCCTGTAGCGGCAGAGACTCACCCGCAAAATTGGTTAGCCAATAGCTAGCTTGCATCTGAGCTTGAAGCTGCCGGGATAAGGCTTTGCGTCTTTGTTTCAACTGATGAATTTGAGCGTCCGCCTGTTCAATTGTGTGTTTGAGCGGCTGCAATACGCGATCGCGTTGGCGTTTGATCTGCCTGCGCTCGATCCCATCCTGGCGGCTCTGCTCGTTAAGTTGCTCGATCGCTACTTCTAAAGGTGTTCCACTCAGGGTTTCCAGAAGCAACTGACGCTGGTGTTGCCGTTCATGCTTGCGGCGATCGTGGTTTTGAGCAAGTTGCTGCAAGCGCGTCTCAAATTCGTCCGATAAAGCTTGATACTGCTGCCGCTCTGGAATATGCTGCAAAGTAATGAGTTCTTGCTTAATAGTTTCTAAGCTAGCCAGGGTGTGAGCTTCCTCAACTACTCGACGATCTCGCCCCCCAATTGGTGGCACCCATCCCTCAACTACGCTGTTGCCATTCAAAAGCCCAGAAAAGGCTTTAAGCACTCGCTGTTCTCCTGCTGGAGTTTCGACCAGCAGCACTCCATACATCTTGCCCTCACGGGAATATCTCTCATCAGTAGCAAGGTGTTGCATCAACCCACGCGCAATAACTTCTGCTAAGCGGGTGCGAGGCAGCCTCAACAACTCGCCACTTTGAGGGCAACTACCTGCATACCAATATGCCGGAAATGAGTCGCCCTTCGCCCAATCGCAGCTGATGAAATCCGAAGGCGGATAAAGAACCGTCATAGGGGATAGTATATTCTTTTAGTTGCGATCGCACTCAGGTATCTTAAAACCCATTTCCTAAGAACCACGATATTGAATGCGGTAGATGCGATTGTTAGCTTCCTCGGTCAGTAATAGACTACCATCAGGCAACACCAGTAAACCAACAGGTCTACCCCAGGTAGTGGGTACAGACGGATCTAAGAGGAACCCAGTGAGAAAGTCTTCGTAGTAGTTTTGGGGCCGCCCGTTAGAGTTGAAGGGAACAAACACAATTTTATAACCAGTACCGCGATCGCGGTTCCAAGAACCACGAAAAGCCACAAAAGCCCCATTTCGATATTTTTCAGGAAACGTCTTACCATCATAAAACTGAAGTCCCAAAGCGGCTGAATGCGCTTGAAATAGCACATCTGGAGTTTTGGTTTTGGCAACCAAATCGGGGCGTTTACTCTTACCGTTCTGTGTCTGACGTGGATCGAGGTTTTTTGGTGTTAAATAAGCATAAGGCCAGCCGTAGAATTCTCCCTGTTGTATGCGTGTGAAATAATCTGGCACCAAATCGTCACCAATCTTGTCTCGTTCGTTCACAGTTGCATACAGTTGCTTAGTAGTAGGGTGAAAATCCAAACCGATTGGGTTACGCAAACCAAAAGCAAAGGTTTGTTGGTTAGAACCGTCCAAATTCATCACCTGTACCGAAGCGCGAGGAAGCGGTTCTTCCTCAACATTTGATTCGGAACCAACCGAGACATATAACTTTTGCCCATCGGGAGAGACAACCACATTGCGCGTCCAATGCTGGTTGTAGCCACCACCAGGAAGAGCGGCAATTTTTTTACCAGTACCAGTGAGTTGCTGTTGACCTTTAGTATAAGGAAATCGCAGAACTGCATCAGTATTACCCAGGAAGAAAGAATCCGCAGAAAAAGTCATACCAAAGGGAATATTTACCCCGTTTTCACCGCTAGCAAAGGAGGAACGTACATCTGCTACTCCATCGCTGTTGGTGTCACGCAGTAAGCGAATCCGATTTTCTCTGGTTTCTGTCACCAGCACGTCGCCACTGGGAGTAAGAGCAAGCCAACGGGGGGCATCTAAATTTTCAGCATAGACGTTGACTGTGAAGCCTTGCGGCACACGCAAAGTTGGGTTTTGTGGGATAGGGATGACATTGGGAGACTTAGAGGCGCTTTCGCTTGCAAAGGGTTTGGGTAGATTGGCAACAGCGATCCGGATAGGTGTGGGGGATAATGTTGTAGTTGAGATTAAATTTTTGGGTTGTTCTGGACTTGCGGCTAGTTGGGGCGAATTGCTAAACTTAGTTTCCGGTTTTTGTTCATCCAGTGAAGCGCGAGTCGAGTCACAGGCAGATGCAGTTGTTAGTAACAGCAGTAAAAGTATGAAGCGTAGATTCATGGCAGGAGTTGGGAGCTAGAAAATTATGAATGATGAATGATAAATTATAAATTAAGAATTTTTCAGCATTCATAGCGATCGCCTTAACCCTATTTTCTATTCCTAGTTGCAGAATTAACCCAGCGAAACTGATACGGATCGTTTTTTGCTCCCCATACCTGAATACCCGCTGCATCAAAGCCTCGATCCAATGTATCCATTCCTGCTTGATGCAAAACGATATGATTTGTAATTCTCACAGCGCCTTTATAATCACTCGGACAGCCACCCGCTTTTGTATCACCTACATAATTTTCACTTTGGCGTTGCAAGAACACGCTACATTTAGATTCACCAATGTCGCTGATTTTGACAATACGCTCTGCTTCTGGTTTGCCACACAAACCAGTCCAAGCTGCTGGAGTTGGGGGTTTAAATACCGCTGATTCCACACTCCGTTTGTCTGCGCTGGGAGCAATTCGCAGAAACCGCTGTCGATAAGGTTGAGTCAGCTTCCGAGAAAGCGCTTGTTCTTGGTAAAGGAATTCTTGGGGACGGTTTAGCGTTGCATCCTCTACTTTGACTTTGCAGCTAGTAATGCGGACGTTTGGGGCTTTAGGATTAGCACTCGCTTGCGCAGAAGTATCCATTGCCCCGTCGAGATGAGATACTACCTCTTGCACCTGCTGCTCAATTGGAATCGATGTAGATATATCAGCAGTATCTGCCAATGCCTCAGTTCCAGAAGCGATCGCCCCTGCACAAATTATATAAGTCAGTATTTTAGTCTTTCTCACAACAACCATCACAGAGAAATTACTTAGAGTAGGGTGGGCATTGCCCACCTTAAAATCAGTAGCAGATACTTAATCCAAATCCTCATGAGTAAAAGGCTTGGCATTCGTACCCGTGTAGGTAGCAGCAATATGCCCATCGCCAACTAACTGATACTTATAAGTCACCAGTCCTTCTAAACCAACTGGCCCGCGTGGCGGCATTTTCTGGGTACTAATTCCAACTTCTGCCCCAAAACCATAACGAAAGCCGTCAGCAAAGCGAGTCGAGCAGTTATGATACACTCCAGCTGCATCTACTTGTGCCAAGAAGGTTGAGGCAGCAAAAGAATCTTCTGTAGCGATCGCATCGGTATGTCTCGAACCGTAAGTATTGATATGAGCGATCGCCTCTTCTAGCGAATCTACAATCTTAATCGCCAAAATTAAATCGCTGTATTCTGTCGCCCAATCTACTTCGCTAGCAGCAGCAATATCCAAAATTTCACAGGTACGTTCATCTCCTCTTAACTCGACACTGCGTTCTTGCAACGCTTGGGCAACTAATGGTAAAAATTCAGGTGCAATAGCTTGGTGAACCAGCAGAGTTTCAATCGCATTGCAAGCAGCTGGATAATGAGTTTTCGCATCCAGGGCAATTTCTACCGCCTTTGTCAGATCCGCTGCTTTATCTACATAAAGATGACAAATCCCATCTGCGTGTCCTAGTACTGGAATGCTGGTATTTTCTTGTACAAATCTAACGAAAGAATTAGAACCTCTGGGAATAATCAAATCTACATATCGATCCAGTTTTAACAGTGCCAGAGTTTCTTCTCTAGTTGTTAGCAACTGCACCACAGCCGGATTAACTTCTGTCCCCGCTAATCCCTGGTGAATTGCTTTGACGATCGCATCACACGAACGAACTGCTTCTTTTCCACCTTTGAGGATGACACCGTTACCAGACTTGATCGCTAAAGACGAAATCTGAATTGCTGCATCTGGTCTTGCTTCAAAAATTACACCCAATACACCCAAAGGGCAAGCAATACGCTTGAGGATTAATCCTTCATCTAGTTGGCGATTAATCTGCACTGCACCGACTGGATCGCTTAACTTGCCTACATCTCGCACTCCCGCGATCGCACTAGTGAGCTTTGCTTCATCCAACTTAAGACGATTGTAAAGCGGTTTAGCAATTCCCTCGGCTGCGGCTTTCGAGCAATCGGCTGCATTTGCTGCCAAAATTTCATCTTGAGCAGATTCTATTGCAGATGCGATCGCTTCAATTGCTTGATTTTTCGACTGAGTTGATAAAACTGCCAACCCACTTGCAGCAGCGCGGGTTTGTTGAGCGATCTCGATTAGGGGAGGAAAAGCAACTTGGGAAATCATGGCGCTGGATCGAATGCCTATTTAGAAGAAAAATTTTAGCAAAATCCTGGCTTTCTCTTAAATTCTAGTCGATGGAATGCACAGCTATGTTGGAATCAGCCAGGCTAAGAAATGGTTAATGATATAATTGTGTACTTCTATTGGGTATCTGAATTCTCAGTTTATTGTTGCCTGGTTTAAAATTATAATGTTAATTTAGTTAATGTTATATTGCGTTTATTTTAATAACATATATAGAAAGATAACTTATTCTTTGTTACTCAATCAGCCTCACAAAATCAATTTGGTCTAATGAAGCAGTTTGAATTTCATTCCGATAAGTGTTGCCAGCAAGCACAAAAGTTGGTGTCTAAGTCAAAGCAATATCTTCAGCAATCGAAGCGATTAAAGTCAGCTTCAAACGAATCTTGCCAAAAAGCAAAGCAGTTGCGTTCTAAGTCAAATAATGTTTTACAAAAATCTCAGCAGTTGCAATCTATTTTAGACAACCATTTTAGGCTGTTAGAGCAGTTGCTTTGCGATTCAAATGAGTCTTTAAATACAACAGGGGAGATGTCATCTGATTTAGATCGCAGTCTGCAAATGATAGGATCGTTGCAAACTGATATAAATCAGCGTCTGCAAACATTCACACAGTTGCAGTTTAATGTAGATAACTGTTTTGAAAAAGTAAGCCGGTTAATTGAAAATCCAGACTTGAATATTTCTGCTAATGATTCCTTTGAAGCGACTACTGATTTAACTGAGAAAAACAATGTTTTAGCGAACATTAATTCTATGATTAAAAAACTCGAAACAGGAAATTGGGAAGAATGAAAAATATTGTCGATAAATGATTTTAGCCAAGTCCTTACAATCAATTTCCAGGTAAATTTTTGTTGTTGGCAAGCTGGGTTTTGGCTTGCTGCCAAAGGTTTTCCAATTCTTCCAATGTATAATCACAGAGGGGACGACCAGCAAGAGTTTCTAATTTTGATAGTCGCTGAATAAATCTTTGGTTGGTTCCGTGTAACGCTTCAGATGGATCGAGTTTATACCAACGGGCAAGATTAATCAGGACGAAGAACAAATCTCCCAATTCGGCTTGTTGTTGTTCTGGAGATTCGTGAGCGATCGCGTGTTGAAATTCTGCTAATTCTTCTTTGAATTTATCCCACACTCCATCAACATTTTCCCATTCAAACCCAGCAGCAGCAGCTTTTTGAGAAATCTTCATTCCCGCCATTATCGGGGGAAGACTGCGAGTATAGCGACTCAGTTTACTGCTTAGCGGTTGAGTTTCAGGAGAAGATTCACCTTTTTCTGCTGCTTTGATTTGTTCCCAGTTTTGCCGCACTTGTTCAATAGAAGTTGCTTGTAAAGTCTCTACATCATCACCAAATACATGAGGATGACGGCGAATCAATTTTTGCGTAATTCCTTGGGCAACATCCTTAAGAGTGAAATTAGCTGATTCTGAAGCAATTTGAGCTTGCAGCACTACCTGCAACAGCAAATCTCCCAATTCTTCCGCGATCGCAACAGAATCTCCACTCTTGATTGCATCTACTACCTCATAAGCTTCTTCAATTACATAAGGAATCAAAGATGAGGGAGTTTGAGCTAGATCCCAAGGACATCCGTCAGGCGATCGCAACTTTGCCACCACATCGATTAAATTTTGCAACGCTGCTATAGCGTCTGATTCCTGCGTGTTAGTCATCCTTTTTATTAATTGGGAACGAGGTAGTTGGGTAAAAATTATGAATGATGAATTAATTTTTGGATTGAGTATTAGCCATTAGCCGATATACGCTCAACGCTTCTGACGATTTTTAACCACATTTGATTTACGTTTCTTCATTTTGCCACGAGACAGTGAATTACGACCTGTTTGTTGCCCAAAGCGTTTGTAAGTAGAAGAACTACCCCAGTCACTCATACTATGACTCATAGCTCCCAGTTCTAGTCCGAGAAAAAGCGCGAACCATTTATCGGTGTCTTGTGAAAGCGATCGCTTAGCCGCCTGAGTCAATATTTGCCAATTCCACCCCACATCCCACACTAGCTGAGCTATTCCCAATAAGAAAATCCCCAATATGCTTAACCAACAGCTTAAATATAGGATGCGCAGTGTTGTTCCGATAATTAGACCATGAGACAACAAAGAGCGATGCCGTAGAGTCTTTTGGTAGGGTATCCAGATCCAGCGGAAGTAACCCCAGCGCTGGTATGGTCTGGAGTAAAGATCCAAATCGGGACTAAACATTAGACCGCTGAATAAGTATGCCCCAGCCAAGATTAAAGTAATGTTGCCACTCCAAGAGAGGGCGAAGGTAATACCAGTGACTAAGGGTAAACCCCAGAGAGTAATGCGATCGTGCGTCCGGCCTGAGGGCATAATACTATTTTGGAGCCATAAATTTTAGATTTTGGACGAGCGGACGTTCAACCCCTGGGATTTTCAGCCATCCAAATCTAGTAACAATAAGATCGAATGGTATAAAGTTTAGTTATAGAAAATATTTTCCAAAAATACTAGATATTTCAAGAAAAGTTTGCTAAGATATAAATCTGTGCGCAACACGGGCGGTTAGCTCAGTTGGTAGAGCGCCTGCCTTACAAGCAGGACGTCACTGGTTCGAGTCCAGTACCGCCCATATTTTATTCATAATAGATTCTGTAGCTACCTCCTTCCCAGTCTTAAATTACCTATTTCTTACGAGTGCGCTCTTTGCCTCGATCGCGGCTCGTTACAAACTCTCATAGGAGAGTTCTTTGTTTGCCCAATTGGTTTCTTCCAGAAATTCGCTGAATGTGGTCAAAAGCCCTGGAAACTCCTCTTTCCTCAAGTGTTTGACATCGGCTTGATAACCCTTGGTGCGATACCACACAATCAAAGCAAACAGTTCCTTTCGCAAAAGGAGTAAGAAGATCCAAGCGGGAACCTCTTTGTATACAACTGGCATTCGCTGCACCTTTGAGAATGTCTCAGCCATCTGCTGTGGAGTCAGCATATCGCCAGCTAGCTCAATTTCTTCACCAATATACTTGCTGGGATGTTGCATCACATAGGCAGCAACGCGACCCATGTCTTTTGTCGTAATTAGATGTAACGGTCTGTCAGGCTGGATGGAGAATCGAAACACTCCCTTGAGAATCGATGGTCGCGTGTACTTCTTCCAAAACTCCTCCATGAACAAGCAGGCGCGTAAAAAAGTCGTCGGTAAGCCAGCCTGTTTGAAAATTTGCTCCACCTTGTATTTCTGCTCAATATGACCGATGCCAGAATTTCTGTCTGCCCCACCTGCGGAGTTATAAACAAAATGCTTGATGTCGGCTTTCTGCGCAGCTCGTGCAAGTCGATGCGCCCGCTCAATTTCTAAGGGGTCGGGCTTGGTGGAGTCGGCCGCGGTAGCGTGGCAGTAAACAGCCGAAATCCCCGCAAAAGCTGCCACCAGCGAGTCTTCATCATCTAAGTTTGCTTCCACCAGCTCGACTCCTGCATCGCTCAACTTTGACAAGGAGGGACGAAAAGGGTCAATTTTCCTAGTAATGGCACGTAGGTTAGTAACTCCCACATCGAGAAATCCCTTGACCGCATTTCCACCAGTACCACCAGTAACTCCGATCAGCAGGACTTTACCGATTTTCGACTCGGTGCGATCGCGCACATCTAAAATGACTTCTTGAGGCATAGAATGAAAAGTTTAAAAGATGTTTAAGCTGCAAAAAAGGTTTTCAAAACTGGCGATCAAATCAAAAATTTTCCCTATTGGTTTTTGCTGGTAATGTTGCGCTGTGAAGCAGTCCAAAAGTTTGAAGTTTATACTAAATAAAACAGGTATATACTTTTTAACAAAATAAAGAGGTATATCAAACTTAAGTGCCATGCAATTTGACCAACCTTTGGTTTCAGTAATTGTACCTGCGTATAATGCTGAGGCTTTTATTGGCGATACATTAGATTCTATAATTAACCAAACTTATACCAACCTCGAAGTTTTAGTCGTTGATGACGGCTCCCAGGATCGAAGTCCTGAAATTGTCGAATCCATTGCCCAAAAAGATCCCCGTGTCACCCTGTTACGGCAATCAAATGCTGGAGTGGCAGCGGCTCGCAACTTAGCAATTCAAAAGTCTACTGGAGATTATATCGCGCCAATTGATGCTGATGACATTTGGTATCCTCAAAAATTAGAAAAACAGATGCAGTGTATGTTAAAAGCCGACCCATCTGTAGGACTAATTTATACTTGGACAGCGGGGGTGACTGAAAAAGGGCTTCTTAACGGCGGCTACACTAATTATTTTATCCAAGGACAAGTTTATCTAGCTTTATTGTGTAAAAATTTTGTCGGTAATGCTAGCGTCCCTTTAATCCGCCGAACTTGTATTGAACGAGTTGGTGGCTACAATGTCCAACTCAAAGCAAATAATGCTCAGGGCTGTGAAGATTGGGATCTAATGCTGCGCGTTGCTGAACATTATCAATTTCGAGTTGTGCCAGAACTTTTGGTCGGTTATCGTGCCGTACCAGGAAGTATGTCCAGTAACATTCAATCAATGGGAAAATCTTACGATCTAATCCTAGAAGATGCCAAGCAAAAATATCCAGAAATTCCTGTTTATATTTATCAATGGGGTAAAACTAATTTCTATTTCTATCTACTAGGGCTAAGTTACGTAAATGGTAACTATTTAAATGTAATATTTTGGACTTATAAAATTGTCAGTTTAGATTTTGCAGCTCTTTTAAGTTTGGTTCTATATAGGATGTTCATTATGAGCATTTTGAAGCTCA
>QQTW01001525.1_pt1 | contig 16273 bp, 19 predicted proteins | sample 1904831 | NCBI WGS metagenome assembly QQTW01 (sample SAMN09435610, study PRJNA476489) | Subsurface metagenome, whole genome shotgun sequencing project. | reverse complement strand
TATATCGCTGCACCCAACGGAACATGGTAGGATGATTCACCTCCAACCCTCGTTCATTGATCATTTCTGCGAGTTGGCGATAGCTCAGAGGGTAACTGCAGTACCAGCGAACGCAACGTACAATCAGATCGGTTGGATAGGGACGCCACTTGAAGGGTTTGGAATTGGACATTTGGGGAGGGAATGACAGCGGTTTCTTACCCTATCACCCGCTGCTCCAGTTTTTGCAACACAACCGCAAGTGTGTTCAGATTGTACTACTAACTGTCACGGCGTTAACTTGACAATGCCAATGTCGTCACTAAAAATGCTGTTTTTTGTTATAAAAAAAATACCATAACTAGAGGAGGGAGAAACATGTCATCAAAACTTGCAATAGTTACAGGTGGAACCCGTGGTATTGGTTGGGGAATATCACAGCAGCTAGCTAGAGATGGATATGACCTTATACTCGGCTTTAACGCCAATGAAGAGGTAGCATCTACCGCAAAGTCTACCCTTGAATTGACCTACGGGGTAAAAGTTCACACTGTCAAAGGTGACGTAGCTGAAGAGTCCACTATTGAAACAATATTTAAATGTGTAAAAGATAGTTTTGAAGGCAAGCTTACAGCCTTTGTGCATAATGCTGGGCTGTATATCGGTCTGACGACATCTCCTGAATCAAGCAAAGCAATTTTAGCTGCCTCGCTTCCACCTCAGTTATTGGGAAATGGTACTTTGACCAGCTTTGAGCAGTACGATTATTATCAAAATATCTATCCTAAGTGCTTCATTAGATGTGTGGAAAGCGCCATTAATTACATGGAGGATGGAAACGGTTATATAGTAGCAATATCTTCTCCTGGATGTAATATTAGCCAAACGCCAAGGTTGCAATACGCCATGCCTGGACAGGCTAAGGCAGGTGTTGAGTTTTTAGCAAGATACTACGCCAAGACACTGGCACCGCGACGAATTACAGCAAATGTGATTATCCCTGGTTTTGTTAAGACTGAAGCCTGGGATTTTGTAGCATCTAACTGGGGTGGAGTAGATAGTGATACTATGACAAAGACGATCGATAATACACCAATGCAACGTTGGGCGTCACCCACAGAGATAGGTGAGGTGGTAGCCTTTTTATGTTCACCTAAAGCTGCGTTCATCACTGGAGTTGCACTGCCTGTTGACGGTGGACTACATCTCAATTGAAGGTATTGGCGACTTACTGGGGGTAAAAGTAGCGAGGACACTGTGAATTGCCTAGAATCGTTTAAAGTTCTTGATCTGCCGTGACCTACCCCGACGCAGAAATGTGGGTTATCTGAATTTGCCAACAGTGTCTTTGGTGAATCAAGCACGAATCTTTTTAATTTTGGAATCAATAAACTACTAAAATACTTAAGTGGGATCTGTCGAACTTGGACAAGTCGAAAAGCTATGCAATTGAGTTCAGTTTAGATACTGGAAAGGGTCACGATGACAGCAAGGTCGCAGAATACCTTAAAAGTTGCCCATCAGGCATTCGAGCACTTCACGCACGGTCTGGAGACAGGCGAGTGGAATCAGTTTGTAGACATGCTCACCGAAGACTTCACCTTCTGGTTTCCAGTCGGACCATACCACGGCCTAAATGTTGGGAAAGAGCGGACGGTCGCCTTTTTTCAATACGTTTCTGAAACCTTCAGTCAAGGACTTTCGCTCACACTAGACCGGGTTACCAGCAACGAAAAGACGGTTGTTTTCGAGTTTCGGGATGAGGGACTGATGTGGGCACAACCTTACAAAAATCGGGTAGCTGTTTCCTTCGATGTTCGCGAAGATAAAATTTGTGGCTATCGGGAGTACTTTGGCAGCGATGGTAAATCGAATTAAGGTGTTGCTGAAAGGATAATGTTTTTCAGGCAAAATAGAAGAGTCAGTGCAACTTTCCTTTTCAGTTATGCAATGTCCCAAATGTAACGCAACTGTACAAGAACGGTCATCGTCAAGGCAGGCAGTGCTACAAATGCAAGCACTGTGGTCGTCAGTTCCTGGAATATTACCGACCCTGGCAGTATTCCAGCGATCGTCTTGCAGCTCTGTTTGAAGATGTATCTCAATGGCATGGGACTGCGAGGCATCGAGCGAGTCACGGAAATTCACCATACAACCATCTGCATTGGGTGCGAGAAGCTGGGTGTCTCTGCCGGATGCTCCAGAGTCTGAGGAAAAACTTGTAACAAACGAGAACGATTCATTCTCAAAATCATTTAAATGAACAAAATGAGTTCAATGAAAATCTGAGAACGACTCATGCTCAAATCCTTCCCACTAACGTGGAGCAAACGGTAGTGTTGTAGATCGGTGGGTCGAGTATAATGCTAAAAAAGCTTGATTGAGTTTTATGACTATTTGGCGCTTCGATTGAATGTCCTCATTGTCACAGCACAGAAGTTATTAAACAAGGGTTATCGCCAGTCGGCAAACAACATTATCGCTGTCAAAATTATGATTGTCCTTATCAAACTTTTGTTCTGAATCAAACTTATCTAGGACGGACTAGACTAGTCTTGCAGCAAATTGTAGAGATGACGCTCAACGGTAGTGGCGTGAGAGATATTGCAGGGGTGTTGCACGTCAGTCCGACAACGGTTATTGAGGAATTAAAAAAAACTCGCACACCTCACACATGTGAAACACAGACTGTTGAAGTGGCTCAAACCTGAGAGCGTAGAGGTAGATATTGTGATATTACTCCTGCCGTTGTACCAGTCGCGCTCCCGTGCTGTGAGACACTTTGATACCCGTTAATGCAAGCATGTCCTTTTCTCCATGCTAAAATGATTCATTTCCACTTCCTCTGCAGACAGTTTTTATCAAACCGTGGACTCAGTTGGCTATAAGGCTTCAATTCCAACATATGTGCTTGTTCCTCTGTGACTGTTACCTTTCCCACGATGCTCTTTACTACCCTTTCTCTACCTTTTTTCGTCCCTGTGATTTGTTTGATAAAAAAACAGCGATTTTTGGACTTACTTCCTCCAACATCTTTGTCCGGACTGCTTTTTCTAAACTCTCAAAGCTCGTCAGTTCTTCAGTTTGAGTATTTCGATAAAGAATTTGTGCTACTTCTTGCAAGCAGGCTTCCAGACGTTGACTATCTTCAGGGTTCATAGTAGTTGCATTTATCTGAGTGTTGTCAGTGTGACTATCTTCCCTCAATTACACCTATATTTGCAAAAGTGAGATGCTCCCTGATATTGTCCAGGTTGAAGAGGCGCTCGATTGAAGAATCTGAGTTAGATGAGATGTGGAGTTATGTCGGTAAAAAGACTAACCCCAGGTGGTTGTGGCACGCGATTGATCGCAACACAGGTCAAGTGTTAGCTTATGTCTTTGGTAGAAGAAAAGATGAGGTATTTATCCAACTTAAGAAGTTATTAAAACCGTTTGGCATTAAACGATACTGTACGGATGGCTGGGGAGCTTGTGCGTGCGGCATTTAGCAACACAGATGCACGAATTAGGCAAGCGCAAAACGCAAAGAATTGAACGAAAGCACCTGAAGTTAAGGACAAGAATCAAGCGATTAACCCGCAAAACAATTTGCTTTTCTAAGACGGAGCTTATGCAGGATTTGGTGATTGGTCTATTCATCAATTCGCGTTGAGTTTGACCTACGGATTTGAGTACTAAACCACTCATCTAGAACACCACCTGGAGGGAGATGACTGGGATTAGTGTGTCTATTTAGAGGAAAGGGAACTGTTTTTCAGTAAAATAGTGACTGGTTATTCCTTAAGCGATTTAATTTGACAATGCCGCTGTCTATCCTGTACTTTACTGATGCACGACCCACACTACCATCAACCCGCTTTTGCAACACAACTTAATTTTGCGCCCAATCTTTATCGTGACAATGGCTTTGACAACATGGCTCAAGCCCAAAAACTTTCAGGCTTTGGGCTTAGCACGTCTCTATTTAGAATGAAATAACCCTGGCTTAAATTGGCACCCTACTGGAATGTAAAAGTGGTGAGGAACAAAATGTCAACAGAAAAAATTGCGTCATTGGTAACTATTTACTTCGACAATATGGCAGCTATGAATCCAGAGGGCTGGGTAGAGATTTTCTCAGAAGATGCTGTTATCCATGACCCAGTTGGAACCCCCCCAAGACGTGTGCACAAAGATTCTCAACAGTTCTTCAAACTATTATCTAATTTCTGTGAAGAGATAAAACTATGCAAAGACTACATTTTTCTTGTGAAGAATGGAGCGGCAGTCAAGTGGACAATGCAGATAGTTGCAAAAAACGGTTGTCGTGCCGTATCTGAGGGAATCAGTGTCTTTGAGATTAATGACGCCGGTAAGATTCAAAAGGTATTGTCTTACTGGGATGAAGCAGCAATGATGACGAAACTGAAGGGCTAATTTGAAGTAAATCCAATAGTTTATCTGGTAAACTCCGACAGGAATACAAAGTGAATAAGAGCGAGCGTCAGAAGGGGTAAAGGATGAAGGCAAGAGTGAAATTAATCATTTGGTAGTGTTTTAGATCGGTTGTTCAACCTTTAAATAGATAAACCAAACTCCTAGCGGTTGATGAACAGCCCAATCACGCTCATCGTGCATTTCCTCCGACGAGCGAAAAGCAAATTGTCTTGCGAAATAGTCGCTTAATTATTATTTTCAATCTTAAATGCTTCTGTTCAATTCTCTGAGTCTTTCGCTTACCTACCTCATGTACCTCTGCGGGTAAGTGTCGCTCATATGTTCCCCAACCATCCGTACAGTATCTATGAATTCCGAACGGCTCTAATAACTTCTTAAGTTGGAGCTCCACTTCATCTTTACGGCGGCCAAGCACATAAGCCAACACTTGTCCGCTCTGACGGTCGATAGCATGCCAAAGCCATCTGGGGTTGGTCTTTTTACCCACATAGCTCCACATTTCATCCAACTGGGCTTCCTCAACTCCAGCCTCTTCTGGCTCCTCAACTCGGACAATATCCACCTCTACAGCCTCAGGTTCTAGCCACTGCAAGAGTTTCTGATTAACTGGTTTGAGGTGTGCGAGTTGTTTTTTATTCCTGACTTACTGTTGTGGGACTAACGTGTAACACTCGTGCAATATCTCTCACCCCACAGACAAGTGAGCGTCATCTCCACAATCTGCTGCTTGACTTCTCGAGTCCTTCCTGGATAAGTCTGGGTGAGGACAAAACTGCGATATGGACAATCCGAGTTTTGGCAGCGATAACGTTGCTTGCCTACTGGTGACTTACCGTTTTTAGTAACTTCTGTACTGTGACAATGAGGACATTCAATCACTACACAAACAGTCATAAGACAAAACCCAAGCTTTTTACTCATTATACTTAACCAACTGATCTGCAACACTACCGCCCTACTAAAATAGTGTCCTATGACAAATGTCATGAAGGATTAGTGACATTTGTCAGATGTTTATCTTCCGTTGAAACTCTACTATAAAAACGTGAAAAACACTATCTTAGTATCATTCAGCTATGAACTACCAATGCCCTAAATTGCGGTTGTGTTGCGAAAAATGGGACAGCAGATGATAGGGTAGGGGACTGTGTCAGGTTGCTCTCGTCTCCATGTCCAAGTCCAACCTTTTTAAGTGGCATCATTACCAACCCGAAGTCATCTTGCTATGTGTCCGCTGGTATTTGACTTACCCGTTGTCATACCGGCAAGTAGCAGAGATGGTTGAGCGTTCGAGGCTGGACGATTCATCACACAACGATTTACCTTTGCTCGTGCAGCACTATAGACCGGAATTGGAGAAGCATAGCGGCTCTTCCTTGGCAAGGCATTCTTTGTCCTCAACAAGGAGTTGCAACACAACCCGATCGGGATCAACCCATGTTGCGTACCTTATTCTCTTTTCATGATCGCTACCGCATTCTCCATCTCACCTGGTTTGCCTTCTTTGTGTCCTTTGTGGTTTGGTTTAGCTTTGCTCCCTTTGCAACCACGATACAGAGCGAACTCCATCTCACCACGCCGCAGCTGAAAGTCTTAGCGATTTGCAATTTAGCGTTGACGATTCCCGCCCGCATTGTCATTGGCATGGTGCTCGATCGCTACGGACCCCGATTAACGTTTTCAGGACTGCTTCACTTTGCCGTTGTGCCTTGCTTACTGACCGCGACGGCTCAGGATTTTAATCAACTGGTCTGGAGTAGTCTGACGAACAGCATTATGGGAGCCGGGTTTGTGGTCGGTGTTCGTATGGTCGCGGAGTGGTTTCCACCCAAAGAAATCGGTCTTGCACAAGGCATCTACGGCGGTTGGGGGAACTTTGGCGCAGCAGTAGCCCAGTTTTGTCTGCCAATTTTAGCCGTAGGAAGTGCTTATGTCACAGGAGGAACAGTGACGTACTCCCATCACTGCCCACAAAGTGGACGCGAGTTCAGAGGGGGAAGCTTCCCCCTCTGACACCGCTTGACAGTGTGGGCTTCTCTTGGATTTCTCCTAGAGCGTTTTATAGTGAGGACGACGCCCAGCCCCACTTTTTTAATTAACACTGCTGAATTAGTATCTCTGTCAGATTGCATCCCACAGTGAGGGCAAGAATGCCATCTTTCTGATAGCTCTTTAGAGACATAGCCCAAACAGTTTGAACAGTGCTGACTAGTTCCTTTTGGATTAACTTTGATGACTTGCTGCCCAGCTTTTTCAGCTTTGACAACAAGAATATCTACAAAACTAGCCCAAACCACAGAGCGCGATGCTCTTATTCAATCCAGATTTTGCTGCTTGACCATTTGGAAGATGTTTGCCTGTCTCATCATGTTTGGGCTTGCAACGCCTGGACATATTCTTAACCGATAGGTCTTCAACAAAAACTACATCAGCTTTTCTTAACACTGAACTAGCAGTCTCAAATTGAAACTGTCGGCGTTGTCTTGCTACTTTTTGATGGAGTTTGGCTACCTTACGGTATAACAACTTTCTAGCTCTACCGCTCGCAAGCAAAGCCGGAGGCAACCTCCGGCTTGCAATTGCTGCGAGCGCTTTTTCTGCAGCAGACGCTTTCTGTTGTAAACGTGCAAGTTTGTCTTCAGACTGTCTGAAGAATTGAGGAACATCCTCAAACTCTCCTTGTGAATCAGCAAGAAATTTATCAAGTCCTAGATCAATCCCGATACTGTTCTCAACCGTAGGCTCCGTTACTCTTGTTAGTTTTGGTACAGATACATCTTCACTGCTCAATGTTACGTACCAACCATCTGCTTTTTTGCGAAGAATTGCAGTTTTAACCTTAAAGCCATATAGTAGCGGTCGATGCAAAAATAGCTTGACTAACCCAATCTTGGGGAGATTAATTCGGTTACCTTGAATGTGTGATTTGTCTACCTGAGTGTAGGTAAATGAATGTTTGCGGTTCTTAGCTTTAAACCGTGGTCGTCCACTACGCTTGCCGTTACCATCTCCCTTGATAAATCTATCAAATGCCAACTTGACGCGAGCTACACAGTCTTGGAGTACCTGAGAGTAAATGCTCTTGTACCAAGGTCTATCCTGTTTTAAGGGTACAAGGCTACGCTTTTGGCTATAGTATTCAGGGTTGTTCCGTAGTTCTGGTAAATGACAAACTAGAGGGCAAGAATTAATATCACATCGGTTCCGTTCCCAAGCGGGTTCGGCGGGCAGAGTACTCTGTCCGCCGACTCCGCGCACCAATCAAACCGATCCGCCAGCAACCAATTGTATTGATGTCGCAACATATCCAGCCATCGGTTCATGATGACTTTTTGTTCGGCTGTTGGTAGTAACTTGTACTGATGTGATGTTTTCATAGTAGAATATTATCATCCAGTGTTCAGCTTGTCAATTACTTATAAATCATATTCCAGGGCAGTGACAGACCTTAAAGCGCACCTAGTGCTGACAACAAAATATAGAAGAAAGGTAATTACATTTGCGATGTTAAAACGTTTGAAATAAATTTTCGAGGCACTGTGCCAAAAATGGGGAGGTGAGATAGTTGAATTTAACTGTGAGGCAGACCATATTCATTTACTATTTGCTTACTAACCACAAATTCAGCTATCAAAATTTGTCAATAATTTCAAGACTGTCAGCAGTTTTTATGTCTGCAAAGAGTTTCCAGAACAAGTGAAGCGCTTCTACGCCGAATTTGCCTGTTTTTTGGCATTCAGCCTATTTTATTGCTAGTTGTGGCGGTACAACAGTTGAGACTCTTAAGCGCTACGTCCAAGAACAAAATTCTCCATTAGAACCGCGAGAACAGTTGTTAATTGGGGAGGTTCGATGCCTCCCCAATTAACCTGCTATCCATCCCGACGCTACCTGAAGCAGGATAGCGCGGGGATTCCGCCGAATCTGCTAAAAAGCAAGAGCTAATAGCTACGAACAGTAATATTTTGGGTTGTGTTGCAAAAACTTTTTAATGACAGAGCTTTCGGCATGGTTCAAATCCGGGTAACACTCTGAGCGATTTTCAGAGGGGTACGATACGTCGACTCTTGCCTGCGTCACTGGCTCTTTTGGCGGGGCGGGTTGCCCTGACCCAAGTGGAGATGATTATGACTTTGCCCAGGCACCAATGCTATTTACTGTTAGGAATGCTGGAAAACCGCGCGACTTAGTCGGCGCTGGGCAGAAAAGTGGTGTCTTTTGGGCGCTTGACCCGGATAGCGGCAAAGTCGTCTGGAGTCAAATCGTTGGTCCTGGTGGGCCACTGGGTGGAATTCAGTGGGGCTCGGCCACAGATGGTCAACAAATTTATGTTGCGCTTACAAACTCTGAATCTCAGGAATACAAGCTACAGCCCTCGGGTGAGATTACCACAGGTGGGTCATGGAGTGCGCTTGACGCAGCGACTGGCAAGATTATTTGGCAGACTGCGGACCCAGCAGGTGGGAAGGATGAGGCTCCAATGACGGTAGCCAATGGAGTGGTGTATGCTGGCTCAATGGCATCAGGGCAAGGCGCGAATAACATGTATGCATTGGACGCAAAGACTGGTAAAATTCTCTGGGGTTTTGACAGCGGGGGGTCAGTGGTTGCAGGTGCTGCGGTGGTTAATGGTACGGTGTATTGGGGCTCCGGCTACATCCACAACAATCTGCCAAATAATCTTATCAGTAACCTAGGTGTGTCTAATAATAAGCTCTACGCATTCACAATCTCCAGATAGAGGGCTGATTGCCTGACAGAAGTAGTTGGAAGGCAGTCAATTCGAGCAGTTCGAGAAAAAGGGTAGAATGCCATGCGAGGCTAGAGTTACCACACAACTAGCCTTGATAGCATATCAAACTCTACCCATAAGAAGCTAGGTGCAATTAAATATAAAACGCTCCAAGGCATACTCACCTGCTTCGCTACGAGCTTTCATCCCATCCATTACAGCAAGCGCGCGCATCGTACTCGTTATCAAACATCTGTCCTGCAATTTCGTGCTTTTTCAGTTGATGCCACTATAACTATATCCTGGGAATTGTTGAATAACTTTAAGCCTAGCTGATGCGACCAAAGCATCAGGCGAAGGTTGTCACTCTGTAAACTTTACTACGAAGAGGCGATGGGCAACAAATTAACAGAAAAACCATTGGGCAGTGTGGAGGAACTGAAAGCCTGGATTGATGCCAAAAAACCGTCAGCCAGTTCACCAGTCGAGTATGTCCCACAGCAGTATGAGTACGCGATGGTATCGGGTAAAGGCAAACTCGACAATCTTCAGAACGATCGCTATCCCCAGATCGAACCCAAGACGGTTAAGCAATTTCTAAGTCGAGGAGGAGTTTAAAATGGCAGCTTTAACAGGAAAAGTGGCGATCGTCACCGGCTCGTCTCGCGGGATTGGACGGGCGATAGCCGTTCGGCTAGGACGAGACGGAGCATCGGTTGTCGTTAACTATGCAGGTAGCACCGAGAAAGCACAGAAGGTTGTCGCCGCGATCAAAGCGATGGGAGCAAAAGCGATCGCGATCCAAGCTGATATGAGCAACCCAGATGACGTGCGGCATCTGTTTGACACGGCAGAAAATCACTTTGGCCGTCTGCACATTCTAGTCAACAACGCCGGAACATTTTTGATGAAACCAGCGATCGACATCACCCTTGAAGAGTTCGACAAACTGATGGCAGTCAACGTGCGTGGAGTTTTTTTAGCGTTGCAGGAGGCCGCACGGCGAATTGAGGCAGGCGGTCGCATTGTCAATCTCTCCAGCATTGCCACGATCCAAAGTCAAGCAGGAAAGTCAGTTTATGCCGCTAGTAAAGCTGCCGTGGAGCAGTTCACGCGAACGCTGGCAAAAGAACTAGGCGCTCACAGTATCACCGTCAATGCGGTTGCTCCCGGTGCAACGGAGACAGATATGATGCCGGAGATGGCGCGGGAAATGGCACCGAAAATCACTTCATTGGGACGTTTAGGACAACCCGAAGATATCGCGGATGTGGTTGCCTTCATAGTCAGCGAAGAGGCTCGTTGGCTCACAGGTCAGATCGTTGGTGTAAATGGCGGATTGAGTTGAAGCTGACCTTTATGAGTATTCCGTAGCATTGGAACGAAAAGTGTATTTAAGCCCTTGCTTGATGCCTCAAACCCTCATGATTTCGTTGCTGTAACTGTAGCTCTCTAGGATGACTCTGAAACGCGTCATCTTTTTACCTCAAGTAAAACCCTTACACCAAGCCGATTCCAGCCTTAAGTGCAGTTTCGGTTCCAATGCTACGGAATACCCCGGTACGAGATGGGTTACTGAGGGCTGAATTTATTTCGCTCAATCCTTTTACTCAGCTTGAATATGCATTTGCAAAATAAGTAGTAACTCCAACAACTGTAGGCAGTCGTCCACAAAGCAACTAACAACATGAGAGAAGACATCTTTGCCAGAATGACAATAGATACCCGTGACCTTGTACAACAGATGCAAGCCCACGCAACACCTCCAAAAAAGGCAGTCCAAATCCGCTTACATTTTCTAGCCTTGGTTACTATTCAGGGCTGAGTGGCAACACCGTGGAGATTTATCAAGAGCAGTGGAGGACGGTTGAAGAACATGGTCTAGAGCTACTGCGATCGCGCAAGGATGAAGCAACTGCGGCAGGCGTAAGCACTGAATTTACTCAGATCTTGCACCATTCTCTATAAGCCACCTCTCCCGCCGGGAAATTAATTACATGGCTAATAGTTAAAGTTATCTGACGATGACTGGAAACGGATTTCAGTCATCTAAAGATAACGAGGGTTATCAGCCAGGGGTTTTAACCGCAAGGCGTGCTTGGTGGGCGGTGCAGTGTAGGTGCAAGCTCTCAGCTTAACAGCCTGACTTAGGGCTAACTTTACCTTCGGCATTGTTAGAGTCAGGATGCCATCCTTGAACTCAGCCTTAACCTGGTCATTTTGAATAGGTGCAGGTAAGGGAACAATGCGTTGAAACTGACCATGATGAAACTCAGGGCGGAAAAGCCTCCTCTCTTCTGCGTGCTTTTCATCGCCATATTCTCCTACGATTGAGACCGCTGACTGACTGACTTCAACATCCAAATCTTTAGCATCGGTAACCGGAACTTCCGCTTTTAGGATAAATTCCGCCTCTGTTTCTTGAATTTTGATTGCTGGTGCCCAGGTAGTATTACTGTTGCTGGGTAGTAGGGTGAAGCCGCGATCAGGTTGAAGTATGTCATCGAACAGTTGCTCCATTTGCTGGCGCAAGGGTTCCAATACCCGTAAAGACTGCACAGGGGTTATTACCATGAGATTTATGCTCCTGTCGGTACTTAGCAAAAAGATGTTATTGAGCCGCTTCACTACGGTCAAATCTATGACTGAGTTAACTCTACTTTGAGGTTATGCAAACAATTTGAGGAACTTGTGAGGAAGTAATGCTATTTTCCCAAGCTCCAGCTTAATTATTCTGCGACTTGATCTGCTAACTGAAGTTGTCAATCGTGTTGTCGGGGGCATTGTCCACGCCTGAGAGTATGCCTACGTTTTTCCATTCCGTGGCGTTGTTTAATCCGTATGACTACACGGCACTCGCCCGTGGCTTACTTCTCATAAGCGTTTAGCTTAAAAAAGACTTTATTTTTCTAAATCTACTATTATGTATAATGTATCAATTGGTTGTTTGATCAATGGCTATAAATTTCAAATACTTACTGTAAGTTAAATCAATAAATGTAAAGTTTGGGGAATTTACACAATTTAATTAATGCAAGTTAGGGATTTACCATGTATGAACTATTTCAGGCTATCTTAAACAGTGGCGAGAAAACTGACCTGCGTCAGTTGCTATGCGAGTTACGCTCCAAAGAAAAGCGTTATCTCCTGCGAAATGAGATTCTGCAAGCTTTTGGAGATTATTGCCACCAATCCCAAAAGCCAGCCTACTTTTACCACTCTTCCTCCCTAGGCAAACTAATTCACTACACTCATGAAATTCTTCTGGAAGAGGAAAGCACTTGGTTCCTTGTCCGATCCAGGATTGCTAGTCAAGAAGTCTGGCGGCTCAGGACAGACCTGATTAGCTTGGAGCTGATGACGCCACAGGCATTGCTAGATGTGCGCGACGCGAGCGTCAACCGCTACCAAACTCGAATCCTAGAAATAGACCTAGGTCCCTTTTACGAACCTTTACCTACCATCAGCGACCCCAGAAACATTGGTCAAGGCTTAGAGTTCCTCAATCGTTACCTGTGCAGCCAACTGTTAACTGACCCTGAGCATTGGCTAGAGAAATTGTTTGACGCCCTGCGAACACGGCAATACGACGGCAGACCCCTGCTAGTCAATGCTCGCATTCAATCAGCCACTCAGCTATCCCGGCAAGTCAAGCAAGCCTTAAGGTTCCTAAATCAGCAACCACCTCACGAACCCTACGAAAATTTTCACTCTGACCTCCAAGAACTAGGCTTTGAACCCGGTTGGGGCAACACTGCATCTCGCGTGCTTGAAACCCTAGAACTATTCGACCAATTCATAAACGCCCCAAATCCCGCTGTTCTAGAAGCCTTTGTTTCCCGCATCCCCGCAAACTTTCGCATCGTCCTCATCTCCATCCACGGCTGGGTAGCCCAAGAAGGCGTCCTAGGACGACCTGAGACAGCTGGCCAAGTCGCTTACGTCCTCGACTCTTCTCGCAGCCTGGAAAACCAACTGCGGGAAGATATTAAACTAGCTGGTCTCGACATCCTGGGCATTCAACCCCAAGTGATCGTCCTCACCCGCCTTATCCCTAACTGCGAAGGGACGCTGTGCAACCAACGCTTCGAAAAAATCCACGGCACCGAAAATGCCTGGATCTTACGCGTTCCTTTCCAAGAATTCAATTCTAAAGTCACCCATAACTGGATTTCTAAATTTGAGATTTGGCCCTATCTGGAAACCTTTGCCATTGATGCAGAAAGAGAACTGCTCGCCCAACTTGGGGGACCCCCGAATTTAATTATTGGCAACTACAGCGACGGTAACTTAGTCGCCTTCCTCCTCGCACGCCGCTTCAAATCAATCCAGTGCAACATTGCCCACTCCCTGGAAAAGTCTAAATATTTATTTAGCGACCTCTACTGGCAAGACCAGGAGGACCAATACCACTTCTCGCAGCAATTCACTGCCGACTTGATCAGCATGAATGCAGCCGACTTTATTATCACGTCGTCCTCTCAAGAAATTGTGGGAACACCCGACACCGTAGGCCAATATGAGTCTTACAAATGTTTCACCATGCCCCAGCTGTATCATGTGGTAGATGGAATTGATCTGTTTAGTCCCAAATTCAACGTAGTGCCGCCAGGAGTAAACGAGAACATTTTCTTCCCTTACAGCCAAACAGAAGACCGAGTCAAAAGCGATTGCGAAAGAGTCTATGACCTACTCTTTACCCAGGAAGACCCCCACATTCTTGGCTACCTAGACAACCCTAGCAAGCAACCTATATTTTCCCTCGCTCCCATCACCTCGATCAAGAACCTCTCTGGTCTGGCTGAATGCTTTGGTAAAAGTCAGGCATTGCAAGAGCGTTGCAACCTACTCATCGTCACCGGCAAGCTGCATCCAGATGAAGCCACAAACCTAGAACAAAAAACGGAAATCGAAAGAATTCACGATATCATTAAACAGTCCCATCTCTACGGTAAAATCCGCTGGCTGGGGATGCCCCTCACCAGCCGTGACCTTAGCGAAGCCTACCGAGTAATTGCAGATTGCAGGGGAATTTTTGGTCACTTTGCCCCGCTTTGAAGCCTTCGGACTGACGATTCTAGAAGCGATGATCTCCGGTTTGCCAACTTTCGCTACTCAATTTGGCGGCTCCTCAGAAATTATCCAAGATGGAGAAAATGGGTTTTATATCAACCCCACGAACTTGGAAGAAACAGCGCTCAAAATTTTGAACTTTATCAATCAGTGCGATACTAATTCCCAATACTGGCAAGAAATCTCCGAGCGGGCTATCAAGCGAGTACGTGACAAATACGACTGGCAGTTACATACTAAGCATCTGCTATTGTGCGCTAGAATCCAAGGCTTCTGGAGCTATGTTTACCAGGAAAACCGCGAAGCACTGCTTCGCTACCTGGAAGCCTTATACTATTTAATCTACAAACCAAGAGCCGAAAAACTCCTAGAACAGCACATGCAGCGTTAAAATTATCAAAAATAAAGGCTGAAATGGTTTCAAGCCTGCGTTAAATTACCGAAGCGCCTATTTTTCCTTCTAACCTACCCTACGGCAAGGGCGAAGCCCTACACACTTCCTACTTCTCAGTGCTGCCCATACTTTAGATTATCCTTAGCCAGCCGACAAGCGCCGATGGACAAACTAGTCAATTCTAACTATTTTACTTATACAAATTGGCTCCTAACAGAAACTCAGTTTGACCCCGAGCAGCTACACCATAAAGAAACCGTCTTCACCATAGGCAACGGTTACCTGGGAACTAGGGGTAGCTTTGAGGAAGGTTATAGCCGTGCATTACCAGCAACTTTGATCCACGGAGTCTATAACAATGTTCCCGTTGTCTACACTGAACTCGCCAACTGTCCCGACTGGCTGCCGCTAGCGGTGATCTTAGATGGCGATCGCTTTCGCCTTGACTCTGGCGAGGTCTTAAGCTACGAGCGACAGCTTGACCTGCGCCGAGGTATCCTTAGCCGCAAAGTGCGTTGGCGTAGCCCTAGCGGCAAGACGTTAGACCTCAAATTTGAGCGCTTTGTAAGCCTAGCGGATGAACACGTACTTTCTCTGCGCTTTCAGTTAACGCCCCTTGATTTTGATGGTTCTATCCAAATTCAGGCTAGCATCAACGGCTATCCCGAAAACCAGGGTTTCAACCACTGGGAATTACTCAACCAAGGTGAGACCTCATTCCCAGGCAGATCCAGGGAACGAGGCATGTGGTTGCACGCCCGCACCCGGAACTCCCACATTGAACTGGGCATGGCCTCCGTGCTGAAGCTATCAGGGGTGGAGGCGGCGTTGGAATTTACCAGCATTCCAGGCTATCCCACTTTGGAAACAGCATTCTCAGCTGCACGCCAACAGACCGTGACGCTAGAGAAAATGGTGACAGTCTTCACCTCCCGCGAGGTGAAAGCGCCAGCCCAAGCAGCCCGAGAAAAACTAGCCCAATTGTCTTCATACTCTGAGCTGCTTAATGCCCACGAACAGGCATGGTCAGAAGTGTGGCAAAAAAGCGACGTTGTGATCGAAGGTGACACCACCGCCCAACTCGCTGTTCGCTACAACCTCTTCCAGTTACTCATCAGTGCCCCGCGTCATGATGATAAGGTGAGTATCGCAGCTAAGACTCTGTCTGGATTTGGCTATCGCGGTCATGTGTTCTGGGATACTGAAATTTTTATCCTTCCCTTTTTCATTTTCACCCAACCAGAGATCGCCCGCAACTTGCTCACTTACCGCTACCACACGCTGAATGGAGCTCGGCGCAAGGCATCTCATGACGGGTACAAAGGGGCGATGTTTGCCTGGGAAAGTGCTGACACCGGCGATGAAGTGACACCCCGTTGGGCGCTTCCTAACGATCCTTACGCTGAAGACGTGCGGATTTGGTGCCGCGATCGCGAAATTCACATCAGCGCTGATATCACCTATGCCGTCTGGTCCTATTGGCTGGCTACCTGTGACGACGAGTGGCTGCGAGACTACGGCGCTGAAATTATCCTGGAAACTGCCATCTTCTGGATGAGCCGTGTAGAGTGGGATAACAGAGAAGAACGTTATGAAATTCGCAACGTAATTGGAGCGGATGAATACCACGAATATGTGAGCAACAATGCTTTCAC
>QQTW01001524.1_pt1 | contig 16274 bp, 11 predicted proteins | sample 1904831 | NCBI WGS metagenome assembly QQTW01 (sample SAMN09435610, study PRJNA476489) | Subsurface metagenome, whole genome shotgun sequencing project. | reverse complement strand
ATTGAGATTATTGCAGCGGTTAGGAAGCGGACAAGATCTCGAAACTTCTTGAAAATGCACTTTGATCAAACATAAGAAAAGTTAGTCCATGTATGCAGTGCGAGTGAAAATACTCGGCTTATAAGTTCATATGCTAAGGAGTTCTTTCGATTCAATTGCTACACGCACAGTACTGTCCTGAGTGGACTGGCGACACAGTAATGATAGAACTCATGGTATGAAGCGAACACACAGAGTGGGAGTTACCTGATAATGTACACCGAAGTGTCAGCCTTCACATGGTTTCTCAAGGTTCTAATCTGCTAATTGAAGCGAAGCAGAATATCGAAGTCAAGCTTCCAAGTTTTCATGCAGGAAGTAAATGAAGAGGGTGGAAAAAGCGGGTACGCTCGAGGCTTTTGTGTTTCACCAACTTTAAAAAATGCTTAGCGTGACCGCGACTCATGAAATATCGTCACATCGTCTCGACTGGTGTCCCTCCGGCATCCGCTCATTAGTTGAGAGTCACTCGACAATCCGTTGCTTTTGCGGGTTTGCCTTGCTACCCCATGGCGCATCTTGCAGCAGCTTGAAACATGGCTGCCTTGCCGTGATGAAAGACGAAGAGATCGTGAAGGAGACCGCCTTGACGGCTTTTCTTTTTCTTCTAGCAAGGACGTATATATCTGCCATGGACACTCTCTGTAGATGGACTATCCATTCGATATCGCTCTTTCAAGGACGTAGCTCGGAGTTAATTCTATCACTGTCTCTATTCATATCACTCTTTTGAGTTCTACCATCATTCCTTCACGATATAATTCTAATACATCCTCCATCGCAAACATGCTCTCCATCCTGGTCCTCCTCTCCGCAGCGCTCTCGCTCGTCGCCTGCAAGCCTCACGACCGCCCTCGTGCACAGCGGATCAAGGCACACCAAGTCATTGCCTTGCGTTTCGTGACGCCGTACTTGGACGTCTGCCCCGACCTCCCGCCCGTCGACTCCTCCGTCGGCTGCCCCTCGGGCAAGAGCGTCGAGGTCAAGCCCGGCGACACGTGCCAGACCATCGCCGTCGCCAACAGCGTCGCCGCCCAGACGTTTGCGCGCATCAACGACCTCAAGCCCAGCTGCAGCGATCTCATCGCCGGCTCCAAGCTGTAAGTGTTGCGTGCTTTGTCTTGCCATCTAGCCTTTGTTGTCGATGCTGACCGTTGTGCTCCACAGTTGCCTCCCCGAGCCCTGCGAGACTTATCTCGTCCAGCCGGGCGATACTTGCGAGAAGATCGCTCTGCAGTTCGGCATCTCCGTCACCGAGTTCACCAACCTCAACAAGGACATCAACGACCAGTGCACCAACTTGCTGGCTGACCTGAACGTCTGTGTCATGAGGGAGGATGACGAGTAGAAGTGGAGGAGAGAAGCGGGAGCCTGCCGGGCAGGGATGTCAGTAATAATTGTCGATGTAATAATTTCGACCGTTGCAGAACACCATTATTGAACTCAATGAGGCAGAGTAGAACAAGTGATACATATCAAATTACCTTGAACACTGTAAGCCCAAGCAATGAACACAGAAATCAGGAATCCCATATTTCGAAGATACCGTAGTACTGCATCTCCTTTCCCTCACTAAATCACGCCGGCACGACCAATGGCAAATCCATTTTGACTCGCAGTCTCCGGTTCATTATCCATTCGTCGACATACGTACAGAGCTTCAATACTTGCGCGGATAGCTGAGTAGCATTCATCTGCGACCGGGCTCTTGCTTAATTCTAGGTTAGAGTGAACTTGAACATGAAAGAAGTGGAGAAAGCCTGTACATTACTCCTTGGTAGCGAAGTCCGCCACAGGTTGTAATCGGTTGCAATTAAGCTCTTTGAAGACTCCACTACAGTAATGAGCTTCTTGGACGGTGAAGTAGTGAAGCAGAAGTTCTTGAGAGGTGGCCCGTGCGTTTGGCAGGAATGCTGCAGCTCAGTCTGTCAGACTTCACTTGAGACTTGAGCCGGGAATCTCCAGAAACGGATTTCGCAACCTTCCAGGGCTGATAGTGTCATACCCATGCCGCTTTTAGGAGCCTTAAAGTGCTGTGCGAGTGACAGACCTAATAGCTCAATATGTACGACATATCGATGTTGCCAGCTGCCGGATTCGCTCCGAACTGCCAGTTCGCACGGTGCCGTCTATGCCCAGCTAGGTAGGCCGACAGCAAGCAGGAGGTATTCATTATTTTGCCATGGCTTTTATCCTAGTCCAGATTCCATCAGCATCTATATACATCAGTAGAGTGCTTCTCATTCCCCTCCGGATCTTTCCATGTCATTTTTCCCTGTCCGTCTCTGGCATAGCGAAGTACTCTTTTACTGTCTTTCTTAGTCGACGGTGCAATGGAGCGTCGTTGCGTTACACGATGGATACACACTCCGTTCTCGTAATCGCAATCCATCTTCTCGCTCTCCAGCTCTTCAATCAGCAGGTCCATGGCTCCGCGTGGACCGAACAGGGCTACAGCCCAGCAGCACGGCATACACTGCTTTCTCGCAACTCCGTTAACCGCGCGCGGGAACTCAAGTGTGAATGGTCCCGCTCCGACGAATTTTGGATGCAGCAGCCACCCGTCCGCATGTTTCCCTACGCAATCGTGTACATCTCTCTACCGTTGGACGAAGGATGGCGTGGCCTTTGCAACGACAAGATCAGCGACGCGGTCAGAGCAGAATGCCAGTTGGTCCACACCCCACCCCCCGATATGCTGGGAGGCGTCACAACGTCGCTTGCGCGGCGTGAGAGATATTGCTCGGTCGTGCTTACCACCGTTTCCAACCCGCACTGTGCTCTGAACGCGCTCTGCTCTCTTGAGAAGCGAGGCAGGGTGCCCGAACAATGTGTCTATGATAGGTCCCGCTAGTTACGACCAATTGTCCATCTCGATATGGCAATTGGTTCGCACACAGAAGCGTGAAGTTGCTACATGAATCGCTCGTTAGTCTGCATCACCAACACTTGTGCCCGCTGCGGTGTATGCCCGTCAGTATGCATACGGCGTGGGGCACGCTGGCAGCATAACAACCGCGATCTAGTATTCACCGGCAGACCACTTTTGTGAGCAACGCGTACCACAGCTGTGAAGTGATGTGTATTGGACTGCCGCATGTGTTGGCTCGACTCGACAATTTTTTAAAGGAATTCTCACGACCGGTTCACATCTTCGATCACGGCAGGCTCACAACTTCCTCGGGACATATCACGACAAATTCACATCTACAATCACCGCAAACACAATCCTCTGCGAGCAGACCGTGTGCAAAACAACTTCATTGCCCGCATACTAGCCATCTACAACTCTAACGGAGCGCGCAGCTCGATCAACCGTAACATAGCCAAACGTAACGGCCACAGCCTGTGCGTAGCATCGTGCCTGCGCAGAATGCAGAGAAGTACGAGCAGACAAGAAGAAACAAGAAGGAAAACAACACTGGTCTAGCTAGCCAAATATGTAGAGAACAATAGCGCATCGCCATCCGTGGGCGTTGTTCGTTATTACCGTCGTCAACGTTTCATCAATGCAGGGTGACTCGCTCTTGCCATCCATCCATCCATTCATTCATCCCTCCGTCCATGCATGCAGAGCTGATTCCGAAGTTACAAGACCGCTAATCAAACGAGTGTCATCCGTGCCTCAAACGAGTGTAATCAAACGGGTAAACCGCATTGCGTGATAAAGAGTCCTTGCATCCGACCACCGCCATGGATGGAATAGCAAGCGCGGTCCGACGTTCTCAAAGACGTCTCGCGTTCGCGACTGTAGATAGTGCATATTAGGTCGAAGCCGTCCGCCGGTTTCGCAGAACTTTTGTCGACGGCCGAAAAGCGGCTGGCCAGTAAATATGGAGCCAAGCGGCTGCGCCTGACCGTGGAAGAGATAGATTATGGGACGCCGACGCAAGTCACAGGTCCGATGGCGGAGCTGTCACTGTGCGTGCGTCGTCGTAGAAGTCCTCGTGGACCGTGGGAGCGTGCTCGGCCGGCTTGAAGTCGCCGAGATACATTGAGGTCGGAAAGAGCCCGGACATGTCGTGGCCGAAGGCGCTGAGGTCGGTGGCGAGGTTGTACTGGTGCAGAGGAGGGAGTCCGTCAACGCTATTACTGTGGTCATCGTCGATGCCGTGTCCGCCGGCGGTGGTGCGATGTTCGTACATTGACGGCTGGGACAGGCCGTGGAAGTGGATATTGACACTGTCGTCCAGTGCGTTTTCCTTGTCGTGATAGCCAAAAGGGTCGTCTATGCTGGTGGGGGCAAACGCCTTGTAGTCGAGCTCCGGCGGGAGGTTCTCGAAGTAGGGCGGCAGTTGGAAGGACGAGTTGAGGTAGGTCATGGGCGCCGGCTGCTCGAACGACACCTCGTCCTGGAAGATCTCAAACGCGCGTTTCCGCTTCTTCGGCTGGTTGCCGTACGTGAACTGGTAGTCCGTCCCGGGCCCGTCGCCGTACAGCGGCTGCGGAGGCTCGTACATCTGCTGACGGGCATACGCCGTCTGGCCGCCACGGGGCCGGTTCACGTCCATGTCGGCGAGCGGCATCCTCCCCCTCTTTCGTGGGGTGGGGTCCTTGACCGGGCTGCTGTCGCTGTCCGGCAGACCTGAAATCTTGCGGAGCTTCTTGAGCGAGCCGAGCGGCGTGAACACCAGCTCCGTCGGCTCGACCTCGAGCGAAGTCAGCTCGAGCTGTTCCACGACCGAGATGTCCTTCTTCTGGTTCCGCTTGCGCCGCATCTCGGGCGTCGCCGAGTCGAAGATGTCCATGCCCGGCCAGAAGACGCCTTTCAGTCTTGTGCACTCGCTGATCGGGACGTCGCCGTAGGTGAGATCCACCGCGGCTGCCGCGCTCGTCTCTTCTAGGAATGAGAAGAGCGTCGAGGGATACGTGCTGTCGGACCCCTCGCTGCAGTTGTCGTCCGGCGTGGCGCTGCTGACCGGCGTGGGGAACGATGTCGTCCAGAGATGCATCTTCGGTGCCTGTGCCCGGTGTATACCCCCGAGAACGGCCAAAGAAGGTGATGCGGGTCTCGTCTCGGGCTTATGTCGGCTGCGAGTGTCGTAGGCGGTGTTGTTTCTCCTCCCTCGGTGGCATGGACTCGCCGCGGGTCTGGTCTGAGGTCGTGGGGGCTGAAAAGCTGAGTCCATTAGCTGGGTCTCGAGACTCAATTGCATCCGTATCTGCCAATTGATGCTCACCTGATGCTTTGGTCCGTGTCCGCTTCTTCTCCTTGAGACTCATCCTCTCCGACATGAGCTCCTCGACGCACCAGTCGGCATACCAGCGGTCGTACGCCTCGATCATCCTCCGGGAAGCCTCCTCGGTGCCGGAGCGGACCTTGACCTTGTAGTAGTGGGACAGGTGGCCCTTGCTAGCAATATGGGTGAGAAGATGCGAGACATCGCTAAAGGTTGGCTTCTTGGGGCAGATGTTGCAGAGCAAAGGGATGGAACCAGCAGCGGCCGCCATGGCGATCGACCGAGGGTAATGGTTAATCAGACAGTTCTGCAATTGGCCAAGCAAAGGAAGCAACGAAGCAAGCAAAGAACAGCAGCAACTCGAGCCGCAGAGCAGCACACCCGCTCCTCACTCGACGACGGGGAGCTCAATGGGTGCAGAAGGAATAGGCTGCGGAGGGAGGAGAAAGAGGAGAGCAGAATCGATTATCTTTATCAGCCGCGGCTGCCAGGGCCAAGGGACCGGCACGATGGCCTCGGAGACGGGCTGCTGCTTCCGTCTTCTCAATCGAGGGCATCGAGGTAGATATATGAGGAAAGAAGCAGACGCCGACAGTCGGGCAGGGACTCTATCGAGATTGGCGAGGTGCGAGATCGTGGGGAAGCCCGATACGCCCTGGCCGCATCTCTCAGGGCAGTCCCGCGTCTTGCCGAGCCACTTACATCGGGCTCATTGTCATGGAGGAAGGCATAAGTGCGTCGTCTGCGTATGGGATGATGAATATAAAGTATATATGCCTACCTCAGCGGAATTGATCAGATGGCCAAGTGGCATGTGGCAGCGGCTTCGGCCTGCAATACCTGAGTCGGCATTGCAGGCTTATTGACGCGCAGCCGTGTGTTACTATTCTCTTGCTTTGTATCCCGCGCCTCATTCATCAAGCAATGCGGGTTATTAGATAGCAAGAGGTGCGGATGAAGAGACCGGAAAGTCTCACTCCCCGATGTATAGGTTGGCGAAGGAGAAGAGTTGCAATGAACAGAGGCGCCGCCATGAACACTCGCAGACCAAGTTATCTCATACTTTCTCGTCTGCCTTCGGCTTTCGCCGATCCCACACCAACCGAGAGGTCGTTGACTTGGGCATACAGCTTGGCAACGGTCGGTCAGCTGAGTAGACATGAATTTGGATCAGATGGTCACTCACAAAACAGGGTCCACTTCCACGAGTCCAGGATACTGTGTTAGGCTCAACCCTGCTATACCAAAAACCGTATGAAAGACATCTACCATGTCCCCCGGTCTGTCTGCTATGCCGCCCAATTCAGGATCCTGTTACTGTCAGTTATACATGCAGACCGCATTCACCATTCCACTTACCTGACACTTGAGAATGAATTCTGTCAACTTGTCCTTACTGATCCAATGCAAGCGCCCGATCATCGCCAGACTGCTCACCACCCACCAGCTATAACACACATCCTCGAGCTTCTCCGGCCGGCCGTTCAGACCTCCGCCTGGAAGCTGACGCTCACTGAGCCAGCCTCCGAGCTTGTCCTTATCCACCAGATCAAGCCGGCCCGCAATGGCGAGTGCACCGACGCAAGTGAAGACCTGACCGGCGTGAGACTCCCCGCCCGGACTCGCACCGTAAGCGCCGTCGAAGTTGACACACGCCTGGATGTAATTAACTGCGGCGTCCACATCGATAAGATGTGTGAGACCGAGCAGCGAGAGTGCATTGAATGCTCCGTAAGTAAAGCGAGTGTCGATCTCTCCCCACCGATCGCCGGCAAAGGAGCCTGTGTTTCGATCCTGGAGGCCCGTTATATCTGGACATGACAGGTCAGCAAACAGGGTAGGAAGATGGTCTCGTGTGCGTAGGCTCGTCTTACACTTCCCTATTTTCGCCCTTCCTCCATCCACCCGTCGGTCCAGGTCGTCAAAGGCGTCAAGCGTTGCCAGTATCTGCACCCCGCTCACCGTGTAAAGCATGTGCGCATCGTGTCCCGGAGCCGCACCGAAGCCTCCGGTGTCGTGCAGACACGAAAATACATAGTCCAGCACGTCATCGCGTGGGAGTGCGTCGGGACGACCGAGTAGGTGGAGTGCCGTGAGTCCCCAGTAGAGACCGCTGAGGCGGAGGTGTTCCGTCAACCAGTACTCGAGCTCGTCCCTGCGCTAGACACGCAATGCCAAGCTCAGTAACCGCCCGACTCAGCGGCAACTGGTGGTTGCAGAGTGGATCAGGGTCCAGTACCTACAGTGTCGAGACTCTGGATGTACTTGACGTGCTTGTCAACGTAGAGCTGCAACTCCCCAGGCAGTTGATCCTGCCTCAATCCTCCGCGGCCGGGCCCTGACACGAGCGACATTCCCCCTGAGCCTGTCCCATATTAGCACATCCCCCACCAGCGTAAGGACCAAACATAGGGGAGTCAAACACTGTCAAATGCAGAATCAGATCGCTTGGCGAAGGCGAAACAGGCGGCGCAGGCAGGGCAGGAGGGAAGCGACTTGATGCAGATGAGGCCCTTGACCTTCAGCCCTGCAGTTCTCAGATGTTCTTGTATTGCCGGTACTGCCGATACTGCCGGTAAAGTACTCTCCCGTTCCGGTATCGCGCCTGCAGGCACAACCGCTGGAATCCTGCAGGGCCTCGCTTAGCGAGCGGTATATGGTTAGACCTCGTATATATGTTGATCCGATGGGGATCCCTGTTCCCTTGGCACAACCACAACTGTCAGTCTCCAGTCTCGCTGTCGCTCACCACCACCTTTAAACCCTCACCTTTCTCACCTTCGTTCTTCGCCTCTTCCCCAGCATCTTCGACTCCTTTAGCGCTGTATCCTCCTCCCTGTGTCTGCTCTGATCGCCTCGAGTGTCTCCATCACACCTGCGTTGCTATCGCCGTCCACCACCTCTGCCAGCTGCCGGTCCTGGCCGCTTTCCATCTCCGAAGCAGCCTCCGCACGGCCTGGTTGCGCAGCGGCACACCCCATCTTTCCTCTACATCTTCCAATCTCACGGCATCTGCGCAGCGGCTGCAGTCCCATCATCTGAGCAATCTGGTGTCATACTTGTGGGTTGCTCTTTGTCTCTTTGGCTCTCTTCCCTGGCTATCGGTCCCTGTGCCGCATCTGGCTGGGCCTTTGTCCTTTTCGATACGAGTTGCTGTGGATATGTCCTGCTCGGAGTCAGCTTGTTGTGTATCATCGCGCTCGTGGCCTCACCATTCCTCTATATCCAGATGATTGTACAGGCAAATAACTGACCCTCCACCCAGATTATCACGCAATCCAACACTTTGAACAATTACACAGCTCTCGACTCCATACATCCACATACGACGCTCTATACATCGAGAGTCTTCGCATCCGTCAGGGTAGGCGTGTCTGGCATCCAGTACTGGCTGTTGTTTGCCCGCGGTTGTCGCATACACGAATCTTGACGTTAATTGAGTATACGTCTTGACATTGTCGGCGCCGGCGACTCTCACGAGGAGGAGGCTCTCGGCGGCACGCTTTAGTGTTCCAGTGCTCGTCGGCGGCGTGCGTACTTAGGTACTTGCCTTTCATTGCGATGATTTCCCCACGCTGCTTCACTTTCATTCTCTTATTCGCAAACACCTCGACAATCACCCTCTTGCGATCCTACAGTCTCCCTTTTGCTTCTCAGTTCTACAGTCTCTTGCTCTTTGCCTCACGGCTATCTTGCTCTTTGCCTCAAGGCTATCTTGCACGTTGCCCCAAAGCTTTCTTGCTCTTTGCCTCACGGCTACTCTTGCTCTTTGCCTCGCGGCTTGCTTTTACTATCATCACAAGCTTTTCTGCATCAACCTGCCGTGCAGCCTGCTAACATCATGGGCACACGCTCAGATCAACAGCAGTCCCTTGAGGACGACCCATCTTGCATCTGTTGCCTGCCCCGCTGCCTTTGCTGTCGGCGCAAGCCAAAGATCTCTCGGCCGCTGGTTCAAGACCTGCCCTTGCAGCCTCTGCCTCTATACCGTGGGCCGTCTGGGCTCGGCTTGATCCCACGGAGTGCGGGGTCTGCCAGGCCAGCCGAGTCCAGCTTGCAGGCATACAGGGAGTTTCTTGCAGAACCAACTGGGCTTCGCTTGGCCACAGACACTCTGGATTCTGCCCAGGGTCCACGTGCCGAGGGTCCACGGTATGTCTCCGCTCTATCTCCACTTTGTCTCCTTGCCCTCCAAAGCACATTATCCAAAGGCAGATGTTCAAATCTCGGCGTTTGTAACTGGGATGCAACTCCTCACTCTGACATCGTCGCTCAAAACGTTGTCTGCCGTCCGCTTACTAACCTCCCACCAGTGCCAACAACATGACGCAACCCGCGCTGTCCATCGCGCTGCTGCCACTTCCAGTTGACACGAGTGAAGGCGCAGCTTCCTCGCCTAACACAGAGAGTCCAAGATCCGCTCCGCTCTCCAGCCCGTCTCATGCTATCGGACACAACGGCGAAGGACAGCGGGACTTTCCTAACCCTGCCGCTCTCAGAAGAGCCTCTTTGACCGCCCCACCCGCCCCTATCATGCCCAGTCAGAATGTGGAGCCCTCGAAGACGCTGTTCTCGAACGTGAGCGCGTCCAAGTCATCCGCGCGGATCCCTGAAAACTCCATGAGCCAGGTCCCTGACCTCAAGCGCTCCGACCCCAAATCTGATAAGATACTCTCCCACGGAAATAGTGGTCAGCCGTTAGCCAATCCGAGCAATGTTGTGGGACGTGAGTTTTGTATGGAGATCACGTGCTTGAAGTCATTGCTGACGAGGTCAAAGCTTCAATCAATCCATCCCAGCTCAATCTTACCGCTCTCCCGACTGGTATCAATACAAAAGCCTCCAATACCTCGCTGTCCAACAGTTATATGGAGACTCCTCGAGCTAAGAAGATTGCCGGGAAACGATTTCCCCAGATCCTACGCAACCAATCTGTCAAGGACCAGGAAGCTGTCAAGCCAAGCTCGAGAGCAGCAGCGGCAACGATCGGTATCTCCAACACGTTCGCGATCGAGTCGTCCACCACACTGAACGGCACGCACGGCCAAGAGACGTTGGCGTACGGCATGAGGACCGCTCCTTTGGAAAAGGAAAGGTCATTCAGGGATATGATGAGTTCAAGTATCCGCAATCGATCCGCAGATCGCCACAATGTTGCCGTAGACTCTGAAGATGAAGGTGCCGGTCCTTCTCTAAAGGAGAAGCCATCGATGTCATCGTCCTTCAAGGATGGCCACGGAGCATCTGCTCTGCTGTCCAACATCAAGCATGGATCGTCTCGTGCGGCAGACGGTATCGGGAAGGCCGGCAAGGGCATCTTTGGCAAGTTCACCCGCAGTGGAAGCGGCAACGAGGGTCCACGACCGGATGAAGAGTACGTTTGCAAGGTCATCACCCTGCCGCTCATCGAGCAGACCCGTCGCACCAGGATTTCGCCTCGGCTTGCCGATGCCAAAGATAAAACCGAGTTCTGGATGCCTGCTTTGCCGTGGCGCTGCATCGAGTAAGTCATCCGGTCTGGTCGTCGCCGATAAATGCTGATGAAGTCTTCAGTTATCTCAACTTGAAAGGGTTCGAAGCCGAGGGGCTTTATCGCGTTCCGGGCAGCGGCAAAGACGTCAAGCACTGGCAAATGCGCTTCGATACCGGTAAGACCGCAACTACACTGTGAAGCTAAAGCAAGCTAACGCTCCGCGCAGAGTTTGACATCAACCTCATCAAGGAGCCTGATCTTTACGACGTCAACATCATTGGCTCGATGTTCAAAGCCTGGTTGCGCGAGCTGCCCGATGAGCTCTTGCCAAAAGCCACGCAGAACAAGATTGCCGAGGTTTGCAAGCAGAATGAACCCATTGAGGGAGTTCCGCAGATCTTCAGAGACGAGTTGTCAAAACTCCCACCGTACAACTACTACCTACTTTTTGCAATTACTTGCCACCTTAAGCTGCTCTATGCCTGCTCGGACCTCAACAAGATGGACTATCGTAACCTCTGCATCTGTTTCCAACCTTGCCTGAAGATTGACGGCTTCTGCTTCCAGTGGTTGGTCACTGATTGGGAGAATTGCTGGCAGGGGTGCTGGACCGAGAAGGATCATCTGGCGGAGGAACTGCGAATCGAGGGATATTCCTCCCCAAGAACGGAACGCGCTCTTACCGGCACCGGTCGTTCCGGCAACCAAACGAACCAGCGATCGGTCTCCAATGAACGCTATTTCGCCCGCCCGAACGGAGGGTCCGGCGGCCGCCGGTCCGAACGCTCAGCCGAACGCGCCCAAGACCGCGCAAAGTTGCCAACAAACACTCGGCGCGTCATGCCGCCCTGGACAGTCCAGCACGCGATCACGACCCCGAACAATTCCCGTGTCAATCTGACCTCGAATGGCGAGGCACCTGGCTCTCTGTCGAAGAAGGAGCGCGTCGCGCATCCCAACCAGTACGCGGCCGAAGACCGAACCCTCTCGTCTGCCGATTCCGGAAGCACGAAGCTTTCCAACCAGAGCAACGCCAGCGCGTCTGACAAGGTCCAAACTCCGGACAAGGTCCGCCCTCCTCCGATCGCCGCGACGCGTGCTCAGCAGCGCAAGGACGACGACGACGCGTCCGGCCCACCGTCGTCTGCTGGCGACGGTGACCTTCCCACCCTCGAACCCATGAGGCCCTTGTCTCCTATCGGCTCTATCTGACAAGCAGCGCTCGGTGATGCTACCACGATTCACTACATTGATGCTCGATTACTTGGCGCTCGATCGGCGTGACTGGATACCTCGGTGTCTGGAGCACTTGCAAACAAGATCTTCAACTTTCAACATGCAAGCTTTCACTGCGTCTGCAGTCACTGGTCTTCGGACCAACTTCAGGGTTCATGCCCTCTCTTGACAATGGGCGATCTTGCAGAATGGATCTCAACTCTGCGCCTTTCGCCTGCAAAATTCACCATCCACCCTCTCCCTCTCCCTCCCACACCACCTTGCACAACTTGCCCACAACTTCCCCTTCCCTCATCACGACTTTCACAGATTCCCTTCTCCCCACCTGCTTTTTGCATGCAATGACTGGCTTTTTTCACTCGGAATACCCACGACGGATTCACGGACATGACCCGACCTTTTCTCTTCTGGCATCGGCTTTTGCGTCTCTGCCCTTCGGGGCTTTACCATGCGGAGAGACCCATGGCTTCCTCCTTTTTTCATGGATCAAGGCTCTGCCTTGCTGCGTTGCCTGCTTGCGTTCCTGCATTTGACCGACGTCTGCTCTCGGGCGACGAGGACATAACCGGCGCAATGGATCCTTGAAATGGGCCTGCCTCTACTTTTTTTTCCTTTGTTGTGGGGACTCAGAGCTCCTCACCTGGCTAAGTGCCGTGATTGGGTGCATGTACGATAGCGAAGACAGATGGACAAATCCATGCGATGGATTTCAAGACGATGGCCTTTGTAGTCGGTGACTTGATCGTGTCGCCTTGTGATGATTCTCCCAACGCCCATCAATCTCACCTTCAGTAGCAACCTACACAGTATGCATTGATCTACGGATGGGTTGGCCGCTACATACGCGTTGAAGTGAGGCTACATCTAGAGCTCACTTCTTCGTCTAAAACCAAATTGATTCCTCTGTTGCGTGCACACATGTGAAGCAAGCTGCAAGAAACTCTTGGCAAACCTCAAACAGCTGCTCTACGCGAGATTCATGCATGTCACCCAACCCGTGGACCCTGCCCTGAGCACGCTAACATCTGAAGGCTGGCCTGCTTCATCGACATCCAACCTCTCGTTCTCGGCTTTGGCCGAACTGCCTTGGGCGGTGATCCCTGACAATTTGGGGCCGAGACTTTGGGCGGAGGTTTGAAGTTGTGATTCGCACAGCCGACATCCTGGTTAAGGCCGCGCACCAGGCCGCGTCAGCATCGCCGCTGTGTTTTGGAAGCTTTCCGTCCCGTTTAATCTCTATTGTAATTGACTAATAATAATGCAAAGGCCGGGCCAGCAGCCCTAGTGGCAATCGTGCAGCGTACCGGCTTGTATATACACCAATGCTCCTACTACAAACTCGCTTCCAGAGCGCAAGCCCAGCAGATGTGACCCCTTGACCCGTAGTCACATGCATGGTTGCCATGTAGGTGCCCCAAAACTCAAAAGCACATCCATGCAACCCCTCTTCACCAAACGAAGGTGAAATGCTAGACGAACGCTGAAAATGCATAATCTAAAGCAACTGCACCGTAACAATCGCAACAAGCGCGAGCGAAGCCCCCGTCGTGAACAGAGCCTGGTAGAGAGCGGAGAACGCGGAGGAGGCGGCGGAGGTCGACGAGGCGGCCGCGGCAGGGCTGGTGCGGGACGGATCCCTGTTCGTGGGCTCGTCGACAGTAGCCGCGATGGCACAGGTATTCCCGGACTCGGGGAGCCGCTCGAACGGGGCGGTGATTGCCTCAGTGGGGACTATGAAGTCTTCCGGGCGGCCGCCGGCCTCGACGCAGAGGCCTGCCGTTCCGTTCATCCCGAGTTCGGGGATCCGGCTCAGGTCGGTTTGCGAGCACACGGTGACCTGGTTGGCGGGGTAGTAATCGACCCAGGCGAAGCACATCTCGTCGTTGCTCGCCAGGCCGCCGGGAACGGGCTCGTCGTCTTCCGAGGTATCCCAGTCGCAAGTGGTGATCAGGCGATCGCCCGGAAGGAGCTTGACCTCGCCGAAGGTCTTCGAGTACTGGTAGCCGTACTCGAAGCTGCGGATCGAGGACAGTAGGTCGATCTCCTCGCCGTCGCGGATGATCTGGACACGCAGGTTGCGACCGCGCTGGTGCATGTGGAAGAAGACGGAGAAGGCGGTGATGCCCTCGGCCGGCCAGCGCTCGGTGCATTCGGGGACGCAGACGCTGGAACGCGACACCAAGTCCCTGCCCGGCTCGAGAGTCCAGCCGGTCACCTCTATGTCGCCCAGCGTGAGGGTGCCGATCTCCGTCTCGACGGGCTGGTCGTTGTAAAGGAATGTGTAGCCAGAGGAGTCAGTCTGGCCCTCGAGCCCCTCGGGATTGTTGTAATGCGTCTCCAGCATCACGTACTCGTAGCTGTCGGAGCCGAATGGTTTGCCGAAGCCCGGTTCGAACGTACGCCCAGTCATCCCAGGAGCCCACTCCGCGACGAAGCCAAAGCAAGGGTTTTGGACGCCGAGGCCGCAAGTGGGTTCCTGACCAAGCAGTGCCTGGGCTTCTTCCTCGGGCAGGCCGTAGCAGGAATAGACGACCAGGTGGTGAAGCAGATCGCTCGAAGAGGTCGGCCGCTCCCCGAGAATGAAGTTCTTCGCTCCTTCGGGCAGCTTGTGGAGCGAATAGCAGTAAGTGGTCTCATTGGTGGAGATGGTGATCTCGGGCTGGATGATCGAAAACTCCTCAGAGTCGGGAACGTCCCGCGCCTCGTTGACTGAGATGGTCCTGCCGGTGCCCAGCTTGACGTACTTCTTCCCGTTCTTGCCAGCAGCATGTTGCGCGAGGGTGTTGTCATCGGAGAAGGCGTAGATGAACCACTGCCACGAGTCTTTGGTGACGTCGACCTGGTTCTGCAGACAGTCGGCCTTGTTCTTCTTCTCGAACACGAAAGCGGTCACACCATCCCTCTGGTCGCCCTCGACGAGGCGGATGTTGTTGGTCTGGTCATTGGAGAGTTCGGGGGTGACGAAGCCGGCAGCGAAGCGGTTCTCGAGCACGAATTCGCCTTCATCGTCCCTGTAGCCCAGGGCAATATCTGCGCCGGTCATCGCACCAGTCTCGCTGAAGCCGAGGGCCAGGTAGCCTTCGGACCGCGCGGCGATGCCGTATGTCGAGTATTCATCCCCCGTCTTCCAGAAGAGCTGGACATCTCCATTTCCGTCAAGAGCGGTGTTTCCGTCGAACTGTTCACGGTCGAACAGGACCCAGCCAAGGTCATCATCGCCCTGAGCAGCCACGAGAGCGGAGGGGGTGAAGAGAGTGACGAGTAAGGAAAGAAGAGCGATTGAGGGGAAGGAACATCTTGGGGAGCTGTGAAAGAGTAGCATGATTGATAGAAGGGGAAAATTATATCAAGGCTCGGGGCCGACTGGTGAAGATGGATCTACCCCATCGGCAATGAGCGCCAGGCGGACTTTATACCGGGGCGCCGCGGAATGACAGCGGTCGTACCATGTGTCACGCAAAGCAACGTTTGAACCAGGAGCAGCTAGCCTTGCGAGCTTCTTCATCGCGAGGTTTTGCCGACGGGCAGGCTGTGGTGATACGATAAGCCCCAGCCCACTTCGCGGAGGAATTATCGGAGGCCGAGCCGCAGGACCGCGTCACCTCCAGCGTCAGCCGTTGCGGACGAAAGAAGAATTATGTGGGTACTATCCCATGCATTAACAGCGTCGCTTATTGTGGTAGGGAGTGCACCCTGCCCATAGAGTTTGAATGCCTTGCGACGTTAGTCGTCTTTGCCTGTTGGATGCGGGGGCGTCTTACCGAGGTGTATCACATATTCCGTCTAATGAAAAGCCGGCCCTCGAATTTTGATGAGGCCCTTTCGTTAGACAAAATTGCCGCTGAGGCCCCAGAGCCCAATCGCAATTGACAAAGTCGTATGAGTCAAGGCCGAGAGTTATTTGGGCGCTGTGTTTCTCGGATTGACGCAACGCTAGAGAAGTGGGTCCTGAGTCGCGTCGCGTACCTTTTGAGCGAAAAAAGCAAATCGTATCCCGTCCGTCTTTGCTTCTGGAAACGATGGAAATTGCAGCCCGTCGTTCAGATTTCCACTAGACCAATGGCTGCAACAACCGACGCGAGGCGTGGAAGCAATTGAACGTCTGGAATCCCGGTTGGAATGTTCTTCGTCGCTCTAGTTCCTCTCACCGCTCTCTCCACGGAAGAGGGGTTCAAGGTCTTTAATTCATGATGCTTGTTGCTTCAGATCTGAATCGCTCGATCAGTGAAGGGACAAGGGCTCCCGACTCTGGTTATGACTGAAGACTCCAATCCCAGATAACGTTACGCGTACTCTGCTTCCGTGGAAAGACTGATCGTGAAAAGTAGCAACGCATCCATACCTTG
>QQTW01001523.1_pt1 | contig 16278 bp, 11 predicted proteins | sample 1904831 | NCBI WGS metagenome assembly QQTW01 (sample SAMN09435610, study PRJNA476489) | Subsurface metagenome, whole genome shotgun sequencing project. | reverse complement strand
CCATGCTTTCCCGAACTCTTTCTCGCCTGCCGCTGCTGCTGGTGCTGGCCTTGCTGTGTGCCTGTTCCAAAACCGGCTCCGACACGGCAAATGACCCCAATGGCGAGGAAATTGACCCGTACCAGAACCTGGTTTTTCAGTTCGCGGATGCCGTAGTGAAGCCCGACCAGCAGGACCGCTGGGACACGGTGCAGTACGTGGCGTTTGAGCCGGCTATGCGCGGCAAGTTCAAGTGGAATTCCGACCGGGAGCTGATCTTCTCGCCAAGCACGCCGTTCCGGCCGAGCACGGCTTTTAAAGCCACACTCCAGACCGAGACGCTGCCCGCCGACAAGCGCAACGTGAAGCTGCCCGAAAACCGGGAGAAATTTCATACGCCCTATCTCCAACTCAACGAGCCGCAGGCTTTCTGGGGCCGCTCCAGTCGGGCCGCGGGCACGGCCGAAATGCGCGTTGAGTTGCCTTTCAACTACAGTGTACGGCCCGCCGACGTGAAGCCGCTGTTGCGCGTGACCCAAAACGGCCAGCCCGTCGCCTTCGACGTGATTGGCAATGAGCCGGGCCAGACGGTGCGCGTGTCGCTCACGCAACAAGTAGAGCCTAATAGTCCGCTCACGGTGGCGCTGGGCCAGGGCCTGCGCGCCGTGGGCAGCGACCAAGCTTCCACTACCGAATACGAAAGCCAAGTGCAGGCGAGAAAGAGTTCGGGAAAGCATGGGTAGTGTGGAGGTTAGAAAGACGCCGGAAGGTATAGAAAAAGAAGATTGCTCCTATTCATTCTCGCTTAATTGAAGAGTTATTTTTTCGGGTATACACCCGTTCTGCTTATCAAGCCCTGAGGCTAGCTGAAAAAGCACCTATACTATTCAGTAGGCGGCGCAGTATGGTCGTTTAGGCGTTTCACAAGCCCTCAAAAATCTCGCTCCACTCAATGCTGCACTCGGGCAGCATGTGTACCGGAATGGAGCCGGGCGTATAAAACTCGCCGTGCACTTGGTAGCGGCCATCTTGCAGCACGTACACCGTCACACTTTGGTCGCCGGGCGACACAATCCAGTATTCCCGCACCTCATTCTCCTCGTAGAGGTCGAACTTCTCCTTCGTATCCCGCGCCAGATTACCCGGACTCAGGATTTCTATGATCCAGTCGGGTGCTCCTAAGCAGCCTTTATCGTCCAACTTGGTTGAGTCACAAACCACGCATATATCGGGTTGCACGACGGTCGTAATCTGGGCGTTACCATTGGGGCCGGCTGTAGTTAGGCGCACATCGAACGGAGCGTGGAATACCTCACAAGAACTGCGTTCCAATCGAGCATAAATACGACCTACCAAGCGGCTGGAAATGCGCTGATGAACCACGCGGGGAGCCGGACTCATGGGGCGCACCTTGCCCCGAATGAGTTCCACCCAGTCGTTGAGCTGCCAGGTCAGGTAGTCGGCGTACGTGTACGTCTTGCTGAGGTCGAGCTGAGAAATATCCGTGATAGGTGGCATGACTGAAGATGTATCGGTGCGGTACTAAAGATACGGAAGTAGCCGGGCGAGGAGCAGGTGTCCAGTTAGGCGGGGGCTTCTATCGGTGGAGTTGCCCGTAGCCGCCGCAGTACAAACCGGCGGGCAGGCTCTTCCAGCAAATGGTACGAAGCCACGGACGTCAGCAGAATCAACCCCAGCGTACTAAGGCTACTGAAGAGTAAGTCCTTACGGAGTACGTGCTGATGCCAGAGCGTATCGAATAGCATGAGCAGGGCCAACTGCCAGATGTAGAAGCCGTAGCTGATGCGGCCCAGGTAATGCAGCAGGCGCGTTGCCAGCAGCTGAGCCAATGAACTGCGCGCCGGGGCAGCCAAGTGCATCACCGTGAGTACCAGCGCCGGCAGCACCAGCACGTTGTGCGCCACGTAACCCTCGAAGCGTGGTCCGATACGCGCCAGGTAGGCGCCAGCAAGTAGCCAAGCTATTGCTACAGCCCAGCCCGGCACGCGCCAACCCTGCCGAAACACGAGCAGCCCGGCCACCATACCACTCATAAACTCTGGCAGCCGCGCCGGCGGAAAGGCGTACACCCACCGAAACAAGGGCAACGCCGGAAATTTAGCGAAGAATAGCCCAGGCCCGCACGACAGCGCCCACAGCACCAGCAGCAACCCCAGCAACTTCCGCGAGTCACGCACGCGTAGCAGCCAGGGCAGCAGCAGCGGAAACAGCAAGTAGAAAAACATTTCCACCGCCACCGACCAAGAGCCGCCGCCATACCATTCCATAGACAGCGGGGGCACCCAGGCGTGCGTAAGCGTGAGGTTGAGAATCAGCAGCCACCCGAAGGAGGGAGGCGACACGTTGAGCGACACAACTACCAACGCCGCCACCGCCCATCCGGCCACGTACACGGGGTACACACGCGCCAGCCGCTTCGTCAGAAAACGTCGGTATTCCGCGCCGCTTGGCCACTGCCCTGGCCGCGCTTCACGGAGGTAGCTGTACGTGAGCAATAGGCCTGAGAGCACGAAAAACATATTCACCCCCAGCGCGCCCTGCGACACGATATTGCGCAAGGGCAGGGCCAACTCGGGTAATAACCCGCGCTTGTAGAAGTGAAAAATCAGGACGTAAAAAGCGGCTATAAACCGCAGCCCCGTGAGGGCTCGTAACTCGCGCACGGCAGGGGTACAGACAGTCGGATGGTAGGAAGCAGCTGCAAGGTAACAGAACCCCATGCACGAGCAAGATGGCTATTGCCGCTGAACAGTAAGCACTGCTACACGTCCTTGAACACCTTTTCCCATGATAAGTGTAGATCTGGCAACGTGCGCACGGGAATGTCGCCGGGGGTGTAATAGGTGCCTTGCAGCTTGTAGTGACCGTGCTCCAAGGCGTAACTGGCAATACTTTTCTCACCCGGGAATACAATCCAGTATTCTGTCACGCCACTCTCCTCGTAAAGGTCGAACTTGGTTTTGGTATCATGCGAAGCCGTGCTTGGTGAAAGTATTTCGATAATCCAGTCGGGAGCGCCTAAGCAGCCTTGCTCATCCAGCTTGGCTGGGTCGCAGATGACGCATAAATCCGGCTGCACTACGGTTTCAATATGGCCGTCACCGTTGGGGCCGGCAGTGGTCAGGCGCACGTCGAAAGGGGCGTGGTACACCTTGCATGAGCGGTCCAGCAAGTGCGAATATATGGTACCAAAGAAGTTGCCCGAAACATCTTGGTGAGCTCGCCGCGGAGCCGGACTCATCAGGCGCACCTGGCCTTTGATGAGTTCAACAATCTCATCGAAGCGCCAGGTGAGGTAGTCGGCGTAGGTGTAGCGTTTGCTGAGGTCGAGCTGGGAAATATCCGTGATAGGCGGCATGGCTGACGGTGTACGGGTGCGGTACTAAAGATACGAGAAGCCGCCCAGAGCGGGCGGCTTCTCGTATCTGCTTGCTTGTTCGGTACGGTGGTCGGTAAATGGTAGGCTAAAGCAACGAAGCGGAAGGCCTCAGGCTAGAGAACTACTGCCTATTATGGCTGAATTGCGCAGAGTATCAACTGAACAAAGCCTTGTTCTCCGAAAGCCACTGTTGCAGCGTCTGCGGCGCGTGGCCAATCAGGTGTTCTGCATCAGCAGTGATTGGGGCGAACCAACCCTCGCGAATGGTGCGCCAAATGGCAACAAATGCGTCGAGCATGGGCGGCGGCAACTGCGAACCGACTTGCTCCCGGTACGTGGCCTCATCTACTTCGGTATAGCTGATGGGCTTATCCAGAATCAGGCTCAGCGTGTCAGCTATTTCGGCATACGTATGGCTGGTGCCGCCCGTAAGCGGATAAATCTTCTGTTCGTGGCCGTTGCTCGTTAATATTCGAGCGGCGGCTTGGGCAATGTCGTGGCGGGAGATGAAGCTGACTTTGGCCTGGCCTGCCGGCACTCGGAAGCTACCGGTAGCGCCTACTTCGGCAGCTACCATCGCCACGGCATCAAGGTAAAGGCTGGGCCGCAGGATAGTCCAGGCCTCGGGAAACAGCTCCCGCAACGTTTGCTCCGTGGCGGCGTGCGATTCGGCGAAAGGAAATGGACTGTCGCCATCGGCCACCAGAAACGATAGGTAAATGACGTGCCGCACGCCCGCCGCTTGAGCAGTTTGCAGCGCCTGGCGCTGGCGACGGATACGCAGGTCGTTGGGGTCGGGCGTGGAGATGAGGAGCAGGCGTTCTACACCCTGTAAAGCAGTGGTAAGGCCAGCTACGTCGTCGAAATCAGCTTGCACGAACTCTGCTTTGGCAACCGGATTGGCTTGCTGGGCTTCGGTGGGGTTGCGGGCCAGCGCCCGAAAATGAGGTACTGCAGGGTCTGCGCCGAGCAGGCGGGTTACGTCGCGGCCCAGTTTGCCATTGGCCCCAGTGAGAGCAATCATACAATAAAAGGTTAGGGGTGAAAGAATAAGCAAACCTACATAGCGAGGTTACCGAAAGTAAGTAGGTACTTTACAGTAACCTTGTTACTACATAACTAAGCTCATGGGAATCTTTCACGCCAACTGCCCCACCCGCGACCTGCTCAACCTCATTGCCGACCGTTGGACGGTGCTGGTTGTGTACTTTCTAGCGCAACGACCTCAGCGCTTCAATGAGCTGCTGCGCAAAATCGAAGGCATTTCGCAGCGCATGCTCACCGTCACGCTACGCCGCTTAGAAATGGAAGGACTCGTGACCCGCGAAGTGGTGCCGGTTAGTCCCCCTCGCGTAACCTATGCTCTAACGCCGCTCGGCGAGTCTTTGGTAGGGCTGGTGCAGCAGATCCAGGAATGGGCCGAAGCCCACGCCGACCAAGCCAGCCAAGCCCGCGCGCAGTTTATGGCGCAACAGCAACTCACGCTGGAAAAGCAGCCGTGAGGTAGCAGGGACTGCAGGCTTTTGGTAGAGTTGATCTTTACTTGAGAAACGCTGCCAGAATCCGCTGCTAACAGCTGGCTGCGGCATGGCCATGCCCTTTTTGCTGCTAGCTGGACCTGAGACTATGGCCAGCAGAGTGCGTATGCTTAGTGTAATCGTGAACGGAGCATGCGCAAACGCTGGAGTCTCTTATTGCTTGTTGGCCTTGCTGTTCTGGCAGCTGGCTACTTCACTTACCAACGTAAGCCAAGCCCGTTGGCGCCCGTCAACCCACCACCTGCTAGCCCTATGCAAGCCAACCAACAGCGTTTGTATGCTGATGTGGAGTTTCTGACTTCTCTGCAACCAGCCCGTAACTACCGCAACCTCGTCTCGCTAAACCAGGCCGCCGACTATATCGAAGCCGAGTTTGAAAAGCTAAGCGGCGAGGTACGAGAGCAAGCTTTCAAGGCCGATGGCCGGCCCTATCGCAACATCATTCTAACGATGGGCCCCGAAGACGCGCCGCGCTTGGTAGTGGGCGCACACTACGATGTTTGCGGCGACCAGCCCGGCGCCGACGACAACGCCAGTGCCGTAGCAGGCCTGCTCGAAACGGCCCGCTTGCTGCACGCTCATCGTCCTAAGCTGCGCTACCGGGTAGAATTAGTAGCCTATCCCAACGAGGAGCCACCGTATTTCGCCACCGAGCAAATGGGCAGTTTCGTACACGCCAAGTCCCTGCACGATGCCGGGGTGCCGGTGCGGGCCATGCTTTGCTACGAGATGATAGGGTACTTCCGCGACGAGCCCGGCTCCCAGCATTTTCCCAACGAGCAACTTGCCGCCCTTTATCCCAACACCGGCAACTTTATCACGGTAGTAGGCCGCACGGGCCAGGAGGTCTTCACGCAACAGGTGCAGAAGCTCATGCAAACCAGCGCCGACGTGGACGTGCAGCGCATCAACCTACCCACCGGCATGGGGCTAGCTGGCCTCTCCGACCATCGCAACTACTGGCATTTTGGCTATGACGCCATCATGATCAACGACACATCCTTCCTGCGCAATCCCAACTATCACCAAACCACCGACACCATTGGCACCCTAGATTTCCGTCGCATGGCAGAAGTGGTAAATGGCGTGTACGCGGTTGTAGTAGGTTTGGAGTGAAAGGTGGTTTATGAGGTGAGGAGGTGACAAGTAAAAAGTAACAGGTTATAAAATCACACCTCCATCATCTTGAGCAGGATGCAAACCCTAACCAAACTAAGCTAGAACAACTGGTCCGTGCGTAACAAGGTCCTTCTTTCGGCAGAATGACAAGCCTTTTACTTGTCACCTGTCACCTCTTCACCTTTTCACCTCACTTCCAAGGCCCCATCACTCGGTACGCGTGGGTTCATGACTCGGAACCAGAGGGGCGGGAGGGCAGCCAGGAGCATCATGCCGGGGTAGCCGGTGGGCATTTGGGGGCTGGCAGGCTGGAAGCGGAGCGTGTGGTAGGGGCGGGAGGCGAGGTAGTGATGGTCGGAATGGCGGGTGAGTTCGTAGAGCAGAATGCGGCCTACGGCATGTTCCGAGTTCCAGGAATGATGGGGCTGTACCCGCTCGTAGATGCCCTTCTCGGTGCGACGACGCAGCAAACCGTAGTGCTCCACGTAGTTCACCAACTGAAACAGCACCACGCCCACGGCCGCCGCGCCCAACCAAGCCAGCAGCGCCTTTGGCCCAAACACCAGCCCGACTACCAACCCCAGCGCCACCTGCGCCACCTGAAACTGCAGCATCTGGTTTTGCCACGACCATGCCGAGCGTTGCTGCCGCGTCAGGCGTTCCTGCTCTAGGTGCCATGCCGAGCGGTATTCGCCCCACACGGCGCGGGGCATAAAGCGCCAAAACGGCTCGTGCAGGCGGGCAGTGGCCGGGTCGAGGGGCGTGGCCACGTGGCGGTGGTGGCCACGGTTGTGTTCGATGAAGAAGTGCAGATAGAGCGTGCTCAGGAGCAGTGTTTGCGCTAGTAGCTGCTCGTAGCGGCGCGGGCGGTGGCCCAACTCGTGCGCCACGTTAATGCCTAGTGCTCCGCAGCAGATTCCGACGCTAAATACGAGGCCGGCCGTTTCCGCGCCGCTCAGCGAAACGTGCGTCATCGTCCACAGAAACCAGCCCAGCAGACCCATTTGCAAGGGTACGTTGAGATACAGCAGCGCATCGAAGAACGGATGGCGGGCTGGGCCGGTGGTGGCGGGCTCGTCGGGGCGGGGTGGGGGAGGCGGGGCCACCAACTCCAGCAATGGTACCAATCCAAACACGAATAGTGGCGTCAGCCAGGCCCAGGGGCCTCGTAGAGCCAGGCCCACTGCCGCGCAGGCAGGCACCAGATAAGCCAGGAAATAGCGGAGGTCTTGAAGTTGCATGGGACAGGAGGGAAAAGGCTGCTAGGGAAGGTACGACACCACAGGCTGTGAGTCAAGCTAAAGCTCTGGGCTAAGCCGCATGCTTACTATAGCAAGGCAGCGGAGCTGTAGCGTCGGCTGCTGCTCACAGCGTACGTCCTTGCGCGGCAAACGGAAGGAGATTATGAATGATTCAGTGTGCTAGAAACTAGCTCGGGAGTTGCGGTTGCGCAAATTGCGTGGTTACTCAAGCTACGGGCCGACAGCCGCGCTACAATTCCACAGCACTATCTGCAGGCTCCGGGGCTTCCGGCTCAATGGGTAGCGGGGCAAAACGGTCTTTGAAGCGCGCGTACAGGGCATTCATACCTAGCAGCAACAGGCCCATCAGGATGAAAACTATGGCGCGAGTGATGGTGCCGCTCTGGCTCAGGTCGAAGAACACCAACCGCACGAGGCAGATGGCAATGCCCGCCAGCGCCGCGTAGCGCAAATCCTGCCGGCGCAGGAGCAGGCTGCTGACGAAAGCCGCCACTACTTCCAGCATGAGCAGCACCGTAAGCACGGACCGGTCGAAAGACTGCACCAGCAACAGCGTCAGGGCCACGAACGATGGATACAGCAGCAGTGGCACCAGCGCCCGTTTGGATAGTTTTCCTAGCGCTGCCAATGATACCAACGCTGGCGGCCAGTAGGCATCTTCCTCCGCCAGCGGCGGCTGATTGAAGAAAACGGCGGCGTAGGTAAACAGCAACGCCACCGCCGCCGCCGTAACCAGCCAGCGGGCCGTCAGGAGTTGGCCGGGGGCGAGGTAGGCCAGCGCCACGTAACTGCTCCAAAGCACCGTGGCGGCGAAGAAAAACAGGCCGTACACCTGCACCCGCCGCAGCCGGTGGGGCAGCCGGCTCGCCCCTAGCGTCAGAGCAAACGCCAGTAGCATCCACAGCAGCGTCTCCCACTCCACCCGAATTTCCCACTTCAGCGTGAAAACGGCCAGCAGCAGCGTCAGCTCTGGCAGCAAGGGCTGCCCATACCGCCAGGAGCGGTACACCGGCTCGGTTGTAGGGGCGCGCTGCCAGGCAAACACAGCCAGAACCACCAAGAGCGCGCCGGCCGTGAAGCGCCGGGCCGGGAGGCCGAGCAGCGTATCGGTAGGCATATCGTTCAGGAGCGCCAAATGGCTTAGTAGCGCAACCGTCAGCAGGGCGAAAGCGAGGTGCAGCAGGAAACGGTCGGGGTAGCCTTGCTGGGCCAGAGCCGTCGCTTCGGATAGGCGCTGACGAACGGCGTGAGCGGCTGCGGCAGCGCCTGCGGCCAGCAGGGTCCAAAGCAGAATGGGTAAAGCATCGGTGTGCGGGGCAAAAGCTGCCCATACCGTGACGGCGGCGTGCAAACCCAGCAGGTACAGCCAGGGCCAACGCACGTGCTGTTGCCGCGCCGCCCACCAGGAGCCGGCCATGCCCACAGCTGGCAATATCAGCAGCGGCAGCAGATAGCCTAAGGTGGGCAAAGGGTTGAAAACAAGGCCGGCGGGTAGCACCTGGCTCCATTGCAGCACCGCGTACCCAACCGTGGCAAATAGGACGCCCACCCACAAACCGGGCACCACCACGGTGCGGCGGGCCAGCAGTAGTACACTGCCCAGCGCCACGGCGGCCCAGGTGGCCCAGGTGTGCTCATATACCAACCCGCCCGCCGCCAGCAGCAGTACCCCAGTCAGGGCGCCCAGCACCCGTAGGCGGTAGAGTGGATTGTACGACAACGGCACCCCATCGTGCACCGGAGCATCAAGCCAATGCAGTAAGGCCTGGGCGGCCGCCGTAGCCAGCGCCGCGCCCACCAGCAGCGCCGCCCGCACGGCATCGGGGAGCAGGCCGGGGCTGGTGCGGTACACGAGCAAGGGGAGGCCCAGGCCCAGTAGCAGGGACGCCACGAGCAGCAGGCGGTACACCGGCAGTTCGTTGCGCCAGGCTAGCAGCAGTGCCAGGGCCAGGGTTTCGAGGTAGAGCAGGGTGAGGGTACCCGGCCAGGAAAGACCCGCTTCGTGCAGGCCCAAAATGGCGAGAGCCAGCAGCAACTGCCCCAGCACCAGGTGCAACGGCCGGAACCAGCCCGGGCTGCCACGCATCCACCAAGCCAACCCAAACACCACCCCGGCTGCCGCGGCTGCGCCGCCAACCAGCGCCGCCACTGGCGGAGCCTCCACCGCAAACAAGGCGCGGCCTAATAGCACCAGGCTGCCTCCGTACAATAGCCCTGTCAGCACCCGAAGGCCGCTGTGTAGGCTTCGGTCGTCGCGGTGGAGGAGCAAGTTGGCAAGCTGCGGCAAGCGGGTGGCGAGGTGTAGGGCGATGGAGCTGCTGAAAGCCGTGACGAGCAAAATGGCTGCATTGCGGTGCAGCGCGAGGGGTGTTGGGTGGGCCAAGAACGTTGCGGCGGCGAGTAGCCACCCGCCGCTGAGTAGCGTGGCGGACAGTAGCACGCGGTAAGCGGGCATCTCAGCGGCGCGGCCTAGAGTTCCGGCCAGCAGCAGGCTTTCCAGATACAGAAGCATGGCTACGGCGGGCCATACCAAGCCGGCTTCGTGCAGCCCGAGAATGGCCACCAGCAGCAGCACCTGGCCCATGAGCAGGTGCATGGTGCGGAACCACCCCGGAACCGGACGAAGCAGCCAGGCTGCGCCAAATAGAGTGCCCGCCGCGGCGGCCGCGCCGCCCACCAAACCCGCTACGGGCGGAGCTTCAACCCCGAAAAGAGCCCGCAGTAGCAACGCGGCGCCACCCAGATAAAGGACCCCCACCATACCGCCGAAGCCCCGGTACAGGGCCAGGTCGTTGGTGTTTTCTTCGGCGTTGAGCAGTGGCTGGCGCTGCACCAAGTAGAAATAGCCCGCCCCCAGCCAGCCTACCAACAGCAGCAGAAACGCGTTGCGGTGCAGCTCCGGGGGCGTGTAAGACGTGAGCTGGGCGACGTTGAGCAGGAGCAGCCCCAGGCCCGCCAGCAAGGCACCGGCTGAGGCCACCTGAAACACCACCATTTCCCGCTCGCGGGCCATAATGAAGGCAACGAGCAGGGTTTCGAGCAGCATAAAAACAAGGATGAGCGTGCCCGTGGCGTGCCAGCCCTGCAAGGAAAACGCTGTGAACAGAGCCAGCATCAGGGAGATGATGCTATCCGTGCGGAACAGCCACCGGATGCCCAGCTGCCGGGCCTGCCGCGCCACCCAGAACGTGAGCAGCGCACCCAGCCCCAGCGGCACCGTTTTCCAGGGCGAGCCGGTGCTGTACTGGTACAGGTTGATGCCTAGGCAGGTCCAGTTGAGGACGTGGGCCGAAAACAGCAGCGGGTCGAAGCGCAGGCTGGCGTACACGCGGCGGTATTGCACCACCGCCGCCACCACGCCCACCAGCAGCACCAGCGCCATGGCCGCTAGCCGCGCGGTGCCGGTAGCGGGCCCGGCGTGGTAATGCCAGAACTGATGAAATGCGAAAAAGCTAACAATGCTCAGCAGCAGCTGATATTTCCAGCGTTGGCGGTAGGTGATGAAGATGCTGAACGCCGTGACACTGGCCGCCGCGGCCAGCGGCAGCAGCGTGGGTGGCAGCACGGCCAGCGCCACCAAGCTCAGCACCCCGTGCAGCGTGGCTACGGCCTCCCGACTAGCGCTCCAGGCCAGCCACAGATTTGCGGCCACGCCCGCCAGCAGCAGCAAGTAGCTCAGCGGCGGCCCGGCCCATTGCAGGCCTGGCACGCTCACGGCCCCCACGCAGGCAAACAGGAAAACAGCCGCCGCGCTGCTTTGCAGCCACACGTGCAGCTGCGCTGCAAAGGGCTTGGTCTTCAGGTAATGATGCCCACCCAGCAGCGCCGCCGCGAAGGCCGTAATCATGCCAAACCGAAGGAGCGGGCTCACGTGCAGCGCCGTGTAAATGCCCAGAAAACCAATGCCCGTCACGAGCACCACGGCCCCCAGAATGCCCGTCCAGTTGTCGAGCAGCACTTGCTCCGTGCGCTCCCACCAGGTGGGGCCGGTAGGCTCTGCTGGCACCGGCACCGGGATGGGGCGTGGTGGTGGCGGCGGGGAAGGCGGCGTTGGCGAAGGTGCTGCTGGTGCTGCCGGAATCGGAGCCGGGGCAGGAGTCTTCTCCTCCACCGGGCGCGGCGCTGAGACAGGCGGCGTTGGTGTAGGCGCCGATACGGGCGGGACTGGTACTACCGGTGATATGGGGGCTACGGGAACAGGCTGGGGAACCGGCGCCGAAACCGGTGGAACTGGTGCCGGTGGGGTTGGTACGGGTGGCTTCGGGGTCGTTGTGATGGCCGCTATGGAGGGCGCTGCCGTAGCCGGCGGAACAATTGCGGCCGGTCGGGGCGGTGCTACTACTGGCGGCGCGGCAACCACGGCCGGTTGCGCTGGCACCATCGGCACTACGGGCGCTGCTGAAGCGGGTGGCTGACTCGCGCGTTGCTGGCGTAGCTCCTCGCGCAGCTGCTCTACCAGCGTAAATAATTTAACGAAGTCGTCTTCTCGCTGCTTCAGGCGCTGCGTGAGGCGGATGACACGGTCACTTACTCTTTGGTAGAAAATCAGCCCAATCACCCCCAGCACTACCAGTAAAAAACTCTCCATTCTATCAGGGTCAATAAATAATAGGCTGGCAGGCGACAGGGGTGGCCAACAAGTCCCGGTTGAGTAGTCAGCAGATGATTGAAAGGGCAGTGAAGTGCATTTTCCGGTTCTGCTTCAGGACGAAACTTAGCGATTTTGTAACTAAGAATTGACGAGCGAAATCCCGCAAAGCCAGCATCATGCCTTTGTCACTTCAAAAAGCAACTTCGGGCTTGTGGCTGACCTAGTAAATGCAGAAACACCGGCCGCTACCCGCGCAATAGCAGTGCTTACCCGTTACAATAGCCGGTCACGCGTTGCAATGGCCGGTTACACGTTGCAGAGCCTGGTCATGCGTTGCAATGGTCAGTTACACGTTGCAATGGCTGGTTACACGTTGCAGAGGTCGGTTTGGCGTCGGGAATGGCGCGCAAGGGTCCGGAAACGGAAAACATGCCTCCGGAAATAAAAAACACGCGTTCTGAAGCGGCCAACATGGGTCCGGAAGGAAAAACATGCCTCCGGAGCCGCCGTGTACGGCTTGCAACGGGTCAGTTTGGCGTCGGGAATGGAAAACATAGGTCCGGAAGCACCGCGTATGCCTTGCAATGGTCGGTGCAGGCTGTGAAACTGCCCAAGAAGACTTTGCATAGCGCTGTAATAGGCTCGCTACTCCGCGTGCTACTGGTTGTTTTCGCGCTGTACACGTCCTGACTGTGGCTTATAGCACCAAGCCGTGTACTTGCAATCATTAGTAGCTTCTAAGACAGGCTCGCTCAGTTAGATAAGCTTATTAAATTGAATTTGCCATAAATTTGAGGGGTATTTCTGGAAAAAATAATCACAAAAGAGAAATTTGCCTTATGAATTAAGGGTATTCTTGCGAAAAAAGTATATCATCGTGTATATTGACCCTGTATTTACAACCCTGCTACTTTCGCGTTCATGATTTCTTCTACCAAGCGCCTTACTAGCCCGAGCCTGTTTGCTTTGGTGGCTTTAGTGGCCCTCACGCTGGTGTCGGCTTTCACGGAAGTTGCCCATCCGGCCGCCGCGCCCGGCTCGCTCAACCCGGCCGACGTAGCCTGGATGCTCACCGCCACCGCCTTCGTGTTGATTATGACGCCGGGCCTGTCGTTTTTCTACGGCGGTATGGTGCGGCCCAAGAACGTCATCAGCACCATGCTGCAAAGCTTCGTGGCGCTGGGCGTTATTTCGGTGATGTTCTACTTCGTGGGGTTCTCGCTCTGCTACGGCGATTCCTGGTATGGCCTCATTGGCAATCCGCTCACGTTTGCGTTGCTGAGCGACGTAGGTACGGCGCCGCACCCGCTGCTTTCCCCCACCATTCCGTTCATTCTCTTCTTCGCTTTCCAGCTCAAGTTCGCCATCATCACGCCAGCACTTATTACGGGCTCCTTTGCAGAGCGAGTCCGTTTTAAGGGCTACTTGGCGTTTATGGTGCTGTTTGGGCTATTTATCTACTGTCCGCTCGCCCACTGGACCTGGCACCCGGAGGGTTTCCTGCGCCAGTGGGGCGTGCTGGACTTCGCGGGCGGGACGGTGGTGCACATTTCGGCCGGAATTGCGGCACTGGCCGGCGCTATGGTGCTGGGCCGCCGCTCCACGCACGTGCGCAACACGTCCTTCGCGACGCCCAACGTGCCCTACGTGCTGCTGGGTACGGGTCTACTCTGGTTCGGCTGGTTTGGCTTCAATGCGGGTTCTGCGCTGGGGGCCAATGAGCTGGCCGTAACGGCCTTTGTCAACACCAATCTGGCTTCGGCGGCGGCGCTTATTGCCTGGCTGTTGGTGGAAGTGGTGCGCGGCGGCAAACCGACGGCCGTGGGCGCCTGTACCGGCGCGGTGGTGGGGCTGGTGGCTATTACGCCGGCCGCCGGCTACGTGAGCTACGGCCAAAGCCTGCTGTTCGGCGTGCTGGCCGCCCTCATCAGCCACGCCGCCGTGCACTGGCAAAACAGCCGCACCACCATCGACGACACCCTGGACGTGTTTCCCTGCCACGGACTCGGCGGCATCGTGGGCATGCTGCTCACCGGCGTCTTTGCCGACAAAGTGGGGCTCGTGCACGGCACGGCCACCGTATTCGGCTACCACGTGCTGGGCCTGCTCATTGTCATAGCCTACTCGTTCGTGGGCTCGTGGCTGCTCCTCAAACTCACGGACCGACTGTTTGGGTTACGCGTGAAGCTCCAGGAAGAAGAGCTTGGCCTCGACCTCAGCCAGCACGAGGAATCCACGTACCATATCGACGAAGAATTTGAGCGCACCTACCGCCGCGAGTTGGTAGCGGAAAGCGCCTAAGGAACACCCCGCCACCCGACCAACCGTGGGAAGTTGGAACGACGGTGGCGCCGGGTACCCCGGGTGGGGAGAAAAAGCCGTCAGGGGGGAATCTGACGGCTTTTTCGTGGCCAGTTTTGTAGCAGCAAAGCTAGAGCTAGAAGCTAGTTCCCCTCCTTGGAAAGGAGGGGTGGCCGCAGGCCGGGGTGGTTGAGGCGTTGAACGACTCGCGTCTGTCCTGCAGAGGCGCAGCCGAAGCATCTCGCTAGGGTGGTACTGTCTTTTGATTAGCACCACAACGACAGCACGCGAGATGCTTCAGCTCCGCCTCTGCAGGACACGGTAAACAACTTCCAAACTTAAAACTCAGCAACGCGCCACAACGCCTCATTCCATCTTGCTCAGGAAGAAAGACACCAGAAACCCCAGCACCGTAATCAGCCCCGTGAAATTGTGGGCCACCGCAAAAGCCTCCGGAATCATGGTGTCGGCTATCATCGCCAGCACTGCCCCGGCCGATACAGCCATTGTCGCGGCTATTACCTCATCCGAAAAGCCGCTGAACAAGGTGTACCCCAGCAGCGACGCCACCCCCGACACCAGCGCGATACCCGCCCATAGCAGCAGCACGTAGCGCGCCGAGTGGCCCGCGTGCTTCATACCCGAGGCGCTGGAAAGTCCTTCGGGCAGGTTGGAAAGGAAAATGGCTACCACGGCTACCAGGCTCACGGAGCCGCCGGCCAGCATACTAAGCCCAATCACAATACTTTCGGGAATACCATCGAGCAGGGCGCCCACGGCCAGCGCCAAGCCGTTGTCGTCTTCGTCGCCTTGCTTTTGGTCTTGCCGCTCGGCCGCCCGTTCCTCGCGCTGCTGCGGGCCGGAGCGTTTGCGGTGCTTGGCCCCGTAGAGAGCCAGTAGCCAGTTGGCCAAGGTGTAAGTCACCGCGCCGCCCACAAACCCGGCCGCCGTGTACGAAAGCCCGCCTTTCTGGTACGCTTCCTCCATCATTTCCAAGGAGAGAGTCGAAATCAGGACTCCGCTGCCGAAGGCCATGATGGCCGCAATCAGCCGTTGCGGCACTTTGGTGAAATAGCCGATGGCTGCCCCCAGCAAAAGGGCCGAGCCCGAAACTAACCCCCAGAAACCCGCTTGCGCCCAGATAGGAAATGTCATAGAAAGCAAAGTAGAGGGTGATTTCGTGGGGCTGAGTATACGCAAAGCGTTGCCTATACCGGCCGCTTGCCCGGCGAAGGAAGCCGGAGAGTTGTCAGAAACGGCGCGGCCAACTCCCTTGCTTCACTAATAAATAATACGCATCCACTTGCACAAAGCCATATATTTGGTGAGTTGCTCTGCTATCCACTACTCCTAGTTCTCGGCTAGGCTATTGCGTCTGCACACCGCGCGTCTTTTGTTGCACTCCACTTCCTGCCGCCCGCCATACCTGGCGGACAGCAAAAGTTTTCACTGCGGCCACGCCGCGCAAAAGAACTTGGAGATGAAACCTAACCGTAGTAGCGAGGGAGTTCTCAGGCTCGGGTACAGGCCACCCGCCCAAACGCTGTATCAATCTGATGGCGGCAGTAAGTGCCCGCAAGCCCCCAGAGGATGTGGCTCAGCTCCAAAAAAGCCGCTTATTGTGCGCGCAGGCGCTGCAGAATGGCGCGCCCAGCAGCTTCATCGAGTCCGGCCAGTTCCACCTTCTTGAAGGGGGCCGTGTGCCCGCTCAGCAGCGTTACCGCCGACTTACTCACACCAAACACCTCCGCCAGGTAGGCCAGCAGGCAGGCATTGGCCTTGCCATCCTGAGGCGGGGCGTGCAGGCGCACCGTCACGCTGCCGTCAGGGGCCACTAGCAGCTGGTTGGCGCGGGCATTGGGCTTGGCTTTGAGGTGAAGAACAAACGGCATGATGCAGCAAAGAACAGCCGAAGGTGTAGCCGTTTCCAAGCTTAAAGCCACACTATGTGGCACGGACTTCAGTCCGTAGCCCGCCCGTCGGCCCCCCATAGCCCGCCATACCCCACCTGTTAGCCCCAAGCGGAAATTTAGTGGCGGGCTACGGACTAAAGTCCGTGCCACAGTGGAAGCAAGCCATGTAAGAATC
>QQTW01001522.1_pt1 | contig 16279 bp, 16 predicted proteins | sample 1904831 | NCBI WGS metagenome assembly QQTW01 (sample SAMN09435610, study PRJNA476489) | Subsurface metagenome, whole genome shotgun sequencing project. | reverse complement strand
GCGGAGACGCCGCGTACCTGCCTTGCGAAGCCGGGAAGCATCGGCCAAACTCCCATTGCCCTGTGTACGAGCGGGAGAGGTAAGCGCGAAGTAAGGTGACAACGGGGCTGACGGTTGAAGCTGGTGGTAAGAGGAAGGGGGCGGAAGATTTACGTACCATGCTACTGGGGGGCGCCAGTTGAAGCCCGCAGTGTACCAGTAAGCCGAGGTATGATTGCCAATATAGAGGTCGTCCAGGTGGAGCTCGCGCCGATGGACAAGGAAGTAGTCTGCGAGGAGGATGCCCGCCATCGGAGCGAGGAATATGCCCCAGCCGGAAATGACGCTGCGACGTGGTCAGTACGATGCCGAATGTGAAGAGTCAACCGCCCGCTGGAGCCCGAGAGCACATACGTGATGAAAGTTGTGGCCTGATTGACATAATTCCACGGGCACACCGCGATGCCAATAATCATGACAATGTACGCGCCACGACGGATGTTGATGTACTGAGGGAAGATGGTCGTCATGTCCATGCCTGCCGGCACCGAGTTCAGCACAATACACAGCGCGATCTGGCTGGCCAGCAGTCCTAAGCCTGCAAAGAATGTCCCGGCTCGCGATGCCGCCGTCATGGACTGCTGGGCGTACAGAAGTAAGAGGAATGGATTCCAGAATACTTGTCCATATATCAGGCTCGACGCCGAGGCAATAAGGATGCCGCACAGCGCTGTCACGCAAATCGTAATTGGGGCAGTAATGGCCTGCCCAAATAGAGCCGCGTTTGGCGTCCTGGCATATCTTGTCCAATCTTCGCATGGTGAGACTTGGTAAAATAAAGAGGGGGGTGGAGCCTACCGCTCTGGCCAAGGCATCCGCTAACATATGCGCTCAAGAACGATTGAAGGCCGAAAATGGAGTTCCACCTCAGCGTGGTACCCTGAGCTGTGGATGGTTGCGAGATAAGCTCACCGGCTCCGTTGGCAGTGGAAAGTGACCAGATGAGCTACCCATATGTCAATCCGTGTGAAGTTTTGAACGCCACGGTGTAAGACTGACCATGCCGAGCATGACCGAGGTGATCATGATAAAAGCGACCTACGGCGAGAAATTTAACCAATGCTCGGCTGTGCAGGAGATACTGGTGCTGACCCTAAATGGCAGCTGGAGCTTCTCGGGCCTAATCCAAAGCATTGGAGCTAGAAAGGTTCAGCAATATCCGAAAATATTCTTTGAGCCCACCCTTGACCAACCTAAGATGATGACAAAAATGAAAAAGCAAACCAAATCCGCAGTCACAACGTTGGCAGACAAGGGGAGGGTATTTGCCATATTCACGAACTTAGGCCCTATCAGAGCGCCGAGTACAATTCGTACCGCCTGTCCGCCCCAGAACATCTGAACACCTGAAAGATCATCAGCATTTCCTATATCGCAAGCAGTGCGGGAAGTAAGAGAGTGGGCCTGATATCAAAATGCCTACCCATCCAGATGCAGCCTACCACTACACGATTTAGCACTGGCCAAAACGCCCCTCGCATACCCCATGAACTGCAATCAGGGTCAGATTGTTGAAATAGGGCAATTGCGGCGCCAGATGAACCTTCGTGAGACTACGGTGAATCCCAGGTGCTGATGAGATCCCATCCAGCCCGCTCCAACGGCCAGAAAGGCGATGATCACTGCCGCGCAGATGACCATGCCCATCGCCTGGCCAACGCTAAGGCCGAGCGCGAGAAGGGTCGAACCGATCGTCCATGAAGTGGTATTGATGCCTGGGAGAGCAGGTAAGAAGTGACCCCGGTTGTAATAGGGTGATGAATCTGACCGCCAATGACCCAATAACCAGCAAAACCCTGCCATGTCCAGGTTCGTCTGTCTCGAGGTATGGGGATCAAATCGCGATTGCACCACTGATCGCGGAGAAAAGTAAGAGGGAGCCAACGGACGATGATGGCAACAGGAATAGTAGGGAGAGGGTGGAATACATATGTGTTTTGGTAGTTCGCATCCCTGTCTACCTCGCATTGAAGCTTTTCCAACCATGACTTACTGGTAATGTGAGCTTCCTTCGCCATGGTGATAGATGGTGTAGGTAGCGTGACGGGCGGGCAGAAGCCAGAATCAATTGCGAAGTGTGCGATTTATCGATTCACCATCATGGCTTACCAAAGCGAAAGATTGGCTCGTACTGAAGTGGGGTTGGAATGGGGCCGGGGACACACTAGACGCGAGAATATCACACCAGAGGCAAAGACAGGCAATGATAGGGATGGATTGTTTTGGGGCGAGATGGGTACCTCGGTCCTCTAGGCCACTATGACGATAGCAAGGTAGATTGAAACTGCGTATGTGTATTGCACCATCAGTGTTGCAGTACTGTTGTACACCTGAACGTTCCTTGTCATTTCAGGTTCTTGTGCGACAGAGCTTTTCAAGAATCATATCAGCTGACTGGTGTGGAAACGTAGACCTATCTGGGATACTCGTGACAGCAATCATGAGTCCTGAAAACCGATATACCAACACACTTCAAACTTTGCTGACAATCGGGAATTGCTGTATGTGGAACAGAAGCCCAGCCGTCTATGAAAATTGGTTTGCGAGAAACTGCGTCTGTAAGTAGAGTGAGCGCCATTGACGCTGCTATTGGACCGGTTTCAGAACACCTGGCATTGGCGCCGTATATTTGCGTAAGCGCAATGCTTTCATGCGGCCACGAGGTTTTAGAGCCCATCTTGAGCATGGTTGTTCATATTTGTATACGACGAAAGAGTAGCTAATGCCGCTCCCTCAAGATACTAACGGAGTAGTACTGTTCAGGGTGCTAATGACCTGCATTAGACCAATCGAATCCAGGCAAGGGAGGTATTACGGTGTCTGGCAAAAGTTTTGTTAGTACGGCGCCAAGGGACTTAGCTCGTTTATTGTACAGTACACCTTAAATATTTAGATATACATAAATACAACCAGCCTCACATCAGGATGAAAGGCAAAGAGTTGTCTTGCAACGCACACAAATGGGTTTTGAGATCATATTCAGCCAAAACTTTCCATCATATATATTATGTTGAGATGTACTGAGAGAGACATGAGCCCTAAGACAGTTTCCTTTCCGGTACGATACGGAAATTTATAGTATAATACTTATCGAGATAGCTGATACTCAATACTAGGCTAAGCGGTACTCAAGGAAATCATTGAAAATAATAGACGGATCAAGGATTTCCATTCTTAGCACCACGCTAACAATACTTCCGGCCGATACCCGATTACCCCTAGTACCACGTAATCATATCTGAAGCGGCTCGGGCCCACTTCCCTAGTCCGGTAGAACTTCCTGACCCTAATGAGCCACTAGCAGTAGTGGCTGCATGGCTATCAGGCGGCATTGATCCTACTACTAGTACTAGTATGTCTCTCTCCCGCCTCGGCACACTACTACCTACGTTGCTAGTGGTCACTCGGTCGTCAGCAATGAGCGGTGTGTCCAGTCCAAGAGGTATGCATAGTAATAGTAGTAGTAGTAGTCCGTAGGCTCCACGATGTTGTACTCTGCACTGACATGATTGATATCAATTCGAGATGTTCACAGCGCGCTGATAGACCAGTAACATATTTTCGAGCGCCCACTAAATCAAATAAATACTACCTTCATCATCCAAATCCAAGTTGCTAGAGCCAAGATAACACCTAATACGTATGCCTTTTGAACACCTACGCCTTTCTGTTTCCTTCAAGACTGTTTTGATCATCTTCCACCGTAACTTCCCGCTGAACTTGGATGCCTCTGTTCTTGCCATTGGACGAGCCGTAGCTTTCTTCAAGGGGCCCTTCTGCTGTCGAATGACTTCTGCAAGCCTCCGCGTGCGACTGATTTGCTCGCGACAGCCTTGCGTCATAGACAGTATGCTGTGTGCTCTGAGGAATTGGAGGCAGAGGCGGGAGCTCGATAGGATTATGGTCATGTTCACTGTGTTCGCTTTGGGATGATTTCTGGCTGCTGATCTTCCCCTTCGCTTCCACATCGTAGTAACGTCCACTGCTGCGAATGCTAGACCAACGGCTGCGGGCAATCTCGGCAAGTCTGCGGGAGAGTGGACGCCAAGTTGGTGCCGCAGCGCAAACGATGGCCATGGTGACTTCTCCAGGGGTACTATATGCACTTCCAATGAAGGAATCTGAAATATGTTAGACAAAGCCTAAGTACCCTTCCGGGAAACGCGGTAGGATGGGGAGAAAAGAGCAAGCTTACAGGACGGATCGGTAGCATCGTACTGGAGATAGTGAAACACTCGGACAATGCTTAAAGAAAAGGTGCTGAGGTAAGCGTACGCAGTTAGCCACCGGCCCCGAGATCAAGTAGATAGGGTTACACTAACAGTCCACCAAGCATGAAGAGCAGGGAGATGGCAATCTTCCGGCTGAGTGTTGTCTGAAGCCTCCAAACCATTGGCAGAGGCAACACGAGGATGATGGCATCGGTGGCTATGTTGAGAACGGCCTGTGCCCAATAGAATTTGACGGAGTCGATACAACGCGCTGGGACCGAGAAATCATAGAATCCTCGAACAGGTCTGCAAGGAAACATGGCGACGAGCGTCGTGGAAATCCCAATGGCGGTAAGAAACGCGACGCATCCCCATACAATGAAACGGAACGTTCTGTTGGCGCTAAAAATTCGATGGTATAAAAGGAGGATCGAGACTTTGATGATAGGGTAGCAGAGGACGTTGAGGATATTGTACGCATAATTCAACCGTTCAAGGAGTCAGCCAGAGCCGTGGCTAGACGTGTCAGGGCGAACTTCACTTACCTTGGGGAAAAGGGTCTGTTGATCTGGCCGCAACGCCAACCAATGCTTACCCAAACCGGCTCTGAAAGCTGTCGACGAATCAGTCTGTCTTTCCGCCCTAAGGTGGCAGGTCTCTTCCTCCTACCATAAATCATCAAAACGATGAAAGAGCCTTCGGCTATGGTCTGATGTTAGATGGTTAGCTATTCGATCGCGAGTTTGTATCCTGTGCCATACCGCTCCAATCAGAAATGCGAAATCATCACTCTTGAGACCAACATGGGCCACGCGCCGGGACGTGATCTTCGACACCATACACAGAAATGTTATGGCAATGCATACGATGTAGTACGCGCCCAGCTCTTGGGATTCATCTTCATAGAGATGAGATAGCTGGTATGCCGCTACTTCGGGTGGGAGCTGGGCCATGGCTCAATGTACAGAGAATGAGGTGATCAAAACCACTGGAGGATGACTATTGTTTGCGAAAAGAGCGGAGGGCAGCGAAAAGAGAGTTATCTTCAACAAGACCAGCCATTGAAGGTTTAAACAACAAGAGAGCGCACATAGTTGGCTTATCTCATGCAAAGCCTGGAGGAGTCAATTGTTAGGATCCGAGCTAGAGGCTAACACATAGACAGCTTCCTCTCCGTAGCCGAACAGGGGTACGGATTGGCTCAATTAGCGTGGCGCATCTACTTGATGGGCTGTGGTCGCAATTTCTTTATGCAAGCAGCTGGTTTGAGAAGTTTTTTGAGGAGGATTTTGCGGGTGCTGCAGAGCGGAAGAATAGCTTCTTAGCCCACATTGAATGTGCAAGTTAGTAACATCGTCCTGCTGGATATCGATAGAGATAGCCAGAATAAGTCCCTGCTTGGTGACATATCTGGTTGTATGGCGTTCACATTGTTATGCAGTCACTGGACAAATTTTCGCGTCCTCGAACGGTGCCCCGCTTTCACCGCCCCAAACTTAGAGGAACGCGGGATGATGTCTGGCGCCGGGCACTTAACTTCCCTATCGAATATCGCGCAGTTTCACTAACTTAGTGTATCTACTACTATCTAGCGAGGATGGCCCTAGCATCTTGGTCTCCGTATCAACTCTTATACTCGAGTAGGGCTGTTTGGCTTCTCAGTGCCTAAGACTACATGGTACGGATACATAGCCGAAATATACCACAAGATCCGCCGGCCACTATATAAAGCAGGCTCTCCCAGCTCTTCTCGGGAAATGCGATGTTCGGCACAAGAGGCCTTTGATGCACTAGGCCCGAGGGCCCGAAGAAACCCTTGTTGAACTAGTAATGATGATCATGCACGCATATTCTATGCCAAGTTTGCGGGATCTACTTGGGATTGAAGCTCACAACTTGCCGTATACTACAGAATACAAGCGACTCAAGCCACCTCGGTAATACTTGTGAGAAACGGTCGTCTTGAGCCAGTGCAAGACTGCACATTGACGCTGAGTATGCAGACCAAATAGAGCGAAAAGCCAATCCTCCCGGTGATCGGTTTGCTCGCATTAATAGTGCCGGACAAAGTTTGCACGAGGGATATTGTAGGAGGAGAGTCAGTGGGATCGGAGATGGCCGGACTTTTAAGACTAACTTAGTTAGTGGCAAGACGGGGTACCCTTACCGACACTTGCGTATTTAGTAGACTATCTACTGCAGCTACCACGGGGGGAAGCAAAGATACTGTTAGCTCGGCGCCAGTAGGCTCGCAGCTTCTTTACAGTCCTCGTAAGGCTCCAAACATTGTTATATCTAAATCAATTTGGTTATAAATTGAGTATTCAAAGGGTCTAAAAAGCTGTATAGATCCTATCATCTCACCGAATGTCTGTACAGACAGATTCTAAGTTATGGACATCTTGAATCAGTCAAAAGTTGCCGTATGGCAGATGCTGAGGATGCTTAGTATATCTGGGTGACGCCGTATTATAACAATTTGATGCTGTCGCCAGCCTAACAATATTTATGCCTCCCTCGGTACTAGTACATACAGAACATTTGTCATCTGCCTTGTAGAAAGCTAGTACTCGTAAACAACTCATCACCTGGAAAAGAATTAGGTATGTTCGCCCAGAAAATGGCCCAAATAGGATAGGTCGGAATCGGGTTTGCATTCTATTGACATCATTTCCTGCTTGACCTCTCACCGAGATTGACTCAAGCGGCTCAACAAGATGACTAGTAGTAGGTATAGCATCTCACGCACCAAGTATCTATGTTAGAATTCGCAAAATGTAGAATGTGTGAATAGAATAACGACAGGGATGCTGACAAGGATGTATATGTACGTAGTAGTACTACGGTTAGGTCCAACTTCGGCTTGCTTCGGGGGAGCCGCACGCCAGACTGAACTCGGCGGTGCGGCAGCCCTTAGCTAAATTCATATGTAGTTTCTCACCACTGCCATTTATGTAATTTGATATCACGATAGGAGAATGAGATACTCATTATTAGAGGGACCGCACCACCCGGCCCTTCAAAAAGCCAAATCATCAGGGCAACGTATTCATCATCAGAGGATAACTTACTGACGTCTCGGAAGAAAGAGGAGGAGGAGGAGGAGCATCTATTCATTTTCTTCGTTTCAACAGCTCTCGTCTTACTGTAGACGAATATACGAATATCAAGCTGAAGGACCTACCCCTGAACAATAAGACTGTCGTCGAACGTTGCTAGGACTCTGTAGAAGTGAGTTGAAATAGCAACAAGTTTTTGTAATGGCATATTTGGTTGAACGGCTTAGCGTGGGCGAGTTGCAGAGGAATGGCCCGAATGGGCGCTTCAGGGTCTGTCTGATAGGTTCCTCATCGCCCCTTGAGACTAGCCGTCCTTCACTTTCTTCCTTCTTCTTTCGTCCTCCTCCTCCTCTGCCTCGTCGAAAGGTGAGACTTGTGCAGGAGGCGAAAGAGGGCCTCCGCGTATGGACTTATAGAAGAAATGGAAATAGAAACATATAACGGTTCTCCGTCGGGTCCATGACCGGAATCTATACCTACATAGTACAGTCTCACTACGCACCACCAAACCCCCTCTACACCATCACCCCTTCCATAATCTTATTTCCGCTCACAATCCCCGTCGTACAGATCATCAACTTCTTCTTCTCGCCCTCCAATTGCTTCCCAACGAACCTCAGTGCCGCAATCTCCGCGAAGGTGATCCCACCCAGCATCATCACGTAAATCGTCTTCCATCCACCGCCGCCCCTCAGACTATCTCTAGCTTTCACCATCTTTTCATCGGTGGCTTTCTGGGTGATGGTAAATGTGGGGCCCTTGGCTGATTTGAGGACGTCTTCGAAGCCCTGCCAGCCGGTTGAGGTGGGGGTCAATGGAAAAGGGGAGCGGTTGAGGGATTGGATATACGATTTCTGAAGGATGCATTGAACGATGCGGATGGAGAGAGGTGCGTACCCGCTAAAGACGTAGGCGATGTCGTTGGGGTCTTGTTCGTTGACTTCGTCCATGATCAGGCGGAGCACTCTGCGGAGGTAATTGTAGTTTGTCTTTGTGCCGGGGGTGTTGTTGTTTGCTGTGGCATTGGTGCCCGTGTTGCCGCTGCTGGGGATAGGGAGGAGTAGTGCGTTGGCGGAGGAGCGGGGTTGGAGAAGTTCCATTTTCTCAAGAGCGTCGAGTGTGAGGAGGTGTTGGTAACCGTACGCCTGGAGAATTTGTCGTTTGAAGTTTTCGAGATCCCGGGGACGAAGGCCACCGGATATACAGGATTCGAGGCAGAGGAGACGGAGAATGGTGGGAAGGGGAACGTCGCGGGCGATGAGCTCTTCGACAGTGTCATGCTGGTACGTCGCGTCTGTGCCGGCCGCGATATTTTGCTGGACTTCGAGGACGCGGTTGAAGATTTCGCTGCGAGTTTGCTTAACGATCTCTTCGGCAAGGTTGGTGTGGATACGGAGGGACTGATGTTCCTGCTGGTAGACAGGTAACTTTCTGACAAAGTCGCCTAACTCAGTGGTGGTACGAGCTGAATGACGGACCTCATAATCTGATTCCAGCCGGCGGGCTACCCTGTTCAGGAGTGATCCGACGATAGCGAAATTTGAGAAGCGGAGTTGTGAGTAAAGAGAATCACTCGAATCGAGTTTGATCTTCGTTTTGAGATTCTGTCTTGTGTTGGAAGGTGTTGAAGTATTGGTGGATGTCGAGCCCTGAGATTGTTGTGTCGAACTCTGTGAGGCAGTGCCGGTAATGGACGAGTCCACTTCGGCTTGATTTTGCTGGATGCCAACAGTCTCCTCGATAAGACCTTCGTAGGTCAACTGGGTCAAGAAAAGTGTGGCAAAATCTACGTCCCGATCAATGATTATGAGGCTGTCCAGTGTAGCACTTGGAAGTGTAGCTCTGGCGCCGCCACCGTAGCTTGACCCATCCTCTACGTCCAACTCTTTCCGTCCTCGAACCAGAAGGTTGGCGAGTTTGCGGGCGTTGTCGCCCTTGCCGAGTATTCGTGGAAAGAATCCATGGCGCTGTTGTATGAGCATCAAAGCCTTTGACGCCAGAAAAGTTGAAGTAGGATCTCTTTTCTAGGAAAGGTAAGACTAATTGAGGCGGACGGCGCTGTTCAAACTAACCAAGTACATTTCCATGAAGGCATCTTCGAGCTCTAGGGACAGAATGTCATCCTCTAGAGGTAAGAAATACATGGGGAATTCCAAGACATTCACATCACCTAACACACCCTCATCTTCCAGGATTTTGTTAGATACTAGCGTCCGTCTTGGGACCCAAAATATTGAGATCTCATGCTCAACCGATCCATTCTTTAGTAGCTTCTTGATTTGTTCTATGTCATGAGCGATTAGTGAGAGCGGAAGCAGCAAGCAGTTAGAGAATAGATCTAGACAGTCAAGAACAGATAGCAAAACCTGCAATGTAAAGAGAGCTGATGCAGAAACTAGTAAGAGTACAAGTGATGACATGCACTTTGGCAATCTGTACCCATGACATGAAACCGAAGGATTGAAGCAAGAAAACTTCATTGAGTCCGAACATGGACTATATCATACCTGCAGTGGCTTGCACCTGAGATGGTTTCTCACCATGCACCAAGTAGGCAATATTTCGCTGGGAGGAGTCGGTGTTGCCATTTTCCAGGACAAAGAGCTTATCCACGCCATACTCCTTGAGAGTTGAGAAGTTGACAAAGAGGTTGATAGAGCCGGTCAAAGATTTGCTAATGACCAGGTTCTTCTTGCCCCTGACCTAGAAGACGTTCAAAATACGATACATGAGTCGGGGGGTGGTCGTTGCCTTACGCACGCCTTCGAGGAGATTAAGCAGATCCTTTCGTGCTTTCGTCTGCAGATGATCAGCCCCCAAGGCTGGTAGCACAGCCATCGATCTCAATCAGTCTTCCAGAGACTCTTCCAAAGACTCATCCAGAGGAGTGACAAGGTTGTTCAATTGTGGGCTGGCGGCGGGACGGAGTACTGTAAGTTGAATTGGATCAATTATTATTGAATGAGGTTCCAATGTGAGACAGCCTTGGCGTGGTCAGCCGCTGATCTCCTTAGCTCCCCCTGAGACAGCCGCAGTCACGAAACTACAACTTGACTGTTTTCTTTACATCGACTCTCCGCCCCATTAATTTTGTATTCTCTCCAAGAATTTAATTTTCATAAGGTCGTTTCTGCTCTTCATCAGTCGTATTCTCTCATAACAGTTCACCATGAAAAAGTTTGGCCTCAGAAAGAAAAGTGAAGGTGACGAAGATTCAGGCAGGCGCGCTCTCTTCGGATCACGATCAAAGAACAAATCTTCGGCTCCTCCGACGAACAATCCTTACGCTCAACCGACTGCCCCACCTGATCCATATACGCAAGCCAAGATGAATGCTGGTATTATTCCTTCAGCACAAGAAAGTGCAGGGCCTCGACCTCCTCCTGGTGCCCGCGGAGGCCTGCCTGGTGGACCCTCAGGAAGGAATGATTATGGTGGCGGAGCACTGTCAAACGTTTCTCAAGGCGATTACAGCGATAACAAGAAGTTTGAGGCCCTATCGGGAGGTTACGGCAGAGGTGGAGGATATGGGAACGAAAAGTTTGGCAACGCAGCTGGCTACGGCCAAGACAAGTTTGGCAGTGCTGCCTATAGTGGCGGAGGCACTGCTGCGGCCAGTCCTAGATATGGAGCTGATGGGTATGGGGGCTTGGGACGTACTGACAATATCGAAGATACTTCTACGGACGCCAATCGGGACGCGTTGTTCGGAGATGCTCGAGAGCGGGTGCAGCAAAGAGGACCCAACGGTTATGGACAACCTCCTCCGTATGATATTGATGCAGCACCAGGCGGAGGTCAAGACAGAGGTTACGGAGCTTATGGAGATCGGCAGCTGACGGCTGAAGAAGAGGAAGAGGAAGATGTTGCAGCAACCAAACAAGAGATCAGATCCTTGAAGAAACAAGATGTGTCCTCAACACGTAATGCACTCCAGGTAGCTAAACGAGCTGAAGAGAGTGGGCAAAATACGCTAGCACTTCTTGGCGCTCAGGGCGAGCGTCTGCACAACACGGAAAGGAATCTAGACCTGGCCGGCAATCACCAGAGAATGGCAGGAGAAAAGGCAGAACAACTGAGGGTTGCGAACAGAGGCATGCTTTCCTTCCATGCCAACAACCCTTTCACTCAGAGAGGTCGTGAACGACAAGATCAGGAAATCCTTGACAGACACAGAACGGAGCGGGAGCAAAGAGAGGCTACTCGACAGGCAGCCTTCGAGAGCGGCCAGAGGATGAATCAGAACTTCAAGGGTATTGAGACAGCTAGCACCGCAGGTCCGAAGAGCAAGTCAAGGCTAGCTGAGCGGTCCAAGTATCAATTTGAGGCTGACAGCGAAGATGATGCAATGGAGGACGAGATTGAAAACAACCTGATGGAAATCAAGGAGGCCGCTCGGCGGTTGAACATGCTTGCGAAGGCTCAAGGTGATGAAGTCCGGCAACAGAATACACTGCTGGAGGGACTGGGAAAGAAGGTTTGCATGGCTACGGATAACATAAATGAAATGTACGCTAACATACACTTCTCAGAGCGACCGAGTCGACGATCAACTTGCCATGAATCGAAAACGGCTCGACCGCATCAGTTGAAGGCGGTATTTCATGGTGCCACTCATGTACAAACCAAGAGGATTTTCGTTCAGGTCTGCTTTGGATGGAATCACATTTGCCTCGTCCTTTGAGAAGCGTTTTCCAGAAGGTTGCTGCGTGATCTTGTACCAGGTACCAGCTTACCACATGGTATCGACCCAGACGGTGGAACTTCGCCGTGTTCAAACCGTGTAACTACTAGATGTATTCCTCTGAGTGGGAAAGATCGTCCATTACTAAAAACTCATTCCAAACGTCGCTCTAGGAGCTCCTGCGGAATCAATCGTAAATGTGTGACGATCTTTTCGAATATTGGTCCATGTCTGAACTATTCTTGTCCACTTTTCATCTGTTGGTGAACTTTGTGCACTGCACCGCCGCCTGCGCTGATCTACAGGGTCGGTCCCCTTTGCCCTGAACCACGAAAAGGGCTGCGGCTGCCCAACGAAGATCGTCTCAGCCGTGTCCCTCAAAATATCATTTGCTGGGAGGCCTGACACGCGTATTATTCGCCATCTATCTTGGCGTTTGAATGAATCAATGACTGCTTGTGCGTGGTACGTAGTAGAGTCCTGACCACTTCGATCCAATAACACCACCGGGTTTGGAAGCACGGAAGGTGTGTGAAAACAGCCACCACGCTTGTGGCGCTCGGGCAGGCCACCCAAGATGCAGAAGGAAATGCGTTCCTAAAAGTGCCCCTCGAGTCATTTACGACTGATCTAAACGAAATTCCTGTCATTCCCTAGCAGCCCGAATGTGCTTTTGACATCGCATCGGCCACAATCGGGAGAGATGTGGGGGAATGAAATAAGGCGGGAAAAGCTAGGCGAAATCCATCCAGTAGCAATTCTCATGCCTTTTGGGCAAGGGCAGTCTCGGGAGTACTATCGCAGCCAATCAGTAAGCGATGTCCAGTCAGCACTTGAGTGCGTCTAACTAGCTCATAAGGACCGCAGCGATATTGACGAGGTTTGAGATAATTAAAGAGCAAGCAACATAGCAGCCACATAGCAGCAACCTGTCCATTGGAGTGGTGCTGTGTGATGTAATGCGCGGTAGGGGCCTTCAACTCGGGTCGCTGAAATCATGTTGGCTTCGTCTCCACGTTCTTTGCACTTCGATTCCGCTGTATGACGTCGATCATCACAAGCCCCTCCCCGCTCAGCCCCCTGGCTTGAGAAAAGTGGAGAGGGAGGAGGGCGTCAGCTAGCCCCTCTTCAGCACCACCCCTGGCCCCTGGGAGCTACTACTACAGTAGTGCTACGTAGTAAGCCGGCAGCCGAAAGCGCACGCTTGGCAGGGTTAGTGGCCCACTGCAGATTGCAGGAGGGTGAGGTCTCAACTGACCGACTCACCGTGCAACAGAACCCCATCCGCAACAGAAATTATATGGTGTTATGAGCCTCAGAGCATGTTTTGGTAAGTCAAAAACTGTAGGTGCTGTGTAAGGATAGGATTGATTGAAAAGGCTCAGACAGGCACTGTTCAAACAAGAATTGCCTGATTCTGGCTATAAAACCATCTTTGTGTTGGTTTCGATAGATATTTGTAGAATGGCAGCGATCTAGTAAAATGGAGGGGAGGCTTGGAGATATCGAGCCAGCCCGAACCATTGCCGATGGGGGTCTGTTGCAGATATGAGTCGCTCACGTTAGTGCAATCTTCCCTCCTTCGCTTTCATCCAACGAGCGTGAACAATGAAGCCACTACCACTGTAATCTTCTTCTTCCCAGCGAGGTAAGATACGCGCTACCAGAATCATTCTGCAGCCATCAACTGCACTAAAGGTACACGTATGCACCCCTTTGAAGTCGTTGGTGATGAGGACGAAAGTTTGAGGGTCCGGAACCGTGTTATTTCTCTCCTAAGTAAATGATTATTTAAGTCTTCGGAGCTCCCTCGCCTCCGGCCCGAATTGCGTTCCGTAAATCTGGATGACCAGGGTATCTTCATTTTGCTGTTCAAGGCTGCAAATGCTGGAGTGTGAATTAATAGGACTGTAACCAAATACGTGCCCTCAAAATACTGCTCTTGTCCATTCAAGTCTTCCATACTGGGCTGTGCTCCTCATCCGAGAGCCGTCCACGAGCGTACTACCACCACAAGACAAAAACAGTAAACGGACTTGCTGGCTGGAGACCTCTGTACTCAACTGCATTTGGGTATGATGCCAGGGTCGTCGAAATCGGTGCTCGCGGATTGGGTAATGCATTGTTGGCGGGGACGGTACATTAGTAGCAGGTGGAGTGACCGAAGCGACTCTGGGGCATGAGAGCTGAGTCTTGGTGCAAGGAAGAAGCCGTCTGTTCTTATGGAGGGCAGCGAATGCGGCATGGTGGTAAAGCCAGCGCAGTCGCTAGACTGTTTTCTGATACTGTGGCGTTCTGTGACGTATGCGTTGTCTGCCGCATCATGATGGTGACTACGTAGGGGACCAGAGGACCCTGAAAAGGCCCAAAGATTGGAAGGGGAGCGAGCGAGCGCTGTTCTAAATATTGTTCTAGTTGAGGATCCACTGACTAGCTACTACGTAAGTTGCGAGCAGCCACTCGTAGGTGCACCCGTGCCCGCCAGACTCCTGGGGTACTTCTCCCTCCCCCCATTCTGCTGCTAAGGCTGCTAACTTAGCTAAGACACCCGTCATTGGACAGCTCTTCTTTCGCCACCAATCGGCGCAAGCCTTTGCAGCTCCGCACATGTAATGGGGAAGGGGTGCCCTGACTTCAACCAATCGCTACGCCCTCCACACACGGCCCACCCTTATTGACCTACTGTTGTACAGGCCCCATTCCACCACACCAACCCTAGCGTCCTGCAGCCACCGAGATTTTGGCAGATTTGTTCATGCCACCAAGGGTCCAAACAGCCCCAAAACCTTTTCCAACTTCTCCGGCATCATACCTCGACTAACAGGCTTCGGTAGCTTATGTACGGTTACTTTCCCCGCGAGTTGTTGATCGTCCATTTCTCCCCAAAACACATACCAATGCAAATGCAAAGACCTTCAATTGATACCCTAATATAATACCGTTCTCCCAGGGTCCACTGTCTCCTATTCCTATATCTTGAAACCAATCTCCACTTGGTTGACGTCGATCAATCACATCCGCTTTTAGAATTGAATGACCAAGTTCTTGAGATTTGTGACATTCTTTCTACAGACAGGCGAAGCGATTCTCAAGAAACGGTGCTGTTCGCTCTCCAACACTCATCCGTGGTGATCAGCGAAATCCATCAATTCGTTGTTGAGAGGTAAATCTGGGATCCCTGAAATTGAGATTCAAGGAACCGCCGATCATTGAGCTTCGGGTTTGATCAACACTGTCTTGGATATCGATTGTATCCACTGATCAACACACCTCGCATCCATCCATCAACATCTCGCGGCAGCAGCTTCATTATCTTTGCATTGACCGTGTCGTTCAAGGCAGCGCCTTGAGTCGTCTTCTCAATGACTATGGTTATTGACACCCAGAGCCGTCACTACGGCAACATTGGCTATCCGGACAATATGTATTCGAGCCAACTTCATACGTCTCCACAATTCACGGATCCATGGGGCCCCCACTCAACCGCTCCATCACACGCACCTTTCGCAACTGCCATGCCAAAGCAAGAGGTTCCGCGGGCCATGCCAATCTCATATCCTCAGAACCCGGTGTCGGCACCCGCAATGGTGTCAGGTAGCAGTTACACGAATGCCGGATTTGGAGGTTCGGAGTTGCTGAATATGTCGCAAGACATTCCACGCTCGACCTACCCTCCGGATCAGACATATCAAACTTCGCCTCAAAGCAACAATTCTCTCAACCAATCTTCATACCCTACACTTAATTACGCACAATCTCTTCAGCAGCAGCAACAGCAACAGCAAGACGTTCGGAAAATGTCTGATCCGTAAGTATTTCGCGCGATGCTGGAGGGCTTTAGTGACCTAACTATCTACAGAAGCGAAAATAGCGCTCGTACGGAACCACCCAGCTTTGGTGAACTCGACGCGTCTCGCGGGATGTTAGCGTTGAGCCATCAGAACCTCACCGACCTGACACCGCGAAATCTGTACGAGGCCCGACACTCCCGTAACTCTACCGACGGATATGGGTTCCCCTCGTCGCATTCACTCTCTTCTTCGATATCAGCTCCATCGCACCGTGACTCCTATCCCTACTACAGCGCTTCCGTTGCGTCAGCCGACTCGGGAACCGAATACAGCTCTGCTGCCTCGGATGCTGGCTATGACTCCGTGCCTTCGTCGCGTACCCTACCACGACCAAGTCAATTGATGGGTGCCAATTTAGGCCCGCCGGCTCCGCAGTCCATGATGAGCCAGTTCTCATCCAAGATGTCGTCGAACACGCAGAAGAAGCACAAGTGC
>QQTW01001521.1_pt1 | contig 16279 bp, 9 predicted proteins | sample 1904831 | NCBI WGS metagenome assembly QQTW01 (sample SAMN09435610, study PRJNA476489) | Subsurface metagenome, whole genome shotgun sequencing project. | reverse complement strand
CTGAATCTCTCGTTAACGCTATTTCCGTTAGAAGCTAATAGCTTTATCCAATTCATATAACCTCTTACTAAAGATTCTTTTTTAAGAGGTTACAAGTGAAGTTGTTTAAGTTCGTCCATGGCGAACTGAGAACTTAAAAGGTGATAAAAAATAGCTGAAAGCTTTTTAAAAGCTTTCGGCTAACAATATTTTAGCGCTGGCTAGCTCATGAGCAGACTAAGAAATTAGCGACCTCGATTTTTGCGAAACTACATTTCTATCTATACTTCCACTTAGTATTTACTTCAGTTTACTTACTGAATTATCATGCAATTACTCTCACGTAGTTGCACTTTTGTTCATGAGTAATCAGAGGTCAAAATTATTTTTGAATTCCTTTAAGATTTGAAACTTTAGGAGATATCACGATATGCCTATTCTACGAGGAACTGGTGGAAACGATGTATTAAGTGTACCTAATGGGGACTCGAATCTTGATAGGTACACTATCTTAGGTCTTGGCGGCAGCGACACCCTAACTGGTGGAGGTGGCAACGACAAAATTTTTGCGGGCAGTGGTGGTGATTCCACACTCAATGGTGGCGACGGCAACGACGATCTGTTTGGCAACACTGGCGATGACACCCTTAATGGGGGCAACGGTGATGACAACCTTAATGGGGGTCTTGGCAATAACTTCCTTGATGGTGGTTCTGGCAATGATGCACTTAATGGTGGTATTGGCAATGACATCCTTATAGGGGGCAGCGGCAACGATCGAATCTTTGCAAGTCTTGGCGATGACATTATCGATGCGGGTTCTGGTGATGATACCGTTTTTGGTAGTATCGGTAATGACCAGCTTGATGGGGGCGATGGCGATGACGACCTTAATGGGGGTCCTGGCAATGACACTCTCCTTGGAGGCAACGGCAGTGATATCCTTACAGGTGGCAGCAATGCTGCAACAGGGGATATTGAGCAAGATTTCTTAATTGGTGGTCTACTTGATGGTGACGGTAATCCTCTCCCTGATGGCGTTCAAGACATATTTGTCTTGGGAGATGACAACGGTCCTTTTTACACCAAGTCTGGCTTCGACGACTTCGCTGTGATTTTAGGCTTTGAACCCGGTTTGGATCGGCTCCAGCTACCTCCAACTGTAAATTATACCTTTGGAACTGCGTCCGTTTTCAGTCCGCTTGATACAGTGATTTTTGCTGGTGATTCCGAGCTGATTGGCATTGTGGTAGGAGTCGATATTACTGCCTAAGTATACTCATTGATATAGCAGTTCTAAATAAGAGCGTGAAATATAATCCACGCGGGCGGGACACGCCCGCACGATTGATGTTTAGTGATATTTAGGCACGTTCTGCGCCAGCGATCGCGAAAAAAATCGAAGATAATAAATTCATGTCATCAGAGACTGTCTTTTTACAACCAACTAATACGAATCCCAATCCTAATCCTAATTTTGCTAGAGCTACAGGCTTTGCTCTTTTCTCTAACTATAGTCAAAGTCCTTCGGGACTTTTGACTGCTGCCCGAACGGAGGCGTTGGTAAAAGGTGGTGTGGCTGGTGCTATTGCTGATGCAGCAGCTATAGCGGATTTTCAAGGCGATCCAACTTTCTCTGCACTCTTCACTGATAGTATTGGTGTAGGATTGGATGGCTCTTATGCTGGAAGTGCCAACAGCGAAACCATAGTAGTTGGTAATTTTGCAGTTGGCACTAATCAAACCTTTTCTTTCAACTTTTTAGCAGATTTAGCACTTAAAGCTAAAGAAATTGAAAACCCCAATGCAGAATATAACCACGCTAAATCGAAAACCGCTTTCCTGGTGCTAGACACCACAGATTTGAATAAACCCAAGGTGTTAGATTATTTTGGCATCCAGGGTAAGTTAATTTCTTCTAAGCAAGATGGCGATTTGAAGATTGGCGGGAAACGCAACGTCACTATTACTAGTCGCGAACAAACTATTGATGTTGATGGGAACAATGGCACAGACTCGATCGCGGGTAAGGCGACTGGAACTTATCAGAGGACGTTTAACCGCGATACCAATATAAGTATAGTAGAAGTTAATGCCAGTACCGTTACCTTTGTCGGGGATACTTTAATCGGGAATCTGGGGAAAGATGTTATTTATGGCACTATCAAAAACGATAACCTAGATGGTACTGACGGTGCCGACAAAATCTACGGCAGCTTAGGCGATGACAAGCTTTATGGAAACAAAGGTGATGATATTCTCGAAGGAGGTCAAGGTAACGATAAGCTACATGGAGGACGGGGCAACGATAAACTTTATGGTGGTTGGGGTGATGACACCCTGATTGGCGGTCGTGGTAATGACATATTGGTTGGTGGCGACGGCTATGACCATTTTATTTTCAAACGTGGTGATGGCTTGCTCAAGGGTGAGTCTAATGTCATTCAAGACTTCCAGGTTGGTATCGATAAGCTTGTATTTCAGAACTGGGATAATACTAATTCTCAACAATGGTTAAATGAGATGTTTTCTCAAGGTAATATAACCAATATCAATGATGGTGTTCTCTTCCAATTTGATGGTGGAAGGAATGAAGGGACATTATTACTTGCAGGTTTAAATTCTAACCAAATTAACTCCCAATCGATAGTATTCGGTTAGTTACAATATTATATTTTTGTAGGGTGGGCAACGCCCAGCTTCAAGCCATGAATAACGAAAATATTTCCGAATCTAATATTAAATCTCTTATCCAAACGGCAGTGCAGAAGCATCAGTTAGGTCAGTGGGATGAAGCTGAATCGCTATATGAACAAATATTACAACTTCAACCAGAATTAGAAAATTACCAATATCACGCCATAGCTAGTAACAATTTAGGAAGTATATATGAGCAACAAGGCAAGTTAGGCATAGCTGTAGAGTTTTACCAACAAGCCTTGGGATTCAAACCTGACTATACTGAGGCGCATTACAATTTAGGAAATGTCCGTAACCTTCAGGGCTTCTTAGACGCAGCTTTAGAGTCCTACCAGCAAGCATTAAAAATTAAGCCTGAATTTTCTCTTGCTTTGAACAATTTAGGAACTATCTTCCGGAAACAGGGGAAGTTAAATGCAGCCGTAGAGTCCTACCAGCAAGCTTTAAAGCTTCAACCTGACTATGTTGAGACACATTACAATCTGGGAAATGTCTTCCAGCAACAGGGCTTCTTAGAAGCAGCCGTAGAGTCCTACCGACAAGCATTAAAAATTAAACCTAACTATGCTCAAGCTCATCACAACTTGGGAAATGCGCTTAAGCAACAGGGCTGCTTAGAGGCAGCTGTAGAGTCTTACCAGCAAGCCATAAGCTTAAACCCGAATTTTACCGAAGTTTATCAGAACTTAGCAAGTACACTCTACGACCAGGGCAATTTAGAGGCAGCCATTGAATCATATCATCAAGCTCTAGAGCTTCAACCTAACTTTGCTCCAGCCAAATTTGGAGTTTTTATTAGTCAACTGCCGATTATCTATTCAAGTTTAGCAGAAATAAATTTAAAGCGAAACAATTATCAACAAAACCTTCTTGCTTTAGCTCAAAGCTATAAACAAGCCTTGCCTCAAGAGCAAGAATTGGCGGCGGTTGCTGTCGGTTCATTACAGCCTTTTTTCTTAGCATATCAAGGCTTAAATAATCGGCATTTGCAGCAAATCTATGGGGAAATGATTTGTCAGTTAATGTCTAGCCGCTATCCCCAAGGGCATCAAATTATTCCTCTACCAGATTTACAAGCAAACGAAAAAATTCGTATCGGTTTTGTTTCCAGATTTTTTTACAATCATTCTAATTGGAAAATTCCAATTCAGGGTTGGGTAGAAAATATTGATAGAAGTAAATTTGAATTATTTGGATACCATACCGACTCAAAACGAGATAGCGAGACGAATAGAGCAGCGACGGTGTTTGACAAATTTAGACAAGAACCATTGCTGCTTGACCAGTGGTGTGAGTTAATTCAAAAAGACAAATTACACGTTCTAATTTTCCCTGAATTTGGGATGGACCCGATGACAGTTAAGTTGGGTTGCTTAAGACTAGCGCCCATTCAAATGACATCTTGGGGACACCCGGATACGAGCGGGCTACCAACGATTGACTACTACTTGAGCAGTGAGTTAATGGAACCAGACAATGCTCAAGAACACTATACAGAAAAGTTAGTTAAATTGCCTAATTTATCGATTTATTATACGTCTTTGGCAATTCAACCCCAAGTTATCAATAAAGAAGAAATAGGCATCAAAAATGACGAAATCATGTTTTGGTGCTGTCAATCTTTATTCAAGTATTTACCGCAACATGATGATGTTTTTCCGCGTATAGCTTCATATTTAAGTAATTGCAAGTTTGTATTTATTCAATATAATAAAGGCGAATATGTGACGAAAGCCTTTCAGCAGCGCTTAAGCCGTGCCTTTGAGGAATACGGGCTGAATTATCAAGACTACTGCATATTTTTGCCTTTTATGGATACTAGCCGGTTTGCTGGCATGGCAGCGATCGCTGATGTCTTTTTGGATAGCATCGGTTGGTCGGGATGCAACTCGACCTTGGAAGCTCTAGCTCATAATATACCAGTCGTCACCTTGCCAGGAGACTTGATGCGGGGACGGCACAGTATGGCTATTCTGAAAATGATGGGTATAGAAGAGACGATTGCTGCAACAAAAGATGAGTATGTCAAGCTTGCGGTTCGTTTGGGGCAAGATGCTGAATACCGACAACGGATTAAGAAGCAAATTGGTGAGAATAAATATAAGTTATATCGTGACTTAAAACCAGTCAGAGCGCTAGAGGATTTTCTTTTAAAAGTCGTTGGGACTGGAGTTAATCAATCGGACAGGGATGATGTTTTAGAATCAGATGTTCAATTTCTCATCAACACAGCTATTGAAAAACATCAGTTAAACAATTTGTATGAAGCTGAATTTCTCTACAAACAAGTACTACAAATTCAGCCCAATCATGCGATCGCTCAAGTTTCCTATTCTGAAGTATTGCAAGCGCAAGGTAGATTTGACGAGGCAACTGTTGCTTACCAAAAAGTTTTGAACATAAAGTCAAATCCCCTCATAGCTTCTGTCGCACTCAACAACTTGGCAAGTATCCTCAAAAAACAGGGTAAGTTAAAGGAAGCCGTAGAGTTGTTCCAACAAGCTGTAAACGTCAACCCCAATGATGCCGAAATTCATCATAACTTGGCAAACACACTCTACGACCAGGGGAATTTAGTGGCAGCCGTCGAATCATACCATCAAGCTTTAAAGTTAAATCCTGACTTTGCTCCAGCCAAATTTGGAATTGTCATCAGTCAGCTGCCGCTGATCTATTCAAATTTCGCAGAAATAAATTTGCAGCGAAACAATTATCAACAACACCTTCTTTCATTAGCTCAAAACTATAAGCAAGCGTTGCCTCAAGAAAAACTAGCGGCAGCTGTCGGTACGTTACAGCCTTTTTATCTGGCTTATCAAGGGTTAAATAATCGCCATTTGCAGCAAATCTATGGGACGCTGATTGTTGAGCTAATGTCTAGACGCTATCCTCATTGGAGCCAACCGCTTGTCCCGACTTTAGAAGCCAACGAAAAAATTCGCATCGGTTTTGTTTCCAAATATTTTTACCGTCATTCTAATTGGAAAATTCCCATTAAGGGTTGGGTCGAAAACCTCGATAAAAATGAATTTGAATTATTTGGGTATCACACCGACTCAAAACAAGATAGCGAAACGAATAGAGCAGCGGCAGTGTTTGACAAATTTACACAAGGATTACTGCCGCTTGAACAATGGTGTGAGTTAATTCAAAAAGATAAATTACACATTCTAATTTTCCCTGAATTTGGGATGAACCCGATGACCGTTAAGTTGGGTTGCTTAAGACTAGCTCCGATTCAAATGGCATCTTGGGGACACCCTGATACGAGCGGGCTACCAACGATTGACTACTATTTAAGTAGTCATTTAATGGAACCGGAAAATGCTCAAGAACACTATACAGAACAGTTAGTTAGATTGCCAAATTTATCGATTTACTACACACCGTTGGCAATTCAACCACAACCAACAAGTAAACAGGAAATTGGCATTGCGAGAGACGAAATCATGTTCTGGTGCTGTCAATCTCTATACAAGTATTTACCGCAACATGATGATGTTTTTCCTCGAATTGCCCGGAATTTAGCTAAGTGTAAGTTTGTTTTTATTGAAGCACTACAAGGCAAATATGTTACCGAAGTGTTTTGCCAACGGTTAAGACGGGCTTTTGAGGAATTCAAACTCAATTATCAAGACTACTGCATTTTTGTGCCTCGCCTAGATTCTAGTATATTCGCAGGCACTACAGCGATCGCTGATGTCTTCCTCGATAGCATCGGTTGGTCGGGATGCAACTCGACCTTAGAAGCTCTAGCTCATAATATACCAGTCGTTACCTTACCAGGAGACTTGATGCGGGGACGGCATAGTATGGCTATTCTCAAAATGATGGGTATAGAAGAGACGATTGCTGCAACTAAAGAAGATTATCTGAAAATAGCTATCCGTTTAGGGCAAGATGCTCAATACCGACAACGGATTAAGAAGCAAATTGCGGAGAATAAATATAAGTTATATAACGACTTAAAACCAGTCAGAGCGCTAGAGGATTTTATCTTCAAAGTGGTCAATAAGTCAAGACGATTTGATACCCACGAAGTAACCCAAACCCTCCAACTTGCAGTTCAATTTGAAAAAGCTAATCGTCTAGCCGAAGCTGAACAGCTATATCGTCAAGTTCTGGAGAAACAACCCAACCACCCGGAAGCTTTGTACAGTTTAGGTATGCTGGCTATTCAATTGGGTCAACCCCAAATTGCTCTTGAGTGGCTAAGTGCTGCCGCACAAGTTCAACCTGATGTCAAGACGTGGTTCAGTTTAGGTAATTTACATTTTGCTCAACAGGAGTATCCGGAAGCAGTCGTCGCTTACCGTCAAGCTTTAGCCCTACGACCAAACTCGCTACCAATTTACAACAACTTGGGCTATGCTCTGCACCAACAAGGATTATTTGACGAAGCAATTAGTTACTATCAAAAAGCTCTAGAGTTGAAACCAGACTTTACAGAAGCAGAGGCGAATTTGGGCAATACGCTACACGCCCAAGGTAAGCTTTCAAGCGAGCAACAACTCGACTATGCACAATTAAATTACAAATTGGGTACGCAAAGGAAAAAAGCTGGTGATTTGAAGACTGCTGCTGCTTATTACAAGCAAGCGATCGCTCTGCAACCCGATTTGGTAGAAGCTCATTATGAATTGGGGATTGCGCTACAACAACAAGGCGAGTTAGAAGAGGCTATTTTTTGCTATCAACGTACCTTAGAACTCAATCCCAACTATGCTGAAGTTTACTTTAACTTAGCTCAGTGTCAACAGCAAAATAATTTAGAAGAAGCCATTTGTGCTTATCGACAGGGGTTAGAGCTTATTAATCCCTGTTATGCCAAGACCGTAGAATCTGACCGGGGTTCTGAAATTACCCAGGAATTGCCAGCTACACCACCAATTGCCCAAACAGAAGTTCAAATTGGCAACCATCGATTTCCTGCTATTTCTCCCGTACAGTCAGAACAGCGAAGACCTTTCTGGAGTGTGGTTATCCCAGTTTACGCAACAAATAACCGCAGGCAGTACCTTCTCCAATGTCTCGCTAGTGTTCTCATGCAATGGCAGGGACATGCCGAGATGGAAATTCTGTTGATTGACGATGCTAGCGTACCACCTTTGTACGATTTGGTAAATGCAATTGGAGGTGGGATAATCCGCTATTACCGCAATCCCCAGAATATGGGAGCCTATCGAAACTTTAACATTGGTGTTGCTCTAAGTCGGGGGCAATGGATTCATCTGCTTCATGACGATGACTATGTTTTGCCCGGATTTTATGACCGACTAAAGCAAAGTCTAGAAGGTTGCCCGGAGTCAATTGGAGCAGCGTTTACAGGTTATGAAAATATCAACGAGACAGGAAAGGTCGTTTTCACCCAACAACTGTATGGAACGCATCGGGGTCTCGCTGTCGATTTTCTGCAACGAATTGGTGTAGCAAATCCCTTAAATATGCCCGCAGTCGTCGTTTCGCGGAAAGTTCACGAACATCTAGGAGGGTATCTTCCTGAATTGAACTACACCGGAGACTGGGAATTTTATAAACGTATTGCTGCTTTCTATGATTGGTGGTGCGAGCCGGAAATTTTAGCTCGTTACCGTCAGCATACTGATAACATTACCACCGAATCGACATTAACTGGTTCTAAGGGAACGTGCTTGCGACGGGCAATTGAGATTTCCGAGGATTACATTCCCCAAGAAATCACAGCGAAATCTCGTAGCTATAACTTTAACCATTGTTTGTTACAAGCTGCTATTCCTTTGCAGTTTGGCAAGGTCGATGGAGCGTTTTGCATGGTTCGTGAGGCTCTCTTAATTAATCGTTCAACTGATGCGGTGACAAAGGTATTCGCCTGGTTAAAACAGGATGAAGCAGCTTTGTTGCGGAATGAAATTGCCTCAAGGTTAATCTCACTTCCGCTCTCATGATTTTATGGCAAAATCTTGATACTGAATATTACTATGAAAACCATTACTAAAATACATCAAGTTAGACATCATCAAACCAATGAACAGGTTAACGATCCTGAAACATTATACAAATTAGGCTTGCGATCGCAGCAAAACAATCAACCCCAGGAAGCTGAAGAATTTTTTAGTGCAGCCCTCAAGGTGCAGCCTGAGTTCATAAAAGCTTGGTTTAGTTTAGGCAATTTGCGCTGCTCCCAAGGTCAGTTTACAACAGCAGAAGCAGCTTATCGCCAAGCCTTAGCTCTAGAGCCAAATCTGGTAGCGATACACAATAACCTTGGTTACACCTTAGAACAACAAGGGCTTTTAGACGAGGCTTTAGCCTGTTATCAGAAAGCCTTGGAAATTCAGCCCAACTGCGTGGAAGCTGCGGTTAGTTTGGGCAACGTGCTTCACGCACAAGGTAAACTATCTCTACAACAACAAGCTCACTACTGTTCTTTGAACGAGCAGTTAGGTATTGCAATTGAAACTAGGGATTTAACAACAGCGATCGCTTACTTCCGACAAGCAATCGTTTTACAACCAGATTCAGTCACAGCTTATCATAATTTGGGAGTGGCTCTATCTAAGCAAGACCATTTTGAAGAAGCGATCGCTTGCTTATTAAAGGTACTAGAACTTAATCCCAATTATGGAGAAGCCTACCTCAACTTAGCTCGAATCTATCAAAAACAAAAACAGTTAGAAGCAGCAGCAGTAGCTTACCGACAATGGTTAAGCCTCATCAATCCTGACTATGCTGCTTCTGTGGAACCCTACCAATCTAATGTTGTGGCAGTGCCAGTTACACCGCCAATTCCCCAAGGGGAAGTAGTAATAGGATACAGTTTTCCAGCCATTCCCACCGTAAACGAACAAGGTAAACGTCCTTTTTGGACTGTAATTATAGCAGTATATAAACGTACCGACTATATTCTCGACTGTCTCGCCGGCGTATTAGCGCAATGGCAGGAAAACGAGATGGAAATACTAGTCTTAGATAATGCTAGTACGCCTCCACTCTTCAACCTCGTTAATTCTATAGGTAAAGGAATAATTCGCTACTACCGTCAACCGGAGAATCTCGGTGTTGTGGGAAATGCAAATACAGGTCTTGCCTTAAGTAAAGGTGAGTGGGTTCATATTCTTCACGATGATGACTGCGTATATACTGGTTTTTATTCCCAACTTAAACAGAGCCTTGAGAACTGCCCTCAGTCTGTTGGTGCGGCATTTACGGGTTTTAAGTATATCAATGAGAAAGGGGAAAAAGTTGGGACTGGGGATATAGTTTCGGTTTATGGAGATAACAGAGGTATCCCTCACGATTGGTTACAGCAAATTGGCGTTTGCGGTCTAATCGCCGTACCAGCAGTAGTAGTTAAACGCACAACTCATGAGCATTTAGGGGGGTATTGCCCTGAAATACAGGGAATTGACGAATGGGAAATGTATAAACGTATCGCCGTTTTTTATGATTGTTGGTACGAGCCAGGAATCTTAGCTGGTTTCCGCGTACATTCGCATCGAGAGACATCTAATAATTGGCTTTCTGGTAGTTTACCTAAAGCTTTTCGTCGTGCCATCGAAATTACCTCCACTTATCTTCCTGTCGAATACAGCGCAGAAATTACGGCAAAATCCCGCAGGCACAACTTTAATTACTGTATGGAACACGCAATCATTCCCTTAAACGCTGGTAATCTGGCTGCTACATTTCGGATTATCCAAGAAGCGCTTAAAATCGACCAGTCTACGGAAGCAGTCACTAAATTATTTGAATGGTTAAGCCAAGATGAAGCAGCTCCCCTACGAGAAGAAATAGTTTCTAAATTGCTATTAAATATTAAATAAATCTATGTTACCTTTATGTAGCAATGAATATCTATGAGTAGCAAAATTATTTCAAAATCTGATGTTCAATCTCTCATCCAAGCTGCAATGCAGAAGCAGAATTTGGGGCAATTGGATGAGGCTGAAACAGTATATAGGCAGATATTACAAATATTACAAACTCAGCCTGAATATCAGGTAGGGCAATCCTTACAAAACTTATATACTGAGGTCACGCTTAACTTTGGAGATGTTCTTCATAAACGGGGAAAGTTAACGGAAGCAACCAAGCTCTATGAGAAAATTTTAGAGCTAGTTCCTAACTTTGCTGAAGCTCATAACAACTTGGGAAGTGTTTTCTTAGATCGGGGTCAATTAAACGCAGCCATAGAATGCTATAAAAAAGCCTTAAGTATTAAACCTGACATTGCCGAGACTCATAATAATTTAGGAAATGCTCTTAAAGGACATGACTTAGAGGCAGCTATACAGTCTTACCGACAAGCCATAAGCATTAAACCTGACTTTGTTAATGCTTATTACAATTTAGCAATAGCACTTTACGAACAGGGTAAGCTTGAAGCATCTGTAGCCTGCTACCAGCAAGCGTTAAACATGAAACCAGACTTGGCTGCGGCTAGATTTGGTATTTGCATGAGTCAATTGCCGATTATCTATTCGAGTGTTGACGAAATCCAGTTCAGGCGCAATCAGTATCAACACCATTTGCAAGAGTTAGCCCATCATTATCAATTTGCACTAGCTTCATTGCAAGCCGAGGCGGCGAAGGTGGTAGGTTATTTGCAGCCTTTTTATTTAGCATATCAAGGCTTTAACGACCGAGAGTTGCAGCGAATTTATGGGGAAACGATCGCTCAACTCATGGCTCGGCGTTATCCCCAGTGGAGCCAGCCAATTGAGCTTCCCAAAGCAGTCAACGACAAAGTTCGTGTTGGTTTTCTGACCGGATTATTTCGAGATCATTCTTGTTGGAAGTTAATTAAGGGTTGGGTAGAAAACCTGGATAGAAGCGAGTTTGAGTTATTTGGGTATCACACATGCTCAATACAGGATCGAGAAACGAAAAGAGCCGCGAAAGCATTTGACAAATTTACGCAAGGTCCTCTGCTACTCGAACAATGGGCATCAGCAATTGTACAAGACAAGTTACATGTCTTGATTTTTCCCGAATTTGGGATGGACTCTATGACTGTTGGCTTAGGGTGCTTAAAACTAGCTCCCATTCAAATCGCATCTTGGATTCACCCGGAAACAAGTGGGCTGCCGACAATTGACTACTTTTTGACCAGCGATTTAATGGAACCGGAAAATGCACCCACGCATTATACCGAACAATTAGTTAGATTGCCCAATTTATCTATTTATTACACACCTTTAGAAATTCAACCTCAAGCAATTAGTAAAAGGGACATCGGCGTTGCAGAAGATGAAATCATGTTTTGGTGCTGTCAATCATTGTATAAATATTTACCGCAATATGACGATGTATTTCCTCGAATTGCTAAGGGATTAGAAAAATGCAAGTTTGTCTTCATTAAACATCGTGGTGAATTGGTAATAGAAGTCTTTAACGAACGCTTAAAGCGTGCTTTTGAGGACTATGGGCAAAATTATCAAGACTACTGCATATTTTTGCCTCCTATGGATATTGAAAGGTTTGCCGGAACGGCAGCCATTGCTGATGTCTTCCTCGATAGCATCGGTTGGTCTGGGGGCAACACTACCCTCGAAGCTTTAGCCCATAATATACCAGTCCTCACCTTACCAGGAGATTTAATGCGGGGGCGGCATAGCATGGCTATGCTGAAAATGATGGGCATCGAAGAGACTATTGCCAGCAGTAAAGAAGACTATGTACAGATTGCGGTTCGTCTCGGTCAAGATACTCAATATCGCCAACACATTTCCAAGCTTGTCGCCGAAAACAAGCATAAATTATATGGCGACTTAGAAGCAGTCAGAGCCTTGGAAGACTTTCTCTTAAAAGTGCTTAACAAACCTCGCCGATTTGGCACAAACGAAGTCCCTGAACTGCAACTGGCAATTCAATATCAGCGTACTCGTTGCTTCGCCGAGGCTGAACAGTTATATCGTCAAGTGTTGGAAAAACAGCCAGACCACCCCGAAGCTTTATACGGGCTAGGCGTAATAGCTATTGGGATGGAGCAACCCCAAATTGCTGAACAGTGGTTGAGTGCTGCTTCGCAGGTTCAGTCGGATGTTAAAATCTGGTTCAGCTTAGGCAATGTACGTTTCTCTCAAGGTCAGTGGTCGCAAGCCCAGGAGGCTTACCAGAAAGCCATTACTCTACGACCAGATGCAGCACCGATTTACAATAACCTTGGCTACGCTCTGCAACAACAAGGGCTTTTTGACGAAGCGATCGCCAACTATCAAAAAGCCTTAGAAATTCAACCCAACTGCACCGAAGCCGATGTCAATTGGGGCAATGCGCTGCAAGCCCAAGGGAAACTGCCCCCAGAAAAACAAGTTTACTACGCAAAATTGAATCACAAATTGGGTGTAGCCCAGAAAAACGCAGGTGATATAAAGATGGCTGTAGCCTATTATCGCTCCAGCCTCGCCATCAAACCCGATTTTGTAGACGCTCACTATAACTTGGGTGAGGCGCTGCAACAACAAGGTGAGTTGTCAGAAGCGGTTGCTTCCTATCAAAAAGCTCTGGAGTTCAATCCCCAGCATCGGGAGGCACGCATGAATCTAGAACAGATTAAGGATATTTAACATGACAACTATATCTGAAACTCTTAAACTGGCTCATCAGTTATCGATAAGCAACCGTTTAGACCAAGCCAAACAGGTTTATCAACAGGTTCTGGAAACGCAGCCCAAGCAAGCAGAAGCATTATACGAACTAGGTATACTGGCACAGCAGACACAGCAGCACCAAGAAGCTGAAAAATTTTTATTGGCTGCCGTACAGGCTCAACCAGGCTCTGTTAAGGCTTGGTTCAGTCTAGGTAATTTGTATCAAACTCAAGGAGACTTACCAAAGGCGGAAGAAGCTTACAAAAAAGCCTTAACCATACAGCCACTGATACCAATTTACAACAACCTGGGTTACACCTTACACCAACAAGGTAAGTTAGAAGAAGCCATTACCTACTATCAAAAAGCTTTAGAACTTCAACCCAATTGTTCTGAAGCCCAGGTGAATCTAGGTAATCTCCTATACACCCAAGGAAAACTATCCGTAGAACAAAAAGCTTATTATGCACAGTTGAATAATAAGTTGGGTATGACCAAGAAAGAAGCAGGGGATTTGCAGTCCTCTATTTCTTGCTATCAACAAGCAATAATCCTGCAACCTGACAATTAAATTGCTCATCACAACTTAGGTGTCGCTTTTCAAATCTATTAATATTCGGACATATCCATATAACTTATTCCATTCCAATTTAATAATGCTGTATTTTAACTTCTATTACTATTAGTAATGTTATTTTTTGTGTTTTTAGATTATATAAATTATATTCTTAAAACAACCCGAAAAAAGTTGAATTTTTTCAAAAAGAAGCTATAGTATAAATAGCAAATAAAAACTAAATTTTTCTTGCCACATAGAAAATTACTGCTATTTAAATTCAAACATAAACAACTCTTGAAGAAAATACCAGTTAATCTGTGGCAACTAGGGCATATGTAAGAATTAGAAACAATACTGTTCTATATTTTTTCAATTTTTACCGCTTTTTATTTGTAAACAAACAGATGTAACCAGTAATTTGAACCACCAACAAATCATCCGTTACATCTCTTATTCACCCACTGCCACTGTCGTTAATATACTTCTCCCTATAAATTTTGGAAAAAGTCAAAGGTTTCCTCAGCAATAATTTTCTATCAAAAAGCCTTAGAATTTAATTCACAGTTTAAGGGGGAAAACATTAACGAGCGAACATATTTATCAAACTCAATGGTTCTAGTTATTGTGCCAGTTAGTAGCGAATAAGAACTCACAAGTTAAAAGGAACACCAAAATGCAAGGAAACAAAAAATACAAAGGTCAGATAGAAATTAATGACTTGATTGATGATGCTATTACTAATGCTGTAGCACGAAGAGGGTTAGTAGAACAAGAGGCTTTGTTAGCTTTGTCTGATGAGGAAATAGTTTTCGGGGATTCTGTTTCAAATTAGTTTACTACAAGGAGTAAGATATGTCTGAGCGCGATCGCCAAGCAGTACCATTTTTCGCTCGCTATTTAGAAGGACAATTCTGTGAAGATTTGTCTGTTGAAGAAATGAATGAAATTCATGGTGGTAAAAGAACTTGCCCTTCAACAACGGAGCATCCTCTTGTAAGTGATGATACAATAGTTATGACACTGAAGTTCCCCTCCGACCAAGAAGATGGTGGTGGTGGTAGTAATCCAATCACTAATAAGCTCAAAGATGAATACGCTGTCACTAAAAAATACCCATCCGATAGTGATGAGCATATCGCTGTAACGCAAAAGTATCCATCCGATGGTGATGATGATTTTGCTGTTTTAGAGTAATTTACTTTCGTCAGTAGTCAGTAGTCAGTAGTTTAGTAGTAAGGCTTTAGTGTTAAAGCGCTGTAGCACTTACTACTTACAAAATTTTTTATGCATCTACCGCGTAATGTTGTTTTATTAATTACCCATAGTGGTGATTTTTATACAGTAGATAGAGTGGCCCAAAGCCTTTTGAAACTCGGAGCGCAACCATTCCGTCTAGACACCGATAAATTTCCAAGTACAATGCAATTACAGATGCATCTGGGTAACGAGAGTAATTACGGACTGATATGTAGCGAAAATCTCAATACTGAGCAGGTGCAAGCAGTCTGGATGCGTCGTATCTGGCAGCCGCAATTGAGCGAAGACTTGGCTCCACAGTTCCAAACTGCTTGCACCAGAGAGTCGCTGGCAGCCCTAGAGGGGTTTTGGGATAGCCTTAGAGATGCTCGCTGGGTGGATAATTTAGACCGAATCAGGGCTGCGGAAAATAAGCTGCGTCAACTGAGAGTAGCTCAAGAAGTAGGTCTTGTCATTCCTCGCACTCTTGTTACTAACAACCCAGAGTCAGCACGGGAGTTTTTTTATGAGGTAAAGGGGAAAATGGTTGCCAAGCTGTTGACTCCTCTTTCTCAGAGTATGTCCGGTTCTGCTTTTTTCCTCTACACTAGTGCAGTCAAAGAGGAAGATTTACTCGAAGCCGAGTTACTACGTCATAGTCCAATGGTTTTTCAAGAACAAATACCTAAGTTGCGGGAACTGCGGGTAGTTTTTGTGGATGGAAAACTGTTTGTTGGTGCTATCGATGCATCTGCATATGCAACATCAACGGTTGATTGGCGACGTGCGAATGCAGATGCTTGTATGTGGCAACCCCACGAGCTACCGTCAGAAATTGCATTTCGTCTGAAAACATTTATGGCAAGCTTTGGGCTTGTGTTTGGAGCATTTGATTTAATCCAAACACCATCACAAGAATATGTGTTTTTAGAAGTCAATCCTACAGGCGAATGGGGAATGCTAGAGCGAGATTTAGGTTATCCCATTAGTAATGCGATCGCCGAAGCTCTTTGTGAGGGTAGGGAGTAGGGAGTGGGGAGGTAGGGAAGTGGGGAGAGTGTTCTTGAGTGAGGAAAGTACAAGTAAAAATAATTTCCCCATCCCCCCTTCCTCCCTTCTCCCCCCCTCTCCCCCCTTCTCCCCCTCTCCCCTACTCCCTACTCCCTAACCCCAAAATTTTATGACTGTTTTAATTATTACTCACAGCCAAGACAACGAAAGTATTCCCCTAGTA
>QQTW01001520.1_pt1 | contig 16281 bp, 18 predicted proteins | sample 1904831 | NCBI WGS metagenome assembly QQTW01 (sample SAMN09435610, study PRJNA476489) | Subsurface metagenome, whole genome shotgun sequencing project. | reverse complement strand
ATCTACAACCTATACATCCAATACCAGTGGTCAGACAAAGAAACAACTAAACAACCGACTAAACAAACGCACGCTTTTCCATCATGATATAGTGCCTCGTCCACCAATCAAACGCTTTACTGGCCCTGTCTCCGTCCGCCTTCTTTTCGATAATCCATGCTATCGTGCACCACCACTCTATAACCCCAGTCTGAGAAGAGTGTCCCCAGCCTCGTAATCGATACCAGTAAACAAAAGAATTCGAACAGTAGTCTCGCTCTAACTCTACCAGAAAGAGACACTCGATCCACTCCATTGAACTCGACCGAATTTGACCCGAGATTTCAATCAGAGATCAAAGCTCCTTTTTCAAGAAATGTTCCTAGAGTGACCACATCAGCACTGTTCATGTTCATCGTACCCTAGTATTCACGTCCACCCTCTTCTGCACCTGACACGCAAACCAGCAATTTCACAAAACCAAGCCGTCACAAAGCACCAACTAGTCCCACCACCTATCCTCCACCTTCCAACGAACTCAGCCAATATGGTTTCGTTCCTCGAAAGCGGGAGGATGGGTATGAAACGCAACCAACTGGCCCTCTTCCCCCTCCTCTCCGCTCCCGTGCATCAATCCCACAAAAACATAATTGGAAAAGAAACCAACCCCTGAAGACAGGAAACCAAGAAATAAACTTACCGGTTTATGACTCGTCTCATAATCAACATGTACATAAGCCCTCTCGACGTCGGGAAGAGACTCAAGTTTCGATTGCAACTCCTCTGCGACGTCGTGTGTAGCTTGCAATGTCTCTTGAGGGGCCATGACGATGTCGACTTCCACTATGATTCGTGGACCCGAATGGTATGCGCGGACGGTGTCGATTTGGAGGATGGAAGGGGAGTGGGTCATTGCTTTGTTTCATTTCATTAATATCCTTTACCACCGAAGCTGGGGAGGGAGGAGGGAAGGAAGGGGGGGAGGGGTGGTTGTTATTGATCTAGAGTTGGGTGTTTCTTTGGCTCGGGATGGAATAGTATGGCGAGTTTGAGAGACGTAAGAAGAGGGTGCAATTGATGTATGGAGTAGGATGGCATAGACGGATTAAAGATAGTGATATGGGATGGGATGGCCGGATGGAACTAGAATAGAATTGGAAACAGGTGGTTTACGGGATGGGATTGAATCCATGGGATGGATTAAATAAGATAGAGATTGCAGTGGCATTGGGATTGAATAACACAGGATGACACGAAATGAGATCAGATGGAATGAGTTGAGCTGGAATGGATGGGATGGACTTTGCTCGATTGGTTGACACGATATGGAATACGATGAGATGGTGTAGACGAGTAAAGTGGGATGAATGAAACAAATAAAAAGGGAATGGATTCGAGAGAAAGAGAAAGGATACTTACAAACATATGTAATCAGTTGTTGAAACTGCACATTTGCCGTGACCCCAATCAAGAGCTGAAACTCCTTGTAGGCGGTTCTCAACCACAACACCACGACGAGGACCGACAAGACGATCGCGCCGGCCGGATCAATCCACCACCTCAACCTACTTCCTCCGATGCTCGTCATGAGTCCAAAACCATTGATGACGATATCATTCCGATGATCCTGCCACAGGATCCTGATTTGGGAATATGTATTCCGCAGAGCCCAACAATACAGAAACAGACTGAATTTCGTGACGAAGGCTATGGCAACCGCAATCACGGAGGGTAAATGGAACTTCTTGATCTCATGGTGTGAGCCCTCCGCCAACTCTCTTACGGAAAATACGATGATGATGAACGACAATGAACACATGATGAAACAGAAGACGATGTTGCCTGCTGTTTCGATGCGCGCTTTTCCCGAGGGGAATTTCCGCGGGTCGACTCGGTTCACGGCTCGATGGGATAGGATCAATGTGATGTTTGACAACGGATCGAAGATGGCGTCGGCCATGGTGGTGAATAACGATAACGAGCCCGAGGAGGCGGCTGCGTACAGTTGTAATCCCGCTAACACGACATTCGCGGCGAAACTCCCATGGATGGCGATCTGATATTTCACGTGGTGGCCGCTGTGTTCGACTCGGGCGTCGTGTCGGTGCTCATCGACGGGTTTCAGAAGACGCTCGATGTTCTCGTTTTGGGCGATGTAGAACTCCTGCAAGCGTTTGGCTTGTCGGCCGGATCGGGTTGCGAGACTGGGTCGTAGGAAATGATTGCGTTTGGATGATGGGTGGGGCCGGAGTTGGTCAACTTCGCGAGATGTCTTGAGACCGGAAGATAGTTGATAGGGGTCATTTTCGGAAGTAACTCGCAATGGACGCTGGTCTTCGATGTCCCCTTGGGGATTGTGATGGTCCTCTGGTGGGATGGTCAATGAGACGTGGCGTGAGACGGAGACTTGGTTGGCGTTCGGTTCCGGTCGGGTGGTCGATTCGATGGATGTACTGCTACCAAGAGGATTGTCTGGTCCAGAGATTGCGTGGTGTTGGTGGACACCAGATGGCGAGCTGGATCGATAAGAGTCCAGATGGAACGGATGCGGATGGATGCTAATGGAGCTGCCCAGGTCGAGATTGGCTCCCATTGCCATGATCGTATTGTTGTTGTTGAATAGAGCGAGTCGAACATGAGATGAAGGACTTGGGATGGTTGTATTGATTTGATAGCTTGGGGATCGTATCAATATTTGGAGAAAGCGAGTCGAGGTGGGGCAGCATCGATCTTGTTGAGAGTTCCTGCCTCCGATTGGTCGCCCTATCGGTACTTCCTCATATGACGTGCAGATCCCGAAGTCGGAAGAGCCAAAGCTAACTCAGAAAGGAAAGTGCTCGTGAGAAGTTCTTATGTAAGCAAGCCTGACATAAGCGAGCTCTTCAACCCGATGGCCATTTTCCCGTCGACTATACGAACGCGTTACTGTCCATGACACTTATTGGCCCATTCGAGCTCGCCCAAGCTGGCAGACGAGCCCCCCGAACCCCACCACAGCACCGCACCCCTTATCAAGCCATCAAACCCTCTGTGGGTGGAGCTACTAATTTCCAAAGGGCTGTGCTGATTGACTGACGTTGAGATAAACATTTGGCGTTGACCCGCATTTCGAGGTCAGGTGACTTCGTGTTGACTTTGTTAGATGGCCTCGAAATCGTGGAACATCGTACCCTCCGGTCCGGACTCGAGATGTGAGTGAGCCTGGGTTCTGAACAGTCCTGGTGGAAGTTGCCCTATCCCTACAAAACTAGCCTTGAGTCAACTTTAGTTCTTCATACTATACAGCAGTCCTCGCCCCTACGGCTCTGTCCACACTATCTGAACGATTATCGGAAGGTGGTAGATTGAGATGAAATTAGTAGGGTGTCACTGGACGAACTGGCACTTGACTGATTATCAGCGGCGTAGAGAGCTAACAAGATCACTATGCGCTGTTGGAACAGACGAAGAGAGTAATCCACCGTCTGCCAAGGCTTATCCGCTCTCAAAATCAATCTCCGGTTCATGGTGAAGATCAAGATACAAACGAAACTGACAATTGCATTGACATTCACAGAACTCTCTTCACAAAATTCCACACTATGTTCTCCTCAATCCGTTCAGGGTATCCCACATCAGTCTGATTTCGACCCCTCCTAACGCAACCCACCCCGCATCACGGGCTCCGTCCCGTTGACTGCTGGATTAACCGGCCGACCATAGTCCACCGGATCAGTATATTGATACTCGGGATTTCCAGTTCCAATCACCCCATCGGAATCCCGCGGGTGCATATCACCCCCAGAGCTGCTCCCTTGCGCCAGCGTATACCCAGGATTGAACGGCTCTAGGACATGCGGTTGGGGCAGAGGCTGGTACGACTGTGTCGTGCCCGTTGTCTGGCCTACATTTTCATCTCCTCGTCCATAATAGTCCTGAGAAGTTCGGTCAGGCGAGATTGGTGACACTAACTCGGTGTTCAATGGCGCCGGCGGAGGAGGAGCTTGATTGTCGTCTCGGAATGGATCCACCAGAAGCTGCGGAGGCTGTTGCTGTTGATATGGTTGCTGCTGCTGGAATCCTGGATTTCCCGGTGTAGTGCTGTGTATTCCTGAATTCGCCGGTGCAGGAGCCGCAACCGCAGCCGCAGCCGCATTCGGCAACGGCGATGGACCTCGCTGACTCGGTTCCTGCGCCGCCAACGTCTTCCTCGCCTGCAATACCGCCCGCTGATGCTTCGACATGGCCATCGTGAGCTGATCGTTCGTATCGATCAACGTCAACAGCGTATCGTTATCCGGTGCTGGGTCCTCGGCGTTGATATACCCTTGAATGGACCGAGATGCGGACAGACACCGATTGGCAAACTCCTTGATCAGATCGTGATTCAGAATCTCCGTGGGCGGGGTCGACTGCACCACCTGCAGCAGCAGCTTGGCCGACGTCTTGGCTTCCTCGATGCGACCGACCAGCTCCTCAGGCGAAGGTAATGCTTTCGCTCGTTGGCGTTGTCCAAAGTAGTTTTGCTGTCCTTCGCGGTTGGCGTCCGGAGAGGGTCCTGTTGGCGGTAGGACCTCGTTCAACGGATTTCGAGTCTACATGGATATCATAAGTCCCCTGTGTAATAGAGCAGACGGTAGTGTATTACATACTGCACCCGTATAGGCCTTTGTCATCTTTGCTTTCTCTCGCAGCCACATCTCTCTCACCGGCGCGCAGCCCTCGTCAGCTTCCTTGTCCGTGGCCAGTGCATCCAAGGTCTCCCGAGCCAGCTGTAACAGACTCGGGTCGAGCGCCGTTCTCAACAGATCCTTGAACGTCGCGGCGAACTTGGCGTCCAAATTTCGGGTGAAGGTCGGCCCCGGGTTGTCGGATAAGATGCGCACGAGCATGATGGCGTTATATTGAACCGGCGGCGAGCTGTGATAATCTTTCGATAGGAACTTGCGGATCTGCAGCGCCGCTTCTCGCGCCGCCGACGGGCTCGACTCGGCTGCCTCAACGATCCCAGGGAGATGAAGCACATCGTCGCCCTGTTCTGGACCATTTTAACCCTGATTCTTTCGCACATGAAAAAGGTATGAACGGGAATCGTACGCCACCGTTTGGTCCACCCGAATGGCAGAACCGTTGCTGGTGGAATGTAAGCTTGCTTCAGCCCTCTCGAGGAATGTTGGGACTTACCACGCCTGCAACCGCGTTTGCTTCCGGCGTGTCGGCCACGGGCGGCGCATGATTCTCACGACCTGATTTCTTATGTGAGAAGATGCAACATGAAGTTATTCAAATCAGCATGCTTACTACTTGATCGCTTGTCTCTGATGGATCCTAGAATACGTTTCATTTTGATGTCGGGCGCTGGGGTCCAAAAGGAAGTCGAGCTCGGATTGGTAAGGGGTTCAAGGCTGAGGATGAAAGACAGCAAAACAATCTTATATGGGGAGGTTGCCGTGAGAAGACCCTTTCTGATTCACTTATATACAAGGACCGCCAGTTGATGCACCAACAGCGTCCATGCACCGACTTGAATTCACCACCATGCTGGACATGCGCAACGGAAGATGCGGTGATGGGGCACAGCCACAGAAGAGTACGCGTTAAGTTGTCCACCATCGACCGTCGCTCACGATGGACGCGTAACATGAGATTAGTCATCGAGATCATCTTTTAGCGTGATTAGGTCTGCTGCTCAAACTTGCCACACCCATAGGAAACAGATTAAGAAGAGCAAGTTGTACTGTATGTTCAGAAAACGTGCTATGTTCACTAGCTGACGCCGCGTGGCCCTTTTTGCCCCTGCTCCGTGAATGCCAATGCTCCCATCCAGGGGCAACATGAGAATTCAACTTGATAAACCACCCCGCCAACCGATTATGCATCGCTCTGTTCATCTTCTTCTAACGGTTCCACCACCAAGTTACTGTTCCCCGCGATACAATCGCCAATCAGCAGATCCATCCGCGCTTCGTAGACCTTGCGTGGCATCGGTGAGACGAGTCGGAACGCGTAGTGGTGTTGATATCCAGCTGGAGGCTTGTCGGAAGCATCGGATACCTCGGCTTCGTTGCCAAGCAGGTCGTAGCATTCCACAAAGGCGTAAACCTCCTCCACACTGTCCGAAGAAGAGAATCGTCTGACGACTCGTTCGCCCGATGGCATCCGGATGCCGACTCGAGTCGAGGTCCTCCCCTCCGGTGCCGGCCCCCGGAGGAGACGTTGGGCTCTCCAGTGCTTCCATGCTCGCAAGTTCCTCTCCCGCCGCCGATCGGCCGCCACACGCATCCTTTCTTCCTGCTCCAGCCGCTCCTTTTCCGCTTCAGCTTCGCGCCGCTGCCTGGCACGCTCTCGATCCTGCGCCAAAGATCTCTCGTACGCCGAGTTCTGCTCATTCCGTAGACTCCGTTCCGCCTCTTGTGATGCCCGCGATGACTTGACTTGGTTCAATGCTGGAGAGTATTGAGCCATAGTCTCTCGAAGTCTTCTCACAAAGGTCGCTGGGGGGGTCGGGCCCACGATCCGAGTCACCACCGACATGGCCGTCGACGAGACTTGAGGGGTGTGGACGATCAGAGCCGCAAAAGGGAACTTCGAACACCGCAGACCGTTTGCAACTTGATAGGCCTCTGCATCTCGAACACTGCCGCCCCAGAGGATGAGCTTGTGTTGAGGGTCCGTGACATACTCCACGACTTCCTGGGAGAGGAGGGTCTCTCGAACGAACGACGCTGTATCGTCGTGCTCTGGAGACAGAAGAACGACCAGGAGGAATCGCAACTCTTTCTTGGCCAAATCGAACGTCTGTGCATAGCCATCCTCGTAGAATGGAAGTCGATTCGGGCCGTATTCCTCTTTGAACTGGCGGACAAACCGGGCGGCCGTCTCCTTCGGGTTTGGTGGTTCATCTTCGGCTCCTTCACCCTCTGGTCGGTCTCGGACACCTGGAGCTGCTGCTGGGGCTAGCCGGTTTAAAAACGGGAACAGCAACGCAAACAGACTGATGGGCTGGAGGATCAAGCGGTATAGGAAATTGAATGGCCAAAGCAAGATGAACAGGATGAATGACGACTGCTGATTCCTTGACTGCGGGACAATACGTGGCGCCGGTGTCAGCCCTCTTAGGGAGCGTAACGATCTGGAAGACGAAAACCCATTCAGGAGCGTCTCTTGACGCCTGGACGGTCTTGGCGGCGCCACAAACTCGCCATTGGCGCTGCTAGGCACCGCAGCTCCAGCACTTTCGCCATCGAAGAATTTGGCTATCGCGATCTAGAATATAATTATATGAGAAGGATGATCTTGAGTTAGATATATCTAAGACACGCACCTGAACGTTCCACTCAGACCGCTGTAAAATCGGGATAGCAGCGTCGAGCTCTTGATTTGTGACGGAAGTAAATTGCTGCAGCGCCAGTTGCTGATCTTCATTCAACTGAGCAAGGTCGACGCCTGCTGATTCTGTCGCCATGGTCACTTGATGCCAAGCGTAGTGCTCCCTTGACCAGTGGCAGTCTTCCGAGGTTTCCTAATGCATGCTCGAAACCGTTCCGACTAGGAAATGGACAGATGCATGAAGTCGAGCGAGGACAGAAAGAGATGAAGTACTTCGCAAAACACACGCTGTTGCCTGGAAGTTGAAATTGATTTACATGTTGAACCGTCGTTGTATGGTAGTTGCCCGTGGCTTGTCTGTGGCTTGTCTGTGGCTTGCTACATCACCGCCACCGTGAGGCTAAACTGTGGCGCCCAAGTCTCGACACCCCTCGGCAATGGCGGGACCGACCCTGACGGAATAAACCACCATGTGTCGCCAGCATGATGAATCGTGCGCCCAGTGTTTATACAATCATCACACGTGTGAATAATGTGATGTCCTCTCGTGCAAGAGGCATGTTCCGACTTCAACCAGCTCTCCAACGTGATCTGTCATCAGCCAGCAACACAATGAAATGTTATGCGTACGACTGAGTAAGACTTCATAGAATATTCACCGCGACGCACTTTTGGTGTCTAATATGCCTCCTCTCAAGCCCAAACCAACCTTCTATGGACAGTCAAAGATAAAATCAGGCACGGAGATGGCAGCCACATCACGAGGGTTCCATGGCGATGTTGGCCGAGGCGGGGCGTCGCCAGGTCCTCACGCGCGGGGTACGTCCAAGTAAAGATCGATGATTATTTGAGGATGAATTATTCACAACCATGCACGCATTAGAACATGCCAAGGACACGTTATGTCGAAATGTCACAATCTATGGTCGATGTCGTTACGAAGATAAAGGTGGGTTGATATACCTATATATCTGTTGCGCGGGTGCTGATCCGAGGTTCACTAGGCTGTGTGTTCAATCACGATCCGACGAAGCTACAGTCGGCGCAAACGCAAGCAGAGGGGTCAGTTCGAACATGTCATGGTGGCCAGCTCACATACTAAATACGGGACAAACGGCAGCGTCAAGAAGCGGCTCAATGTGGATTCGCCAACGTTCATGCCTTCTGCTCTGCCCAATAATGGCGCCACCAAGCAATTCCGCAGTCGGACCATGTCGCCCAAGGCTGTCAACGCTGCGCCGTTTACTCCCAAGAAGCTCAATCAGGGTGGGAGACAACTGTCTATTTGCATATCTGAAAGCACAGTGCTCAAATAGCGACTAGGCAATACCAACTCTTTTCCGCTCCCCGAGGTCAATTCGACCTCCGCCTGGGCAGCGCCGGAAGTACAGGAATTCGTGCCCCAGTCGTACAATGGGATGGACATGGTATGAAGAAGTTTGCATTTCCATGTGTGTCCATGGTGGTTTTCAGTTACTCTGACGTCTGTCATCCACTCATCAGGGCGATGGCAACGCTACAAACGCCAGCTCGAACCTCTTCGATCCATATGTAACAGCGGGCGCATTGGGCGACGTGGGACCAGGCAACGGTCAGCCCCAAGTCAATCCGTATGCCCAGGACACGACGGGCTTAGCTGGAGCCGGTGCGGGCTTCTATCAGGGACAGGGGAGCTTTATGCAGCCCGTAAGCTATACAATCGATGTCTAAACTGTTATGATGCTAAATTACGTCCAGCTGCAATACCATCTATACGCACCGCTGGGCCCGCACCGGGAGAATTTGCTGCCCTATCAACGGACGGTTCACGATCTATTCATCCCGGATGCCCTACGAGAAGAACTGCAGCGCAAGGCCGAGGCATCTCTGCAAGTTCTGCCCAGTAGGTCTGAGCATACACCTGTACGACCAGCGCTGACGCAATCACAGACTCGAGTCTTCCAGCCCAGCTCGACCACTTCCATTCCCTCGTCCCACTCGACACTACTAACCAGAAGAACGCCACCGTCTTTGGCTATCCCAGCTGGGTGTACAAGGCGGTGTCCGGTAAAGATGGCAAGATATACGCCTTACGACGACTGGAAGGTATGCCGTTCTCGTCTGTTAAATTGTCTTGTTGTCCTCACATTATACTCATAAGTTCCAGGCTTCCGCCTTACCAATGAGAAATCCATCCGGTCTGTGCAAACCTGGAAGCGAGTCGACAACGGCAACGTCATTACCATCCACGACGCCTTCACGACCAGTGCCTTTGGCGATCGATCTTTGATTTTTGTGACGGACTATCACCCGCTCTCGAAGACGCTCGTGGAGCACTACTTTGGCCCGGGTTCGCGTTTCTCAGGCCGTATTTCGGGCACGCACATCCCCGAGCAAGTCCTATGGAGCTACATCGTTCAGATCGCCTCCGCTCTGAAGACCATCCACGGGATGGGTCTCGCAGCGCGTTTGATCGATCTCAGCAAAGTGCTGCTGACTTCCAAAGGGCGGATTCGACTCAACGGCTGCGCGGTATTGGACGTAGTGCAGCACGACGCCGCAATCAGCGTGACAGATCTACAGCACGAAGATCTCTCACAATTCGGCCGACTCATGCTTTCGCTAGCGAGCAACAACCCGGCAGCAGCCCAGTACATGCCGAAATCCATGGACTTTTTGTCCCGATCCTACAGCACCGACTTGAAAGAGTGTATTGCGTGGTTACTCGCACCCTCTGCTTCTTCTACCACCCAGCCGTCTTCACCCACCTCCTCTTCTGGTTTCAATGCAAATAACAACAAAACAATCGATCAATTCCTCCAAGGCATCGCCGGACAAATCACCTCGAGTTTCAACTCGGCTCTACATCTCGACGACCAACTCCACAGCGAACTCATGCGGGAGCTCGAAAACGGGCGATTGGTGCGCTTGATGGCGAAGTTGAACTTCATCAACGAACGGCCCGAGTTCGACCACGATCGACAATGGTCCGAGACGGGCGATCGCTATCTACTCAAGTTGTTCCGGGACTATGTGTTCCATCAGGTCGATGCTCATAATCATCCCGTCGTGGATCTCGGACATGTCGTGGCGTGTTTGAATAAATTGGATGCCGGCGTCGATGAGAAGGTACTGTTGGTCAGCAGGGATGAACAGAATTGTTTGTTGGTCAGTTATCGAGAGCTGAAGAGGGGGGTGGAAAACGCTTTTCAGGAATTGGTCAGGGCGGGGAGTAGTAGTAGTAGTAGCGGTCGGACTGGTGGTGGGAGTGGTGGTGGTGTGGGGAGTCATTCGACGGGTGTGGGTGTTGGTCCGGGACATGCGGCGACGCATGGCTTTATGCATCACCACCCGTGAATGAATCGTCTTGTTGATACACAAGACTCACCTATCCATCCATCCATCCTCGGCTCTTCTCTCCTCCCTTTCCATTGTTTTCTACACCATCCGCTACCTATCTTCCTCACCTCTCCCAACCTGACTGGTTGGCTCACTACTACCTCACCTCTTCCTTTCTCATGTATGCTTGATCGAGTTCAGACATCCCAGCTGATTGGTCCTCTGACGACGAAGAAGGAAATGTTGATACAAGATATGGACAGAGACAACACGAGTATTAAATAGGTGGTGGAGGAATAGCGAATTTACTGTACCTATGAAGGCCAACGTACGAAGAAGAAGTGGGGAAGAAAAAAGAGAGAGAACAAAAAGGGAAGGGAAGGAAGGAAGAGAGGAAGGGGGACCAGCGAAGCATCTACCTCGCTCTGCCTAGTTCTACTATACTGTATTGTACCCATGATGCAATCGTTAGATAAAGGGAAGGAAATACTAGCAGCCCCGTAAATACAGATCGAGACTTCACCTGAATCCAGTCATAAAATTCGACTAGACCGATTCACGTTTGAACCCTGCCTATAAGTAGTCACATGTATACCCACGACTATTTTCCTCCATAAACTTCGAAGTATGATGGCTCGTGGGTGACTAAATAAACGGGACAGCTCAGCAGCAACTGCTTCATCATCATCATCCTTGCGACGAAAGAAAGCTTCACCATCCTCGCGATGAAGGTATCATCATCATTGCGACGAAGATTAGGTCGTTCGTCATAAGAGTGATGAAGGTTCCTTTGCTATAAGGACGACGAAGCTAAGCTCCCTTTCGTCGCAAGGATGATGATGATGAAGCAGTTGCTGCTGAGCTGTCCCGTTTATTTTGTCACCCGCGTGGATGGTGCATTACCCCCCTCCATCTCTTCTTTTTCTTCCATGGGTTTGCATGACCAGAGCCTGCTAAAGACGCTCGAGATCGTGACATGAATCAACCTTGAGAAATGCACAGCGTGGATGTAAGAAGGCTTTGATCGATGGGGTGAAGACCTGATGAGAAGAAATGTTCGCTAGCTTCCCCATTCTCCCAGTATTTCTTCACAATCTTTCTTCGGCGAAGAAGAAGAAGAACAAGGATAGGAGGAGGATAGGAGAGAGGAAAAGGAGAGAAAAGTTGATAAAGGAAATCTAAAGGTTATTCCTCATCACCCCCTCCAAACGGGTTCGCAATCTCCTCTGATCCATCCAGCGGAGAAATCAGCACCAGCAAGGTCCCCCTCGCAACTAAAAGGCCTAATGAGCGGGAGGATTCGTTGTTTTCGTCGTCTATATACGAAGTATATATCCCGTTAGCATCCAATCAATAATATCCCATCCAATAGCATCTCAATCGGGAGTATCATAATTCTGTTCGTTGAATTGATGGGATATCTGGTATGCTCTATCTTCGAAGGCGGAGGAGTGAATGTAGGAGAATATGAGGAGGATATGAAGAAGGAGTGGAGGGAGAGGAGAGAAAGGGAGAGGAAGGGGGGGAAGACATACCACGCATCAACTCCTTTACATCATCCAATACCAAATTCATCAATTGATCGTAGCCTTTTAGGGTGCCGATTACTGCATAAATCAAAGTAATTAGCATCGGTTCTCTCTCGTGTCTTTGATTTCTAATCCTATGCTTCTTTTCTCTGGTCCGGAGAAACAAAATGAAACCTATTCTTTTCTTTCTCCCAATCCTCGCTCTCTATATGAGGACTGTTCTCTTTCTTCTTTCCCGTCTTGTTGTTTGTAGCTTGCTTGGAGTATAACATCCATCATCTCATCTTCGTCTTGTCTTGTCTCAACCATGAAAGAAAAAAATAGACTCTCGAGTTGTTGTGTTTGGAAATCATAAACACATAAACAGACTAACGGGCAGACCAGACCAAGAGCAGAGCCGAGCAGTCAAAGAGCACGCCCTCAACCCCTCTCATCAATCCTCACCTGTTCCAACCCCCTCCTCTCTATTCTCTCTCCTCTTTTTTTCTCTGGGGAAAGCAAGAAATGAATAGAAAGAAAAATAATCATACCTTCTCGTCCACCACTAAACTTGACTCGAATCTGTTTATCCATATACTTCGCCAAATCCAGAATATTTTCCTTCTTTGGTCTTTCTTGCCCCTCTCCCGCTCCTCCTCCTCCTCCTCCTCCTCTTCCTCCGGGTCCGCCGGCACTACTTCCGGGGTGGTTGCCTCGACCGCGACCCCCTCGGCCTCGATTGTCACCCCCGCCGCCGCCGCGAGAGGACGAGGGATGACCTCCCCCTCCGCGAGAGCGTGGGTTGCGGAATTGGCCTCTTTCGGACATCCTCTCTATCTCAATATATTTTTCTGTGGAGGGTGGAGAGAGTGGAAAGGGATGGAGGCTTATTGTGAATGGGGGTCCAAGAAGGTGAAGGTTGGTTTGGTAAAGGTGGTGAGGTGATGAAGTAGCTCCGGCCGGTAACAGTCTTGATATCAGAGGTGGTGGTGGGGTGGAGATAAGGTAAGTTCCGTACGTTGCTCTAGCAGTATAATAGAACTTGAGGGCAGAGAATGGGAATTGGGAGTGCAGTGAGTGAAATTTGAATTCAGAGAACCAAAAGATAAGTTTGAGAGATGTGTGGTTCGTGGGGCAGCACTGGCAGCAAGCACGATGTCTGTCTGTCCTTCAAGTATCCATAGCAATCCGCAATTCGCAATTGGAGGTTGATATCTCCCGCGTTCGCAACTGCGGGTTAAACATATGGACCGGGCAACCGCGGTTGAGAACCAATTCAAAGCTAAGCTTCACAAACTCGAGAACACAAGTGTATCGTGAGGACCGCCCTTCAATATCTGCTTGCTCAATGAACGGTACGTCTTAGTGTATTCTTCGGTATTTGGAGCTTCTAGATTAGGTTGGTATTCAATCAATAATGCTACATACAATATTCTCCGTGGACCGGGTCCGTTGAATCACACTGTATTGCGTCTATGAGATTTCTCTTGAACAGCATCGACTGACGAACAACTGGCTGGTAATTGATGTTTGAAGTACTCGTACAATGACACGCAAGGGAGTGCGTCGTAACATCCTCAGTAAGAGGATAGTAGCATCAAGTGGATTGATCACGGGAATGACGATGAACAGGATGGACGTAATTGATATCTAATTCCATAGCTTGCCTAACCCGATCTTGACCGCTAAATTGAGAAGCAAGAGAGAGAGCGAGAAAGCGATAGAGAAGAGAAAGATACTAAAGGAAGAGACAGTAGCTGAAACGGATGGATCGTCATCCTCATACAGGAAATAGAGAGAAATAAAATAAAGTCAACACTAACGAGGGATTAACTACAGAGGAAAGAGAGTAGGTATAATAAAAGTAGATAGGGGGTAGTTGATGACTCCGTCCGTTTTTTGTGATAAAGAAGCCACCGAGAAAATTGTCATCGCCGGACGTAGGTCGTTGAATTAATTTGTCCGCAAACATCACCCGGGGGGCATATATCACCCAGTGAGATATACATTACTCGGCGATATACATCACATCACCAGGTAAAAGCCTCTTCGATAAAATCCAGACTAGCCACATCCACCCTCCTCCGCGCCGCATGTCGAACCGTATCGGCCAAGGCTCCCGGTCCACAAACCGTCACCGCCATCGCACCCACGCGCTCTTCAATCTCTTTATCGAGAATCACCTCGGGCTGCGGTCGACCGGGGAACATCTGCACGGTTGCACTCGGCGAGATGACCTCCCTCGGAGATTTTGGTTTCGTGACGAACAACAGAATCTTCAACACCTCGCGTCGTCCGGGCATTTGTAAAACTTCGTCCATCCATGGACGCACCCACTCGAGATGCTCCGTTGTTCGCACCGTCCAGACCAGCACCACCTTTCTTGTTGCTACCGTCCCGTTCGCGTATCCAGCGATCAACTCCCTCACGTGCGGCACCTGATGCGTGATCCCGATACCGCCCGCGAACAACACCACGGTGCCGTAGCTCTTGAGTGATTCCAGGGCTCCGTACGGTCCCTCCACCGCTCCTCGCAGCGTGAGACGACCTCCCGGGGCGGCTGCCGCTCGGTCGTACAGTTTCGCGGTCATGCCGGTACGTCGTTGAATCACTAGCGACAAAAACGCTTTTTGCTTCGGTCGGTCGAGCTCGCTGGTCATGGTTCTCGCCCGCTTCTTCTCGTCGTCATTGTCGTCCTCGTCCAGATCTTCCAACGACGCACTCGACCGTCGCTCGAACCACGCCACCGAGAACGGATGCGATTGGTGATACGAGATGCCAGGGAGATAGACAAACACGTGCGATCCCGGTTGATGTCTCCACGGCCGACGGATCTCGAAGGTCACCCGGCAGGCTTCCCCGGGTAACGCTTCGACGTTGACGGTCGAGAACCCTTCGCGCCACGACCAGCATCGATAGAAGACCCGACCGAATCGAAACGCGCGGTCGATGAACCACAGCGCGATGGCGCATTGAATAAACTGCAGATGCGGCAGCGCGTGCATGTTGATGTGAAAATACACTCCGATCACCGCCGCCAGTGCTGCCGCCTGATGCAGATGCAAGAAGGTCTCGTAGAAGGCATGACGAACGGCCGACGGCGACTGCAGCAGCATGAACGTCATCGAAATGGTGCCCACCAATCCGAGTTGCACGAACGGCGAGTTTCGAATGGACCAGGACACGCCCTCCCAGCCGTGGGCAGCCACGTTGTTGGCCAGCCAGGCGCTCGTGTGCACCAGCGCCTCCAACACCACCATCCGACCCATCCAGCGGTGCAGCAGGTTGTACGTGTCGAAGCTGACTCTCAACAGTCGAATGAGCGGGTTGTTGCGTCCGGCGAGCACAAACAGCGGCATCATGTTGACGGCGGCCAAGCTGCCGGAACGACCCCGCAGCTGTGCAATGATCTCCGCCTTGCTCTTGCCTTTGTAGTTCAGCGTCACGCAGTAGGCGACATTGCTCAGCAAATAGAGGATCAGTAACAGGGCGTGGAATCGGGAAGGTAAAGTGCCGACGTTGATGGCCGAGGACAACTGAATCTCGCGGTTGTGCCGTTTCTTGCCGAGCGGGGCGTAGATGAGATGTTTCTTCAGATTCGGCCAGAATGTCGACTGGTTGCGTGACCAGAAGCGCTGTTGGGTCCCGGTAGCGCTGAGCGAGAAAAGCCGACGCAGATGGGCGTTGCCCAGTTGGATCAGACGAGCCACCAGGACGATCAAACATAAAGCACCAAAGGAGATGAAGAGCGCTTTGACGAAGACGTCGTTCATGCCCAGGTTGACGCCCGTCAAGCCGTGACTGAACAGCGCCGGATCGGAGAGCTCTTCGGCGGAGGAATTCGACTGCAGGGTGATTGAAGGGGTTGGCGTGGGGACAGACGATGCTGACATGGGGTTGATGGAAGGTGTCGACATCGGAATAGCGGAGGGTGTCGACGTTGAGCTGCTCGAGGACACTATCTTGTTGCCAGGGGTTGGCGGGTGGTCGTGACCCCCGTGCGGCGAGCGTGGTTGAAGATCGAACATCGCTTGATGTGCCCGAAGGGCAGCATCGGTGGACCACCGAGGAAGTGTTGACTTTATTTTATTTCTCTCTATTTCCTGTATGAGGATGACGATCCATCCGTTTCAGCTACTGTCTCTTCCTTTAGTATCTTTCTCTTCTC
>QQTW01001519.1_pt1 | contig 16285 bp, 23 predicted proteins | sample 1904831 | NCBI WGS metagenome assembly QQTW01 (sample SAMN09435610, study PRJNA476489) | Subsurface metagenome, whole genome shotgun sequencing project. | reverse complement strand
GCGTCGCGCTTTCCACGACATAAGATCTTGCTCTGAAAATTCTCGCATCTATCAATGCCGGCCATGATCCATCTCACATTTTCTCACGTCATATTGTGGCGTTGGTGGACTGTCTTGAAAGGGGGCATCAGGTATAACGGTTCGCGGTAGGGTAGCATTTACGACGCTATGATGGCGATTGCGTGCATTGCGTTAATACTGCGTGGTCATGGAATTGCTCTCTTACCACTCATGAAATCGTTTCATCGGTCAGAAATTCTGTAGGTTTACAGCCAAGGGAAGGTTGTGAAGTTGTGAGCTGTTTCTGTAGCGCGAGAAGAATAGTTCTCGTGACATGCATGCTTATGAGGTTGATTGCTATCAAGTGAATCATCGAGCTGATCTGTGCCGGTAAGATGAGCCACTAATGACAGTGTATGCACTGCCTTTCGAGGCCAAGTCCAGCCAGTTCCAGATGCTATGGACTGCCGACGTCAAACAGCCACGATCTCTACTAGCAAGTTCGCAAATAGCCCCTGGCTCGATCACCCGCATAACCCCAGTAATCCTTGATCCCTTCGGTCGCCCGTTCCACCATTCTCCCTGTTCCGTCAACCATGAGCCCGAAATTTTGATGAGTTCCGCCCTCGAAATCGACCCTCGGCATCAGTACCGCGGCTGCGGCGGTGGCTGCCCATACCCGCCAGGCTGCTGCGGCGGATATCCCGGCGGACCGGGCGGCCTTCCGTACTGGCCCTGCTGCTGCGGCGGAGGTCCGCCATACTGGCCGTGCGGAGGGGGCCCACCATACTGGCCCGGCGGAGGTCCGCCATACTGACCGGGCGGGGGTCCGCCATACTGACCCGGAGGAGGACCGCCGTATTGGCCGGGCGGAGGAGCGCCGTACTGGCCTGGAGGGGGACCGCCGTATTGTCCGCCGGGTTGGCGACCAGACGTACGCTCGTCCTTGGTGTCGTAGGATGAGTCGATGGATCCGAGTAGAAGTTTGATGAGCTGGCAGCAGAAGTGTCAGTTGAGTCGTCACAGATGTTGAAGACTTTGAGGTGTGAGTTACCCAGAGCTCAGGAGTCAGGTCGACCGGTGGGTTGGCCTGGGCCATTTCGGCAGATTCATTCTCGTAATCTGATGGCGGGATTAGCATCACGCGTGATTGTCAGAGGCGAAGCCCCTGTGCAGGAGAGCGGCCGACTCACTCGAGGTGCAGTCCACAAGATTGCCGACATACGGATCGGCATCCAGCTGGGCAAGAAACTCGCGCGCCTTGGTGTCGTTGCCGACCTGTGCGAACTGGAACGCGATCGCGCCCGGCCCGTACTGAGGCATCCGGCTGAGTTCCTGCGAGGCATAGCGGATGGCTTCGACCACGGCATTCTGCGGCTCGCCGGCCGGCTGGCCGTCGGTGACGGTGATGACGAGCACGGGCTTCCGGAGTTCGCGGCGCTGAGCCTTGGTCAAGACCTCGTCGATGATCTTCCTGCGCAGACTGGTGCCCATGGGGGTGAGACCGGAGAAGTGGACCGAAGACATGATGTGCGCGACCTGCTGCTCCGACCGGATGTTGTTGAGCAGGTGCGGCTGGCTGTCCAGCTGCTTCTGCGTGTTCATGAAGCGCATGGTGATGCCGTCCTCGTCGAACAGGATGGCGGCAAAGACGGCGCGTTCCATGATCAGCCTGAGATCCTTGATTCTCTCGCCGTTTTCCTCAAACTGCATGGAGCCGCTGTCATCTGGTGCCAGTCAGCCCCGCCACAACAGAGCCGTCACCGACTCGCAAGACTCGGTCGGAGGATCTTTTAAGACTCCCAGCCGCAAGCACTGACCGATGTACAGATAGATGTCGTACAAGGCAAGCTTGACGATGTCGTTTCCAACCTCCTTGGGAATGCGCCATTGTGCGCACAACTTGTCAACCTGTGCCGACGCCCTGCTGGCGATCTGGTCGAGAACGGGAGAGTTGGGAGGATAGAAGGTATGGAGGTTTCTCTCTTGGACCGCGGCCTGCAACAGCTGCTTGTACTGAGCGACCTGGTGGGGTCCCGCCGGCTGGCCTCCGTACGGTCCTTGCTGGTACTGTTGTTGCTGCGGAGGGTACTGTCCCGGTTGGCCCGGCTGACCTTGCTGTCCCTGCGAAACAAAAGCGGTCAGCGTCATTGTTCACGCTCTACTGTCAACTTGAAGAACTCGACTGCACAGCGATCCACGAACATAACCAAAGCGAGGAGGCTGATTGTAGGGTGAAGGCGGTGCCTGAGGCACGGGTTGCGGGTACGGCTGTGAGTAAGACCCATAAGGCGGTTGCGGAAAGGATGCCGGAGGCGCCGGTGGAGGTCTGTTGTACGCGGACTGGTTGTAGTAGTGCTGAGGAGGCGTCGGATAACCGGGACCCGGCGGAGGTGGAGAGGAGTAGCCCGTCGGACCGTACGGCGCAGGCGGACTCATATGGGGAGGCATCGGTTGACCGGGACGAGGTTGACCGTTTTGCGGATACGGAGGATACGGTCGGCCGGACATGATGGTGGAGGTGATGGTTGAACGGCGCGGTTGCGTGAAATGCAAGTGTTGAGCGCGGAGGAAGAGCACAAGTTTGAGTGTTTGTTGGTGGGTCTTCACCAGGGCAGAAGAACAAAGTGAAGAAGTGAAGAGAAGATGACGAAGGTGGTGGTGGTGGGGCTTAGCGAGGGGGATTTGCCTAAAGTACCGAGGTACCGACGTGGCCTCGTACCCCGCCGCGCCTTCTACTGCCAAGGGGTGGGTTGGGAAGGAGAAAGAGACGGCGGAGGAAAACGGATGAAGCTCTGGAACCTTGGAAGAGACAGGCACTCACGGGATAAGGCTGGTACTGGCCCTGTCCGGGCTGTGCATCGAGGCGCCAACAGTCGTCAGCAGTTTATCCGTCATCCGGGTACAACAGAGCAGTCAGACGCAGGGTTGCAGAGAGAAGAGCAAGGGAAGAGAAGATGACAGAGAATTCAATATGAGGACCACTAAAGCAGTTTTGCATGTTCAAACAAGACATCAATCAACATCACGACGCAGAGAAGGCGGGCGACGGACATAACCACCGGGAGCCCGCTGCTGCTGGCCTGGCGGGCCCTGAGCGGACGCGAGTTTGGAAGCAAGCTGCGCCAGTCAGGTCAGCTTCATCACAAAAAGCGGAAGAGAAAATGTAAGAAGTTCAGTGGCAAAGTGCACTTGCTGCGAAAAGGTATATTGTAAGGGGCTGAGCAGCTCAACAGCAGCACAAGGTGCCTGGTATAGGGCGAATCCATGGATGACGATGGAGGGGCAGACAAGAAGGCGGGGCAGTATGCAGGCCTCAAGTGGCGGCAAGAGCTGGAGAAGAGGAAGAGTAACGACTTACACCCATCGTCTCGAGATACCAACAGTCACCTGTGTATAGCAGCGTCTGTTGGTGATGGACAGAAGCTTGGAGATGAAGCGAAGCTTGGAAGAGAGGAGGAGGGAGTTATAAGAGCTGAGGAGATCAGGAGAGTGACCGCTGGAAGAGACTTGGATCGGCTCAGCTCGGGTACGGACGAGCAGGTACCTTACATTAACCTTCATACACGATATAGAAAGCACATGCATGAAGCATCAGGCATCAATGCTTGCGGCCTGCATCCAGACATCCAGGGCTAACGCAAGGCAGTTTCTGGCAGACAGACGCCCGTTGATGACTTCCAGGGTTGATCGTCCAACGGCTGGGCATGGAGCCCTGCATGGTAGATTCCCACTCAGTGTCTTCCCAGGGCCGCCACAAAGTCGTCGATGGGGTCTCCGCCCACTCGGATGCCCGTTGAGTCGTTGACACATCCTTACCACGACCGGCTTCTCCAACAGTCCAAGATCTTCAGTCCTCACATCACGCGCGGCTTCGGCCGGCACGCCGTCGACTTCCCACGGTTCCTGCTTCCGACCCTGAGGTTGTCGGTGACCCGTCGGATCCGCTAAACCCAGCCAGGCAATCGACCTCTCCGGCTAACCGAGTCTGAAACCTCGGCTGTCGATCGGGTGCCTCCACCTTTCCCGAATCTACAAGTCGCAACGTTCAGTCGGCCCCATCACTGGCCCCCACAATTTCCTAGAAAGGCATTTCTTATCCTCCACAGCTTCAGTGCTCGCCCTGCTGATGCGTTTGGACCTGCTCAGCTGGGTCCCTGACTGCTCCTTGACCAAGTGTCCGGGCTTTGGCAGGCAAGTCCATGTGGCTCTTCCGTAGTCTAGAATCCGATATTCGAGATGGTTGCATTTTTATCCAGCTTCCCCCGTCCTTCAAAGTCTGCACTCAGCTTCTCCTCCCAGAGACTCTTCTTTGCTCGTTTTTACCTCTCGCCTTTCTTCCGTTCTTTTGACCCGTCAGTCTGCGCATGCTTCAGTCATTTCCCACGATCCTTCCATTCGCATCACTCGCCAGGAAGATATGATACCTCTACGAGCACTCCTCTTCGCACTTGCCGCCGGCCTGGCTGGACTCCAACCGGCCTGGTGCGCACCGCAGCAGGACAACGGCTACACTCTGGTGGCGCCGCCGCTATTTGTAGACGAGACGTCGCAACCACAGCGCCCGACCATGCAGTCCCAGTGCTTCTTCCAGACCAGCAACAACATGCACCACGTCTGGCTCCTGCTCGACGACCAGTGGGAGCCCTTCTGTAAGTGGGAGACCGTGTATCAGCCCATCCTCGACCACTGCTACGCCGCCGGGGTGCGCGCCGCCGTGGGCCTCGACTGGCCGTCCTGGAGATGTCGCCTCTGCTTCTTGCCCATGAGGGTGTATCCGCGAGAGGGCAGCACCGCCAGCGCAGGGGACCTCCAATGCGTCCTGGACGCCCTACAACGCTTTGCCGTGGCCAACGCTCTGCCCCCGCCCAAGTGCGGTAAGTTTCTCATCCCTCCTCGGCCACTTGACCCATCTTCGTGGCTCGACTGACCCGCAGCAGTAAACGAGAAGATTCCTTTCAATCTGCCCGGCGCTCCTTTTAAGTCTTGACGGGGCCTTGGAGACGGCCCGAGACACATTCTGGCCTTTTCAGCTCCCACTCAAGAATTCATTTGACGGCTTGGGTTATTTTAAAAAACGGACACTGCCCCTGCAGTCCAGCTCACTACTTTTACCCGATTTCTGCTATAAAGTTGGTATAGAACCTGCTCACACTGCTCACATATCCTTATGGTCCAGTCCTACCTAAGGCTAGGTTGTCGTTGTTGCTCGTGCTTAGTACATACGTACTCTTTGGTGACGGTCTGCTTGCGAGCATCTCTGTACCTACCTCAGCAGCTAAGGATATCTATCTACGCATGTATGTATGTGTGTCTTTATCTAAATTCAATCAGTCATCTCTGTAGCCCTTCCTCGTTAAACGCTTCGGTTGAATGCTCTAGAAATATGTATTTTGAAACGTTCGTGGTCAGGATAGGGACGTATGGCCTCAGGCAGCAAGGCCATAAGGCTGAAAGTGACTCGCTTATTGAAGCTTGGCGTTCCGAGGTGACTTCCGATGTCCAAGGAAAGCTTCAAGCTTTGATTTCTAGTTGTATCCCGCACATTCACAATGTAAGAAAAACACTCACCGCGACCCATTTCCACCCTCAATGTCTCTCCCCTCCGTCGCCTTGCCGGGCCACAAACTCGGTCCCATCTCGAAACACCTTCCAGGCGCCGGCACACACGTCCAGTCCGCCCACATCCACGCCTCCGTCGCCGGGCCCGTCGCAGAAACGCACGCGCACGCGCAACCTCTCACCACCGCCTCACCCGCGAAACCGAAGCCCTCCTCCTCATCATCCGCGAGATCAGCGCCAACCACCCTCTCCGTGTCCTCATTCCCCTCCCTCGCAAGCGCCAACGCACCGTCGCCTCCGCTGCCCTCCCCGGCGGTTCTGCCGGACGTCGGATCCACCGTGCTCGCGCGCGTCACCCGGCTCACGCACCGCCAGGCCGGCATAGAGATCCTCGTCGTCGACGACCGCGTCTGCCGCGACGGCTGGGCGGCCATCGTCCGGGCGCAGGACGTGCGCGCCACGGAGAAGGACAAGGTCAAGGTCGGCGAGTGCTTTCGCGTTGGGGATGTTGTCAGGGGTGTAGTTGTGAGTCTTGGAATCTTTCTCGCTTGTCGTTGGCTATCTGTGTGGGGCGGTCCATGCAGATATCAATTGCTTCATCACTTCCTGTGGTGGTCCACGGTTTGCTGACATCCCGCTCTACGCTCGAAAGATATCCCTCGGAGACCAAGCCGCCTACTACGTGTCCACCGCCTCCAACGAGCTGGGCGTCGTTCTAGCAACCTCAGTCGCCGGCAACCAGATGTATCCCATCAGCTGGCGCGAGTTCCGTGATCCGGAAACCGGCCTCACCGAGGTCAGAAAGGTTGCCAAGCCTTTCTGAATGCGTGAGTGTTGCAGCATCTCAGAGTGGTGCTGTTCAAGCTACCGCTGCAACAAGCTGTGAAGGAGTGCTGTATGGAGCCAGCCTCTGCGAATGACATTTGATTACATACTGCATACGTGATTACGTCTGCAGTCCACAGCTCGCAATAAGTATAGCCTTATAGCCAAGTACCGCTACAGCTCGAAATCACACTTCTGTGGTAGGTTCCTCGACAGCCCTTGGGCTTCAATGTCCACCTGCTGTCCTGATCCGTTTGATCCTGTCCCCTTCTGGCGCGGTAACAGCGGCCCGCTTCTTCTTGGTGGTGGTCACATTGATAGTCGGAGGGCCATTGCCTTGGGGGATGACAACCTGAACCATGGTAACATTGCCCGCTGGATCGTCATTGTGATGAGCTATGCTTATTTGAACTATATAGCTTCATGGTCAGCGATGGCATGGACGTCATATGGAGCAAAAGAGTTATACCAGCTATGCCACCTTCTTCCGGTGCGGTAGAAGCGCCCTGCATGTTGATTGTTACGCCAGCTGGAGCGATGTCGCAACGAGGTATGCAGACAGGGGCTGTACAGCTTTGTCATCAGTAATGCGCATACCTAGATAGTTGATTTGTGAGACAGAAGCGTTATACCGGCTGTTGCCCCTTCTTCTGGTGTGATAGAAGCGGCGCAAAAATCATCTGTATTTCTGACTGGGGGTGAAACGAATTGAGATTGAACTGTATAGCTCCACTGTTAGTGTTGGCATGGAAGACGTTTGAAACTGACAGGTCATACCTGCAGTCTCGATTCGTATCATGCCCTCATCTTGTAATACCTTGAGAGCTGCCCGCTTCAAGTACCCTCTTATATTGGACAACCTGAAGTTAAGGTAAGACCCATAGGCGAAACGCCTTTGCCGGTCCTCGTCTGCGGCATCAAGAATCGAAATGATATGCGCACGCGCTTCGTCGACCGAAGGATAAACTCGCTGTACGCATGTTGTCGGGAGCCCCGTGTCACGCAACTCAGACCTCAGCACGGTGAGAGCCTTCGTCAGAAGCTTCCATCTTGCCACTAGGATGCTGCAGTCAGAGGACATTGCACGACGAGGAGAAAATCATCAATTCACCCTTCTCCCACGGCGGACCTGAGTCATCAGTTGCCCGTATCAGCATGAAGATCTAGAAAGCTCACGAGAGTGATTCTTACGCTTGATGTCCTCGGCGGCCATCCTGAGATCAGTGCTTGCTCGTAGATGAGGTAGACAGAAAGAGAATGGAGCGCTTAGGTAGACGGGTTACGTATCATGGCGAGGGCTGTGTAGAACAGCTGCGTCGAGAGAAACATGACCAGCTAACGCATTGGAGGGAAAGGGAACCCGGGAGAGAGGAAAGAGAGGAGAGGATCGCGCTTTCACGATGTGTATTGTGCACCAGTTGACACCTGAGCAAGCACATACCTAGGTAGCCAAACTTCTTGTCTAGCCCCTAACTAGGTAGGGAATGCTATCGCGTTCTGCAAAGCTTCGAATCTACACGAGCGCTGGAAATTCCAACCTTGGTGCTGGGCATCATGGGCGAGTGCCCCAACAGCAGCATCAAAACCCCCCTCCATCGGCCTCCCAGAGCGATGCTTTCTTCCATTCAAGTTCACACGGACAGTATTTGAGTTGCGCGATGGCAGATCAGGGCAGATACACCCGTCGACCAAGGAGTTGTGGAGGCCCTGGGAGGTGGGGTCAGGGGAAAAGGGGAGTGTGCGAACTAACCGTCGTCGAGTAAACGTTTAGCTCAGAGATCTGCTTCGAAGCGCCTTGGATGATCAAAAAGTACCATCACTACGCTGAATCAACAGATAGCTGCTAGAGTGATTGTCCTAGGTGGGACAAGTATGAATATACGTAAGGCTTCGAGGCTCAAGAACCTCAATATTAATAATAGAGCTCGTCGACAATTGTCACGCAAGGACCTGCTCAACATGCACTTGATGGCTTCAGTCAAATGTTCTTTATATTAATACTCATTACAAGCTATATGAGATTACAGCCCCTGGTTACCAGAGCATTGATTCAAAAGTCATAATTTTCAAGACCAACATCTTATCGGGTCAAAGTCATCAAGAGAAACAAGTCGTGAAAAGATCGGTGCCACGGTTCCCAGCCCCTTAACTGGGTCTGATCTGGATCGCGCGAGCGACGCTCGGCACGCCGGCCGAGTTGAGCACGAAGAGCATGTAGCTGCCGGGCAGGGCGACACCGGCGTCGGTGGGTAGGCGGACCGTGTAGCTGTTGGTGCCGACGCTCGTGGGCGTGAGGGGAATGCGGCGCTGGTCGGTGTCGACGCTGTGCGTGTTGGAGCCGAACCGGATGAGGGCGACGCGGGTGATGGCCGTGTTGGTGTTGATCGTGATGGTCGCTCCTACCGCGAAGCTGGTAGCCGACAGGGAGTTGATGGCCGGCCGCGTGGCCGGAGCGCCGGTCGAGGTCAGGAGATACTGAGGCGTGAAGATCTGGGCGTCGAAGTGGTTGGTGGAGCAGCTGCCGCAGAGCCCTCCGCCGCCGACGAAGACGGTGCCGTCCATCAGGAGAACCGAGACGCTGTGGTAGGTCCGCGGAACGGTGTTCCTGGCCAGGTTCGTGAAGCCATTGGTGGCAGGGTTGAACAGCTCGGGAACGTAGTGAGCCTCCTCGTCCGAGAAGGGTCGGCCGACTCTCTGCCCACCGACGACGAAGGTCGTGCCATCCGGGAGGACGACGCCGTTGGCAAACATCCGCGCGACGGCCATGGAGCCGACCTTGACGACCGAGGGCGTCGAGCCGGGGTTGTTGATGGTGATGATGTGTGCCGCAGTGGTTCCTGCGCTGTTCTGGTAGTTCGGAGAGCCACCGACCGTCAGGATCTTGCCAGCCACGGCATCGTACATGACCGCGTTGCCGCACATCGAGTCTCCGTCCGCCAGGCGATTGCCCACGCCGGTTCTGCTGCCACTTCCGGTCGTGCCGTACCAGTTCATAGCTCTGCTGGGACCCGCCTGGAAGACGGCGCCGTTCTTCCAGCCGAAGAGCCAGGCGTGGTTGTCGGATCGGTAGACGCCCTGGGTGTCGGCGGTGAGCATCGGAGCAACCGGGCAGCTTGGCAGCAGTGTCCACGTGTTTGCGACAGGGTCATAGATCTCTCCGTTCTTGTTACCTTCACCACCACTCCATGAACCTCCGATGGTGAAGATGCGGCCGTCCGAGCACGTGGTGGACGACTGGTACCCGCGAGCGAGCCTCATGTCGGCTCCGTTTGACCAGACGTCGCCTACCGGGTTGTAGATGCTGGTCTTCGGCGCGTTGTTGCCTCCGGTGACGACAAGACGGCCGTTGACGTCACGCGAGATACCGGGGCAGAACATGTCGTGGCCTGTGTTGGAGACGAGCCGTTGGGTCACCGTGCGAGCAGAGGGGCTGTAGACGGCCGTCTCGGTACGCCCGCTTCCTCCGGCAAAGTTGTCCGCAAACTGAGCCGACCAGACCACGACATTTCCGGAATCTTGCTCCACAGCTGCCGCGACGGGGACGATGGGAAAGTCGATGGTCGGACCCCACTTACCCACGCCGTTTGGCGTCGGTGTGAAGGAGGGGACGCCATAGATCTCAATCTCGGCCGCGCTGGTCCAGGGGCCACTGTCGCCAGCCTCGCTGAGGGCTACGAGACGCACAAACCGGGCCACCTGCGGCTCGAATGGGCTGACCTTGCGGGAGGCATCATCGAGCCACGTGCCGAAGGCTACCGGTTGACCGAAGTTCGATCCGTCCTGGCTCACGAAGATCTGGTGACGCCCGATGTGTCCATTGCCGTTGCCATCCTGGCGGGGCAGGTAGGCCAAGCCAACGACGTTGTAGTTCTGTTTCATGTCGATGGTGATGGTGTGGGGCAGGGGCGAAAGGGTCGGGGAATATTCAGAGTGCCAGAAGGATCCCGTGTTCCCATCGAGAGCGGCCCCTCCTCCTTGTCCGGATTGGGCACTATCGGTGGTTGCCGTCCATCCGGTGCGAGACAGGACGGTGCCGCCCGCGGCGGCGGCGCGGAAGTTACCAGGGCCACCGTCTCGGAGGGAATTGGGGTCTTTAATGATTTTCTCCCTCTCGTAGACCTCGGGAGGAGGAGGAACGAGCGGGTCGTTGAGCTGAGCGGCCGATTGCTGAGTGCCAATGGTGGCAGCCAGCAGCAGCGCCCTGACGATGGCTCGCTGCACAGTTAGGGCAACCATGATTAACTGGACGCTCGTCAGCAAGCCTTCAGGTGAAAATGTGACTCAGGTAGTAGCATGAACCGTCGTCCGCACTCACCTATAGCTCAATTGGGAAAAACGAGAGATTGAAGGGTGAGCAATAGCCAATCGAAGAGAAGTGAACAACCTCAAGGACCTCAAAAGACAGACGAAGAATGGTACCCCGCAAGCCAGACCGGACAACAGAGGGATCACAGCCGCATTTTATATTCGGAAAATTCGGCGACCTGGCGTCCTCGGGCGTCGCCACCCGCCGGAACCGCGCTTGACAGATCAAAACTATCGATGCTAGTCATTGCGAATGCATACGGTGTGGTCACTGTGGGGTCGGCGAGCGAGGTGGCTTTCAGCTCGGGGGAAGGAAGCACGGAGTGACGGGAAAGACGGTAGGAATCGACATGAGCCATCGCGGAGATGCGGAACGTTGATGCTTCTGCATATGCCACGACCACGACAGGCTCATGTGAGCCGCTGCATGAACGGCGTTCGATAGACCCAGGCTATTGATGCTCGACATCAATGTTTGCATGCGGTATGGTGTAGCGGAAAAATCAACCGGCTTTCAGCTCGTTCAGGCGAAGCGTGAAGAGACGATTACTCCGTATGCAGGCAGCAGAGCAGCTTGATGCGTACGGAGTACCGGCCGGCCCACGCCGTTGTACTGTACCTCGAGCCACGTATGTAGGCTGGAGGTGAGCAAACGTTGGAGTGCCGCGGCCGAGGCTTCTCGTCCACAGACGTGCATCGGGGGGAGTCGGACGGAAGATCCATCGACGAGGAAAAGGAGAGAAGTCGTGGTTTGACAGTCGGTGAGGAGTAGCTGGCACGAGCGTGATAGGTCGACGTCGTAGCGCATTCAGCGCACCTGGGCAATTGCTGGGCATTCCCACGCTGATCAGTCGACCGATCAGCCACACATCAGCCGCCAACCCGGTCCGGTGAAGAACTTCCAAGGTTTTTGGGACGACTGTGAACTGCAGTTGGAGCTAGCAAAAGTCCAACTGGAGGGTTAGCGAACGTGCTGCGCGAAGTGTGGAGATTATCAGGTACGTGGTACTAAATATAGGTCCGCGAGCCAATATTTGCAGTGAGGACTGTGGATATGTATCTGGACGATCCAACGATTCTCGATAAGAAGATCAACACTCTGCCGTGGGTTCCGGGAAACTCGGCCTCGCAGTCGCGATCCCGTCGCTTGCTCATCTGACTCGCGCGCGTGTTGTGGAAAAAAGCGGGTGGAAGAGTTGGTGATGTGAATTCCGTACTGAGTGTGTGTGGATGTATGCAGCAGTAATTCGGAATATGTGTGTACTCTGTACGAGTTGAGTGTGCGAATCTCCAGACGGTTGTCGATGGTTTTCTCGACGTCCACTGATCAGCGCCATCCTCATCTCGCTTACCCGCGACAAGCAACGCCACCGCAACTGTTTAGGGGCAGACGTACTGTACAGAGCAGGACGCTACTGTGGGAAAATGTGGAGAACATACAGGGGAACCATGGGCTCTCGTCCAGAACAAGTCGAGCCCGTTGCACAATGCGCTTTGTCGCTTGTCCTCTCCAGGGCTCACCCCTGAGCCTCCCACGTGGCGGCAGTTAATTCCTCATCAGGAAACTTTTTCTCGTCGGCCGGATTCCGACCTCGTCGCGCGCTCTCACGCCTTGTGTTCTTCGTAATTGTCGCGATGTGCGACCGGCGTCAGCAGGGCGTGTGTTGTTGCTGCTGTGCGATGGATGAAGATCCGAGTGCACGCTGGAGCTGAATGGATTCGATAGCCTAGTAGAGACACCCACCTGGAAGGCCAGCGCTCCGCACAAGGAGAGCCGGCCAGGCCCGGACCGGGACATCGGGCGGCCATGGCCATCTGATCCACGGCCTCCACATCCACTGGCGACGCCGGGCCAATCGTGCACGCCGTTTGGCGACATGCCTGTGCACAGCGGGTAAGAAAACAGTGGTGTAGCGGCAATCAGTGTGCCCACCGTGCAGCTGGGATTTAACCCCGTAGGGCTTAGAGTCCTTTCCCATGTCGTAGCACATGCGCTTCTCGGGGACCACTTCTATTAGCCCTGATCTCAGATGAGTTGTTGACATATTGGGGACACAGAGTGCTTGTTCTTCTCAGGTGCTGGCTAGGCGGATGCTGTGCATGCCGACATGAGCCTCAGGATACGTGTCTAGGCCGAGTGGACGGAGTAGTGGACGGAGTAAAGTGCTTTCGCTCTACCCTTCGTCAATTCGTGGTGTATCTTCGGGAACCGACCCATGGGACTTCTGATAAGCCGTATGTGGTGATGGAGTCCCAAAAAATCAGCCATCAGAGCAGACATCTGGATGCATCGACCTCTCCTTTCCCGCACTCCCCACGCGAACTCCTCTGCACCAACAACATCTCTCCTGCCGCTGCGGCTCCCGATCATGTCACATCGCTTCCAGATGTCCGTCGATGCGTCTGGACGATCATGTACGACGGGACGGCATGGCCGAGTCAGTACGACATTGACCCACACAAGGCGCCGGATGCGTTCAGACATCGCTCGCGACTGCTCGTCGTGCGCCAACGTGGGCCGCATTGGAGCCTCCCACGATCGTCCGCAGCTGAGGCTGACGACCTTGGGGCCCTGCTGCTCATCACTCATGCGACCTCTCCCCCTCCGATGCTCCCTCTATCCCGTCCACTTCATCAGCTGAGCCATCATCCACTGCAAGGGAAACCAGTTCCCACAGGCACGACCGATTTGTCCCCGGGAAGTCATGGTCTTGCGAACCTTGTTCCAGAATCACGCGCCGGACCATGTCGATCGTCCAACACCTCCTGTCTGGATCACTTAGCAATCTCGACCGACCCGTCCATGCGGCTGACCGTGGCGAGATGGACCATACCTGTATAGCCTGATGTATGGGTGTAGCAGAGACTTGCCCACCGCGCAAACGCTGCCGATGAGCGTAGCCTTGCCCCACTGGATGACATTCTCTAGGCATGAGCGTTCGGAGTGGACGGTTCTGTTCCGCAACTGCTCCGAGTCGAACCTGAACTTGGGATACCGATGCCCGGCCGACTTGGCCCAGTCGGAGACGAGATCCGCCTGACGGAGGCTGGGAATGTCTTGATGAAGCTCCTGTAGCGTCTTCTCAAAGCTTCTCAGTTTCTCTTCGTGTTCCCTGATGATGATCTCCTGGATCTTCAGAGTGATTGCCTGGCTCTTCAGAGTGTCTTGCTGGTCCCTGATAGTGTCCTCGTGGTGTTTGACAACGGCTTCGAGTCTTCGCACATCGCTCTGGTCGTCGTTAGGAAAGCTCGCAGCCACAAAATCGGACGCTTACGTGGAGCTTCTTCAGACTCGCATCGAAAGCGACTCCCAGCGCCTGGCGATCGTGTGTGCTTCTGACTGCCGTCTTGTAATACGTGCCCATGGTCTCGACGCAGCTCTCCGCCCTTGGTAGTTGCTTGATGTGCTGTGTCAGCGCTGAGGTGATTGTATCGAGCGCAAGTCTTTTCTTGTCAATGTGACAGTCCTCCTCCACACCCCTTCTCGGCTCTCGCAGGCCCATCGAGTGGAATTTCGCTGGACGTAGTGGAGTAGAGCAAAGAATACTTCTTCTCTGGTGAGTCAGGTAACTGAGTAAAGAAAACAAAAGCAGTAACTGAAAGCTCCGTTCCAATGGGTGACGACGAGCGACAGGGTTGTTTGAGGTCTCAGTGGCTCCGAAAATATATCGAGCACATGTGAAGTCTCATCAACGACACTCCGGCTGGCACTTGACATGCTTGCACATTGTGCCCTTACTGCAGTAATCAAACATGATCATTACCGCGGAAGCCATGGTTTGATAAGCCGGTCAGAGAAATTTGCGCCCAAGATTGTCTTGCGAAAACGAAAAGGCTACCAGATCGGTATCTAGGCTTGTGCAACGGGAATGAACGGGATGAACGACGAATATGATGTTAGCGCAATGACGAAGCTGGCAGAAGGAAATGCTATCAACAATGAAAGATTAGCTGAGGATGAAGATACAAGGATAACGGTGTTGCGGCGTGCGAGATGAGAGTATCATGCCACCGATTCATAGCATAAAGTAGAGCGCATGGACTGATTGATGGAGGTTCAAGCCTTTCACAGCCAAGAAAAGATTCCGGATGGCTGTCGTCTATCGATCTCCGGGTGACTAACTAATTGCACTCTCGGAAATGAGCCTCATTGCATCACATGCGTGATGGTGATAACCTTGGAGGTAGCAAAGCTGGGTCGCAATATCTCTCAAACGAAGTTATTGACAACTTCCTCGCGCCTTGTGTGTTTCATGTCGTCCCAGATGCCAGGCACGGGCGGCTCACTTCCTGCGCACCCGGTTATGGGGATGATGTTGTTACCTGCAAGTGGTGAATAATGAATGCCGGGGCGATTCCGGACCAGTCTTCGTAGCCCAGGGCTGCCCAGGCCTGGGGGACCCCGGACTTCCAAGGTTTGATTTGATGTGCAATTACGATGACCCCGATCCCAACCCCAAGTGCAAACCTCGGGAGGCTCATTATCCATTAGGTAGGTATCGAAACTCATATCTACACGTCGAGGACTTATCATCGTTTGTGGGGAAGGGACGAAAACACTTCTAATCTTGAAAAGATGCCAGCCTCCTGACGAATTGGAACACGCCGACGACGATGGCCCACACCGGCCCGGTATGCGGATCTTCGACCTTGGAGAGACCACATACAGTAGAAAGACGAGCATGTGAATCCATAGCCGCCACGGTTGGCGAAGGTTACGAGGCTTTCAACACCCATGGTTTTGGTCGGATGCGGCCCTCGGGTACGCACCGGCGGCGCTGGCGGTGATGTTAATGGCATCTATCGGGAATTGCTGCCATAATACCAGTCGAGGTCCAATCTTGAACCAAACCAGCGGAGCCTCGAACTGTGATACTTGACGGTGTCGCCAACATGAAAAGCAGCTTCGCCCTTAGGGCCTCTACACAGTAGACGTGATGCAAAGGCATTGGGAGCCGCAGATGGGATGAATTATCTTGCATTGGACCAGGAGAAGAAGCTGTGGGAGTCATGGAGTGTACAGGGACGTCCAACATCGACGTAAGCGGCTCAACTCTAGTGCCCCGTTCCAAGGTTGGCCCCGCCCTATGCTCCACTTCACAAAGCTCGTGGAAGAACTCTAACCTCTGCCTGATGCTTGCAGCGTAACGGAAAAGACCTGGAAACAAGCACCGCCCTTAGTGTCGTGGTGAAGTCAGCAAGCAATAATGGAAATTGGTGTGGCGATTATTGGAAGCGGTGCGTGGCCTTCATATTCCGACAATTGCCGCTTCGCATTACGCACGGCGCTTCCAACGTCGCGACCACTGGTCTAACCGTCAATCGACGCTGTAGGCATCTTCGTGCAACAACAGCATCTGGTGCGCCTTATTCCCAGCCGCGGACTAGATGAGAACAGGCCACTTCTAACGAGACAGATCATGTCAAGCCCGCGGTGCAAGCTGCCCCTCATCTCAAGCTCAAAGCTATCTACTCGCGCTCTTTCAAATCTGCGCAGAGCGTCGGCGGCGAATTTTCGGACGTGGATCTGTATAGCAACGACTCTGGAGAGGGCAAGAGCTACGATGACTTGCTGAAGAGAAAAGACATCGCC